>Ga0190274_10002014_pt1 | contig 11924 bp, 22 predicted proteins | sample Popmic531T_FD_133002 | JGI IMG/M metagenome (GOLD analysis project Ga0190274, IMG submission 133002) | Populus adjacent soil microbial communities from riparian zone of Yellowstone River, Montana, USA - 531 T | ecosystem: Environmental > Terrestrial > Soil > Riparian zone | place: USA: Montana...
ATCACCAGGTTCCCGCCGGCGAGCGCGCATATCCACCACCACTTGAACCACCATGGCAGCGCTTCGTGGACGGCGGTCGTGCCGAGCATTTCGCTTGCCGCCATCGCAATGAACAGCATGTTCCAGGCCATGTTGGCGAGAATCAGATTCTTCATGGTTTCACCGCATGCAGGACGGCTATTAGAATCAGCATTCCGATAAACGTCGGCCAAAGGACGGGATGCATTCCGCTGCTTCCTTCTCACTTGGCGTATGCAGGAGCGCATCGATAGTAGCCTGACGAGCAGCTTGATCGCGCTTGGCAATACGAATGCGCCGACGCCAAGCGGTAAGAAGTTCGTATTTGCCAACATACGGAAGGCCGGGGCTGCCTTCCCACGTCGCATTGTACATTTGGAGAGCTTCGACCTCGCTCATTTCGAGGACGCGGGCGGCATGCTGGCGCATACCCTCGGAAATCAACTGAGGGACTTCCTCGTTGAAAAGATAGGAGGCCCATCCTGCCCAGCACCCGACCGTGCCGCAGCGCGACATGGTCTGCCGCATGTCGAGGCGATGAGGGGGGAGTCTGTCGAGAAAATCATAGAGGCGTTCTGCGCGTTCGATGTGCATTGGATTCTCCTACCATGACTTCGAGACCAACCGGATGAACAGCGCATAGAGCGCTGCCCATCCGATTGCGATAAGCCCCTCGATGACCAGGAATTCGGTCACAGATCAGCCGGCGGGCGGCGGGGGCGGCGTCATCTCGTCGAGCGCCTTGAGGGCCGATGCGGCGGCTTCGAGTTTATCCACTGCCGGTCCGCTACGGGCCGACAACTCATCAAGGGTCTTCTGATCTTCCGGCGTGAGTTCACCAGGGCTATTCTGGAGCTTTTCGATCAGCTCCTTCATGGCGGTGACATCACCCTGCACGCCTGACACGCTGCTCTGAATGCCGGCAACAGCAGCGTCGGCGCGATCGTTATAGGCGTTCTGGGCGGCAGCAAATTCCGAGATTTTCGACATGAGTATCTCCTGTCTATAGAGGATGCGGCCTTGGCGAGCAATCGATTCTCTGAGCAAGGCCTTCAGCTCAAAGAAACGGGAGTCGGACATATTGCAAAACATCGCCATGATGACCTGCTCCTTAGTTGCAGAACTTTGGTTTTGGACGCACACAGTTACAGAGATATGTCTTTTCGTTCGCAGCCAGCCGGTTTTTCACCGATCGTTGTGCTTGTATGACGCCCTCGCCCTTCGACACGATGACCTGCTGATAGGTCTGGCAGTACGAATCACTTGCTGTCGCTGCCATCTCCCCCAAGCCCACGCAGGAAGTCATCAACATCGGACTCAGAGCGACGAGTAAATTCCGCAAGAGCTTGTTTTGCATAGTCGGACTTCCTTAGAATTTCAGCCTGGGCTTTTGCGATTTGGATCATCTGCCCTTCGTTGATATACTTGCGCTGCAGAGCCCAATCCGTGATCTTGTCGATCAGGCTCAAGCCGGCGAGGATGATCTTGAGCCAATCCATAGCTGCTACCGTTGCCCTGCGGTCCCGAATGTGGGCGGAGCAACAACCACGTTCGACGGAGTCACGGAAGGATGAGCTAGCGCGGCGCCTTCTCGCGTTGACGCCATCTCAATCGTCTGCACCAGTTTCTTCCCATCATCCCCCTTCAACGTCGCCACTGTGGAGATGAGATTTGCCTTCGTCTTATCAACCAGCGACCAAACCCACGATCCTGCAAGCATCGTGGCCCCTACGGCATCCAAGACTAGTCCAACTCCGTGGGTGAACTCATCCGCCTGCATCACTCCAATGCCGGCAAGAAACCCTCCAACGAATGGAGTAACCTGCCGAATCGACCCAATTACCTGCTGTAAGTTCATAGTTCTGTTCCTTTCTCGAAGGCCCAATTGACCAACCCCTTGCCGTCGACCCCCAGCAACTTCGCCAGTTCCGGCGTGAGGTCTATTCCGGCCCGGTTCGTGCGCCTGTCCGTTTCCGCGCGTGGCCTCTCATTCGTGATCCAATACGGATCGGCCGGACCTCTATGCGAGGGGTACCACGGGCCTACGTCGACGATCGGGACACCTCGCACGCGTCCGTGCGCCGTCCACACGGAGAGTGTCGGCCGCTTGCCTGTAAATCGCATCGGCAGAGCTACGCCGACCTGATGAGGCCACCCGGCCTCCACGTCGCTGTAGGCCGCCGGCTGTTCGTCTCCATCCCCGCCGAACACCGTTGCAACGATGTCGACGTTCTCCCCCTCTTCCGCGATCGGCGGCAAGGCAATCGGCTTCCCGTCGAGTTTCCACGCCCGCACATCGTCGTAGAGATGCGGGTCGGAGACCACGGAAATATGCATGTGTCGATCGTGCGGATTCTTCCCGTTGTAGGGGCGCCACTTCCAGGGACTTGTCTGCGACGACAAAATCTCCGCGTTCGAGATGAGATAAAGAATCCGGGGATCGCGGCTGGCAACGAGCATCTCAGCGAGCTTCCGCGAATTGCACACTTTCTTATCATTCGTGATATCCATCGCCCGCACGACGCCGTTGCGATCAGGATTGTGCTCCGATTTCGTTGCCTGGTGCGCCTGGTCGCCGATCGTGCCGTCGTCCGCCTTGTCTCGCGTTGGCCACTTCTCATCTACCTGCTTACGCAACACTTCGAGTGATCTTGCTAGCCTCCAGCCCATTCTCATATCCTCCATTTCCGTATGATGAAGATAAACAGCGCAGCTCCGATGTAGACGACAAAGGCCATGAACAGACCGAACGGGACGGCGATGAGAAATCCCATCAAGTCGTCGATATCCATCAAATCCCCGCTCGATCGTAGAAGCACAGACTCACGCCGCTGTTGGGATTGATGCAGACGTGATAGCGCTCATCCTGTGATTTTCGGAAATGACTATGGTGAAACACGTTGCCGGTCGGCTTGTAACGCACAACCGGACCGCCCGCGTCGGAGAACTCGATGTCGGAGTCTTCCACGGGCTTGCAGTCCATGTTCGAGCAGCAGCTCGGATCGTACCAGTCGGGAACCCCGCCTTTGCCGTGCTGATGCTCCTGTCCCCGTGCCGGCACCGCCCAGATTGCCAGTGCTGCCAGGATCGCTAATCCAGTCGCGATTGCTAAAAGAAACACCATGACCGAGGTGGGGGGACGCATGCATTGACCTCATCTCGAAGGTTAGAGTTCCAGCTTTTCCTGGACGGCAGCCTTGGGCTGCTCGATGAACAGATCGGGCGCGTCCAGGGCTTGCTGGATACGGCGACAGGCGGTGGCGAAATACTTGGGCTCGATCTCGATACCGATGAATCGTCTACCGAGCTTGACGGCGGCGACGCCTGTGGTGCCGGAGCCCATGAAGGGGTCGAGGATGGTTTCGCCTCGGTTGCTGCAAATCCGAATATATTTCGTGATTAGAGGAAGCGGCTTTACCGTCGGGTGAGCAGTGTCAACAACCAAAGGGAACTCAGACACTTTCTTTTTCTCTTCCGCATTTCCAATAAAAACTGCGCCGCTATCCTTTGCGTGAATGCAATATTCGATATCCCCCCGCCACACTCCGTTTGCAAAGGGAGCAGCATTCGTTTTGTGCCAAATCAAAAGGCTTGTGCTGCGGCCCTTGGCTTCATGATACGACATCAAATCGCTTATTTGCTTGTTTGAGCAAAAGCAAAACAGGTTAAATGGACGGCAGATCGCTTCAATGGCCTCGAACACAGCCTTATAATCAAAGCCCGAAACGATGCTCTTGTAGGATGCTGTGTCAAATTTTCCGAGACTCATACCGAAGTGACTCTTCCCGGGGCCAGCACTCGAAAGGTCATACGGCGGATCAGTCACCACCGCATCGACTCGCGGCAGTCCCGGCAGAATCTCCCTGCAGTCCCCGAGGTACAGGGCGACGGAATCGGAGAGGTGCTCGACTCTCATAGTTCCATCTTTTCCTGGACGGCAGCCTTGGGCTGCTCGATGAACAGATCGGGCGCGTCCAGGGCTTGCTGGATACGGCGACAGGCGATGTCGAAATACTTGGGCTCGATCTCGATCCCGATGAATCGTCGGCCGAGCTTGACGGCGGCAACGCCTGTGGTGCCGCTGCCCATGAAGGGGTCGAGGATGGTGCGGGCGTCGGGAACGAAGCCGAGGCACCATTTCATCAACGGTTCTGGCTTTTGTGTCGGGTGTTCTTTCCCGCGCTCTTTGTTACAATATCGAAAAGAGCGAAGTGGCATATCCATTGTTGTGAATGCTAGTTCGCCGTCTGAGAAATCTCCGCCCATTAATTTATCCCAATAAAGCCAACCACGAGACACTGGCAGGCATGTAGTGAAGTAGTTTCCTCCCCAGATAATTTGACGCCTCGCCGCCCCTAGAATTAAGCCAAATGTCTCGGCAGTCGGTGGCGCCTTATCCCAACCCATTTTTGGGAGCACACGATGCCCACCGCCTTCGCGGTCTCGAAACCGCCCACCGTCCTCGCCAATCCCATACGGCGGATCAGTCACCACCGCATCGACTCTCGGGAGTGTCGGCAATAATTCGCGACAGTCTCCTAAATACAGACTGACCCCCTCCGCGAGATGCTCGACTCTCACGCCGGCACCCCCTCCTGCCGGCAGTTGAAATCGATCGTCAATTTCCCCGGATGGCCCCTCATCTGGGACTCCAATTCCGCCACCAGAGGAGGCACCGTCTCGCGGAATTCTTCGGAGAGCATGTAGAGTTCGCACGATCGCTCACTGGCGAATTTATGATGATTGGGGACCTCGAATTTTCGCGACGGATCGCTCGCGCCCGCGATGAGAATCATGATGGTCGCGATGACTTGCCACATGGAGGTGCGGGTCCTTGGATTTAGGGGGAAGCCCATACCCTATGAATCAAAAAAAGCCCGGGTGAGGCCGGGCTTTAATGACGGTTGCTGGCCTTAAAGGCGCCTAGTTGCCCACCAGCTAACCCCGTCCTAGGCTTCTCGGATTCAGGCGGGCCGGTCGCTACTCCGGCTTGCGGGAACCGCGGAACCGTCGTGTCAGCTAACTACCACGCCGCCGCCTGAAACTCGAACCTGTAAGGATTGCTTACAGGTTGCGAATCACTTCCCCCGCTTGAGCGCTGATTCGACGAGGCGGCGGATTGATTCGGTGCGGTTTGGGAAGTCCGCCTGTTGCCGGCGCCAGTCGTCGATTTTAGCCAAAAACTCTTGATTTACTCGCATTTGCAAGGGGTGATCCTGGGTGCGCCCTTTAGGACGGCCCATCTTTTTTTCACTTTTTGTATTTTTGGTATTGACCGCATGCATAATTGCGGTGTATACCAATATTCATCGGAAGGCAAGAGCAACAGGAGACGGACATGAAATTCCAAGTGACGGCATTCAGCAGCATCACCGGAAAGTGGTTCGTAATCAGCCGCCACGCCACGATGGTAGGTGCCGAGAAAGCCGCCCGCCGAGCCTCCCGCTGGCAGGAAGTGAAGATCGAAGAAATCGCCTAATCCCCCACCGGATCAGGGAGGGTGCTCGTAACACCCTCCCGGCAACAGAAAGGAGAGCAAGCAGCACACCCCATCCCGTTAACGTGCGGTCAGCAATGACCCTGTGAGGGAGTCCCAGTAACGTGCGGTTTTCACGAACCCTGTGAGGGGCCAAAAGGGGGGCCAATAAAATCACAACGAGATTGCCCTAACCAGTCGGGACCAGCGGGTGGTCGGGAGGGAACAGCAGGACATTACCCAGGCCGCGCGCATGTTGCGCAAGGTCTATCATGAGGCATTCAATGGACCCTGAAACACTCGCACTCGCCCGCAGAATATTCGAGATTCTTCGTAACGCCGACGAGCCATATGCTTTTAATCCAGACCCAGAAAACCTAACCATCGGCGTTGATGGGTATCTTGACTGCCGGGAGCTCGCGACAGCACTCATCGAACAAACGAAAACATTCCCATGAACCCCCTGAAACTATCCCTCATCACCCTCGGCACGCTAGCAGCCGGCATCGGCTGCTATGGCGCCTATGAGCAGTCTGCCAACGTCAACGGCGGGTATCTGATGATCGCGGCACCAGTCGTCGCCTTAGCCTCAGCCGTCATCCCCTACTTTGCCGAGGAGGCGTGGAAGGCAAAGCATCGGGTCAAGGCGGTCATTCTCGCCCTGATCCTGATCCCCGCCGCAGCGACGGTTTTCTATGCGGCGAGCGAGCGTGTTCACATCGCCAAGGCAGGGGCCGAGGCAGAGCGCGCAGCAATGCGATCGGCCGTAACTTTAGCCGAGCGGCACCTCGATGAGTCGAAGGCTGCAGCAACCCGGGCGGAAAACGACGCCAAACTATGGCGCACCAAATCCGCCCGCGCCTGTGATCCCATCACATGCCTTGCGCGGTGGGATAACGCCGCAGCCGCGGCCCGCAATCGCGTAACGCAGGCGGCTGAAGCCGTAACAGCCGCCGAATCCAAGGCAGCGACAGAAAGCCCGCTGAAGGCGCCCGTATGGCTCCTGCCACTGGCCCTGGACCTCGTCGCGTTCATCTCGATATGGTTCGGGTTGTCGCTATCATCTGCAGCGCCATCATCCCAAGTACCCGCACCTGTACCGCAGCCTGTACAAGTCCCAGTCAAACCAACCGTCAAACGCAAGAAGCGTATCAAACGCCGGCAGGCGCTCGGTCGCGGATTTGCGAGCTTCATGCGCGATGGAAATGTAATTCCTCTACATGGAAAGCCGCCGCCCCGGTTGCCGCAGATCGATATGCACTAGCTCCCGTAGCGTTGTCGCGCAGGCGTCAGGCGGGTTTAAAGCCCGCCTTTTTCTTTAATCACGATCTTGTGAACAATTATTTTTATAGGAAAGGTTTTCCTCTCTTGACCGGAAATGTTTTCCTGCTATATTCCAATCATCGAAGCGGACAGACCTGGGAATTCCACACAGTGGGCCACCTGAAAAGGGCCGGTAACGGGAAAGGGGAGAGAACAGAGAAGAGGAGTTGACCAAGACAACGACGGCGCACATCGCGAGGCGGAGACCCGGAGGCTGAGACGACAGACCGGAAACGGAAACCTAGCTGCCTGCAAACGACCCCCGATTAGCCGGCCCTGAAAACGGGAAGTGCAAGGATTGGTCAACCCCTCTTCTCTGGCCCTAACCAAAACCAGACATCAACAACGGGAGACGGACATGGAATTCATCGCAATCTTCGCAGTAGCCTACCTCATCGGATCGCTGGTTCGCTTTGGTTTCGACATCGGCCGCAGCATCAGCAAGTAGTCATCAACAACGGGAGACGGGACAATGACAAGCAATCTTCTCAACGCAATTGGCGACCTCTGCTTTACCTCGGCAATCAGCTTTTTCGCATTCTACGGCTTCCAGGCCATGGGCTGGGATTGGCTCGCCAGCGTCGCCGTCATCGTGTGGGCGCTCGTGACCGCGGTCGCGGCCACCATGATCGTTGTGCTGCCGGTCGTATGGATCGCCAAGCACGTGCGGATCACGATTGTCTAAAATAACGCACTCTCTAACCCCCGTTAACGTGCGGTCAGCAATGACCCTGTGAGGGGGCACTACACCACACCTCCACTAACGTGCGGTTGGGGTCCAACCCTGTGAGGGGGTGTGGTGACTAACTCTCTAATCAACCCCATAAACTGTAAAATTATCCAGGCAACGGGAGACGGAAGATGGAACGCTGGTACGCATTCACGGCCTACAATTCGCAGGCTCATTACGGATTCGGCACCGAGCAGGAAGCCGACAAATACCAGGACATCCTCAATCGCAATCGCGAAGTGAACCAGTATCACTATCGCGCCATGTCGCAGGAAGAGGCGGCGCGCCTCGATAGCGGTGACGACACTGACGGGTTCCGGCTTGACTTGGCCCTGGACACACAAGCCGAGCAAGACGAATTCAATCAACCCCATAAACTGTAAAATTATCCATGACCCCCACCCAATTCACCTCCGCCCTCAAATCGCTCGGCCTCCGTCAGATCGACGCGGCCGAGCTGTTGGGGATCACCGACCGCGCCATCCGCACCTATGTGGCAGGAACCACGAAAGTACCGCAGCCGATCGCGAAGATTCTCCATCTGCTGCTGGCGGGAAAGTTGAAACTCAAGGATCTGGAGAACGCCTAGCCCACCGCATAGGCGCTGAAGCACGTCGCCTCAGACTCTAGCGTTATGGACGTGTCGGCCACCGTTAGAAACATCAATTCGAAATAGTCTCCCGCGGTAACTGCCAGAGGACTCGACGTATAGCTTAGAATCGTTCCGCCCGCCACGGAGGTCACGATGCCGGCCCCGCCAAGAACAATGGCACCGTTTTTGAACAGCGCCAGATTATGATAGGCGTTGCTTTGGCTTGATGTCCAAACAGCCCCCGAAAACACCGCAAAAGCAACACCGGAGGGCACCGTCAGGCGGGTATTGTTGGTGACCGTATCGTGCCAGCCGCCGACATCGTATTCTTCGGCATTGAATGGGATCGCCGTCTGGGACGTGTAGTTGGCGGCCGTCTCGTCCGCCGATTTTTTCACCAATGCGCCAGAGAACATCCCTAGGCGGAGGCCACTCGGAGTGCATTTTTTGGTCGTCGTCGCACTGGTGTCTACGATCGGCAACACATCGTTCGCGGCATCAATGCTGCCACCGGCCAGGCTGGTGAGCGCCGATATTTTTGAATTGGCCATTAGCTCTCCAATAGGATGTCGTCAGAATCCTCGGTCAGGATTTGGTCGCCGCTCTCAAGCAGTAGCTTGTCGCCGGGCGTTTCCGGTTGTGTTGTGCTTCCGGCGGCCGCCGCGCAGACCGCGGCCAGCGTGAATTTCGCGAAGAATTTCATCAGGTGAAGTTCCCGACGCCGATCGCCGACACATCGGCACCCGTCGTTATTTTCCAGGCTCCGCTGCCCGAGATAATGCCGAGCGGCACCATGAAGGGGACCAAATTGCTTACGCTATTAGTCCCGCCGGTGAATACCGTAATGGCCGACCCCGCGCCGTCCTTGATCTGGACCGCGCCAGGGTTGACGTTCGCCGGCACGATCAACAGGCCGCCGAGATAATCTCCTGCCGCGCCGGTCGCCCCTAGCGCCTGGTCGGTCTGCGAGGCCGCAATAGTCTCATAATCCCCGGCGTTGATATCGGTCAGAAAGACCTTGTTCGTGGTGCCGGGCGTCGTCTGATCGACTGACACCTTGCCGATGACATTGGTCCCGGTCGGCAGCGCCACGTCCGTTGCGAGCGTGACCCGCTGGACGCCGGTGCCGACCACCCCCGAGCCAGCGATGGCATCTACGGCCGTCCCGTCGGCACCGAGCGCCAATTTGACGCGCGGATAGAAGACGCTGGAGATATCATCGGCGGCAGCAACGATAGCTGCGCCGTCCTTGTCCTTGACGGTGACGTTATCGGCCATGGGCTACCATCCAAAAAAGAGAAACCAATACATGCTGTTTTGCGTCTTGCTGAAGTCCAAGGACGGCTCCAGTGCCGTCACCTCGTCCGGCGGTTGACCGCTTGTCGCTGGAATGTTTCCCGGCTCAAACAGGTCGTTCACGCATGAATCAAGAGATGGCATTTTCTACACCCAGCTTGCCGCGGCGATGACCTTGGATGTTGACAGCGGACTCGAATATCCGATGTTGCGCGTCGCGGTCTCGGTCGTGGTCGCGTGCGATTGCGCGAATTGAGAGACGATGGAGGCGTTGATATCGACCGTCAGACTGTCAACACCATCATAGGAGGCGGACAGCACGGAGCCGCTTTGCGATCGAGCCGTCTCGATAACGGCGCCACCGTCGGCAACGTCTATGGGGATCGTAAATGTTGTCCCGCTGCCGCCGGCTGAATTTGTGTCGTATGGCGTCGCGGTGCCCGGCGTCATTCTGTAGATGGCGAGCGCAAACGCCTGGACGCCCCCGCTGAACGTGACGGATACGGTCTGCCCCGTGGTGCCGCTCGGCTGGGCGTAATAGATCGCGGAACCGACGACAAAGGCGCCGCCGCCGTTCGAGTCGACCGCAAGCGTGCCAGATGACCCACCGATTGACACAGACGAAATCGACCGTGCAAGTGTTGCGCCGAATGAAAACGCGACAGCGATAACCCGGCTCGACTCATACGGTCCAAAGTCGATGTTCGGGATTGTGATCGTCGTTCCTGAAGTCGCGGTCGCCCCGCCGCGGAAATAGATCGCGATGGTCTGTTCCCCGATATCCGTCCCCTCGTCGATGTTGGACAGGCTGCACCGCAGAACGGGTGTGCCCGCACAGCGCACCGTACCGCGCGCTTCGTGCAGCGTTTCGGTAATTCGGACCACCCATGTTTTGAGGTCGGTCACGACCTCCACCATGGCGCCGGGCTCGATCTCCATTCCGTAGGGAAGCGCCGTAAACGCGATTTGCTCGCGCGACACTTCGTCCCAGTATTTGCGTAGCGTGACCCAGGAGATCGCCTCGGACGCTGTGGTCACGAGGGGGAGGCGGATGGTCTCCTTTGACCGGGACGATGTCAGTGCGATCGGGGCGGTCGGCCTCCGCGCCGGCTGCGGCACGAACTCGTAGTCGCGGTCGATGTCGATATAGATAAATTCCAGTTCCTGCGCAACGTCCGTCTCCTGCACGCGGCCCACCGAGATGGCCTCCGGTGCGGCCAGGATGCGCCCAGGCGTGAGCACAATATCCGGCTCGATGCTCGATCGCTCGATCACGCGCAACTTGTCGGTCTGCACCACGTCCAACGGCAGCAATCGGGCAAGACGGAGCAGCAAATCCATGAACGAGGATCGTTCGGCATCAATAAGCGCATCAATGCGCGCCGTGATTCCCGATGTCACAAATTCATCGCTCGACAGGCCGACATAGGGCGTCGCAGCCAAGGCTTCGAGCGCATCGCCCAGCAGGATGCCGTCGGTCGGGTCGGCGCCGTCCGTCACATCGGCGATGACCGCCGAGACGAAAGGCACGTGGTTGTCGAAGCTGGTGAGCGGCAGGTCCTCGAAAAAGAGGCAGCATTGCGAACGGAACGAGGGCGCCGCTGCGCCATAGTCGGCCACCAAAAGCGCGTGCGGATCCTGGTCCTCGGTCCCCTCCATAAAATCATTGTCGAGGTTATCCGGCAGTCCGCTGAGGAGCGAACCATCCTCGACGGTCCACACCTTGACGCCGTCCATGCGGACTTCCCACAGCTCGCGCTCGCCGTCCGGATTGCACTGGAGCCCGAACGAGACGCCGAACGAGCAATAAACGATATCGCTCTCGGTGCGGTATTTCGGGCCGTAGATGATGAAACCACCGATGCGCGGAGCGCCTCCGATAACGATCGGAATCACCTTACCGTAGGTGGCTGCGGCCACCTCTTCCGGCGCAACCCCCGTCAACGCGCCATCCGTTACCGGATCACCGCCCGTCCCCGATACCGTTGTTATCGGGTGATAGTCAAACAGCGGACTGGTCACCAACGTGACCTTGGAGAATCCGCCCGTGTTGAAATACGGGTCGCTGAACCCGGTTGTTTCGGTTATCGCCACGGATCAGCCTCCCGCGACCACGGCGGTTACGCCCGTAATCGTGTCCTCGCCGCGGAAGTTTTTCGCATTGGCGAACACGCCGAAGCAATCTTCGGTGCGCCGCTTCGCGCAGCCGCGCCACAATTCCAGCCAGTCGCCAACGGCAATCAGATTTGCATTGAGGGCGCCGCGCAGCGGCAGATAGCAGACGATTTTCTTAGTCGACTGCGTCCACGATCCGATTTCGAACCCTTGGCCAGCGCTGTAGCCATCATGCATCCGCACCACGCCGCCGTTAAACCAGTTGTCGACGGCGCGCGCATCCGGGTCGCGATCAAGCGTGAAAGAAAATTGATCAACGATACTGGCAACTTGCGCCGCCCGCGTCCACGCGTTGCGGCAGGTTAGCACCGCCG
>Ga0190274_10002015_pt1 | contig 11921 bp, 21 predicted proteins | sample Popmic531T_FD_133002 | JGI IMG/M metagenome (GOLD analysis project Ga0190274, IMG submission 133002) | Populus adjacent soil microbial communities from riparian zone of Yellowstone River, Montana, USA - 531 T | ecosystem: Environmental > Terrestrial > Soil > Riparian zone | place: USA: Montana...
AAATGCGCTTGTGTGTAATCAGCGAAATGCTCAGGTTCATCAGCAATGCAGCGCGATGGCCTGCCTTCCGCCCGAGATGATTAAAAGTTTTACCGTGTCTCATGACCTACTTTTTTTTTGGTTAACGAATACAATGACTCCGCAGCACCGGCACTATGGCATCTCAGTAACTGCAATGATTTGATGATCTATTATTCCTCGTCGAGCTTGTACTTAGAAAGATCCATGCCGAAAGTCAATCCTTTCAACTGGAGCAATTCTTCAATCTCCACGAGTGATTTTTTACCAAAGTTTCTGAACTTCAACAGTTCATGTGTGTCAAACTTCACCAGTTCAGCCAGCGAATTGATCTTCGCAGCTTTCAGGCAATTGTAAGCACGAACTGACAGATCCAGGTCTTCCAGGGAAGTCTTCAACAGCTTACGCATGCTGAGGATGTGCTCATTGACGATTCCGTCTTCTTTACCAACCTTATCATCGAAAGTGATGTGCTCATCCGTGATCAGCATCAAGTGCTGGATCATGATTCGGCTAGCTTCCTTAATCGCTTCTTCCGGGTGAATGGTACCGTCTGTTTCCAGTTCAATGCTCAGTTTTTCATAGTCTGTGCGTTGACCTACCCGGGTATTGGATACGTGATAAGATACTTTCTTGATTGGAGTATAGATAGCATCTACCGGTATGACACCGATAGGAGCATTCTCCGGCATATTTTCTTCAGCCGGTACATAACCACGGCCTTTTGTAATCGTCATTTCAAGCTCCAGGTTGACTGAAGGTTCCATGCGGCAGATCAACAGTTCAGGATTCATCACTTTGAAGACATTGGTTTTGGACTCGATGTCTTTAGCGCGGAATTCATCCTGGCCGCTGATAGTGATATAGATCTGGTGTTCGGTAGCCTTATCGCCTTTGACAGCTGATTTCAGGCGAATCTGTTTAATGTTGAGGATAATGTCAACGACATCTTCTACTACTCCTGGAATGCTGGAAAACTCATGATCAACGCCGGCGATGCGGATAGCTGATACAGCATAACCTTCGAGAGAAGAGAGAAGAACTCTGCGCAGTGAATTTCCTATGGTCTGACCAAAACCTGGTTCGAGGGGTCTGAATTCAAATAAGCCCTGGAAATCCGTGGCTTTCTGAAGTAATATTTTGTCTGGTTTTTGAAAATTCAGGATGCTCATAAAAAAATCCGATTGATGTTTATAAATGAAACCTTCTAAACAGTCTGGGTATGCAGAAGTTGATGGCCAGGATTACTTCGAATACAACTCGACGATGAGCTGTTCGTTGATCCTTTCCGGGATGTCTTCGCGTTCTGGGTAAGTCAGGAATTTACCTTCCATACGATCAGGATTCCATTCCAACCAAGGGAACTTGCGAACATCTGTTTTAGCGGCTACGTTGTCATGAATGAGTTCGATCGCCTGGGACTTTCCTCTAACAGAGACTAAGTCTCCCGGCTTCAATTGGTGAGAAGGCACATAGGCGAGTTCGCCATTAACCAGAACGTGCTTATGAGAAACCAATTGGCGTGCAGAACGACGTGTCCTGGCGATCCCTAAACGGAAAATGGTATTGTCGAGACGGGATTCCAGTAATTGGAGCAATACAGTACCGGTAACACCACTCTTTGAAGTAGCTTTTTCAAAGATGTTGCGGAACTGGCGCTCTAATACACCGTAAGTATATTTTGCTTTTTGTTTTTCCAGCAATTGCAATGCGTACTCTGATTTCTGACGACGACGCTTAGAGTTGCCATGTTGGCCCGGGCGATATTTTTTACGCTCGAAGCTCTTGTCGTAGCCAAAGATCATTTCACCTAAGGCTCTTGCTTTCTTGGTGGTGGGGCCGGTATATCTTGCCATAATAGTTTCGGATAGGATGGTTGGTCTGCCGGAGCAGAATTATACTCTTCTTCTTTTAGGTGGACGGCAACCGTTGTGTGGTACCGGAGTAAGATCCTGTATTCTGGAAACTCTTACACCGACAGCATCAATCGCGCGAATAGCGGCTTCACGACCTGCTCCCGGACCTTTCACAAATATTTCAGCGGAGCGCATGCCTGCAGAAAAAGCTTCCTGCGCTGCACTGGTCGCTGCAACTTGTGCGGCGTAAGGGGTATTTTTCTTGGATCCTTTGAATCCTGCTTTACCTGCAGAAGCCCAGGAGATCACTTCCCCGGCGCGGTTGGTCACCGTTACAATAATATTATTGAACGTGGCCTGGATGAAAGCTTTACCGTCGGTTTCAACTTTAACCTTGCGCTTTTTCGCTGCTTTTTTTGCTGTCTTCGCCATGATGCGATTTTAAATTGTATTATTTAGTTGCTTTCTTCTTGTTGGCTACAGTCTTCCGTTTTCCTTTACGCGTGCGAGCGTTGGTCTTGGTCCGTTGACCTCTGACGGGAAGCCCCTTGCGATGACGCAGGCCACGATAGCATGCGATATCCATCAAACGCTTGATCTGCATTTGAACTTCTGAACGAAGCTCTCCTTCGACCTTATAGGTTTCCTGGATAACCCGTGAAATTTGCATCACGTTTTCATCGGTCCAATCCTGCACTTTCACATTCTCATCGATAGAGAGTTGTTCGAGGATATTTTTTGCGCGACCACCTCCGATACCAAATATGTATTGGAGGCCGATGATGCCACGCTTATTTCTGGGAAGATCTACACCTGCTATACGAGCCATAATCTGAGAATTCTTTTATTAGCCTTGGCGTTGTTTGAACTTAGGATTCTTTTTGTTGATAATGTAAAGTCTCCCTTTCCTTCTGACAATCTTGCAGTCAGCGGATCTTTTTTTAATGGCAGCTCTAACTTTCATTCTATTCCTTTTTTAAACGCGTTAGCGTTGATTATTTATACCGGTATGTGATTCTACCCCTGGACAAATCGTAAGGTGACATTTCAACCGAAACCTTGTCCCCGGGAAGTATTCGTATGTAGTTCATCCGCATCTTTCCAGAGATCGTGGCAATGAGCATATGGTCATTTTCCAATCGGACTCTGAACATGGCATTTGACAGGGCTTCTTCGATGATTCCATCTTGTTTGATTACCTGTTGTTTAGCCATTTTTTGATTTTGGAGTGCAAATATCTATCTTTTTCTCCATACTTCGGTCAAATTGGGGTTATTTTTTACGGCCAGATCCACCCGTTGGTGGTCTGAAAGTACCTCAGCCTCAGCCTTTCGTATCGCTATGGTGTGTTCGTAATGGGCAGAAGGCTTCATATCCCTGGCATGTAGGGTCCAGCCGTCCTTTTTCATGACCACTTCCCGGCTTCCCAGGTTGATCATGGGCTCGATAGCGATGGTCATTCCTTCCTGGAGCATTTGACCTTTCCCACGTTTGCCATAATTAGGCACTTCCGGCGGCTCATGAAGCCTGGTCCCTATTCCATGGCCAACCATCTCCCGTACGACCCCATACCCGCTCCTGGTCTCTGCATGGTGCTGTACCGCATATCCAATATCTCCTATCCGGTTTCCGGCTACAGCCTGTCCAATGGCCAAATCAAGGCTCTCCCGGGTCACCAATAATAATTCCAGTACTTCCGGCTTAACCTCTCCAATGGCAAAGGTGAAGGCCGAATCGCCATAAAATCCGTTCATTTTGACCCCACAATCCACGGAAACGACATCGCCTTCCTTAAGTTCCCTGTTATCCGGGATACCATGTACGATTACTTCATTGAAAGAAATACACAAGGAGGCCGGGTAATCAAATACACTGCCGGGATATCCCTTAAAGGCAGGTATGGCCCCATGATCCCGAATGTAAGTTTCAGCGATCGTATCGAGTTTTAAGCCCGTAATTCCGGGAGTAATTTGGGAGGCTACTTCAGCAATGGTTGAACTCACCAACAGGCAACTTTGCCGAATGAGTTCTATTTCTTCTTCTGTCTTCAGGTGAATTTTCATTTTACTGAACGACAGGCTTCCAGTTCAAAAAAAGGATGGAGTTGTTGATAACCGAGCAGAACGTCTGAAGTTTTAGTTCCATTACATATTGGCACCAATCTGCATTCCGCTTCCGCTGCGGCCTTTGAGCTTACCGGATTTAACCAGTCCATCGTATTTTCTCATCAGCAGGTAGCTTTCAATCTGAGCCATCGTGTCGAGGACAACCCCAACAAGGATCAATAAGGAAGTACCTCCAAAGAACAATGCAAATCCCTGGTTAACTCCTAGATGGAATGCAACTTTGGGAAGAACGGTGATCAATCCCAGGAACAGAGCTCCTGGCAAGGTAACGCGAGTAGTGATGGTATCGATAAATTCAGCAGTTTCCTTTCCTGGCTTGATGCCCGGAATAAAGGCGTTCTGACGTTTCAGGTATTCAGCGTATTGCTGTGGATTGACCACTAATGCAGTGTAGATGTAAGTAAAGGCTACTACCATGATGAAAGAGAAAACGGCAGTTGCTGTAGAGAAAGGATCTTGCAGTGATGCCAAAAAGCTTCCGGCTCCGCCTTGTCCATCTGATCCAATCAGGTATTGAGCTACAGTAATCGGAAGGAAAATAATGGCTTGTGCAAAAATGATTGGCATTACACCCGCTGCATTTACTTTCAACGGAATATAATCGCGGTTACCCGATTGTGGAATATTTGAATTTCCACGTCCCACCATTCGCTTCGCAAATTGAATTGGAATTCTACGCACCCCTTGGACAATGAGAATGCAAAGCATAGTCACTACGAAGAAGCCTGCTAATTCCAAAACGAAAAGCAACAGTCCTCCGACATTGACCTGGGATTGGAATTCAAATAAAATCGCTTGTGGTAAGCGTGCAATGATACCGACCATGATGATCATGGAAATACCATTACCAATTCCTTTGTCGGTAATCCGTTCACCGAGCCACATGGCAAAGATGGTTCCTGTAGAAAGAATGATAATGCTGGAAAACCAGAATATCCCTACCGGAATGTTTGGGGAAATAGCCCCGATGCTCTTGATATAAGTCAGGTATGCTCCACCCTGCACCAAGGTGATGGCGACAGTGAGCAAACGAGTCATTTGATTCAATTTTTTACGACCGGATTCTCCTTCCTTTTGCTGGAGACGTTGGAAGTAAGGCACAGCAAATCCAAGTAACTGGATAATAATGGAAGCTGTGATATAAGGCATGATCCCCAACGCAAAAATGGCGGCGTTGTTAAAAGCGCCACCCGTGAAGGTGTTGATCAAACCCAGGAGGTCATTACTATTACGAATGTTCGTAAAATTTTCCAGGACAGCCGGCATTACCCCGGGAAGAACGATTCGCGTACCCAAGCGATACACGGCTATCATTCCTAAGGTGTAAAGAATGCGATTACGCAATTCTTTTATTTTCCAGATATGTTGGAGGGTAGTAATAAATTTCTTCATTCGGAATGTCAGATGAGATTACACGATGGTAATACTTCCGCCTGCAGCTTCTACTGCTTTACGGGCGGCTTCACTTGCAGCATGTACAGTGAGGTTCACTTTCGAACTCAGGGTACCGCGGCCTAAAACCTTAACACGATCTGTGCTGGTGATGAAATTGTGTTTCATCATCGCTTCCAGGGTCCAGTCACTGACCTTGTGCTTATCAGCCATGGCCTGTAAATGATCCAGGTTTAAAGCGATAAACAATTCACGATTTGGATTCTTAAATCCTTTTTTCGGTAATCGCATCTGGAGAGGCATCTGGCCTCCTTCATGATGTCTTTTAGACTTATAACCAGATCTTGATTTAGCTCCTTTATGACCACGTGTGGAAGTTCCACCCCGGCCTGAGCCCTGGCCACGGCCTTTTCTTTTATTATCCCGAACCGATCCGGTAGCGGGTGTCAGATTATTCAGTTCCATGCTCTTATTATTAAATGGCCTTAACCAATTTTCTCTACACTAACCAGGTGTGCTACTTTACTCAGCATCCCTTCAATTTGTGGATTTAACTCCAGCACATTGGACTTGTTGATTTTCCCCAACCCCAATGCTTTGATTGTATCCTTTTGCTTCCTCGACTTGTCGATTTGGCTTTTTACTTGCGTTACTTTGATCTGGGCCATGTTCTCTTCTATTATTCGCTTACTACGTTTGCTGATTGAGGGGTATGTCCGAATACCAGGTCGACATTGACACCTCTGTTTTTTGCTACAGTCTGTGGGCTTCTTAAGAGCATCAGGGCATTGATAGTAGCCTTGACCACGTTGTGTGGATTGGATGAACCCATGGATTTCGCCAATACGTTATGTACACCTGCACTTTCCAGTACCGCGCGCATAGCACCACCTGCGATTACACCGGTACCATCAGATGCTGGTTTGATCAACACGCGACCTGCTCCGAATTTCCCGATTTGTGGATGCGGGATGGTCCCTTTATGAATCGGAACTTTTACGAGGTTCTTTTTCGCATCATCGATGGCTTTAGCAATGGCTTCGCTCACGTCGCGGGCTTTGCCGAGACCTTGACCTACTGTACCCTTGCCATCACCGACGACCACGATCGCCGCGAAAGAGAATGTCCGTCCTCCCTTGGTTACTTTGGCAACCCTGTTGAGGGAAACCATTTTGTCCTGGAGTTCGGTCTCCGAAGCTTTTACTCTTGTTGTTGATTCTTTCACCGTAGAAATATCTTGTTGTATTAGAATTTAAGTCCTGCGTTACGTGCGCCATCTGCCAATGCTTTCACACGGCCGTGAAACAAATAACCACCGCGGTCGAAAACCACTTCTGAAATCTGGAGTGCTTGTGCCCGGCTGCCGATCAATTCGCCAACCTTAGTAGCCAACTCTGTCTTATTGGTTTTAGCTAAACTCTCATCTGAAGAGGAAGCCGAAGCCAATGTCACACCTTGAGAGTCATCGATCAGCTGGCAATAGATTTGTTTATTGCTACGATAGATTGACAATCTTGGGCGAGACGAAGTGCCCTCCATTTTTTTACGGATGCGATTATGAATCCGTTTGCGTCTTGCAATTTTAGTCAGTCCCATGATGGTACTTTATTAAATCTTATTATTTCTTACCGGATGTCTTACCGGCCTTTCTTCTCAGAATTTCACCCAGGTACTTAATACCCTTGCCCTTGTATGGTTCAGGCTTCCTGTATGATCTTATTTTAGCGGCTACTTGTCCCAACAATTGCTTGTCCATAGAGGTCAGGATAATCATTGGGTTAGAACCCTTTTCTGTTTTCGTTTCTACTTTAACCTCATTCGGTACATAGAAATAGATAGGGTGAGAATATCCCACGATGATTTCAAGCAGGTTGCCTGTGTTGGTTACCCTGTAACCTACACCGACTAACTCCAGTGTACGAGTGTAACCATCAGTGACTCCAGTGATCATGTTATTGAGCAAAGCTCTTGACAGGCCATGGAGAGATTTATGACGGTTTTGCTCGGTTGGACGTGCAAAGGTGATCGTTCCGTCTTCCATCTTTACAGTGATATCCGGATCGATCTGCTCGTGTAAAGTTCCTTTCGGTCCCTTCACGGTTATCGAATTGCTTTTCGTGAGTTGAACATCAACTCCTTTTGGCAAAGTGATTGGTAAATTACCTACGCGCGACACAGCTATATATTTTAATGATTAAAGCTTAATTCTTAGTAAACGTAACAGAGGCATTCTCCCCCGAGATTTTGTTTGCGAGCTTCCTTATCCGTCATCAAACCATGTGAAGTGGAAATGATGGCGATGCCCAGACCATTGATAATCCGTGGCAACTCGGAATGAGAAGCAAACTGGCGGAGACCTGGTGTACTCAACCTGCCCAGTTCTCTGATCACGGGTTGCTTGGTTTCCGCATCATACTTGATTGCGATGTTGATCACTGCATCTTTTCCTTCACCCTCGAAGGTGTATTTCAGGATATAGCCCTGCTCATATAAGATCTCCGTGATCTTACGTTTGAGTTTGGAACCTGGAATACTGACCACCCTGTGCTTTGCCTGCTGGGCATTGCGGATGCGGGTGAGATAATCGGCTATTGGATCTGTAACGGCCATGAATGATTCTGCTATGGTTAAACTACTTTATTCTAATTATGGATTACCAGCTGGCTTTGGTTACACCTGGTAATTTGCCCCCAAGAGCCATGTCCCTGAATTTCACCCGGCACAATCCAAACCTTCTCATGTATCCTTTCGGACGACCTGTCAGTTTGCAACGATTGTGCAGGCGTTTCTTGGAAGAGTTGCGTGGAAGCTTGTCCAGTTCATCCCACTTGCCTTCAGCTTTCAATTGCTTGCGGATGTCGGCATACTGGGCGACTAATTTGACACGCTTGTCTTCTCTTGCGATTAATGACTTTCTGGCCATATTGGTGGCGTATTAATTTTTCTGGTTTTTAAATGGCATTCCCATTTCCTTTAACAAGGCAAATGCTTCTGCATCGGTCCTGGCGGTAGTCACGATTGTGATATCCATACCATTGATCTTGGTAATTTTATCCAAATCGATTTCTGGAAATATAATTTGTTCAGTGACGCCCATGGAGTAATTACCACGTCCGTCAAAGCTTTTATCATTCACTCCCTGGAAGTCTCTTACCCGGGGCAATGCCACGGTGATGAGACGATCAAGAAATTCATACATTCTTTCTCTGCGCAAAGTGACCCGCACGCCAATTGGCATTGCTTTTCTCAACTTGAAGTTAGAGACGTCCTTGCGTGACATTGTAGACACTGATTTTTGTCCGGCAATGGTGGTCATCTCAGTGGCGTACACATCGACGAGTTTTTTATCCTGTGTAGCCTGGCCAATACCCTGGTTGAGGCAGACCTTCACTATACGAGGAATTTCCATCTTGGAGGAATAACCAAACTGTTCCTGGAGCTTAGGCGCCACGACAGTGTCATAAAATTCTTTGAATCTCGGTGTATAGCTCATCACTTAATGATTTCTCCGGATTTTTTTGAAAAACGTACAGTCTTACCATCCACTTCTTTACGCCCGATGCGTGTAGGCTCGCCCGATTTTGGATCGAGTAACATCACGTTAGACATATGAATAGGTGCAGGCATATCGATAATCCCACCCGGTGTATTTTGGGTTGGCTTACGGTGTTTTTTAACCAGCTTAATGTCTTCGACTACCACTCTTTGTTTTTCAAGTAATACCTCGACTACATTTCCGGTCTTTCCTTTATCAGCGCCGGCAATCACCATGACTTTATCCTCCTTCCTGAAGTTGGACTTAATCCTTGATTTTCCCGGTGTTGTTTTTTTTGCGCTCATGGCTTCTATTGCTTATTGCAGGTGGTGAACAATTAAATTACTTCTGGTGCGAGGGATACAATTCTCATGTAGTCCTTTTCCCGGAGTTCACGGGCCACCGGACCGAAGATCCGGGTACCGCGGGGTTCATCCGCTGCGTTTAATAATACTACTGCGTTGTCATCGAAACGGATATAGGATCCGTCTTTCCGACGAATTTCTTTTTTGGTCCGCACCACTACTGCTTTAGAGACCAGGCCTTTTTTCAAAACACCTGGTGCAGCATCTTTCACGGACACTACAATCTTATCTCCAACAGAAGCATATCTCCGGCCAGAACCTCCCAGTACGCGAATGCAAAGCACTTCTTTAGCACCGCTGTTGTCTGCCACATTAAGTCTTGATTCCTGCTGTATCATATGTCTTCCTAATTCTTTGGATGAATACTAATGGGTAATAGATTACTTCGCTTTTTCTATGATCTCGATCAAACGCCAGCGCTTGGTAGCACTCAATGGGCGAGATTCAACAATACGGACGAGATCGCCGATTCCGCAAGTATTGTTTTCGTCATGCGCATGGAATTTCTTCCTCCGCTTAACGAATTTGCCATAGATCGGGTGACGGAGTTTACGCTCTACCACGACCGTGATGGTCTTATCATTTTTGTTGCTCGTGACCAGGCCTACCCGTTGCTTTTTCAGCGAGTGATCGGCGGTGCTTACTATTTCTTCATTACCCATTTTTCCTGCGTAATCTGATTTTAGATCTTTTTGCTTTTTGCTCCGGAGTCATAGCCTCCACTTCACGACGACGAATTTCCGTTTGAATGCGCGCGATATCGCGTTTGGTATTGCGCAAATTCACCGGGTTGTCAAGGCCTTTGATGGTATGATCAAAGCGCAATTTTTGATATTGCGTATTGATCGTCTTGAGTTCAGTGGCCAGATCGCCGTCTGACATTTCTTTGATTTCGATATAATTCTTTGCCATGATTCCTCCTGGTTATGATTCGATATAATCGTGCCTTGTCACGATTGCACACTTCAAGGGTAATTTCTGTGCAGCCAATTCCAAAGCTTCCTTAGCGACTTGGGGAGTTACGCCTTCCAGTTCGAACATGATGCGTCCTGGCTGAACGAGGGCTACCCAATGGTCCACGGCTCCTTTTCCTTTACCCATACGAACCTCTTGTGGTTTCTTGGTGACAGGCTTGTCCGGGAAAATGCGAATCCATACGGCTCCTTCCCTCTTCATATGACGGGTCATCGCAATACGGGCAGATTCGATCTGTCGGCTTGTAATGCGCACATTTTCAAGGGCTTTGAGCGCAAAACTGCCAAAGGAAATTTCACTTCCCTTCCATGCAATTCCACGGTTCTTGCCTTTATGCATCTTCCTGTATGTCGTGCGTTTTGGCTGTAACATTTTTTAGTTTTTTACCGCTTTTTGGTCACTTTTTAGAAAAGTGGTGCAAAGGTACGTTTTTTCACTACTTCTCTCTTTCCGATTTCGGGCCTATTTTTTACGGGGTCCACCGCCTCCACCAGGACCGCGAGGTGCTCCACCGCCGCTGCCACCACGAGGACCGCCGCCGCCTCCACCGCCACGGTTACCACCGCCGCGAGGTCCGCCACGTCCGCCACCGGCAGGTCTTTCTCCGCCTCTCTCATTTCTGTCACGGTTACCTCTTTCACGGAAATCACCACCTTCACCTCTTCCTCTTGGGCCTTCATTTCTGCCTCCTTCTCTACGGTTACGGACTCCCTGGTCACCACCGGCATTTAAGGTCAGCTCACGCTTTCCATATACTTCTCCTTTACAGATCCAGCACTTGATGCCGATCTTTCCATACACCGTCTGGGCTTCGCGAATGGAATAATCGATATCGGCGCGAAAGGTGTGCAGTGGGGTACGGCCGTCTTTATATTCTTCCGACCTGGCCATTTCAGCTCCGTTGAGCCGGCCGCTGATACGAACCTTGATACCTTCTGCTCCTGAGCGCATGGTTGACTGAATAGCCATCTTGATTGCCCGACGATAATTAATACGAGCTTCAATTTGCTTGGCAATGGATTCAGCAACGATGTTAGCATCCAATTCTGGTTTGCGGATCTCCATGATGTTGATCTGCACTTCCATCTTGGTCAGTTTCTTCAACTCCTCGCGGATGCGATCCACTTCCTGTCCACCCTTACCAATGATGATACCGGGCCTGGAAGTCTGGATAGTAACCGTCACGCGCTTCAGTGTGCGCTCGATTACCATGTGGGCGATACCGCCCTTTTCGATCCGAGCCTGGAGATACACCCGGATTTTCTCATCCTGGATAACTTTCTCCGCATAGTCATGGCCACCAAACCAGTTGGACTCCCATCCGCGGATGATGCCCAGCCTGTTGCCAATCGGATTTGTCTTTTGACCCATGTTTTTATTTTTTCTTCCTCACTTTTAAAGGCGAGGCAATTCGTTTTATTTATTCTTCCTCGTCTCCTGCTGGGGTGATTTCACCATCGTAAGGAATACGATTTTCGATGACTACGGTAACGTGATTGCTATGTTTACGGATCCGGTGCGCGCGACCTTGTGGCGCAGGGCGAATACGTTTGATATGACCGGCACCATCGACGAGTAATTTCTTGATAAAGAGATCGTGCTCATCAACGTCCTGGTTACCACCAGTTTTATTTTCCCAATTGGTCACCGCAGA
>Ga0190274_10002016_pt1 | contig 11916 bp, 14 predicted proteins | sample Popmic531T_FD_133002 | JGI IMG/M metagenome (GOLD analysis project Ga0190274, IMG submission 133002) | Populus adjacent soil microbial communities from riparian zone of Yellowstone River, Montana, USA - 531 T | ecosystem: Environmental > Terrestrial > Soil > Riparian zone | place: USA: Montana...
GCCGCCGCCCGCTCGGTGGGCAGGGCGAACACCTCGTCGAGGGCGTTGGTGTGCAGCGACTGGGTGCCGCCGAGCACCGCCGACAGGGCCTCCAGGGCGGTGCGGACGATGTTGTTGTCGGGCTGCTGGGCGGTCAGCGACACCCCGGCCGTCTGGGTATGGAAGCGCAGCTGCATGGCCTTGTCGCTGGTCGCGCCGTAGCGCTCGCGCAGCCAGCGGGCCCAGATGCGCCGGGCCGCCCGGAACTTGCCGACCTCCTCGAAGAAGTCGACGTGGGCGTCGAAGAAGAACGACAGCTGGGGGCCGAGGACGTCCACGTCCAGGCCGCGGCGCTGCCCGAGCTCGATGTAGGCGAACCCGTCGGCCAGGGTGAAGGCCAGCTCCTGGGCGGCGGTCGCCCCGGCCTCGCGGATGTGGTAGCCGGAGACCGACACCGGGTGGTACTTGGGCACCTCGGCGGCGCAGAACTCGAACAGGTCCCCGATCAGGCGCAGGTGCGGCTCGGGCGGGAACAGCCACTCCTTCTGGGCGATGTACTCCTTGAAGATGTCGGTCTGGAGGGTGCCGTCGAGCTTGGCGATGGTGGCGCCCTGACGCTCGGCCGCGACCAGGTACATGGCGAACAGCATCGGCGCCGGCCCGGAGATGGTCATCGAGGTGGTCAGCTCGTCCAGGGGCAGGCCGTCGAACAGCACCTCCATGTCGGCCACCGAGTCGACCGCCACCCCGCAGTGGCCGACCTCGCCCAGGGAGCGCGGGTCGTCGGAGTCGCGGCCCATCAGGGTCGGCATGTCGAAGGCGACCGAGAGGCCGCCGCCCCCCTGGCCGATCAGGTACTTGTAGCGCTCGTTGGTCTCCCTGGCGTTGCCGAAGCCGGAGAACTGCCGGATCGTCCAGGGCCGGCCCCGGTACATCGACGGGTAGACGCCGCGGGTGAACGGGTACTGGCCGGGGACGCCGATCTGGGCGGCGACGTCCCGGTCGGGGTGGTCGAGGGGGTCGTAGAGGGGAGCGACCTCCTCGCCGGACAGGGTGGTGAAGTCGGCCTCCCGCTCCCCGCCGGCCGCGTACCGCTCGCGCCAGCGCTGGCGCAGCGCTCGGAGCGCGTCGGGGCCGTCGGCCCCGGTCACGGCGTCGTTGTCGGGCACGGTGGCCTCCTTCGGGCCGGGCTGGTCTCCCGATTGTAGGCGCCGCTCAGCGGGTCGTGACCGTGACCCGCAGCCGCAGGTGGGCGGTGAGGCCGATGGCGGGGACGTTCCGGCTGAAGGTGGTCTGGCCGGAGCGGGGGAAGGGGATGGCCAGGTTGACCGCGCGGGTGCGCTGCGGGTTGGGCGCGACCTGGGCCACGAACCGCAGGGTCAGGGTGCCGGAGCGCTGCCCGGCGCCGAGCAGGGTCGCGGGGAACGCGAACGGCTGGGCGGTGGCCGTAGGCCCGTCCGAAGCGGGCCCGATCGGGGTGAAGGTGGTCCCGCGGAAGGTGGTGGCGAGCCCGCCGGTCCCGTTGGGGATGTCGAGGCTGAGGGCCTGGACCTCCAGCACGACCTGCCGCAGCAGCCGCCGGGCGGTCAGGGTGCCGCTGGTGCCGGTGCGGCCGTCGGCCGTCTGGCCGGTCACCCGCATCGACACGGGCCTGGTCGTCCTGGCCAGGGCGAGCTTCAGGCTGCCCTGGCGGGCCGGGCCGGCGAACCGGAGCTGGTTCCCGCTGGGGCCGCTGAACCCCCAGAGCAGCACGGCCGAGATCGGCTCGGAGGCGTCGTAGCGGACCACCACCCCGTCCTCCAGGCGCTGGACGACCCGGGCCTGGACGCTCACCCCGGTGGTGGTGCTGGTGGTCGAGGACGAGGAGGTGGTGGAGGACGAGGAGGTCGAGGAGGCCGGCTCGGAGGTGACCGGAGCGGTCGTCTCGGGGATGGTGGTCGGCCCGGCCACCGCCGCGTCGTCTCCTGGGTCGCGGGCCAGCAGCAGGGCGCCGGCCGCGCCGCCGCCGGTGGCCAGCACGCCGAGGGCGACGAGGATGACCAGGAGACGTCTGCTCACTGCGAACTCCGCGGTTGGGGGCGCTGGGGGCGCGCCGGACTGCTGGCGGGCGTAGCCTATCGCGACCATGGAGGCTCGAGGCCTGCCCGCGGCGGTGCTGGCCGCCGCCTCCGACCGCCGCGGCGGCGCCCTGGAGGTGGCCGCCACCGCCCTCGACGGCCTGCTCGAGGTCGCCGACGACCCGCCCCTGCTGGAGCAGGCCGTGACCGCTCTGCTGGCCGGCCAGCCCGCCATGGCCCCCATCTGGCACCTGGCCCGAGCCGCCCGCGCCCCCGATCCCGCGGCCGCCCTGGCCGCCCTCCGCCACGACCTCACCACCGACGCCGCCGCCGCCGTGGCCGCCGCCGCGTCCTGGCTGCAGCCCCATCTGGCCACCGGGGGCGCCGTGGCCACCGTCTCCCACAGCTCCCTGGTCGACCGGGTCCTGGCCCGGGTCGGGCCCCGATCAGCTCCCGGCGACCCGGTGGTGGGGGTGGTGGGGGCGGACGCGATCGGGCCGGGGGCGTTGCTCAATGCCGTGGGGACCCGGGAGCTGGTGGGGCGGGTGCCGACGCTGGTGGTGGCGACGGCGGTCAAGCTGGTCCCGGCGGAGGTGTTCGGGGGGCTGGGCGGGGCGGGATTCGAGGTCGTTCCCCTGCAGGCGGTGGCCGCGGTGGTGGTCGGGGCCGAGGTCCTCTCCCCCGCCGGGGCCGGCCGGCGGGCCCAGGACCTGGCGCCGTACGCCTAGCCGCGGTCGCCCCTCACTCCGGCCAGGAGCTGGTCGGCGGCGCTGTAGGGGCCGACCTTCCCCGCGGCGACCTGCTCGGCCAGCGTCTCCAGGGCCTCGCCCTGGCCCAGGGTGCCCAGCTCGGCCCGGAGGTCGGCCAGGGCGACCTCCTCGATCTCGCGGGCGGCCCGGCGCCGGCGGCGGCGGTCCAGCTCGCCGCTGGACTCCAGGTGGGCGCGGTGGGCGGCGATGGCCTCGACCAGCTTGCCGACCCCGTCGCCGCGCTCGGCCACGGTCAGGACCACCGGCACCTGCCAGGGCCGGGCCTCCCCGAGGTGCAGCATCTGGCGCAGGTCGCGGGCGACCACCTCGGCGCCGTCGCGGTCGGCCTTGTTGACCACGAACACGTCGGCCACCTCGAGGATGCCGGCCTTGGCGACCTGGACGGCGTCGCCGAAGCCGGGGGCCAGCGCGACCAGGGTGGTGTCGGCCAGCCCGGCCACCTCGACCTCGGCCTGGCCGACCCCGACGGTCTCGACCAGGATCACCTCGCAGCCGGCGGCGTCCAGCACCCGCACCGCCTGCGGGGTCGCCCAGGCCAGGCCGCCCAGCTGCCCGCGGGTCGCCATCGAGCGGATGTAGACGTCCTCGTCGAGGGCGTGGCGCTGCATCCGCACCCGGTCGCCGAGCAGGGCCCCGCCGGTGAACGGCGAGGACGGGTCGACGGCCAGCACGCCCACGGTGCGCCCCTCGGCCCGGTAGGCGGCGACCAGGGCGTCGGCCAAGGTCGACTTGCCGACCCCGGGCGAGCCGGTCAGGCCGATGACCTGGGCCCGCCCGGTCGCCGGGTTGAGGGCCTCGGCGGCCTCCCGGAGCTGGTCGCGGTCGCCGTCCTCGACCCAGGAGATGAGCCGGGCCACCGCCCGCTTGTCGCCGGCCCGCAGCCGCTCCAGCAGCTCCGGCAGCCTCAAGCTTCGACCCGGACCAGCAGGGCGTCGCCCTGGCCGCCGCCGCCGCACAGGGCGGCCGCGCCCAGCCCGCCCCCGCGGCGGCGCAGCTCCATGGCCAGGGTGAGCACCACCCGGGTCCCGCTGGCCCCGATCGGGTGGCCGAGGGCGACCGCGCCCCCGTTGACGTTGACGATGCCCTCGTCCAGCTCCAGCTCCCGGGTCGAGCGCAGGGCCACCGCGGCGAAGGCCTCGTTGATCTCGACCAGGTCGAGGTCGCCGGGGGCGACCCCGGCCCGGCGGCAGGCGTCGGCGATGGCCCGCGACGGCTGGGAGTGCAGGCTGGTGTCGGGCCCGGCCACCGTCCCGTAGGCCACGACCGAGGCCAGCACGGGAAGGTCCTCGGCGGCCGTCCGCTCCCGGGAGGTGACCACCACCGCCGCCGCCCCGTCCGAGATCTGGGAGGCGTTGCCGGCGGTGATGGTGCCCTCGGGCGAGAACGCCGGCCGCAGCCTGCCCAGGGCCTCGGCGGTGGTGCCGGGCCGGATGCCCTCGTCCTGGTCGACGGTGACGTGGTCCTTGCGCTGGGTGACCATCACCGGGGTGATCTCCTCGGCCAGCCGGCCGTTCTTGGTCGCCTCGGCGGCCCGCTCGTGCGACCGGGCCGACCACTCGTCCTGGGCCGCCCGGTCGATCCCCAGGAGCCGGTTGGTCTCGTCGGAGAGCCCACCCATGTGGGCGTCTTCGAAGGCGTCCCACAGGCCGTCGTGGACCATGGCGTCGACCAGCTCGGCGTCGCCCATGCGGGCCCCGAACCGGGCCTTGGGGACCACGTAGGGGGCGCCGCTCATCGACTCCATGCCCCCGGCGACCAGCAGCCCGGCCTGGCCCAGCTCGACGTACTGGGCGGCGGTGGCGATGGCGCTCAGCCCCGACAGGCAGACCTTGTTGACGGTCAGGGCGGGCACGGTCATCGGGACGCCGCCGCGGAACGCGGCCTGCCGGGCCGTGATCTGGCCCTGCCCCGCCTGGAGCACGTGGCCCATGATCACGTGCTCGACCGCCCCCGGGTCGGCCCCGGCGCGCTCCAGGGCGGCCCTGATGGCCAGCCCGCCCAGCTCGACCGCGGACAGCGAGGCCAGGGCCCCGCCGAAGCGCCCGATCGGCGTCCGGGCCCCGGCACAGATCACCGGCTGGGTTCGCTCGAACATGGTGGTTCCCCCTTCGCCTTACGCTGGCCCGAGTCTACCGCCCGGGGTCGGCCGCCCCGGCGCTGCGCCTGAGGCGCTACCAGACCGTCACCGGTCTCGGATGGCGGTGGCGGCGCAGCCGGTGGTCCTTGGTGACCAACCGGCAGCCGTGCTCCACGGCGGTCGCGTAGACCAGTCGATCGGCGGGGTCGCCGGGAAACGACGACGGCAGCGACACCGCGGTCGCGGCGATCGCGGGCGTCACCCCGAGGGTCTGGAGGCCGTCGGCCAGTTGCTCCAGCCAGGAACGAACCGGAATGGTCACGATGATCCGCTCGTGGGCGGCCAGCCACGCCAGCTCGAACCAGGAGATGGCCGAGACCGCGAGCTGATCGGCTCCAGCCAGTGCCTCGGTGGCGGCCCTGCTGAGTCGATCTGGCTCGGCCGACCACCACTGCACGACGTGCGTATCGAGCAGGACCGTGGTCACGGCAGCTCCCAGGTTGCCCCGGTGCTGAACAGCTCCTCGTCGTCGGCGGCGCTCATCGCCACCCCCGTCAACTTGCCCTTCAGGGCGTTGGGGCCCTTGGCAGGCACGAGGCGGGCCACGGTGCGGCCGTGCTTGGTGATCTCGATCTCTTCTCCAGCAGCGACAGCGTCGAGCACGGAGAGGATTTTGGCCTTCACCTCTGTGGCGGTCATCTGAGTGGTCATGTGGTCATCCTACCAGTCAATAGCGCCGCTGGCTAAGCACGCGGCGCGCTATCTAGGTACCGGCCGGTCCCCACATCTGGGCATCTCCCCGATGTGGGACCGGCCGGCTACGACAGACGATCGCCTCACGCGGAGGCAATGGGGCCGCCCTGACGAGTGAGGAGGCCGTGTTGGCCGTCGACGAGAACAAGCTCAACGCCTTCATGGGCCAGTTCGTGCAGGACCTGGGGGCGACCGTACAGGCCGGCATGGTCGTGCTCGGCCACCGCCTCGGCCTGTACCGGGCCATGGCCGGGGCCGGTCCGCTCAGCCCGGCCGGCCCGGTGTACCTGCCCGGCGCGTTCCAGCTCGCCCTGGCCAGCCTCAAGGGCGAGCCGCGCATCGCCGAGGCCTTCCGCACCGGCGCCGGGGTCGGCTGGCACGAGCAGGATCCCGAGGTCTTCGACGGCTGCGAGATGTTCTTCGCGCCAGGCTACCGGGCCAACCTGGTCCAGTCCTGGATCCCGGCCCTGGACGGGGTCGAGGCCAAGCTCCAGGCGGGGGCGCGGGTCGCCGACGTCGGCTGCGGCCACGGCGCCTCGACCATCATCATGGCCAAGGCCTACCCGAAGTCGACCCTCACCGGGTTCGACTACCACCAGCGGTCGATCGACTGGGCCCGCAAGGCCGCCGCCGAGGCCGGCGTCTCCGACCGGGTCCGCTTCGAGGCCGCCGCGGCCGGCGCCTTCGCCGGGGACGGCTACGACCTGGTGGCGACCTTCGACTGCTTCCACGACATGGGCGACCCCGCCGGGGCGGCCGCCCACATCCGCCGCGCCCTCGCCGACGACGGCACCTGGCTGCTGGTCGAGCCGGCCGCCGGCGACCGCCAGGAGGACAACCTCAACCCGGTCGGGCGGCTGTACTACGGCTTCTCGGTGCTGCTGTGCGTGCCCAACGCCCTCTCCCAGCAGCCCACGGCCGTGCTGGGCAACCAGGCCGGCGAGGCCCGCACCCGCGAGCTGACCGCCGCCGGAGGGTTCGGCCGCTTCCGCCGCGCCGCCCGAGACCCCGTTCAATCTAGTCTACGAAGTCCGTCCGTAACCCTGGACCAAGGAGCGCCCTGTGAGCAGCTTCCCGCCCATCACCCACGTCGCCGTCACCGTCCGCGACCTGTCGGTCAGCGTCCCCTGGTACGAGGCCCTGCTGGAGGCCAAGCCGGTGCTGGACGAGGACACCGACCCCGACTTCCACCACACCGTCTACCTGCTCGGCGGCAGCACCCTGCTGGGGCTGCACCAGCACGGGACGCCGGCCCCCGAGGGGGACTTCAGCGAGTTCCGGGTCGGGCTGGACCACGTCTCCTTCGGCGTCACCAACCGGTCCGAGCTGGAGAAGTGGGCCCGCCGGCTGGACGAGCTGGGCATCGCCCGCGGCCAGATCAGGGACGCCGGCTACGGGTCGGCCCTGAGCTTCCGCGACCCGGACGGGATCGCGCTCGAGTTCTTCGCCCCACCCGCCTGAGGAACGGCTACGCTGGCCCACGTGAGCCTGGGCTTCGTGCATGCCTGCGAGCAGAACCACCTGAACCTGTCCATCATCGGCGGCGGCGGCGTGGTCCAGCTCACGGCGGGCAAGGTCGTGACCTGCCCGATCGATCCGCTGTTCATCTACAACTGGGCCTTCGGGGTGCGGCTGGCCTACGACGCCACTGGGGCCGAGGCCGCGTTCAAGGCGGCGGGGCGGGATTACGCGCACGTGCTCGCCTCGCCGTCGTCGCGGCCGGGGCTGCCCGACGACCTGGCCGGGCTCGGCTACCGCCACGCCGAGAACCAGGCCTACCGGCGGACCGCCGGCACCGGGTCGGGGGCGCCGGGGCTGCTGGAGCTGGGCGACGGCGACTTCGACGACTTCCTGGCCGTGTGGCGGGACTCCTGGGGGGCCGGCGACAAGACCGACGGCCGCGAGGAGGCCTACCGGCGCCGGTTCCGGGACCCGCGCAGCCGCCCCTACCGTACCGCCGACGGCGGCGGGGTCCTGCTGCTGTTCGACTCCGGTCCCACCACCCAGCTGTGCCACTTCGCCGTGCACCGCTCCGCCCAGGGACGGGGGGTGGGCCGGCGCGTGCTGGAGCTGACCCGGGGCCTGGTTCCCGCGGGCCGGCCCCTGTGGCTGTTCACCGCGGCCGGTGGGTCGGCCGACCGGGCCGCCGCCGGAGCCGGGTGGGAGCTGGACCACACGGCCAGCGACTGGATCTTGGAGCTCGACACCTGAAAGGACCTTCCGTGCAGCTTGGACGCCTCGACCACGTCGGCATCGCCGTTCCCGACCTGGCTACGGCCCGCGCCCTCTACGAGCAGGTGCTGGGCCTGGAGGTCACCCACGAGGAGGTGATCGAGGAGCAGGGCGTCCACGAGCTGCTGCTCCGCGCCGGCGAGGCGTTCGTGCAGCTGGTCGCACCGCTCGGCCCCGACACCCCGGTCGGCCGCTTCCTGGCCAAGCGGGGCGAGGGCGTCCACCACGTCGGCTACGCCGTCCCCGACGTGGACGCCGCCGTGGCCGAGCTGCGCGCCCAAGGGTTCGAGGTGATCGACCCGGCGCCCCGCATCGGCTCCGGCGGCACCACCATCGCCTTCCTTCACCCCAAGTCCATGCAGGGCGTGCTGGTCGAGCTGGTCGAGGAGGGCACCGGCCACCGGGGCTGACCGGGCCCTGGCCTCACTCGCCGGGCCGGCTCTCCAGCCGGGAGCGCGCCCGGGAGGGCACCAGCCGCGACCGGCAGATGCCGTGGATCGCCCAGGCCACCCCGAGGGCGATCAGCACGTCCCCGACGCTGAAGACGTTGCTGAGCGGCCAGGAGGCGGGGATGTAGAGCACGTCCCCCAGGAACGCCAGCCGCGGGTCGCTCACCGCGGTCGAGTTCTGGAACCCGGGCGCCGCCGGGTCCAGCCCGGCCCCGGCCAGGGCCGCCGGCGACGCCGGCATCACGCCCCCGTTGACCGCGATGGTTAGGAGATTCAGCGCCCCTCCGAGCGCCACCACCGGCATCCCCGGCAGCCGCCAGTTCGCCACCAGGAACACCGCCAGCACCGGGTAGGCGGCCACCATCAGCGCCGCCCGCACCCCCTCCGACAGCCCAGGCAGGTCGATGGCGGCGATCTCCAGCCCCAGCCCGACAAAGATCGCCCACACCCGCCGCAGCCGCACCTCCACCAGCGCGCTGAGTCGCCCCCCTGCCAGCGGCACGGTCAAGGCGGCCAGCACGACCACGGCGATGAGAAACACCCGCGCCTCCCGACGGACAACCCAACCCGGAAAGGTTGACCCATCCGGCAAACCCGACGATACTACGCGACCAAGTGGGACCTTTCCCTCGTCTCCCCCGAGCACCCCGAGTGGTGCGTCACCCCCCTGGGAGGTCGCAATGACGAGCCGCCTCACCCGCCTGGCCTACAGCTTGGCGACCCTGGCCGCCCTGGCTGCCGCACTTGGAGCAGGAACCCGGTGGCACTGATCTGATCGGCCTACTGAAGGAGGAGCCGTATGAAGGCCCGTCTGACCCGTCTGGCCTACGGCTTGGCCAGCCTGGCCGCGTTAGCCGCCGCCCTCGGCGCTGGACGCCGGTGGCACTGACCGCTTCAGAGCGGATCGGGAACCGGGAGAGCACCTAGGGAGTCGGCCCAGCGTAGCGGCGGTGGGCCGGCGATTCGGCGTGCCCGGGTCTGCCGGGAGTCGCGCCTGGCTGGTGGCGAACCCGAGGGCGCCAGCGCTTGGAGGAATGGCGAGGGGGGCAGGAGCCGGTCCTCCCCTGCCCCCCTCGCGCGTTGGCTCTGGTCGGGGGAACCAGAGCCTCGACTAGCCCGAGCGTACTAGATGGGTGGACCAGTTGTCATGGCGCAAGCTTCTCAGACCCAGAGCGGGGCGAGGAAGTCGAGGAGCGCCTCGTTCACGATCTCCGGCTGCTCCAGATTGACCAGGTGCCCCGCCTCCTCGACCAGCAGGAAGCGGGCGCCGGGGATGGCGGCGGCCAGCTCCCGGCCGATCTCGGGGCCGGTGACGGCGTCTTCCTCGCCGGTGACGACCAGGGTGGGGACGCTGATCGTGGCGAGCACGTCGGTGGTGGCGGGCCGGGCCGCCATGCCGCGCTGGGCGCCGGCGATGGCCTCGGGGGCCTGCTCGCGGATCAGGGCGGCGACCTTCTCGACCACCTCGGGCCGGTGCTCGCGGGTGGTCTCGCCGAGCAGCTTGGGCAGCATGACCTCGGGGACGAAGTCGGTGCCCTCGGCCAGGACCCGGTCGGCCATCCTCAGGCGGTCCTCCCTGGCCTGGTCGCCGTCGGCGGGGGCCTTGGTGTCGAGCAGGACCAGGCCGCTGACCCGGTCGAGGTGGCGGGCCATGAAGGCCAGGGCCACGTAGCCGCCCAGGGAGAGGCCGCCGAGCACGACCCGGTCCAGGCCGCGGTCGTCCAGGAGCCGAGCCACGTCGTCGGCCAGCAGGGCCATCCCGGCCTCCTCGACCGCCTGGTCCCTGGCCGCCCCGAACCCGCGCAGGTCGGGGACGATCACCTGGTAGGTGCCGGCCAGCGCCTCGACCTGGGGCGCCCACATGCGGCCGTCAAGCGGGAAGGCGTGCAGCAGGACCAGGGGCGTGCCGGCCCCGCTGGTCGCCGCCGGCGGAACGGGCAGCGCCGGCTCCGGCTCCACCTCGGGCGCCGCCTCCGCCTCAGGCGATGAAGGCGTGGGCTCGGGATCGTCGGCTGTGGGGGTCGACATCGGGGCTCCTTGGCGGGGTGGGGGTCAGGGGCGAACGCCCCAGTAGGCGGGGAGGGGTGGGGCCTGGAGACCGACTGAGTCGAGGAACCCGACCAGCAGGCCGGCCGTGAACCCCCAGACCAGCGTCCCGTCGACCCAGAACACCGGGCTGGTGAGGTCGCCGGGGATGTTGCGGGCGGCCATCGCCTCCTCGCCCAGGATGGCGCTGAACGGCAGGGTGCCGTGGTTGGCCGGGTCGGCCAGCTGGCGCAGGGTCGGCCGCAGGATCCCCGCGACCTCGTCCGGGCTGGGGGTGAGCGGGGCCAGGCCGTCCCAGACCCCGACCACCGGCAGCACGTCGAAGTCGGACACGGGCAGGTACGCCCGGTCGAGGCTGCCGAGCACGCGGACCCCGCCCGGGTCGAGCCCGATCTCCTCCTGGGCCTCCCGCAGGGCGGCCGCGACCCCGTCGGCGTCCCCGGGCTCGACCGCGCCCCCGGGCAGGCCGACCTGGCCGGCGTGCATGCGCAGGTGGTCGGGCCGCTGCACCAGCACCAGCTCCAGGTCGTCGGACCCGTCGACCGGGGCCAGGGCCAGCAGCACCGACGCCGGCACCCCGGCCGGGTCGCCGGGGATGACGAACGGCAGCCGGGTCACCCGGTCCAGCAGCGAGTCGCCCATCTGCCCAGGATAGGCGCGATCCGCCCGGGTCACGCCAGCAGCCCGCCGTCGACCACCAGGGTGGCGCCGGTGATGTAGCTGCCGGCATCGGAGGCCAGCAGCAGCAGCGGCCCGGCCAGCTCCTCCACGTCGGCCCAGCGACCCAGCGGGATCTGCGCCTCCAGGGCCCGGCTGGTCTCCGGGTCCGACCACATGCGGGCGGTCAGGTCGGTGCGGACCCAGCCGGGGGCGAGGCAGTTGACCCGGACCCCCTGGGCGGCCGCCTCCACGGCCAGGGTGCGGGTGAGGGCGATCACGCCCGCCTTGGCCGCCCCGTAGGCGCCGATCCCCGGGCTGGCCGTGAACCCGGCGATGCTGGCCACGTTCACGATCGACCCACCGGGCGGCAGGTGGGCCATGGCGGCCTTGCAGCCGACGAACACCGAGCGCAGGTTGAGGCCGATCACCTTGTCCCAGCCCTCGGTCCTGGTGTCGGCCACATAGGCGGTGAACGGCTGGCCGCCGGCCACGTTGACCAGCACGTCGAGGCGCCCGGTGGCCTCGACGGCGGTGGCCACGGCCGCCTCCACGGCCGCCTCGTCGAGGACGTCGGTGACGGCGACCACGGCGTCGGGGGCGCCGGCCCGGCGGGCCGCGGCGGCCACCTCGCCCAGGTCCTCGGCCGAGCGGGCGGCCAGCACCACCTTGGCCCCGGCGGCGGCCAGGGTCAGGGTGGCCTGCCTGCCGATGCCGCGGCTGGCCCCGGTGACCAGGGCGGTGCGCCCGTCCAGCCGCAACAGCTCCTGGACCGACACCGGCCTCTACCTCTCTTGGCGCCCGACCAGCGCCCAGGCGCCGGGGAGCAGCCCGGCGGCCAGCAGGATCTTGAGGGCGTCCCCGGCCAGGAACGGGGTCACCCCCAGCTCCAGCCC
>Ga0190274_10002017_pt1 | contig 11902 bp, 9 predicted proteins | sample Popmic531T_FD_133002 | JGI IMG/M metagenome (GOLD analysis project Ga0190274, IMG submission 133002) | Populus adjacent soil microbial communities from riparian zone of Yellowstone River, Montana, USA - 531 T | ecosystem: Environmental > Terrestrial > Soil > Riparian zone | place: USA: Montana...
CAACGTATCGCCAGCGATACCACATCGGCGATGCACAAGGCTGCCACAGGTGCCCGAAAACCATTCCACAGTCAGGCTGGAATTATTGGTAAGATTAAATGCATTCAATACATGTTGCGTCGAAGTCGCGGTAAACCGAAACCAAATATCCTTACCATCTGGACTACAGGAACCGCCTACCGTCACACTGGTAGCGCCATTTGTGGTTGCATTAATAAAATTTAACGTGCTATCGGAGGAAGGGATTAGTGAAACCGCGCTACTGCATTCATCATTAGGTGGGAAAACTGGAGAAGTAACGCATAGATTAAATAATCCTTCCACTCCCCCGCTATTTCCACTATACACACGGATCAAATAGTTTTGTCCAACAGTAAGTCCACCTACCAAAGCAGATGCCGTATCTCCCGAAAATGTCGGCAACTGGCAGAACAATGAAGCTAATGACGCGCAATCCCCACCCATTACCTGGAACCGAACCACATTATTTCCAAATCCAAATACTTTTATTTTATGAACTGATTGCGAAGCAGTGAATCTGAACCAGGTATCATTACTGGTACTATTGCTTCCAAAGCAATCCAGACTGCTTTGTGTTGCATCAAATGTAGCGCCGGAAACAGACGCGACACATGCATCACTTCCGTTAGAAGAAGGGACAACTGTTAATGCATTCACACATTCATCATTCTGCGGCAAACTTGTAATTGCCAATTGAAAACTGCCTTGCGTGTTTGCACTGCTATTAGTAGAATATATACGAATAAAATAAACCTGACCGGGAGTGAGACCAGTTAACGGCATTGTTTTTAAGATGCCACCTGGTGTAGCGCAGGCTATTGAAACTAACGCTCCACAAGTTCCACTGAATGCTTCAACAGAGAAAGTAGTGTTGCTGTAAAAAAGATGAATACGATGCGTAGATTGAGTGGCCATAAAACTATACCAAACATCATCATCCGCAGTACCTGTACACGCGGCTAAACTTTGGGTGGCAAACAAACTGGAACCGCTGGTTCGAAGCACCGGAACGTTTGAATTATTTACAGTAAGTGATACCGCGCTACTACATTCATCGTTTGCCGGTGCTGTTGGCGTAAACACACAAATATCGAAGCTTCCCTCGTTCGCCTGTTCCCTTGTAGAAACGGCGATCTTATATTCCTGCCCAACTATTAATCCACTAAGAATTGTTTCATTTACTGGTCCGGTAACTTCCGATTTGCAGGTTTCTATATTGATCAGACTCCCGCAATTACCTGTGTACACATCCACAATTCCATTAGTTATCGTTCCATAATTAACCCGAACAATATGCGTGGTAGCGCTAGCCGTAAATTTATACCACACATTTCTTTTACTATATTCCCTGCAACCATCATAGTCAGTTGTTACAACCCCGGAATTGGATCCGGTCACAGATGAACAACTAGTTGTTGAAGATGGAATAAGTCCGATCGCGTTGATACAGTCATCGTTCGCTGGCTGAGCTTTAGTAGCAAAAGAAAAGGTGAAAGCAGTTAGGAGGAGTATATAATATTTCATAAACTAAATTCATTGAGGTCCAAATTTCCTCCGGAAACTGTTGATAAGGCATACACCAGTTGGTGCAATTAAAGGGCAGAAAAAATACCCCGATTCAGGTAGTGATGCTGCTACTAAAAAAATTATCTTTCCAATTATTTCGGTTAAACATCACCCAAAACATTTCTATGACAGGATTCCTGTTTCGGTGGCGGGCCACATTTTCTTTATTGACTTTCACCTCAATAATCCATGCCCAGGTTCCTGAGTTATATAAAAAAACCACCGATAGTCTGCAACATGTATTGGAAACTTCAAAAGAAGATAGCAATAAGGTTAAAACCCTGATGGAACTTCTGAACGTGTACATAGACTTTGATATGTCTGGCGCGAACGAATTTGGCAGAATGGCTAACGATCTCAGCAAAAAAATTAATTATCGCTTTGGTATCGGCAGGAGTTATTATTCACTTGCAACTATCGCAATGAATGGCGGTCTCCATAAAACCGCGGATTCTTTATTCAGTTTATCGGAAGAGATATTCGGTGATTTAAAACGGGAAGATCGATTGGCCATGATTTATAATGGCAGAGGAAACCTTGCTTTTATGCAGGGGAATTACTGGTTGGCGGGAGATTATTATACGAAAGCAACCGAAATCTATGAAAAAATAAAAGATACAGCAGACGCGCTTACTGCCTATCAGAACCTGATTGCAGTATTGGGAGAAACAAATAATTATGAAAGAGCCATTATTCTTGCAAAGAAGTCATTGAAGATTGCGGAATCAATACAGGACACGATTCAGGCTCCTTACGCGCTTCAAAGTCTTTTAGTCAACTATTGCAACCTGGGAAACCTGGAAGAAGCAAAAAAATATATCGACCCTTTATTCATAACCGCGGAAACCACGGTTGATTTTAATATTGCCGCGGAGATTTATAATTCTATCGGCAATTATTATTTTCTCAAAAAAGAATGGTCGCAATCTCTCGTTTATTTCAAGAAGGGATTGACAAAAGCGGAAACTTTGGGAAACCAATACCTGGTAGCTCAACTCTTAAAATCGGTTGGAGCAGCTTACCTGAAATTAAAAGATTATCCATCCGCCAAATCAAATCTCGATAGCGCACTATTAGTTGCAGATAAATCAAATAACCGCAGGGCGATATATGAAGCCAGTTTTTTATTGGGAGAGTATTTTCAGCAAACAGGCAAGCCCTCAGATGCCAATCGATACCTGCTCCTCCATCTCGAACTTAAAGACAGTATCCTCAATGCAGATACACGCAATCACGTATCCTACCTGGAAGCATTGTTCGAATCAAACAAAAAAGAAATGGAGATTGATAACCTGAAGCTGATGAATGTAGAGAAGGAGCTTTCGGTAGTAAAAAAGAACAGGTTGTTGGTGGCCGGTGGCATTGGAGCAGCGGCTTTGTTATTGACAGTAGGATTACTTTATCGCAGCAGCAAACAAAAACAATTACTTGCTGAGAAAGAACAGCTGGTACAGCATCAACAAATCCGTTTTCTCGAAAAACAACAACAGCTGGTAAGCATGCAGAGTATGATCAATGGACAAGAAACAGAAAGAACCCGAATTGCCAAGGACCTGCATGATGGATTAGGAGGTTTGTTCTCGACGTTGAAAATGTATTTCAGTACACTTCAACATGAGGTAACGGACCTGAAACAAAGCGATCTATTTCAAAAAAGTATATCATTGGTAGGTACCGCGTCCACCGAAGTGCGTCGCATTGCACACAATATGATGCCCGAGTCATTAATGAAACTCGGTTTAACCAACGCGGTGAAAGATCTTTGCGATAATATTTCAGCCGGCAAACTATTACAGGTATCATTGGAAGTACATGGGATGAAAGAACGATTAAACTCGTCTACCGAAATCATGCTGTATCGCATCATCCAGGAATTGCTGAATAATATTATCAAGCATGCACAGGCTTCAGAAGCCATAATACAATTTATCCGGGACGATAACAGACTCAGTGTTGTGGTTGAGGACAATGGTCGGGGATTCAATACCGAATCAACGGATGAAGCCGCCCATGCGGGTATTGAAACCGTAAAGAGCCGCGTAAATTATCTCAATGGAAAACTCACCATCGATTCCCAAAAAGGAATAGGCACTACGGTGATGATGGATTTTTTGATAAACGAGGAACAAGCTGTGAGCTGAGAGCTGAGAGCTACGAGCGAAAAAGGTGAAAAGGTTGCCAACCCTTCACCAGACCTTATAAATTTCATCACGTTGTTAAAGGGTTGGCAACCTTAGGGCTCACAGCTCATCGCTCACAGCTTCTTTTCTTATATTCGTATCATGATCAAACTTCTGCTTATCGACGATCACCCCATCGTAATCGACGGCATACGAACGATGCTGAAGGATGTGGAATACCTTACGATTATTGGCTCTTGTAAAACCGGCAAAAGCGCCCTTGAATTCTTACAAACTAACCAACCCGATATTATTCTTGTTGATATCAGTTTACCCGACATTAATGGATTGGAACTCTGTGAAGCAATCCGAAAAATGAATAAGGACGTTAAGATTGCCGCGCTAAGTTCTACAAATGAAGCCGGAATCATTACCGGGTTTCTGCAAAGAGGGGGAAATGGATATTTGTTGAAAGATATGGAGCGCGATGATTTCCTCGCTGCAATAGATCGCATACTGGAAGGGAAATTATTTCTTAGCCATGCCGCGAATGAGAAGGTGTTGGAACAATTCCAGAGTGTCCGCTCCGCGATGAACAATGTTCCGGTAGTTACACGTCGTGAAAAAGAAATCCTGCAGTTATTCTCCGATGGATTAAAAGGCCCCCAAATTGCCGAGAAACTTTTTCTCAGCCATTATACAGTGGAGACACATCGCAAAAATCTTCTTAAGAAATTCAATGCAAATGCGATGCAGATGGCAATAAAAATTGCGCGCGATTATCGGATTATTAGCTGATTATTTCAATAAAGTGCAATTATTATTCAAGGTAACCGATGAATTCTTGGCTAACCGTTTTTTCGTCAGGAAGAATCCGATTTTTCTTTTTTTTTGTTGGTGTTTTTCACATTATTCCGGCTACTTGCTAATTTATATTTATACCTGATTAACCCACCTATGATTTACGGCAGGAGTAAGCAAGATGCTGCTGCAGTTATTTACAGCTTAACAGCCTAGATGTTGTTTGAGGGGAATTTGGACATGGTTTTTGAGAGATCAGAAGCGGTTCTCCTATGGAAGATTTTCGAACAAGCGTAGGATGGAAGGCGGGGGCGGGCGGGCCCCGCAGGGGGCTCAGTTCGAAAGCCAAGCTTACAGACAATAAACAATAATGTGCGAGTCCTTTAAAACTAAAAATCCTAAACTGTCTGATATGGAAGTGACAATTACAAACTAAGCACCGGCACTTTCTTTCTCCATCATCAGGTAGGCTTTTACAAATCCATCCAACTCCCCGTCCATTACGGGCTGCACATTTCCTACTTCAAAATCAGTGCGATGATCTTTGATCATTTTATATGGATGGAATACATAGGAACGTATTTGCGATCCCCATTCAATCTTTTTCTTTTTACTATTGCTCGCATCTTTAAGTGCGTTCCTTTTCTGGAGCTCCATTTCGTAAAGGCGACTCTTTAACATTTGCATTGCCAGCTCTCTATTCCCCAACTGACTCCGATCTTGCTGACAAACCACCACGATTCCTGTCGGGATATGCGTTAACTGAACTTTCGTTTCAACTTTATTTACGTTCTGTCCACCTGCTCCCCCACTTCTGGAAGTTTCCATTTTTACATCTGCTGGATTTACTTCAATAGTGATGGTATCATCAACTAGTGGATATACATAAACAGAAGCAAATGAAGTGTGCCTGCGTGCATTACTATCAAATGGGGAAATTCGAACAAGCCGGTGTACGCCACTTTCCGATTTTAAAAACCCATAAGCAAAGGGTCCCTCAAATTGGAACGTACAGCTTTTAATGCCAGCTCCATCTCCATCCTGCCAATCCATTTCTGTTACTTTCCAGCCCTGCTTCTCTCCATACATCCTGTACATACGGGCAAGTATTTCTGCCCAATCCTGGCTTTCGGTACCACCTGCGCCGCTATTAATCTGTAGTACAGCGGGCAATTCATCTTCTGGCTCGTTGAGTGTGCTTTTAAATTCGGCTTCTTCAATTTTATCAAGCGCTTTCTGGTATGCGTCTTTGGTTTCTTCCTCAGTTGCATCACCACTTTTCCAGAAATCAAAAAGCACGGCAAAATCCTCGATGGCCATAGAAGTATCTTCATATAGCTTCACCCAGAATTCATTCAGCTTAATGTTCTTGAGAATTTCAGTAGCGCGCTTGTTATCGTCCCAGAATCCGGGACTTAGCGACAATTGCTTGTCTTCGGCGATTTTATATAGTCGGTTATCGACGTCAAAGAAACCTCCTCAGGACCACCACACGGTCCCTCATATCCTGTATCTTTTCTTGTGTCATAGGGCGCGAAGATATGTGAAAAGGTTTAAAAGTTTAAAGGTTTCAGGGTTCTTAAGATTTATCAGCAAAATCAAATTCAAAGAACCTTGAAACCATTAAACTCTGAAACTATTCAACCTTTAGCCCTCACCTCCGGCCAATTCTTATCCGCCTTTCCAATATACCCCTTCTGATCTTTGTTCCATTCCGAACGGACATCGAGATTATAGTTGAGGTACAATTTACCATCTACGATAGTGAATGCATTGGCTTCAGTAGTCGCCTTATATCCGCGCGATAATCCATATGCGCAATAGCCCCCATATTGGGGTGCGTATTTCTCCGGATTCATTTTAAAACTCTCTTTGTTTTTGTTGTTGGAGAATAACCAGGTGGCTCCGTTCCAGTTTAAAGAGAATTGCTCGTTTCCTTTTACGGGTTTGCTTTCTGTAAAATAAGCCACCGCGTCATAACCCCGAATGGCATAACCATCTTTGATAAATATTTCTGATTTCTGCGCAGAAACATTCAATGCCACAATCCATAAGAATGTTGAAAGGGATATCGCTTTTTTCATAACCTAATTTTATGTAAAATTAATTGCGGAAAAAAAACCTGAACGTCAGTCATACGACAATCGTGAGACGTGAGTCGTGAGACGTGAGAAATGAATGGTGAGTAGTGAAAGACACTCTCGAAGTAATATTGGCTTACCGTTAATCGGAGGGCAACTCACGATTCAATCCTCGCCGCTCACTAAACACCACATTCGGGCATATCTCCCGTTTCCCGTTTTCACTAAATTTGCGCCCATGATACAGGCATATAACTTTTTAGCAAGCTGGCAATTGTTTCCAGAAAAATGTACTTATGAATATGGGGATCGCCCCAAAAGCGGAATCTATAAAATAGAAACTCAGGCAGATAAAAAAGAATTACTGATTCAGCATAATTGGGTGAGTCTGGAAAACCAGGCTTTTCATGCGGAGTACCGGGTAATTGCGGATGGTGATCTGAATGTTTTTGAAGACAACGCCTTTGCCGATCATGCGCAAACTGTTTTTCCCGATGGAATACGTTTTGAAATTCATTTCTATCGGAGCGGACAGGTAAGCCTGCATGTAGTCCATGAGATTATGCCCAATGGTTATTTAAGAATTACACAGCAGGGTTTTCGTTTGGATACGACAGCTTATACCAATACCGAGATCTATCACAAACAACTCAGTGTTCTTCCCTATTCAGCTTCTGTATCTGGAGCTGTCATCAAACCCACCGAAGAGGGAGTTATCCGGCACAAGGCATTAACTGCAATGGAGGAACAAACCAATATGCAGCTGGAACAGATCCGGAAACAAATTGAATTACTGGCTTTACAGGCACAGGAAATACAGAAACGAAAAGATTTATCGATGGTTATCTACGGAGCCAAACTGAATTTCTCCCCCGTTATTGGACAGGTATATTATCTCTATGAAAAAAAAGATGATTCCCATATTCTTTCCCTTGTCAGTCCAAAAGAATGGGGTGGCGGTGCCGGGCCTTTTAAACGATTTGTAGCGGCAGTTAAGTTATTGGCGGATCATACGTGGATGGAGGTTATGTGAGTCGGGAGTCAAAAGTCTGGAGTTCGGAGTCGGGAGAAGTTAAGGATAAACGCAGTTCGGATTTTTTGTACTTGGGTATGATCTGGCGAAAGGATACTCTATACACTACACTATTCATTACTCATGATTGAGACTTCCGACTTACTTTTCTAACGCAAACTCCACCGCCGCCAACGCGTGTAACCTCGTTGTATCAAATACCGGTATCGGGCTATCGCTTTGTTTTATTAACATAGGAATTTCGGTACATCCGAGTATTACCCCTTCTGCCCCCTGTTCACTCAAATCCTTTATAACATCAATAAAATGCTGTTTGGTAGAAGGCAGAAAAATATTTTTTCCCAGTTCAGTATAAATGGCGGTATTTATAATTTCGATTTTTTCTGCCGGAGGAATTAGTGTTTCAATACCCTGCTGTGCAAGCGCATTTTTATAGAAATCAAGCTGCATTGTATATTTTGTACCAAGCAGGGCCACTTTTTTCAATGATTGATGACTGATGGCCTTTGCCGTTACGGATGCAATATGTATCAAGGGTACAGAAATGGATTCCTGTACCTCATGAGCGATCTTATGCATGGTGTTTGCGCCTAATAAAATACAATTGGCTCCAGCGGTTTCAAGCTTTTGGGCCGCGTCACAAATGATAGCGCTGATTGCTTTCCAATTTCCCTCTTCAGTATACTTTTTAATGGGGCCGAAATTCACAGAGTATAAGATGATCTCTGCAGCCTCTGAACCTCCTTTCCGTTCATTGACAAGTTCATTGAGTAGCCGGTAGTAATCTACGGTAGATACCCAGGTCAAACCTCCTATTAATCCGATCTTTTTCATGCAAAACATTTGTGTAAAGATAGTTTCCACAGTAACTCAATTTTCTCATCTTGTTAAATTTGCAAAAGTCCGGCACTATTTTGGTGCAGCTACTTATGTTTGTGGGATAATTAAAGATTATGAAAAAATCATTTTCCCTGATCCTGACATTCATTACACTATTCTTAATAAAAGGACAGGCACAAACTGCCGATGAAATTATAAATAAACATAATGAAGCCCGTGGTGGTATTGAAAAGTTAAGAGCTCTTCAATCAATGATAAGGCAGGGGACCATGGTACAGGGTGGCGTTAATACGGAAGTGAAATATTATTATATCCAGGGTAAAGCCATGAAGCTAGAATTCACTTCAGCGGGACAATCGGGTTATAGTATTTTGACCGAAAAAGGATTTTGGTATTTTAATCCTTCTATGCCTTCTCTCGAAGTGGGATATACAGAGGATCAATTAAAAGATGCGCTATCGGGGATTGATTTACAGGGACCGCTGGTAGATTATAAGACAAAGGGAAGTACCGTTGAATATCTCGGTAAAGAAAACAGTCAGGGGTTGGAATATTATAAGCTAAAGCTAACCCGTGCTAATGGAAAAACAGAGACCTATTACCTCGATAAAAATTATCTTATAGCCAAATTAGTAGCCACCACACTAGTACAGGAAACGGAAAAAGAAGTGACAACAGAATACTCCGACTACCGGAAAACACCAGAAGGCTATGTGATCTCATTTAAGGTAGTAGACCGTGGTTTAGCAACCAGTTTTGATAAAGTGGAAATCAATCCTAAGATTGATGATAGTATATTCAAGCCATCTAATTAATCACATTTAACCGTTAATAACGTTGGTATATTTGAAATTTCTTTTTCGGTCAAATAATTATTCTTACTAACTTTCCATAACCATTCACCTATCTAATCTAAAATTTAGCTTATGAAGAAAATTACATTCCGCATTGTTGCAATTTCCTTTGCCGTTATGACCTTAACAACACCTGCAATTTCTGCAATTGTTACCGAACCGGTTACTACGACGAGTACAGAACCGAGTGAACGGGAAATAAATAGTGCAGTAGAAGCATTCAAATCTCTTTCCCGAAAGGAAAAAAAGAGTCGCTTCAAAGAAGTCAAAAAATTATTGAAAGAATATAAGGCTGACAAGAAAGCCGGTAAGCAAGAAGACAGTGAAACCAACATCATCTTACTTGCTATTCTAGCCATCCTTCTGCCACCATTAGCTATCTGGCTTAAAGAAAGGAGATTAACCTGGAAATTCTGGCTCTGTATAGCAATGTATGTATTTGCATTTATAAGCATAGGCTTTTTATCATTGCCGATCATATTAGCATTGTTGGTTGTGTTCGATGTACTTTAACCAGCTTTAGTTAGATAATAAAATAAAAAGCGGGCAAGTTGCCCGCTTTTTATTATTTGTACTTCTCATTTAGTCGTATAAATCTAACTCAACAAAAAGCCGCCTTGTTTTACAAGACGGCTTTTATTAGTTCTTATTTGCGTTTTATTCGCGCTTATTAGCGTACAATATTCGCGTTCATTAGCGTATTAATAGTCCATTCCGCCCATTCCTGGTGCACCATGAGAATGAGGAGCTTCCTCTTTCTTAGGTTTATCAGCAATCACACACTCAGTAGTCAATAACATACCGGCGATAGAAGCGGCATTTTCCAATGCAATACGTGTAACTTTTGTAGGATCGATAACTCCGGCTTTCAGCAGGTTCTCGTATTCTTCAGTGCGGGCATTAAAACCATAATCGGCCTTGCCTTCTTTCACTTTCTGAACAACGATCGAACCTTCGATACCTGCGTTCTCTACAATTTGACGAAGTGGTTCCTCCAGAGCTCTCTTTACAATAGCCATGCCTGTAGTTTCATCTTCTAATTGTCCTCTTACTTTAACGCTCAGACTTTCGATAGCGCGGATATAAGCTACTCCACCACCTGGAACAATTCCTTCTTCAACAGCAGCGCGTGTTGCATGTAATGCATCATCAACACGATCTTTCTTTTCTTTCATTTCCATTTCAGTGGCAGCACCGATATATAATACAGCTACACCACCGCTTAATTTAGCCAGACGTTCCTGTAATTTTTCTTTATCGTAATCAGAAGTAGTTACTTCAATTTGTGCTTTGATCTGGTTAACGCGGGCAGTGATATCTTTTTTATCACCTTTTCCACCAACAACAGTTGTATTGTCTTTATCGATGGTTACGGATGCAGCAGTACCGAGATAAGTCAGGTCCGCATTTTCCAATTTATATCCTTGCTCTTCGCTGATTACTACTCCTTTTGTAAGAGTCGCGATATCCTGCAGCATTTCTTTACGACGATCACCAAAGCCAGGAGCTTTTACAGCCGCTACTTTCAATGTTCCGCGTAATTTATTTACAACCAATGTAGCCAATGCTTCTCCTTCGAGATCTTCAGCGATGATCAATAAAGGACGGCCGCTTTGCGCTACTTTCTCCAGGATATGAAGAATATCCTTCATAGCACTGATCTTCTTATCGTAGATCAGGATATAAGGATTCTGTAACTCAGCTTCCATTTTTTCGCTGTTGGTAACGAAATAAGGAGAGATATATCCACGGTCGAATTGCATACCTTCTACCACATCAACCGTAGTATCAGTTCCTTTAGCTTCTTCAACAGTGATAACACCTTCTTTACCAACTTTAGCAAATGCCTCAGCAATCAGTTTTCCGATTGTTTCGTCATTATTGGCAGAGATAGTTGCCACCTGCTGAATTTTTTTGCTGTCGTTTCCAACAGTCTGGCTTTGTGCCTTCAGGTTTTCAACTACGAGACTTACCGCTTTATCAATGCCGCGTTTCAGATCCATTGGGTTGGCACCAGCCGCAACCAGTTTCAATCCTTCACTGATAATTGATTGAGCCAAAACAGTTGCAGTAGTAGTACCATCACCGGCAATATCCGCGGTTTTAGAAGCTACTTCTTTAACCATTTGTGCACCCATATTTTCGATGGGATCTTCCAGTTCAATTTCTTTGGCTACAGTTACACCATCTTTAGTGATGGAAGGAGCGCCAAATTTCTTTTCCAGCACTACATTACGACCCTTGGGTCCCAGTGTCACTTTCACGGCATTTGCCAGAATATCGACACCTTTTTTCATCCTGTTACGTGCTTCAATATCGAAGAACAATTGTTTTGCCATTGTTATTATTGTTTGAGATTTTTAAATTTATTAAGCTACGAGCTTCTAGCTGCGAGCTTCGAGCCAATACAACGAGCTTCATACTCGTGGCTCACAGCTCATAGCTGAATTATACTATCGCAAGGATATCACTTTCACGCATGATCAGCAGATCATCGCCTTCAATCTGGATCTCTGTTCCGGAATACTTACCATATAAAACAGTATCGCCAACTTTTACAGTAACGGGTTCATCCTTTTTACCAGG
>Ga0190274_10002018_pt1 | contig 11901 bp, 13 predicted proteins | sample Popmic531T_FD_133002 | JGI IMG/M metagenome (GOLD analysis project Ga0190274, IMG submission 133002) | Populus adjacent soil microbial communities from riparian zone of Yellowstone River, Montana, USA - 531 T | ecosystem: Environmental > Terrestrial > Soil > Riparian zone | place: USA: Montana...
CAGGTGGCCGTTGACGGGTCGAAGACCTATTTCGACACCAACGTCTCCCAGCATCACCACTTCTTCGTCGAGGGCGAAAACGAGCTGGTCGACATTCCGGGCGCCGACGTGATCGTGGACAAGATGCCGGTCGCGCCGGAAGGCTACGAGATCGCCCGCATCGACGTCGTGGTACGTCTGAAAAAGGCCGATCGGCGCCGCTGATTTCCCTGAAATCCGTCATCCTGAGGTGCGAGCCGCAAATGCGGCGAGCCTCGAAGGATGCACGGTCAGCGCTGCGCCCTCTTGGCGGTCGCCCTTCGAGGCTCGCGATTTGTGCGAGCACCTCAGGGTGACGGAAGAAAAAGCTAATCTACCTTCTCGTTCGGATAGACGCCCCAGAGCCGCTCCTGCGGCACCCATCCGTCAAAGTCGGAGCCGGCGACGCGGCACCATTTGCCGTCGCAACGTTTGACCTGCGCAACCACGCCGGGCTGGAGCTGCGCTGTCACATCGCCCTCTTCGATCGGTCGTTGCGAGACCGCGATCAATTGATCCTTCGCACGTGCGGTAACGACCGCGGTGCGCTTGCCGCTCAGCAGCGAGTGATAGACCCAGCCCTCGGCGCCCTCCGAATCCCGGATGCGGCGCCAATTCTCGAATTCGGCAGTGACCTCGACCGGCAATCCCGGCCTGGTGAAGACCCAGGCCACGTCATGGTCCTTGGTCGGGCCAGCCCGCACATTCACCCGGTCCGATTTCAGGCTGACATAGCGCGGCACCGGCAGACCGCTGGCGCTCCCGGCGGCGTCGCCGGCGGCGTGGCACGGCAGGACCGCGGCTGCGAACAGCACGAGGGCAGTGGCGCATGGCCGGAAGGTTTGTCTTGATACGGTCATCTGCTAAATGGAGTGAGGCGCCGGATGGACGCTGGCACGAACCCGTCACTGTCGCGCGGCTCGGTTAAAGAGGGCTGAACGGCACGACTAAACGCACCTGAGCACCGCCGAACGCATGTCGAACCGCAAGAAACCCCTGGTGATCGTCACCCGCAAGCTGCCGGAGCGGGTCGAGACGCGCATGCGCGAATTGTTCGACGCCAGGCTCAATATCGACGACAAGCCGATGACGCAGGCCGAGCTCATGGAGGCAGTGAAAAACGCCGACGTGCTGGTGCCGACCGTAACCGACCGCGTCGACGCTTCGGTGCTGGCGCAGGCCGGCGATAAGCTGAAACTAATCGCGAATTTCGGCAACGGCGTCGACAATATCGACGTCACCACCGCGCTGCAGCGCGGCATCACCGTCACCAATACGCCCGGCGTGCTCACCGAAGACACCGCCGACATGACGATGGCGCTGATTCTTGCCGTGCCGCGCAGATTGTCGGAAGGCTCGCAAGTTCTCACCGGCGATCACGAATGGGGCGGCTGGTCGCCGACCTGGATGCTCGGCCACCGCATCTGGGGCAAGCGGCTCGGCATCATCGGCATGGGCCGTATCGGTCAGGCAGTGGCGCGGCGCGCTCGCGCCTTCGGCCTGCAGATCCACTATCACAACCGGCGCAGGGTCGCGGCCCAGATCGAAGAAGAGCTTGGCGCGACCTATTGGGACTCGCTCGACCAGATGCTGGCGCGGGTCGACATCATATCGGTGAATTGCCCGCACACTCCCGCGACCTACCACCTGCTCTCGGCTCGCCGTTTGAAGCTGATGCGGCCGGAAGCTTATGTGGTCAATACCGCGCGGGGCGAGGTGATCGATGAGAATGCGCTGATCCGCATGATTTCGGCGGGCGAGCTTGCCGGCGCCGGTCTCGACGTGTTCGAGCATGAACCGGCCGCCAACCCGCGCCTGGTCAAGCTCGCGCGCGCGGGCAAGGTGGTGCTGCTGCCGCATATGGGTTCGGCCACGGTCGAGGGTCGGGTCGATATGGGCGAGAAGGTCATCATTAATATCAAGACCTTCATGGACGGGCATAAGCCGCCGGACCGCGTACTGCCCTCCATGCTTTAATCATAACCGCAGGCGCGGCCGATGGTCCCTATCATCGCGGCGATTGCGCCTCTAGACTGTGGTCAAAGCCGATCGTGAATCCGGAGGCTCCGATGCGTGCCCTGCTGACTCTCGCACTCACGTCTTTTTCGCTTCTGCCGTTGCTGTCGTCGCCCGCGCAATCGCAGGCGCTGACCGGCGACGCCATCAAGGCGACCTTCTTCAACGGCAAGCCGTTCGTCGCCAGTTCGACGACGCGCCAGCGCTTCACGATGGTGTTCACCCCGGACGGCAAGGCGTCACGCGAACCGCTCGGCAAGCCCGGTGACAAAGTGGCCGGCACCTGGAAGGTCGTGAAGGAAGGCTTCTGCACCTCCTGGAAACAGGGCCAGTCGGCGACCTGCTATCGCCTCGTCCCCAATTCGCTGATCGAGAATCGATGGTCGGTGATGAAGGGCGCGGTGACGATCGCGAGCTGGACCAAGCCGGAATAACCCCGCCGCACGCGGCACTGCCGTAGCCCGGATGGAGCGAAGCGGCATCCGGGAATGCTGCTCCGCATTTCGCATTCGCTCAATGCGGGCTACAGCCGACCACAACTTTATTGGTGGATCGACAAATCCCGGATGCTCGGGTTTTCGCCGCTGAGCGGATTGTTGGGATCCCACTCGTAATTCAGCGTCTCGAAACGCAGCGCGCGGGTGTCGATCATCAACAGCCGTCCGGTCAGCCCCTCGCCGAAGCCGATAATCTCGCGCATCGTCTCCATCGCCATCAGCGAGCCGAGAATGCCCGGCAGTGCACCGAGGATGCCGGCCTCCGAACAGGCCGGGATCGAGCCTTCCGGCGGCGCCTCCGGGAACAGGCAGCGATAGCTCGGATTTTTGGTGCCGTCGTCCCGCACCTCATGGGCGCGGATGGTGGTCAGCGTTGCGTCGAAGGTTCCGACCGCGCCCGTGACCAGCGGCAACTTAGCGAAATAGCAGGCATCCGACACCAGATAGCGGGTCGCGAAATTGTCCGAGCCGTCCACCACCAGGTCGTATTGCGACAATAATTCGAGCGCGTTGTCGGCGGCAAAGCGAACCGCGTGCCGCTCGACCACGACATGCGGATTAAGACGCGCGATCGCTGCTGCCGCGCTGTCGACCTTCGCGTCCCCGATATCGGCGGTGGTATGGATCACCTGCCGCTGCAGGTTCGACAGCGAGACCAGATCGTCGTCGACGATGCCCAATGTGCCGATGCCGGCGGCGGCAAGATAATAGAGCACCGGCGCGCCGAGGCCGCCGGCGCCGATCACCAGGACGCGAGCGCGCTTCAGTGCCGCCTGACCGGGACCGCCGACCTCGCGCAGCACGATATGGCGCGCATAGCGCTCGAGTTCCGCAGGCGTCAGCATTTCCTCTTCTCCACCGCTATTCTTGCTTGCTGCCAGTCAAAGACACAGCTTCTTGCAAACAATCTCCTGCACACAAGGTCTTGCACACAAGGCCCTTGCACAATTGAAAATTGCGCGACCATCATGACGTCGAGTTTTAGCGGGGTTAAAGGCAAATCGCATGCGTTTCGCGGCAAGGCCGATTGCGACATGGGCCATTGCGTTTGCGCTGGTGGCGCCGGCATCGGCGCAGCCGGCATGGGCGCAGGTCAGCAATCCGCCCGGTGCCGCGCCGGCAGCAAGCGCCGGCCAGCCGGCCGACCCCAAATCGCAGAAGCCCAAGGCTGATAACAAGGCGGACGGCAAGTCTAGCACCAAGGCGGGCAAGAAAGCGGCGCCGAAGGCTGCGAGTACCGAGCCTCCGGCCGCGCCCCCCGCCACGGCAGCACAGAAGGAGGCCTATGCTGCAATCCCGGTTGCCGAACGGCTGGCAATCCAGTCGGACCTGGTCTGGTCCGGCGATCTTGTGGGCGGCCTCGATCCGGAATTCGGCGATCGCGCGATCGCCGCGGTGAAGTCCTTCCAGAAGCGCAACAAGTTTGACGAATCCGGTATCCTCAATCCCGAGCAGCGGCAGACGCTCGGCGGCGCGATGCGGACCCGCAAGGAATATAACGGCTGGCGCATTGTCGAAGACAGCGTGATGCCCGGTGTGCGGCTCGGCATTCCGGCCAAACTCGTGCCGCAGACGGAGATCGGCAATACCGGCAGCCGCTGGACCGCAGCCCGAGGCGAAATCCAGATCGAAACCTTCCGCGAAAAGATGGCGGGCTCTCAGCTCTCCGAATTATTCGACGAAATGAAGAGGCGCCCCTCCGGCCGCCGCACCGAAGCAAGCGCGCTGCAAGCCAGTTCCTTCTCGCTGTCGGGCATGCAGGGCCTGAAAAGATTTTATGTGCGGGCGTATCTGAAGGACAACGAGGCGCGCGGCATCACCATCCTGTTCGACCAAGCGATGGAAGGCATCATGCTGCCTTTGGTCGACACCATCACCAATTCCTTCCTGCCATTCGGCGATCCAAACCTGGCCTCGACTTCGCGCAAGGTGGAATACGGATCGGGCATCGTGGTGACGGATCAGGGTCACATCCTGACCGAGCGCCAGCTCACCGACAATTGCCAGGGCATCATCGTTGCGGGGCTCGGCCGCGCCGATCGTCTGGGTGAAGACAAGGCAACCGACCTTGCGCTGCTTCGTGTCAACGGCGCGGGATTGCTGAAGCCGCTCGCTTTCTCGGCCGAGCCGCCGAAAAGCATGGAACTGATTTTACTCGGTATCGCGGAGCCGGAGGCGCAGGGCGGCGCACGCAATGTTACGAGTTCGAATGCCAGGCTGCGCGGCGTCGACGGCGCGCGCGTATTGCTCGATTCGGCTCCCTTACGCGGATTTGTCGGCGGCGCTGCACTCGATGGCCAGGGCCAGTTGGTTGGCATGATCGATCTTGCGCCGACCGTCACCGCGGGGCCCACCATCGCGAGCAATCAGGCAGCTCTCATTCCTACTGCGTCGATTCGCAAATTCCTCGACAGCGCCGGCGTGTTTCCGGCGATCGGCAAGAGCGATATCGCCGCCGCCAGAAATTCGATCGTGCGCGTGATTTGCGTGAGGAAATAGAGCACCGCGATTTCGGCGCTTATATTTGCACCCTCTCCCCTTGAGGGTGAGGGCACATTCACTCGCGTCGCTTTATTTATTCTCGAACTTCGCCGGGCGCTTTTCGACGAACGCCGCCATGCCTTCCTTCTGGTCGAACGTTGCGAACAGCGAGTGAAATACCCGCCGCTCGAACAGCACGCCTTCGGCGAGCGTGGTTTCGAAAGAGCGATTGACCGACTCCTTCGCCACCATCAAGGCTTGCAGCGGCATCGAAGCGATGGTCGCAGCGATCTTCATCGTCTCTTCCATCAGGCTCGCAAGCGGCACCACACGAGCGACGAGCCCGGAGCGTTCGGCTTCGGCCGCGTCCATCATCCGTCCGGTCAGCGTCATCTCCATAGATTTGGCCTTGCCGACCGCACGCGTCAGCCGCTGGGTCCCGCCGATGCCGGGGATGACGCCGAGCTTGATTTCCGGCTGGCCGAATTTCGCATTGTCCGCCGCGATGATGAGGTCGCATTGCATCGCCACCTCGCAACCGCCGCCGAGCGCAAACCCGGCGACCGCTGCGATCACCGGCTTTCTGGCGCGCGCCGCCGCATCCCAGCCTGCGGCGAAGTTGCCGTAATAGGCGTCCATGTAGCTCATGTCCGCCATCTCCTTGATGTCGGCGCCGGCAGCGAAAGCCTTGTCTGATCCGGTCAACACGACGCAGCCGATATTCGGATCGGCTTCGAAGCCTGCGATCGCGTTTGCCAGTTCGCCGATCAATTCGGAATTCAGAGCGTTCATTGCCTGCGGCCGGTGCAGCCGGATGAGGCCCACCTTGCCATGCGTTTCCACCTGAATGTTCTTGTATGCCATCGTGTATTATCCGGTTTTTCTGACGGTTATGCTCTAGTTGAATTCCGCTACCGCTGCCAGCAACCGCTCGATATCCTCCGGTCGCGACAACCGGTGATCGCCATCCTTGACCAGCGTCAGCACGACATCGTCGCGAGCGATGCGGGAGACCAGCGACACCGCATGCTCCCACGGCACGTCTTCGTCCTTGACGCCTTGCAGGATTCGCACCGGGCATCCGGTCTCGATCAGCGCACCGAGCAGGAGATGCTTGCGCCCGTCCTCGATCAATTGCCGGGTGATCAGATAGGCCTCATCGGAATATTGCGACGGGCGCCGCCATGATCCGGTCTCTTCGATCTGCTTTCGGATCTCGGGCGGGAAGCGCTGCCACATCAGTGCTTCGGTGAAATCGACCGCCGGCGCGATCAGCACCAGACCGGTAAGCTCCGCCTTGGTGCGCAGGCGGCCCGCACGCAGATCGCGCGCAAGCAACAGCGAAATCCACCCACCCATCGACGAGCCGATGGCAATGGTCGGTCCCTCGCAACAGGTCGAGAACACCGCGCAGCTTTCTTCGAGCCATCGGCCGATGGTGCCGTCGGAAAACTTTCCGCCAGATTCGCCATGACCGGAATAGTCGAAGCGGATGCAGGCGCGGCCTTGCTGCTTCGCCCATTGGTCGAGCGCCTGCGCCTTGGTGCCCTTCATGTCGGAGTTGAAACCGCCGAGCCATACCAGGCCGGGACTGCGCCCGGCACGTTGCCGCACCGCAATCGTGCGGCGTTCGGAACCCTCACCGACCTCTATCATTCTCAATTCTTCGTCAGCCAATATCGTCAACCCCAATCATCTTTTCGCCGCAAACCCGGCCGCCCAATCGGGCGATCCAATTGAGTTCTCTTGCGACATCAAGCGACCTTGTCCGGATCGTTTGCCTATCGTCCTGTTAGGGCCTATCAACTTCGTCTGCCCGCAGCTACGCTTTTGGAATATCGCGCTTTCGCTGGCAAACCCGTCCCGCCTCTCAGCACCTCTCGATCGCCGGAAAGACCACGATTGTGAACCAGGGTTCCGCCGCACGCCTTGCGCAGACGGACGCCGATCCGGCGGCCCTGCAAAATGCACAACGCGGCACCGTAACTGCTTTGCATCCGCTCACCGTGCTGATTGTGGTGCCGACGCTGGATGCCGGCGCCGCCGAAGCGGGTGCCGTCGATCTCGTGAAAATCCTCACCAGCGCCGGCCATAACGCCATCGTGCTGTCGCGCGGCGGACGGCTCGAGCCACAGGTGAAGGAAGCCGGCGGCGAGTGCATCTATGCCGATGTCGCAAGCAAGAATCCGGCGATCATGGCGCGCAATGTGGTCGCGATATCGCGCATCGTGAGGAGCCGCGGCTGCGACATAATCCACGCGCATGGCCGCGCTCCGGCGTGGAGCGCATTCGCCGCGTCCAGGCTGACGCGCGTGCCCTTCGTGACCAGCTGGTACAAGGGCTTCCGCGAGCAGAATGCGCTGAAGCGCCTCTATAACAGCGTGATGGCGCGCGGCGACCGTATCATTGCAGTCAGCGACCAGCTCGCCGAATTGATCAGCGAGCGCTACCACGTTCCCTCGACCCGGATCGAAGTGGTGCCGGTGAGCATCGATCTTTCGCATTTCGATCCGGCGGCGATTTCGGCCGATCGAGCCGAGGCGATGCGACGCGCATTCGGCGTCAGCGCACAGGACAAGGTAATCTTCGTGGTCGGCCGCATGCTGCGGCGCAAAGGTCATCATGTGGCGGTGCGCGCAGCGCGGCGCTTGAAGGAAATGGGCCTGAAGGATTTCGTATTCGTCTTTGCCGGCGAGGACGAAGGCCACAGCCGCTACACCGGCGATCTCTGGGATGAGGTGGCCGCCCACGATCTCACCTCGGTTGCGCGCCTGATCGGCCCGGTCGACGACATGCCGGCGGCCTATGCGGTTTCCTCGGTCGTGGTCTCGGCCGCAATCCAGGCGGAAGGATTGCAGCGCGCAATCCTGGAAGCGCAGGCGATGGAACGCCCCGTAGTGGTGTCCGATCTCGGCGCCGGACCGGACGTGGTGCAGTCGCCGCCGATGGTTTCGGAAGATCGCATGACCGGCTTGCGCTTTTCCACCGGCGACGATGCCGCGCTTGCCGCTGCTTTGGTGCGGCTATTCTCGATGCCGCAACAGCAGCAGCGCGCCATCGGCCAGCGCGGACGCATCTGGGTGACCAGCCATTTCAATCGGCCAGCCGTCAGCGACTTGACGCTGCGGCTCTATTCCGGTCTCACCTGCGCAAAAAAGACCCCGCGGTAACAACAACTTCGCTCAAAAGCGTGCAATCTGGCCATTTGCGGGAGCAAGCGCCGTTGACTTGTCCCCCTTTTGTCCCGATCTTGACTCCGACCGTACATGGCCGGGGGCGGCCATCGGCAATTCCGTGCCGCGAGTGTCCCCCAACCCCCATGCCGGTCTGTCGCAACAGCCAAGGAGATTATCCATTCGTCGTCCAATGAAGGCAGCGCCCCCCGTTCAGAAGGACGGTCCGCGCGTCAACGAGGAGATCCGGAACCGAGAGGTTCAACTGATCGACCAAACCGGCACCAATCACGGCGCCGTCCCTATTCAAACTGCGCTTGAAAAGGCTGCCGAAGCCGGACTCGATCTGGTCGAGATTTCGCCCAATGCGAATCCACCGGTCTGCAAGCTTCTGGATTACGGCAAGTACAAATTCCAGGCGCAGAAAAAGGCCGCCGAAGCCCGCAAGAAGCAGAAGGTCGTCGAGGTCAAGGAAATCAAGTTCCGGCCGATGATCGACGATCACGACTATGACGTGAAGATGCGAGCGATGAAGCGCTTCTTCGAGGAAGGCGACAAGGTCAAGGTAACCTTGCGCTTCCGCGGCCGCGAAATGGCGCACCAGGAACTCGGCACCAAGCTGCTCGATCGCGTCAAGGAAGACCTGGCCCCGCTCGCCAAGGTCGAGATGGATGCGCGGTTCGAAGGCCGCCAGATGATCATGATCCTGGCACCGCGCTAGGTACCGAAATAGGCCGGCCGGGGGCGGTTCCCTCCGGTTTCGGCTGCATTTTCAGCCCATTCCCATCGTTTTCAGGCTTGGAACCGGTTGAATTCCGGGGTCGGCTCTGCCATAACCCGCCCGTTCGCCGCCCGGCTGGTTAGGGCTGCCGTGGCGACGACATTGCTCAAAAAGCAACGCTCGTCTTTCGAGCCATTCCCGGCGGACGATAGGCTTTTGCCAAACGGCAAAACCCCGACCGGATCAGGAGAGCCAAATGCCCAAGTTGAAGACCAAGTCAGGCGCTAAAAAGCGCTTCAAGATTACCGGCTCGGGGCAGGTCGTATCTGCCCAGGCCGGCAAGCGCCACGGCATGATCAAGCGAACCACCAAGCAGATCCGCAATCTTCGCGGCACGCGTGTCCTGTTCAAATCGGACGGCGACAACATCAAGAAATACTGGATGCCGAACGGCTGACCGCCGAACCTCATCCGCATTTCTTCCATCTGCATTCGTTCATTCGCTAAAGGAGATCCGCCATGGCCCGCGTCAAACGGGGCGTTACGTCCCATGCCAAGCACAAGAAAGTTCTGAAGGCCGCGAAAGGCTTTTACGGCCGTCGCAAGAACACCATCCGCATCGCCAAGCAGGCGGTGGAGAAGGCCGACCAATACGCCTTCCGCGACCGCAAGCGGCGCAAGCGCACGTTCCGCGCGCTGTGGATTCAGCGCCTGAACGCCGCCGTGCGGCCGTTCGGTCTGAACTATTCGCGCTTCATCGCGGGCCTCGACAAGGCCGGCATCCTGGTCGACCGCAAGGTGCTGTCCGATCTCGCGATCCGCGAGCCGGCGGCATTCCAGGTGATCGTCGAGCAGGCCAAGGCCGCTTTGCCGGCTCAAGCTTAAACGTCGTCATGCCCGGCCTTGGGCCGGGCATCCACGCCTTCCTCGCATCAAGCAAGACGTGGATGGCCGGGACACGCCCGGCCATGACGAGCAAAATGAGTCTCGTCATGTCCGACATCGACTCGCTGCAACAGTCCGTTCTGAAAGACATCGCCGCTGCTTCCGATGAAGCCGCGCTCGAAGCTGTGCGTGTGGCCGCGCTCGGCAAGAGCGGATCGGTGTCCGCGCTCTTGAAGACGCTCGGCACGATGACGCCGGACGAGCGCAAGGCACGCGGTCCGCTGATCAACGGATTGAAGGACGCGGTCAACAGCGCGCTCCTTGCACGACGCGACGCCTTGAAAAACGCCGCTCTCGATCAGCGCCTCAACACCGAAAGCATCGACGTCACGCTGCCAGTGCGTGAGAGCCCGGCGGAAGCCGGCCGCATCCATCCGATCAGCCAGGTAATCGACGAACTCACCGCGATCTTTGCAGATATGGGTTTTGCGGTCGCCGAAGGGCCGGACATCGAGACCGACGATTACAATTTCACCAAGCTCAACTTTCCCGAAGGCCATCCGGCGCGGGAAATGCACGACACCTTCTATTTCAATCCGAAGCCGGACGGCTCGCGGCTGCTTCTGCGCACGCACACTTCGCCGGTGCAGGTACGCACCATGCTCACCCAGAAGCCGCCGATCCGTGTCATCATTCCCGGCCGAACTTACAGAAGCGACTCGGACCAGACCCACACGCCGATGTTCCATCAGGTCGAAGGGCTGGTCATCGACAAGGGCTCGCATCTCGGCCACCTGAAATGGATTCTCGCCGAATTCTGCAAGGCGTTCTTCGAGGTCGACAACGTCAATATGCGGTTCCGGCCGTCATTCTTTCCGTTCACCGAGCCGTCGCTCGAAGTCGACATCCAGTGCAAGCGCGACAAGGGCGAAATCCGCTTCGGCGAAGGCGAGGATTGGCTGGAGATTCTCGGCTGCGGGATGGTGCATCCGAATGTGCTGCGCAATTGCGGGCTCGATCCGAACGAATATCAGGGTTTTGCCTGGGGCATGGGGATCGACCGCATCGCCATGCTCAAATACGGCATGCCGGATTTGCGCCCGTTCTTCGAGGCCGACATGCGCTGGCTGTCGCATTACGGCTTCCGGCCGCTCGATTTCCCGACTTTGGCTGGCGGCCTGAGTAGCTGATCATGGCCAGCCAACCTGACGAGGGGACTGGCGTTAGTGCACTCTATTCCGCGCTGACCCGGAAATGGGACGCCAAGACCATCGATTCCTTCGCGCTGGCTCTCGAGAATCACGACGCCAAGGAGACCGACCGGACCACGGCGGCGTTCCAGACCATCGACACCAAGGCGACCGGATTGCTGACCCATGTGTCGATGATGATCGCGGGGCTCGGCATCTGCGCGCCGCTGGTCGCGCAACACCGGCTCGAAGAGGCCATTATCATCTTTGAAATCTCGGTCTATCTTCTGATCGCGGTCGGATGCCTGCGCTGCCTCTCGGTGGTGCGCTCGCTGCGCGCGCACCGGCCCGATGGCGAGGTCAAGCAGGCGGTGCAGCGCGAACTGGTCGTGCGTCACGAACTCTATCGCGTCTGCAACAAGGCTTCGATCTTTTTCACAATGTTTGTCTTCCTCAGTCTCCCCATCATGCTGTGGTGGTAGTGAGCCGGAGCTTGCTGCGATGAAATTCACTCTCTCCTGGCTGAAAGAGCATCTCGACACCGGCGAACCGCTTGCCGTGATCGCCGACAAGCTCACCATGATCGGGCTCGAGGTCGAGAAGATCGAGGACAAGGCAGCCCAGCTTGCGGCCTTCACCGTCGCACGCGTGATCGAGGCGAAGCAGCATCCGAACGCCGACCGGCTGCGCGTCTGCATGGTCGATACCGGGTCGGGCGACCCGGTGCAGGTCGTCTGCGGGGCGCCCAATGCACGCACCGGCATGAAGAGCGTGTTTTCGCCGCCCGGCACCTTCATCCCCGGCAAGAACATCACGCTTGGCGTCGGCACGATCCGCGGCGTCGAAAGCCGCGGCATGCTGCTGTCAGCGGCGGAGTTGCAGCTCTCCGATGATCACGAGGGCATCATCGACCTGCCGGA
>Ga0190274_10002019_pt1 | contig 11895 bp, 8 predicted proteins | sample Popmic531T_FD_133002 | JGI IMG/M metagenome (GOLD analysis project Ga0190274, IMG submission 133002) | Populus adjacent soil microbial communities from riparian zone of Yellowstone River, Montana, USA - 531 T | ecosystem: Environmental > Terrestrial > Soil > Riparian zone | place: USA: Montana...
ACTCGGGAAGCTTGTACGACGAGTCGCGCCGCGACAGGGTACTGGCCGCCGCGAATGCGGAGGCGGTCAAGCGGGCAGAGAAGCCGGGGGACTGGAATGTCTACGAGATTCGCTGCCAGGGGCCGCGCATCGTGCTGACCCTCAACGGCGTGCAAACCGTCGATTACTCCGAGCCAGAAAGCAGCATCCCACGGGACGGCCAGATTGCGCTGCAGATCCATGGCGGCAGCAAGGCTGAGGTGTCCTTCCGCAACATCACGATCGAGACGCTCGGGGCGAAATAGGCGTCACTCCTTCACGCGAACCGTCAAAAGGGACGCCATGATCGAAGATCCGTTCGACATTCGCGGCGACAATCTGACGATTGAGGACTTCGTCTCGGTCGCGCGAGGCGGGCGGCCGGTGATCCTCGACGCGGCCGTCGCCGCGCGCGTCAGGGCGTCTCGCGATGCGCTGGAACGGAAGCTGGCGCGCCACGAGATCATCTACGGCGTCAGCACCGGCTTTGGCGCGCACGTGAAGTTCTTCATCCCACCCGAAGAGTTGTCCGAGTTGCAGGAGCACGTCCTCGACAATCTCTCGTGTGGCACGGGCGATCCGTTCCCAATTGAAGTCGTTCGTGGCGCGATGCTCCTGCGCGCGCATGCGCTCTCGAAGGGCTACTCCGGTGTACGCCTCGACGTCATCACGCAGCTCACCGCACTGCTCAATCACGGCATCACCCCGGTCGTGCCGCAGTACGGCTCGGTCGGCGCGAGCGGCGACCTCGTACCGTCCGCACACATTGCCAATACGCTCCTCGGCAAGGGCGAGGTCTTCTATCGCGGCGCGCGTGTGGCAGCGGCCGAAGCACTGGCCGCCGAACAGATCGCACCGATCCGGCTGGTCGCCAAGGAAGGGCTCGGGCTGGTGAACGGCACGACCGTGATGACGAGTCTTGCGGCCTTCGCAGTATTCGAAGTGGACTACCTCGCACGTCTCACACTCGCCGCGGTCGCGATGACCGCCGAGGTACTCAAGGCAACCGCCGACTCATTTCGCGACGTCATCCATCGCATCAAGAACCATCCAGGCCAGATCGAGGCCGGCCGTCTACTGCGTACCTTCTGCGCCGGCAGCCGCCTGCTGTTCGATCTCGACGCCCTTCGCGAACAGATTCGGCAGGGTCACCTCACCGAGCACGAGACGGTCGAACTCGGCGAGTCCATCCAGATGCCGTATTCATTGCGGTGTGCGCCGCAAGGACTTGGCCCCGTCCTCGACTGCCTCGCGTTTACCCGTCTTGTCATCGAGCGCGAGATGAACTCGGTCAACGACAATCCTCTGCTCGACGGCGAGACGGAGCAGGTGCTCCACACGGGCAACTTCTACGGTGGACACGTTGGCCGCGTGATGGACGGCCTCAAGATCGACATCGCGACACTCGGCAACTGGAGCCATCAGCTCATGGCGATGTTGATGGAACCCCACTTCAGCAAGGCCCTGCCGCCGAGCCTTTCGGCGCACGCCGGTTTGCACAGCGGTTTCAAGGGCATGCAGCTTTCGCAGACGAGTCTCATCGTGCTGCTGCGGCAAATGGCCGCGCCAAGCTCGATCCACTCGCTACCCACCGAGCAGTACAACCAGGACATCGTCAGTCTCGGCCTGCACGCAGCGCAAAGCGCCAATGAGATGGCTTCACGGCTGCGCGTGGCGTTATCGATGCTGTTTCTGGCACTGTGTCAGGCCGCTGACCTGCGCGGCGCGGATGGACTGGGCACCACGTCTGCGGCTATTCATGCCGCCGTGCGTCAGACGTCGGCGTTTGTGGATCAGGACCGCGCCATGTCGTCCGACATTGCGCGCGTCGGCGCCCTGGTCGAGCAGCGCGCCTTTCCGCTGATGTCAGTGTAGCGAGGCCAAACGACCAGGCCGGCCCAATCGGACCGGCGCTCAGTTAGGTGTTGGCGTGGTTAGAAGCCGCCGCCGCGTCCACCGCCACCACCACCACCACCGCCACCGCCACGGCCGCCACCAACGGGGTTGGGCGGCGGTGGCGCCGCGGGTCCGAAGCCTGGGCCACCGCGGCGCTGTCCTGGCTGCTGGCCGAAGATGCTCTGGTTCTGCTCGGCGGCCGTCATTGGCACGATGATGGTCGACACGACCTGCTGACCCACGGTGACGTCACCGCTGACGACCTGGCTGAACTGCCCGTCAGCGATGCCAGTCGTCACAGGAATCTGCTTGAGCTCCTTCGCTGCCTCGTTCCAAGTCCAGACAGTGCCTGTCTGCAGGCGGCGCGGGATCGGCGGAAACAGATCGTCGATAGTTTCGGCATTGAGCTCGATCGGTGTGTCCGTCAGGTTGTCAGGACCACGTCCGCGTCCGGCAGCACGGCCCCTGCCGGCGCCGGCCCCACCTGCTGCGAGCGGCGTCGGGGCATCGACCACCCGGCCACCCTGTCCGGCGGTCGGCGGAGTGAGACCGAGCGCCGTGTACATTTCGCTCGTCGGCCGGAAGCGCAGCGCTTGGGTCGGAATCCGCACGACGTTCTCTTCGATGCCCACGATGATCCGAACGGTCGCGGTCATTGACGGCTTGAGCCGCAGATCGGGGTTCGGCGCGTTAATCCACACCGGGTACGTGACGACGTTGTTGGCCGTGTTGGCGTTGAGCCGGACCGCCTCGACATCCCCATGGAACGTGACGCCCGGATACGATGCGACGGTAAACTCCACCGGCATGCCGGCCCGGATCTTGCCGACCTCCGCCTCGTCGACCCCCGCCGCTATCTTCAGCGTGCGCAGGTCCGTCGCGAGGAAGAAGAAGGTGGGCGACCTCACGCTCGCCTGCACGGTTACACCGCGATCGACCTGACGGTTGATGACGACCCCGTCCATGGGCGCATAGATCTTCGTGTACTCGACGTTGAGCTTCGCGGAGTCGAGGCTGGCTTGCGTTGTGAGAAGCTGCTTTCTGGCAGACTCGAGCGAGGTCGCGCGCGACTTGACCGCCAACTGCGCCGCGTCGAGTTGCTGTTGATTGACGAGGCGCTGCCCGACGAGCGTCCTGGTGCGTTCGAGCTGTCGCTTGGCGTCTTCGAGCTGTACTTCCTGGTTGGCGATCTCGCCAAGCTGCCGCTGGTAGTTGGCTTCCTGAATGTCGACCTGCACCTGAAGCAGTGACGGGTCAATCTCCGCCATGAGCTGGCCCTTGTGGACGATGGAGTTGTAGTCCACATGGATCTCTTTGACGACGCCTGACACCTGCGAGCCGACGCTCATGGTGCGTAGTGCCGAGAGTGTGCCCGTCGCCTGGACAATTTCGCGGATGGTGCCCTGGGAAACCGTCGTGGTCGTCACTGTGGGCTTCTCGGCCGGCTTTCGGAGGTTGAAATAGTAATAGGCCCCGCCCGCCCCGCCAATCAAGATGATGAATACGAGCGCCAGTTTTTTCATGATCGTCTAGGCCTGCGCAGGAGCTGAGTGCGCCGCGCTCGGCAAGCTGCGCGCTACTTGGTGCGCCGACACTCGATACGCCTGAGGGAGACATCATACCGCCAACCATGCCAAGCACCCCGTGGACATCCCGGGTGTATCGGCCTTAACGGAATCGCATCGCGACGAACGCGGCCCGACGTGCTCAACGGCACCGGCACTTGGACTTCAGATCTTGACAACTATTCCTGTCACGGATATATCTACAGCGGAAATAGATGCCCCCCCTCACACCTGCGGTCATCCACGTGCTGCTGGCGCTTGCCGGTGGAGACAAACATGGCTACGCAATCCTCAAGGACGTGCAGCAGCACGGCGCAAGCCGGCTGCGCTTCGGACCCGGCACGATCTACGGCACCTTGCAGCGGTTGATGGAAGCCGGGTGGGTCGAAGAAGTCGATGCCAGTCACGCGACGACCGACGCGCGCCGCCGCTATTACCGGCTCACCCGCGGCGGGCGTGAGGCCCTCAAGTCCGAAGTCGATCGGCTCGGCGAACTGCTCGACGTTGCCCGTGCCCACCGGATCCAGCCCCGAGGGTCGAAGGGGTAGGGATGCCGGCCGCCGCACACCTGCTCGATCGCCGTCTATATCGCGCCGCACTTGCCCTCTGTCCTGCGTCATTCCAGCGGGAGTACGCGGCCCAGATGGTCGAGGACTTCGCCGAGGCGCTCGGCGAAGCGTCAACGGCCAGGGATCGCACTGCGGTGTGGCGCCTGCGCGGGGAGTACGGCTTCGATCTCGTCCGGACCTTTGGCGTGCAGTGGGTGCGAAGTGGCCTGCCGCTCGTCGGCCTGGCGGCGCTCGCAATCACCTTCACACTCGTCGAAGTGCTCGCGAACTTCGTCGTCAAACGCTCCACGTTCGTGTTGCCGGCCGATCTCGCCAACGCCGACCTCATCGGACTCCTGATCCTGGCGACCGTCTCGGTCTTCATCGTGGCCTCGACGATCTGCATCACGCTCTGGGCGGCGCCGTCCATGCGCCGCCCGTCTCGCCGCCGATAGGGCAGCATGCTCGAGGCCCGCGGTCTTACCAAGCGATACAAGGGACTGCTCGCGCTCGACCGCGTGTCGTTCGATCTCCATCCAGGGGAAATCGTCGGCTACCTGGGACCGAACGGTTCGGGCAAGAGCACCACGGTCAACATCGTCGTCGGACTCCTCGAACCGTCAGCCGGATCCGTATCGGTTGGCGGATTGAACGCCGCCGAGGATCCGGTCGGCTACAAGAAACGAATCGGATACGTCCCTGAAGAGCCGTATCTCTACACACATCTGACCGCGTCGGAATACCTCACATTGGTCGGCCGTCTGCGCCGCATCCCGGGTCGCACGCTCGAGCACCGCATCTCGACGCTACTGCAGCTGCTGCAACTGCAGGACGCCCGCTACAAGTCCATGACCGCGTTCTCGAAAGGAATGAGGCAGCGCGTGCTTGTGGCCGCTGCGCTCCTGCACAACCCCGACTTGATCGTGCTCGACGAACCGTTCTCCGGGCTCGATGTCAACGCCGGACTGCTGTTCCGGGCGCTGCTTCGGCTGCTTGCCGACGAGGGCCGCATGATCTTCTTCAGCACACATCGGTTCGACATGGTCGAGAAGCTCTGTTCGCGCGTGATCGTGCTGTCATCAGGCCGGGTGGCGATCGAGAGCCGCGTGGACGCCTTCGACAAGGCGGGCCCTGGGTCGCTCGAGGAGACGTTCGTCCGTGTGACGCAGCAGGCCGACTACCAACCACTCGCGCGCCAGATTTTCGAGACAATCACCCAGGGGTGAGCCGTGCACGACCAGCCCTGGCGCGTCCTGACACGGCACTTCTTCAACGCCATGTTCGACTTCGGCTTTTTGTCGGACGCGGGCGCTGAGTCGTTCAAACGCATGCTGATGGGCGCGGCCGCGGTCGGATTGGGTATCGGATTCGGGATGGTGCGCGTTTACATCACCAAATACGCCAACCTGTCGAATGCATCGATTGATGTGTACACGCGGGCGGTGACGGCCGACCACGCGTTCCTGATCGGCCTGCCAATGTGGATCGTCGCCAGCGCGGTGGCGCTGGCTGGACACGCGCTGTTCCCCGACGAGACGGACTTCCGCATTCTCATGAAGGAGCCGCTGCGTCGCACGACGATCTTCGGCGCCAAGCTTGCCGCACTGCTGCTCTTCAGCGGCCTCTTGGTTCTGGGAGCGCAGGCGGCGTTGCTGCCGCTGTTTCTGTTGACCCTCATGAACCCGGAGGGCTTCAGCGCCGCGGTCCCCTACGCCCTGGCTTTCGCCGTGTCCAGTCTGGCCGCGAGCGCCTTTGCCGGGCTCGCCATCGTCGCGCTTCACGGCGTCATCGTCCTGTGCGTGCCGCGCAATTTGACGACGAAGGTCGCCATCGTCGTCCGAAGTCTGTTGATCGGCTTGCTCGTCATGTCGTTGCCTCTCGTGTTGCGGCTGGGCGGCTCGTCGGGAGCGTTCTCCCAAAACGCGCCATGGCTCAGGTGGACACCGCCCACGTGGTTCGAAGGACTTGAACGGTGGCTGCTTGGTCAAGGCCGGTCAGGACTCGCGTTCGAGGCCGTCATCGGGTTGGCGCTTGCACTCGCGGTCGCCGTCGCCAGTTACGCCATCCTCTATCGTCACTTCGATCGCGTCATGCTCCGCCCGATGGCCTCGCACGCGCCGCGCCGCTGGCGATGGTGGGCGCCGGCCAGGGAGACAGCCCGCCCCATCCGCGTCGCCGTCCGTAACTTTGCCTGGATTACGCTTCGTCGAAGCGTGCTTCACCAGGGCATCGTCGTGGTCCTTGGGGCGGCCGCTGGCGGACTGATGCTCAACAGCTTCATCAACAACGATCTCGTGACCTGGCTGCGAGACGGAACTGATTCCCACGGGGCGATGCTGGGGTCGCTGCTTTGGGTGCCTTTTCCTCTCATGATCATCGTGTGCCCGGCTATGCGCCTCGCGCTCGGGGTGCCCATGGATCTGCGCGCGAACTGGATCTTCCGGACGACGGACGAAGGGAACGTCAGGCTGCAGGCGATTGGCGCGGCGGTGCAGACAGTGATGCTCGTAGGCGTCGGTCTGCCCGTCGCACTCATTGCACCCCTTCAGTGGCTGATGTTCGGCCCGTACGCGATCATCATGGTCGCCTTCGAGCTCGTGGCTGGGTGGCTGCTCGTCGAGCTTCTCATGTCGAACTACCGCGTCATTCCGTTCACCTGCTCATACATCCCCGGCAAAGGTTTTGTGCCACAGATGTTCGTGAAAGGCGTGTTTTCATTCTTGCTGTTTACAGGCCTCGGCAGCTCGCTACTGCGTCTCTGTCTGCGGGAGCCATTCTTCCTACCGCTTTTTCTGACGCCAATGGCTGCCGCCGCCCTCATGCTTCAGATGCGTCGCGGGCGGCATGCTCGTCTGACCACGCCGATGTTCGAGGATGAAATGCCAAGCGAGGTCAACCCGCTGCGGTTGAACGTGGACTAGCCGAGCTCCAGCTTCAGCGACCCATCCGCAGGTTCTGCGCCTTTCGCTCGCCTTCCGCCAGCGTGATCCGAATCGCGCCAGCGGCGGCAACCTGTGCGAGAAATGCGGGGTCCCGCCACTCGTCCTGATCGATGTCCGTCAAGGCCGCAAGGAAATATTCGCCAGGCGGCAGGTCGGAGAACCTGAACGCGCCGTCGCTCGCGGGCCTCGTGGTCTGCACGCGCCGAGACTGCGGGTGCCACATCGATGGGTCGGCCGAGAAAGCAATCATGAACGAATCATTCACCGGTTGACCCGCCGCGGTTTCGAAGACCCCGGCGAGTTCTGTGTGGCGATCCGAGAAGGTCAGCACCACACCACTCACGCTGGTCTTGATATCCAGGAGGGTGTCGAGCAAGTCGCGGCCGTCAACCACCGCCGACCTCAGCCACCACCCCTGCCCCGGCGTGCTTGCCGGCAGTGGCAGTGTCAGCCGGTAGGTCTCCGGCATGACGTTTTGAATCTCGAACGAACCATCGGCATTGACGGGGGCGCTGACGGTGAGACCACTCGTCGCGAGGACCCTGCCGTCAGAGGTGATGATCTGCGGTGCGCTCGAGGGCGCGGCGGCTGTCGGGGGACCGAGCGTAATGCGGAGTGACGTCAGATTGCCGGGCGGCGCAATCGACTGGCCCTCGAACACGACACGGCCTTTGAGCGTCAGCATCCGCTGAAGCGTCAGCGTAAGGCCCCGCACGTCGTCAACGACAATGATGTCCGCCATGGCATACAGCGATGGCTGCGCCGCCACTCTCGCCGGAGTCTCAGGTGTCGCCAGACCCTGACCCGCGAGTGCTTGCGCCCGCGCGAGCTCGAGGGTGGTCGCGCTGGCAGCACGTGCGGTGAGCACGTACTTCCCAGGCAGTACCCCCGTGTACTTGAACCGGCCGTCTGCACCTGGTCGAACAGCCAATGTCGGTGACGCGCCAAAGCCTAGTGGCAGCGTCGGTCCTAGTGCTCCCAAGCTGAGGGTCAACGTCGGAATCGGTCCTCCGTCTGCCCTCGCGATCACGCCCTCAATGACGGCGGCGCGCGCCGGTTCCAGAGTGATGTCCACCCCGCTTCGCTCGACGCCAGTAGCGAGCGTGACTCGTTGCGCATCGGAAACTGAGGGCGTTCCAGGATGGAAGACGGGAGGAAACCCGTACACAGCTTGTGTCTGGGCCTGGGTCGATGATGTGTTCACCGGCGCCGCGGCTTGCGCGCGTCCAGCCGGTATGGCGCCGCGTCCGCGCTGGGCTCGGGCCAGTGCGGCGTCAATTTCTCCTGGCGTCCGGATCACCACATCACCCAGACCCGTCGTGCGCGGTGTGGCCGCTACAAGATAGTCACCCGGCCCAAGACCGAAGATCCGATACACCCCACGATCGTCGGTGACGTAGGCATCGCCTCCTGGGGCAACCAGTCTCGGGTCAGCCGGAACATCGGCACGGATCGCGGAGACTTGAACATTGGGAATCGCTTGACCGTTCGCATCTCGAATGGCACCCGTGATGACTGCACCACGAAGGAGACGGAGCGTCACGGTCTCGATCTGTTGACCCACCGCAACAGCCACAGCAGTGCCAGCGCCGCCCGGACGCCTGGCGCCGTACGTAGTGGCGAGGTACGCAGGCTTCGCGGCTTTGATAGTGAAGCGGCCGGCTGGCAGATTCTCGAAGGCGAACCGGCCTTCGTCGTCAGTAATCGTGCCGCGATCCGACGGCAGTTCCTGCGCGCTCAGTGTCACGATGGCGCCGCGAATCGGCCGGCCATTGTCGTCGCTCGCGACCACACGCCCCGACAGTCGGGCGGTGCCCGAGGCTGCTGATTGCAACGGGTCGCGGGTTTGCGCGACCGGAAGAGTGGCCGCAACGGTGAACCAGATGGCAAACGAGAAGACAGCCCTCATTTGATCTGACTCACTTTCAGGTCCGCTGATTTCGTCTCACCCCACGCGAGCGTGACGGGCGTCGCTGCTCGCGCCGCGGCCTCGAGGAACCGCGAGTTCTTCCACGCTTCGTTCTGGACCGATGGCACTGCCACCAGGAGATAGTCGCCGGCCGGCAGGTTCTGGTAGCGATAGGTGCCGGTGGTTCCAGCTGGGTACGCGCGGATACGCGGCGGGTTGAATCCGAAATTTGTCCACTGCTCGCGTTCCGCCGGGAACGCGATGACAACAGCGTCCTTCGCGGGAATGCCTCGATCGTCGCGCACGACGCCAGTCAACGTAATGCGCTTGTCAGTCATCGTGATCGTGACGCCCGTGAAGTCTCGGCCGGTGGTCGCATCGAACGGTGTCGTGGTCATGTCGCGGCCGTCCCACACAATCGACTTCACGAGCCCGGTGATGGGCCGGAGAAAGTACTGGCCCGCCATGAGTCCCTCGAACGTGAATGCCGATGGATCCGATCGATCAGGTGTACTACGCAACATGCCGAGCGCGCGGCTGCCGTCTGCTGCTTCAAGCATGATCGGGGCCTGAGGCGCCGGATTCCCAGGGGTTGCCGCCGCGGTTTCCATCACGATTCTTCCACTGAGGCTCACCGCCCGCTGCATCGTCACGATGACGCCGGTGGCATCTCGAGGGCCGACATCGACGGCACTACGGCCCCAATAGGCACCGCTACCTCGACCGGACCGGCTGGAAAAGTAGAGCCCCGCCGGACCAGCCATGACAATCGTGCTGCCACCGCCACCACCCCTGGCCCCGCCGGCCGCAGCCGGCAAGCTCGGCGGAATGGGAGCGCCGAGTGGATTCTGCAGATTGAACTCCGAGATCGTGGCTCGGGCATCGATTACGTACGAGCCCGCCGGCACACCGGGAAATGCGAACGTGCCGTCGGCTGCGACGAGCGTTGTCGCGGTTTCGCCGCCCGTCCCAAGATCCTCGGATCCGGAGGCCATCAATCGCAGTAGCAGTCCGGCGATCGCGTCGGCCGGGCCCTGGACGACACCACGCACGCGTGCCGTCGGGAGTGCCTGTAACTGAATGTCGATACCCTGCCTGTCGTCTGCACCTTTGATTTCGATGGCTTGCGCGTTTGCCACGGTGGTCGCGCTTGGGTAAAACACGGGGGCATAGGCCTGCATCCGACCATCAGTCGAGGGCGGAGGCATTGGATAGCGTCCGATGACGAGGCGAGTCGTCGCATCGACGTCGAACGTCGGATCGGTCAGCGCAGATGCTGCAAACATTGCGCTCGGCGCCGGTGTCATCGCGCCAGTTGGGGGGACGGCAGCCTGGACGGACGGCACATTGACGAGATATTTGCCCGGCAGCAGATTCGCCAGGCGATAGACACCGCGGTCGTCAGTCTTGGTTGTCGGACCCGCGGCGATCGACGTTCGTCCTGCCACCGACACTTGAGCCAACGCCCGCACGAACGCTCCGACGACCGGCTCGCCTCGCTCGTCAGTGACCGTGCCGGTGATGACGCCAGGGCGGGACATCCTGATCGTCGCCGTGTCGAACCATTCGCCTTCTTTGATGAAGATGCGGCTGCCAAGCTGACCTCCCGCACCGGTGCCGTAGTGCCCCTCGAGATATCCGAACTTGCTGGCGTTGATGAAGTAGCCGTCTGGCTCCACCGCAAGATCGGTAAAGACAAACCGTCCTCTGGCATCCGTAAGAGTTCGGAGCGGCTCGCCTGTTTGGCCGCGCGCTGGCGGGCCCAGATAGATGACCACTCCGGTGAGCGGTCGGCTGGTCTCGGCGTCGATCGCGACGCCGCTGATGGTTCCGGTGCCGGGCACCCGCGGGACGGGAGGGTTCGGCTGTTGGGCGAGGCCAGTAGCAACGACGAACAGGCAGGTTGCCGAGGTGACGAGCAGACGGTGCGTCATGCAGACGTCTCCTGATGGGATGGAACGGGAGAGTCACGCTACTGAGGCTCTGTCCATCAGTATTACCGAAGATCTACGCCGTTACCTGCGCGCGCGTTGACCCGCTTTGGCTGACACGCGAGAAAGCAGCCGGTAAGATCACGGCGATGGCTTCCGACGGCGACCCCCTTGTCCTCAACGTCGACGGTCACGACATCACCATCACGAACCCGACCAAGGTCCTGTTCCCCGATGCGGGCTACACCAAGCTTGATGTCGTGCAGTACTACCTCGCCGTCGCGGAGGGTGCGCTGCGTGCCGCGGGCGGGCGTCCGAACATGCTGGTGCGGTACCCCAATGGCATCGCGGCGCCGCACTTCTATCAAAAGCGGGCCTCGTCGTCGCGGCCGGACTGGATTGAGGTCGCCACACTGCGGTTTCCGTCGGGACGGACAGCGGACGAAGTCGTCCCGCGCGACGCCGCTTCACTCGCCTGGATGGCCAACCTTGCGTGTCTCGAGCTGCATCCGCATCCGGTGCGCGCCGAGGATCTCGATCATCCTGACGAACTGCGCGTCGATCTCGATCCCGTGCCGGACGTGGCATGGGATCAAGTTCGCAAGGTCGCGCGCGTCGTCGAAGCAACGCTCGCCGACCTGGGTCTTGTGGGCTGGCCGAAGACATCGGGATCGCGTGGCATCCACATCAATGTTCGAATCAAGGCGGAGTGGACGTTTGACGAAGTCCGTTCGTGCGCCGTCGCGCTCGCCCGCGAGGTCGAGCGTCGCGTTCCCAAGCTCGCGACGAGCAAGTGGTGGAAGGAAGAGCGGCACGGCGTGTTCATCGATTACAACCAGAACGCAAAGGACCGCACGGTAGCCGCCGCGTACTCCATCAGGCCTCGACCGAATGCACCGGTCTCGGCGCCACTCAATTGGAGTGAAATCGACGAGGCAGAGCCCGGCGATTTCACGTTGAAGACGATGCTCGCGCGATTCGCCAAGGGCGGCGACCGCCACAAGAACATCGACCGAGATCCCTGCTCCCTTACTTCTCTCTTGACGCTTTCCGCCGAGCAGGCGCGCGCCGGCCAGGGCGAGGCGC
>Ga0190274_10002020_pt1 | contig 11892 bp, 8 predicted proteins | sample Popmic531T_FD_133002 | JGI IMG/M metagenome (GOLD analysis project Ga0190274, IMG submission 133002) | Populus adjacent soil microbial communities from riparian zone of Yellowstone River, Montana, USA - 531 T | ecosystem: Environmental > Terrestrial > Soil > Riparian zone | place: USA: Montana...
CCAGCGCCGCCAGCGAGTCGAAGAGGATGTCTTCGCTGACCAGGGTCAGGCCGACGTACCAGACGATCGAGGCGATGCCCATCAGCACGGTCGATATGTGGGGGGTGAGGAAGCGGGGGTGGACCTTGCCCAGGCTCTTCGGCATCGCGTTGGCACGTGCCATCGAAAGAGTGGTCCGGGCGGTGGGCAGGATCGTCGTCTGAGTCGATGCTGCCGCTGAGGAGAGGACGGCGATGATCAGGATCTTGTCCAGCGGCGAGCCGAACACCTCCTTGCCCAGCGAGCTGAGCACGTCTTCCTGGTTGGCGACGAGGTTGTCGACGCCCGCGTAGGCCTGGGCCGCGACCGCGACGATCAGGTAGATGCCGAGCAGGATCAGGGTGCTGACCACGGTTGCCCGGCCGGGGGCCTCACCCGGGTTTTCGGTCTCCTCGTTGACGGTCGCGGTCGTGTCCCAGCCCCAGTAGATGAAGACCGCGAGCAGCATCCCCGCGGATATCTCGCTCGGGCTGAGGCTGAACGGGTTGATCCAGGACAGGCTTGGATCGATCGAGCTCGCAAGGGCATCGCCGGAATAGACCTTGATCAGGGCGACGACGGCGAAGATGGCGAGGGTGAGGATCTCCGCCGCCAACAGCCCGACCTGGGTGCGGGCGGAGAGCTCGATCCCGATCACGACGATCGCGGTCATGATCGCGATCCAGACGACTCCCACCGCCGTGACGGCGGCGGTCGATTCGGCCGCCGAGGTCCAGCTGAAGAGTTCGAAGGTGTAGAGGCCAGCGATCTGCGCCAGGTTGGCCATCACGATCACGTCGGCGACGACGATCGTCCAGCCGGCGATCCAGCCCAGTTGCGGACCCATTGCCTTGGTCACCCAGGAAAAGCTCGTGCCGCAATCCGGGTCGGCCTTGTTCATGTAGTAGTAGCCGGCGGCGACGAGGAACATCGGGATGAAGCTGATCAGCAGCACCGCTGGAGACTGCAGGGCAACCGCGGCCGCGATGAAGCCCAGGGTCGCCGCAAGGCTGTAGCCGGGAGCAGTTGAGGCGACGCCGATGACGACGCTGGAGACGAACCCGATCGCGTTCTTCTTCAGACCCTTGTCGGTGGCGCTGCCGACCGGCGGCGCGACGGGGTCTTGCGAACCTGGAGCGGGAACAGCTGCACCCTCCATGCTTCTCCTTCCGTCGTCTTGCCGCGTCCTCCGCAGCGACAGTCTGAAACTAGGCCTGTCGGTCAAGCTGCACAAGTGGCAGATGTCCCAAAAGCAAGGCACCGACTTATACGATTGGTACAAGTCATCGCCTGGGACTTGCCCTAGTGAACATTGCAAGTGCGCTATACCGGTTCTAGCGTTGTCCATATCGTCGTAGCGCGAGAGGAGAATGAGATGGCCGTAGCGTCGCATCCAGGCTCGGGAGTCGATACCGACCTGCAGGGGTTGGCGCAGCGACATCTCTGGATGCACTTCTCGCGCATGGGCTCTTACGGCCCCGACCACGAGATCCCGATCATCACCCGCGCCGAGGGCTGTTACGTCTACGACGATCACGGCAAGCGCTATCTCGACGGGCTCTCCGGCCTCTTCTGCGTCAACGCCGGCCACGGCCGCACGGAGCTCATCGAAGCGGCGGCGCGCCAGGTCGAGGAGCTCGATTTCTACACGCTCTGGAGCTACGCCCACCCACGTGCGATCGAACTCGCCGCCCGCCTCGCCTCGCTTGCTCCCGGCGACCTCAACCGGGTCTTCTTCACCTCGGGCGGCTCGGAGTCGGTCGAGTCGGCGCTGAAGCTGGCGCGCAACTACCACCGTGTGCTCGGCAAAGGCCAGAAGCACAAGGTGATCGCCCGCGAGATCGCCTACCACGGCACCTCGCTCGGCGCCCTCTCCGCCACCGGCATCACTGAGCTGCGTTCGCAGTTCGAGCCGCTCACCCCTGGCGGATGCCACGTCCCCAACACCAACATCTATCGCTGGCCGGAGGACCGCCACCCGCTCTGGGCGGCGACCGCGATCGAGGAGCGGATCCAGTTCGAGGGACCGGAGACCGTCGCCGCGGTGATCCTCGAGCCGGTCCAGAACGCCGGCGGCTGCATCGTTCCGCCGGATGGTTACTTCGAGCGGGTGCGCGAGATCTGCGACCGCTACGACGTGCTGATGATCTCCGACGAGGTGATCTGCGCCTGGGGCCGGCTCGGCCACTACTTCGGCTGCGAACGCTTCGGCTACGTCCCCGACATCATCACCGTCGCCAAGGCGCTGACCTCGGCCTACGCGCCGATGGGTGCCCTGATCGCCTCCGACGCCGTCGCCGCGCCGTTCATGCAGGGTGACGCCTCCTTCGCCCACGGCTTCACCTTCGCCGGCCATCCGCTCGCCTCGGCGATGGCGATGGCCAACCTCGACATCTTCGGGCGCGAGGACCTCTGTGGCCACGTGCTCGCCAAGGAGGCCGAGTTCCGCCAGATGCTGGAGACCCTCTACGACCTCCCGATCGTCGGCGACGTGCGCGGAGCCGGCTATTTCCAGGCGATCGAGCTGGTCAAGGACCGCGAGAGCAAAGAGAGCTTCGACGACGAGGAGTCCGAGGATCTGCTGCGCGGCTTCCTCTCCGCTGAGCTCTACAAGCGCGGCCTGATCTGCCGCGCCGACGACCGCGGCGATCCCGTGGTCCAGCTGGCACCGCCGTTGATCGCCGACACGGAGCAGTTCGAAGAGATCCACGACGTCCTGCACGGCGTGCTCGGCGAGGCCTGGGAGCGGGTCCGGAGATAGGCGCCCGGATGCTCACCGTACAAAGCCTGCTCGATGAGCTCGACCTGGGGCTCGCGGCCGGCACGCGCGCCGCCGAAGCGCCCGTGCGGTGGGTCCACATCTCCGAGCTGGAGGATCCGACCCCGTGGCTCTCGGGCGGCGAGCTGATGCTGACCACCGGCATCCCGCTCAGCACCGCGCCGAAACAGCGGGCCTTCGTCGGGCTGCTCGCCGAGCACAACCTCGCCGGGCTCGGCTTCGGCACCGGCTTCAGCCACGACAAGCTGCCGAAAGCGCTGGTCGACGAGGCGAAGAAACGTGACTTCCCGCTTTTCGAGGTGCCCTACTCGACCCCGTTCATCGCGATCACCGAGAAGGCCTTCGCCCGCCTCGTCAACGAGCAGTACGAGGTCCTGCAGCGCGGCATCGCCGTGCAGCGCCGGCTCGAGCGCCTGGTCCTGGAAGAGCGCGGGCTGGAGGAGATCGTGGCGACGATCTCCTCGGCGGTCGGTGGCACGGTGGCGATCCTCGGCGGCCGCGGCGAGCGCCTCGCCGGGCAGGGCTTCCGTCGCGAGCTCTCGGCCGAGGTGGTGAAGGCGATCCGAGAGGAAGCGCTCTCGCACACCGCCGACGGCCACGCCTTCGTCCCCGCCCACCCGGCTGTGGCCGGGCGCGCCCTCGCCCACCCCGTGATCTCGCCCGGCGGCGGGCCGCCGCAGGCCTGGGTCGTGATCGTTCGCGACTCGGGCGGGCTCGGCGATTTCGAGCGGCTGATCCTGCAGCAGGCGGTCGCTGTCGTTGCCCTGGAGCTGATGCGGCGACGCGTCGCCAGCGAGACCGAGCGGCGCCTCGCCGGCGACGTCCTCGCCGGCGCGCTGGGGGGGCGGCTGGAGCCCTCGGAGCTGCGCCGTCGCCTCGAGCCCTTCGGCATCGGCGACGAAGCGGCAGTGCTGGTCTTCGCCGTCGAGGACCCCGCCGCCGCCGAGCCGGTGCTCGAGCGGGCGCTGGCGGCCGATGCCTGCCCGGCCGTTGTTGCGCCGCATGCCAGCGGCCGGCGCGAGCTGCTCTGCGCGGTCGTCGACGCGGCCGACCGCGACCCGGTCGACCTCGCCGCCGACGCCCGCAAGGCGCTGGTCAAAGACCGCGGCGCCGTCCGCGCCGCGGCCAGCCGCCCGGCGCCACCGGAGATGCTGCGCCACTCCTTCCACGAGGCGCGCTGCGCTCTCGAGGCGACGGCGATCGACAACGGCACCGCTCCCGAGGTCGCTTCCTGGAAGGACCTCGGCGCCTTCACGCTGCTGCTCTCGATCCAGGACGACGAGGCTCTGAAGCTCTACTGCGACAGCGTCCTCGGCCCGATCGAGGAGGGAGACGAGGAGTACGGGGGGGAGCTGCTGCGCTCGCTCGAGGCCTTCATCGAACAGAACGGGCAGTGGGAGCGGGCCGCCCGCGAGGTCTACTGCCACCGCCACACGCTGCGCTACCGGATGCGCAGGGTCGAGGAGCTGACCGGGCGCGACCTCTCGCGAGCCCACGACCGGATCGAGTTCTGGCTGGCGCTGCGAGCGAGGGAGCTGGTTGCGTGAAGATCGGGGTTCCGAGCGAGGTCAAGCCCGACGAGTACCGGGTCGCGATCACGCCCGCCGGAGTGCGCGAGATGGTCGAACACGGCCACGAGGTCCTGATCGAGGCGGGGGCCGGCGAGGGCAGCGCGATCGCCGACGCCGACTTCGAGGCCCAGGGCGCCCGCATCCTCTTCGACGCGCCCGCCGTCTTCAGCGTCGCCGAGATGATCCTCAAGGTGAAGGAGCCCCAGCCGCCGGAGGTCGAGATGCTGCGCCGCGGACAGCTCCTCTTCACCTACCTGCACCTCGCCCCAGCCCCTGAGTTGACCCATGGCCTCTGCGATTCGGGCGCCACCTGCATCGCCTACGAGACGGTCGAGGACGCGCGCGGCCGCCTGCCGCTGCTGGCGCCGATGAGCGAGATCGCCGGCAAGATCGCCACCCAGGCCGGCGCCTTCATGCTGGAGAAGCCGCTTGGCGGCCGCGGCATCCTGCTCGGCGGCGTCCCCGGCGTCGCCGCCGCCAACGTGATGGTGATCGGCGGCGGCGTGGTCGGCATGAACGCCGCCTTTATCGCGATCGGGATGGAGGCCGACGTCTTCGTCTTCGACAAGTCGATCGACCGGCTGCGCGAGCTCGAGGTCGACTTCGCCGGGCGCTGCTCGACCGTGTTCTCGACCACGCTGGCGGTCGAGGAGATGCTGCCGCGCGCGGACCTGGTGATCGGCGCCGTCCTCGTCCACGGCGCCCGCGCCCCGTTCGTCGTCCGCCGCGAGCAGCTGGCGCTGATGAAGCCCGGCGCGGTGCTGGTCGACGTCGCGATCGACCAGGGGGGCTGCTTCGAGACCTCACGCCCCACCACTCACAGAGATCCCACCTTCGAGGTCGAGGGAATCACCCACTACTGCGTCGCCAACATGCCCGGCGCGGTGCCGATCACCTCGACCCACGCCCTCACCAACGCGACCCTGCCCTACGCGCTTGCCCTCGCCGACGAGGGCGTCGCCGGGGCGATCCGGCGCGACCCGGGCCTGCGGCCCGGGGTCAACGTCGCGGCAGGGGTGGTCACCCACCCGGCGGTCGCCGAAGGCGTGGGAATGAGTTGCGTCCCCGTCGAGGAGGCGCTCGAGCTTGACAAACCCCCCGCCGACGGGCCTCAAAGCAGAGATATAGATCGCTTTGAGGCCCGTCGGCCACTACCTGCGGAGGCGAATGAGTGATGGCGACGGCGGAGAAGACGAAGCTGAGGAACTTCATCGGCGGCAAGGCCGTGGATCCCGCCGAGGGCGGCAGCGAGGACGTGCTCAATCCGGCAACCGGTGAGGCGATCGCCGAGGCGCCGCTCTCGACCAAGGCCGACGTCGACGCCGCGGTCGCCGCTGCGAAGGGCGCCTTTCCCGCCTGGGCGGCGACGCCCCCCGGCGAACGGGCGCGGGCGCTGCTGCGGATGGCCGATCTGATCGAGGAGCGCGGCGAAGAGATAGCCGACCTCGAGTCCGCCGACGCCGGCAAGCCGCGCAGCGCCGTGGTCGAGGACGAAGTCCCGGTGATGGCCGATCAGCTGCGCTTCTTCGCCGGTGCCGCCCGCACGATGGAGGGCCGCGCCGCGGGCGAGTACATGGAGGCCCGCACCTCCTTCATCCGCCGCGAGCCGATCGGCGTGGTCGGCCAGATCACGCCCTGGAACTACCCGTTGATGATGGCGATCTGGAAGATCGGCCCGGCCCTGGCATCGGGCAACACCGTGGTGCTGAAGCCGGCCGAGACGACCCCGCTCACCACCCTGCTCTTCGCCGAGTGGTGCGGGGAGATCCTCCCCGCGGGGGTCTTCAACGCGATCGGCGGCCACGGCGAGCCGACCGGCGCCGAGCTGGTCACCCACCCCGACGTCGGCATGGTCTGCCTGACCGGCTCACCCCCGACCGGCAAGTGGATCGCCAAAGCCGCCGCGGACACGCTCAAGCGCGTCCACCTCGAGCTCGGTGGCAAGGCCCCGGTGGTGATCTTCGATGACGCCGACATGGAGGCGGCGATGGAGACGATCGCCGGCACCGGCTACTACAACGCCGGCCAGGACTGCACCGCGGCGACGCGGGTGCTCGCCTCCAAGGACGTCTACGACGACGTCGTCAACGGCCTCGTCGGCGAAGCGAAGGGGCTCGTCCTCGGCGACACGATGTCGGCCGACACGACGCTGGGGCCGCTCAACTCCGCCCGCCAGCGCGAGCGGGTCGAGGGCTTCCTCGAGCGCAAGCCGGGCAACGCCGAGGTCGTCACCGGTGGCGCTCAGCCCGACCTGCCGGGCTTCTTCCTCGAGCCGGCGGTCGTCGCCGGTCTCGAGCAGGGCGACGAGATGATCCAGGACGAGATCTTTGGCCCGGTGATCACGGTGCAGCCCTTCGATGACGAGGCGAAGGCGATCGAGTGGGCCAACGGCACTCGCTACGGCCTCGCCTCCTCGGTCTGGACGCGGGACGTCGGCCGCGCGATGCGAGTCGCCAACGCGCTCGAGTTCGGCTGCGTCTGGATCAACGACCACATCCCGCTCGTATCCGAGATGCCGCACGGCGGTTTCAAGCAGTCCGGCTACGGCAAGGATCTTTCCGTCTACGCGCTCGAGGACTACACAGAGATCAAGCATGTAATGATCAATCTGGAATGAGGTCCGCCATCGCAGGGGTGGCGCTTGCCGCGGTCGTGTTCATCGCCGCCGCGCCGGCGCCCAACGAACCGGTTGAAGAACCGCCGCGCTGTCATGGCCGGCTGGCGAAGATTCTCGGCACCGAAGGGAGCGACGTGCTGCAGGGGACGCCGGAGCGCGACGTGATCTGGGGCGGCGGGGGCGACGACGTCATCCACGGCAGCCTCGGCAACGATCTGCTCTGCGGTGGGCCGGGGGCCGACCTGATCCACGGCGGCCGCGGCAACGACGTCGCCGACGGCGGCGCCGGCGAGGAGGACCGGGTGATCGGCGACCTCGGCGACGACCATCTCTTCGGCGGTCCCGGCGACGCCGACGAGGTCGCGGGCAGCCTCGGCATCGACACGCTCAGCGGCGGCCCCGGCGACTCCGACCTGGTCCACGGCGACTACGGCTACGACCGCATGGACGGCGGCGCCGGAAGCGATGACATCGCCTCCTTCGCCACCGACGTCGGCGCCGGACGCAGCGGTGGCGTCAAGGCCTCGCTCACTTCCCACAGGGCCAGGGGCGACGGCCATGATCGCCTCTTTCGCTTCGAGGACCTCGAGGGCTCGGCCTTCGACGACACCCTGGTCGGCAACAAGAGCGGCAACGTCATCGACGGTGGCGCCGGCGACGACACGATCTCCGGTGCCGGCGGGCGCGACGAGCTCTTCGGTGGTCAGGGGACCGACGGCTGCAAAGGGGCGAAGGGCCGCACGTTCTCCTGTGGCCGCGAAAAGAAGCTGAAAGCCTCCGCCTACATCGAACTCGACGCCGCCCCGGGCACCGGCGGGGGCCTGGAGATCGTCGGCGGTGGCGGGCCCGACGACTTCACCGTCGCCTTCGACGAAAAATCCTCCACCTTCGCCGTCACCGCCGCCAAGGGAATCGCGATCGGTCCCGGCTGCACGCGCGGCACGGCTGTGCAGGTCAGCTGTCCGACCAATGGCCCCGCGCGCTGGTTGATGGCCGACCTCGGCCCGGGCGACGACAGCCTCAGCGCCGAAGGCTCGCTGGAGGGCGCCCAGAACGTCCGCATCGCGGGCGGCCTCGGCAACGACACGATCCACGGCGGATCCGAGGACGATCTGATCGAGGGTGGCTACGGCAGCGACCGCCTCTACGGCGGCGCCGGCGCCGACGGCCTGATCGGCAGCCGGCCCGGGCCGACGTTCCTCTTCGGCGGCCCCGACGGGGACCTGCTCGCCGCCGGCGGCGGCTGCGCCGGCGGGGCGATCGTCGGCGGCCCCGGTCGCGACGACGCCTCCTTCGCCGAGACGCCGGCCCATCCAGGAATCCTCCACATCTCCTTTCCCGCCCGCGCGGCCTGGATCGACGCGATCCGGGGCTGCCACAGAGTCCACCTCTCGCCCACCAACGAGGACATGGAGGGCTCCTTCGACAACGACATCCTCGTCGGCGACGGCCGTGCCAACGCGATCCTCGGCCAGCCCGGCGAAGACAGCTTCTACGGCGGTGGGGGCGACGACGTGATCGACGCCCGCGACGGCGTCCGCGACGAATCGATCCAGTGCGGGCCGGGCCGGGCGCCGAAACCCGGCAAGCCGATCCGCGGCCACGCCGCCGGTCGCGCGATCACCGATCCCTTCGACCCGATCCCGGCTCTCTGCTTGATCTCGAAGCATGGCCACCCCGTCGATGGCCTCGGCCACGCGGCCAGTCCGTAGAGCGACGGGCTAGCGACCGCGGCCCTCGCCGTTGGCGATCGCGCAAGCTTCCTCGGCGTCGAGGAAGGGAGCGAGGGTGACGTAGGTGGCGAGCGGGGCGATCTCTCCCATGCTCTTGGCGCCGCCGCGTTTGACCTGGTCGTAGATCATCGAGTAGATCGCGCAGCCGATCGCCTCGGCGGCGATCGGGCTGGCATCGGGCCTGCGTTCGTAGCCGGGGATCAGCAGCGCCTCCATGCTCTCCATCACTCGGTCGCGCTGCTCCAGGGCCCGCTTGCCGGCCGCGTAGACGTCGACGGCGCCGAGTGTCGTGTACTCGGGCTCGCCGGCGCAGAAGGCGAACATCGCGCCAAAGGCGCCGCGAACCGCGTGCGGCCAGTCGGGCGCGCGGCGGAAGGCTGGCAGCGTCGTCGCCAGCATCTGCGAGGAGCCGCTGTCGACGGCGGCCAGCATCGCCTCTTCCTTGTCGGCGAAGTTCGCGTAGAAGGTGGAGAGCGAGATCGAGGCGCGCGCGGCGATGTCACCGATCGTCATCGCCGGGTAGCCCTTCTCGGCGACGACCGAGGCAAGCGCCCGCAAAATCCGGTCCGCTGCGTCATAGCCGTCCGTGGGACCGCCGTTGCGGGCCGCCTGGCTGCGCGGGCGGCGCAGTGGCTCGGGCGGGGGTGGGTAGGCAGCAATCCAATCCCACATCTGCGGGATCAGCTCGACCAGTTCCTCCTCCTCGCCGCGGTAGAGGCGGGTGTGGATGACCTTGCGCAGTCCCCCGACCATCGCGCGCACGATCTCGGGCGGCATCCCCTCGCGACCGGGGACCTGCTCGAGCGTTGCGGAGACGAAGGCCTGCACGCGATCGGTGGTGCGGTCGATCTCTTCGACCGCTCGCGGCCCGGCGGCGTAGACCTCGACCAGGCACATGCGGGCTGCCGAGGCCTGTTCGACGATCAATCGGATGAAGGCGTCGAAGGCCTCGCGGGCACGCGGTTCGTCGGGCGGCGGGCCGTCCTCGTCGAAGATGCCGCCGATCGTCGGCCCGACGAACGCCCGCACCGCCGCGAGCAGGCACTCCTCCTTGTCGCCGAAGTGGGCATAGAAGGCGCTGCGCGAGACTCCTGATAGCTCGAGCAGGTCCTCCACTCGGGTTCCCTCGTAGCCTTTCTCGGCGACGACGGCGACCAAGGCCGCGAACAGCCGTTCCTGCTGATTGCGCGCCACCTCCTCGGGCGGCAGTCGCCGCCCCGGTCGCAGCTTGCGATCGCGCAGCGTGTCGGCGTCCCCCCAAGGCGTCTTGGCCATCGTGGCCGGACGATAGCCGGCCATATCGTCACCTCCGTAGTCGGTCGAGGGGTTATTGGAGCTAGGCGATGGTACGTCAGGTTCTTTTAAACCGCAAGTGTTCTTGAGTAAATGATCCTTAAAACTCTCTCTAGAGAGCTAAGAATGAGAGATCAGCAAATAGTCTTAACATAGGAGAAGACCCAGGGACTTGATTTTTCCGTACGGCTATGTTTTTATATGCGTGGCCGTTTGATTGTCGCGACGCAAGCCGGTTCCCTGCCGGCGACCCCCCTGCCGTCGGCTCCCTACCGGCGGCGACCAGCACATAGGCCCGGGCAGGCGCCTCCCTCGCCAGCCCGGGCCATTTGCTCATTCCCGGGTTGAACTAGGCTTCGGGCATGGCCCGGAGCCCAAGCGAGGACGAGGCGGCGGCGATCGCGGCGGCGATCGAGCGATTCCGTGCGGAGACGGCTCCGGTGGGCGACACCGAGGCGGAGGCGATCGGCCCTTGGCAGCGAGCGGCGCTGCTCGAAGGGGTCAGCGCGAAGGGCACTGTCGAGGATTCAGAAGGAGGAGAGAGATGGCTGTCGTGAAGATCATCGAGCTGGTTGGCAGCTCGAAAACGTCTACTGACGACGCGGCGAAACAGGCTTTGAGCCAGGCGCAGGGGACGTTGCGCAACATTCGGGCGGTGGACATCGTTTCTACGGGGATTCGGGGGGAGAATTTGGACGAGTACCGCGCTCATGTGCGGGTGGCTTTCCTGATCGAGGGGACGGATATCGACTGACGTATGTGTGGGGCGGGGGCGTTGGTTAGATTCCCGCCTATGAGTTCTGAGCCGCCCACCGTTTCTCGCGAGGAAGCTAAAAAGCTGGTTGCCGAAGGTGCGCAGCTGGTTGATGTGCGGGCGGATCATGAGTGGGAGACGGGGCGGATCGAGGGGGCCAAGCATTTGGCGTTGCCTGAGTTGGCCGATCGGACTGGGGAGATCGATGAGGGTCGGCCGGTGATTTTTTATTGCCGTGGCGGGAATCGTTCGACCATGGCTACTGAGGCGCTGGCTGCCGCTGGCTATGACGCCAGGAAGCTGAGTGAGGGGATCGTTGGTTGGGCCGAGGCGGGGTTGCCGCTCGAGCCTGAGGGTGGACAGGTGGCCGAGTCTGGGGAGGCTGCGTCGATCCTCCATGCGCGAAAAAGACTGCCTCCAGAGCTGACCAAGCCCTAAATACCCTAATCCCTGTCAGGTTTTGCTATTTTCCCTGGCGTGGAGGTCGTAGTCGATCAGCAGAAGGAGCAGCGGGGCAAGGGGCGTACCGGCACCTTGGAGAACCCGGAGACGTATCGCAACGTCCCCGGGCACATCATCCCGATCATCGAGCGCGAGTTCGACGACTTCGACAACGAAGCCGAGAAGTTCCTCGGCGGCGGAACGCCGGAAGACGAGTTCATCGGCTTCCGGCTCAAGCAGGGCGTCTACGGCCAGCGCCAGCCCGACGTGCAGATGGTGCGGGTGAAGCTTCCCTTCGGCGGCGTCACCCCGCAGCAGATGGAGGCCTTCGCCAGCGTGGTCGAGAAGTACGCGCCGCTGAACAAGGGCCACATCACGACGCGGCAGAACATCCAGATCCACCACGTGCCGCTGCGCGACATGGAGTCGCTGCTGCGCGAGATCTCCGAGGCCGACCTCTCCTCGCGCGAGGGCTGCGGCAACACGGTGCGCAACGTCACCGGCGATCCCTGGGCCGGCGTCGCTCCAGATGAGATCTTCGACCCGACTCCCTACGCCGGCGCCTACGCCCGCTACTTCGTCCGCCACCCGACGACGCAGCTGATGCCGCGCAAGATCAAGACCGCCTTCACCGGCTCCGACGAGGACCGCGCGATCACCGGCATCCACGACGTCGCCTTCATCTC
>Ga0190274_10002021_pt1 | contig 11888 bp, 12 predicted proteins | sample Popmic531T_FD_133002 | JGI IMG/M metagenome (GOLD analysis project Ga0190274, IMG submission 133002) | Populus adjacent soil microbial communities from riparian zone of Yellowstone River, Montana, USA - 531 T | ecosystem: Environmental > Terrestrial > Soil > Riparian zone | place: USA: Montana...
AGGAGCGAGAGCGCGATGGGCTGCGGATCGCGGGCGAAGACGGAGATGTCCTGCAGGACGCCGTCCTCGAAGACTTCAAATTCTCCGCGGTCGAGCGTGGTCGTCGGGCGACCCTTGGCGTCGGCCACCGAGACCGCCAGCATCACGGTGTCGATGCCCGAGCGGAAGACCTGCGCGGACGCGCCCGACGCGGTGGCGCCCGCCAGCAACACCGAGACGCCGAGCGACCGTACGGTCATTCGGTCGTCCAGCGCGGTGCGGACAGTTTCAGCGACTTGTCGCGCGCTTCGACGCTGAGTCGCTTCGGGGGAACGAGTGACGCGGGCCGCCCGTAGGTGACGTCCACGCGCCCCAGGATGACGTTGGCGACCTCGGTGAATGCTCCCGGCACGCTTTGAGCCGACAGCACGGACTTATTCATGCCGCCGCTCCAGGTGGTCACGTCGCCGATGACGGTCTCCCGTTCACGGGCCGCCGCATTGCCGGGGCCGGTCGGCGTGTGCTGGAGCTGGATCGTCCAGAGGGACGTCTTCGCGCGATCGAGCGCGTCCTCGATGTTGCGGTGAATGCGATCGCTGAACTCCGGGCTCGAGTCCATGACGAACGCCAGAATCACCGGCCGCTCCGCCTTGGCGCGGCGAAAGGCCTCGGTCGTCTCCACGATGGCGTCGAGGAAATACGATCCGCCGCCCGGCCGCGGGAATAGCTTCTTCACGCCGTTCTCAATCGCGATGTCGCTCGTTGTGAAATCGACGATGCGCGTGGGGCGCTCCGCGAAGGAGGTCAACATCATCGCCGGCGGCGACGGAAGCTGGTGCATCTGCTGGGCCACGGCGGTGAGGCTGCCGCGGAGCTCGGTCAAGAGCTTTTGCAGCTCCGCGGTGTTGTCCACGAGCAGTGCCAAGTGTGTCGGCGGAGGCGCCGCGCCGACGCGCACGATCTCACGCGCGATGTCATCCTCGCGCACGACCAGGTCGGCCGGGGTGAGCGTTGTGACCGCCGCGCCCTTCGCGTCGGTGACGCCTACGTAAACGTGACGCTGTGCGACATCGCGCTGCGCGGCGAGCACCGCACCGAAGGCGAGCATGGCGACCGCGGTCGTATACGGAAGCGTGCGACGAGACAGAAATGCCATAGTGAACTCGCTCGCTGGCAGGGCCTGTTGCGAGTATACCGACTCGCGCACCCCGGCACACCAGTGGATGTGGTGTGCGGTGGAGGGCTCGCGTCAAGTGTGGTATACGTGTACGGCTCTAGTGCTCGACGCGAGCCCGTTATGCAGAGTAACGATCGCGCTCGCTCGTTGGGTCGCTCGCTCAAGACGCTGCAGACCAGCGTCCAGCGTGCCGGGCCGGCCGCCGCAGCCAGCTACTCGCTCATAGGCGCTATTCTCCTTTTTGGAGGGATCGGCTACGGGTGCGACCGCTGGTTCGGCACCGAACCGTGGTGCCTCGTGGGCGGGCTGACGCTCGGAATCGTGATGGGGTTCTATCAGTTGGCGAGAGCCGTCTGGCGGCGACCGTGATGGCAGTGATGGGAATGGCGACCGCGTGCGTGGCGATCTGGCTGGCCGTAGTGATGATCAGCCCGGCTCACGCCTCGTCGGTGTTCTTCGGGATGTTCGGCCCGTTTGTGGCGGTCGCCGGCACGTGGCTGCTCGCCGAACGGGTCACCCGCCAGAATCCCGGGGCGTTGACCTCTCTGCTGATGACGGGCTTTGTCGTGAAGATGGCCCTCTTCGCGATCTACGTCATTGCCGTGGTTCGGCTGGCCAAGGTCGATTGGACCACGTTTACCGTCACGTTTGCGGCCTCGTTCATTTCGCTCTATGCGGTCGAGGCCCTGCTCTTGCGTCGGCTCATCGCCCGCCTGACATAATAGGGGCCCGGCGAAGGACTCACTAAGAACGAGGACCGACACCGCTCGATGCAGGATCCAACACATCCCCCCACACCGCCCGCGGCCGAAGGGCTCGACATCATTGGCCACGTCGCGAACAGCCCGCCCGATCACCCGTTGATCCACTTGCCGCCAGTGTTCGGCATCGATCTATCGGTGAGCAAGCATGTCCTCATGCTGTGGGTCGTTGCGACCATTCTCTTCGTTGTGATCACGGCGATGGTGCGTCGGTACATCCGTCAACCCCGGCTCGTGCCGACCGGCCCGATGAATGTCCTCGAGATAGGCGTCGAGTTCATTCGCGACAGTGTCGCGCGTCCAAATCTCGGGGCGAAGTGGACGCCGGTGTGGACGCCGCTGCTGCTCTCATTTTTCGTCTTCATTCTCGGCGCCAACCTCATCGGCCTCTTTCCAATTTTCGACGCCATCGGGCTCCTCAACCACTACGTGCTCCACGGCGACGAGCATTCGTTCCTCACGCGGCTTGTCCATGGGAGCGCGACCGCCACTGGTAACCCCAACGTGACGGCTGGTCTGGCTCTCATCACGTTCTTCGCTATCATCGTCGCGGGCACGCGGGCGCACGGGTTCGTGCAGCATTGGGTCAACCTCGTCCCGCCGAGCCTTCCCAAGCCGTGGTCGTTCCTGCTCATTCCGATGGAGATCGTCGGCATGTCGGTTCGGCCCTTCGCGCTCATGGCTCGACTTGCGGCCAACATGACCGGAGGGCACATTGCGCTCCTGGCCATTACGTCGATCGCGTTCATGGCGGCGGAGGGACTCGGTGCGGCCGCTGGCGTCGGCGTCGGCCTCGGGTTCTCGGTGCCGCTGAACGTGGGCATCCTCGGGCTGGAGTTGATCGTCGTTCTGGTTCAGGCCTACGTCTTCACTTTGTTGTCGGCCGTGTTCATCGGCATGGCCATTCACGCGCATCACTAACGTTCGTTTTTAGAGGGAGCCGCACACATGGGGGAACTGAGTCTAGCGTTCGCGGGAGCCGGGATCGGTCTCGGACTGGTCGTCATCGGCGCCGGATTGGGCATTGGCAAGCTGGCGGCCGGCGTGGCTGAGGGCGTCGCTCGTCAGCCGAGCGCAGCGGGACAGATCAGCGGCGCGACCAACCTGCCGTTGTTCCTGCTCGAAGGCGTGGCGATCCTCGCCGAAGTCTTCTGTCTGCTCATCGTCCTGAAGAGCGCGTCGTAGTCGTTAGAAAGGACCGCGTTCGTGAACAACCCGCTGGTTACGCCGGATCCCGGCCTGTTCATCTGGACGATCATCACGTTCCTGGTGCTCGTGGCGCTTCTGGCGAAGTTCGCCTGGCGCCCGCTCCTGGCGGCGCTCGAGCGTCGCGAGAAGCTGATCGCGAGAGCGATCGAAGACTCGGAGAAGGCCAGAGCCGATCTCGAACGCGTGCAGCAGGACGCCGCCAGGGTCCTGGCTGACGCGCGGGTCGAGGGTGAGGCCATCGTGACGCGGAGCCGCGCCGCGGCCGACCGGCTGGGCGAAGAGCTTCGCCAGAAGGCCTCGGCGGAAGCCGCGGGGATTCTCAAGAAGGCCGAACGCGAGATTCAACTCGAGACCACACGCGCCATCGAGCAGGTTCGCCGCGAAGCGGTCGAGCTCTCGGTGGCGATCGCGTCGAAGATCCTGCACCGCAACGTCTCGGCCGAAGACAATCGCGCCCTGATCGAAGACAGCCTGCGCCAGCTCGATACCACACGCCACTGACCGCTCTCGCGCCAGGCATGCCGTCATGAGCGGTCCGTCTCCTCGGTCTCAGCCTTCCGGGCTGTCGCCGATGGACGGACTGCTGGTCCTGATGGTCATCGCCTGGGGCGCGAACTACAGCCTCCTCAAGCGCGCGTTCGAGGAAATCGCGCCCGCCGCGTTCAACACGCTGCGGATGGCATTTTCGTCCGCGGTCTTTCTCGCCGGCATCTGGTTCGCCAGGCGACGCGCCGGCCGTTCCGCGGCCGGACCCTCGTCCGTGTTCTACACCCCTCACGCGCTCACTTTGCGCGATCGCTGGGATCTGTTGTGGCTGGGCGTGGTGGGGCACTGCCTGTATCAGCTCTTCTTCGCCGGCGGGCTCGCGCGCACGAGCGCCTCGAACGCGGCGCTGATCTTCGGCGCATCTCCGGTCGCCGTGGCTATCATGACCGCCGCGATAGGCCACGAGCGTGTCGGGCGGCTGCACTGGCTCGGCGCGGTGCTGTCCACCGCTGGCATCTACTTCGTCGTCGGTCATAGCGCCGCGGCAGGAGGCGGTACGTTGTTTGGCGACCTCCTCATGCTGTGCGCGGTCGCCTGCTGGTCGATTTACACCATCGGAGGCGGCCGGCTCATGTCGCGCCACTCGCCGTTGTTCGTCACGGGCATGACGATGGCGATCGGGACCGTGCCGTATGCGCTGCTGGCAATTCCACAGCTCTTGAGGGCGAACTGGTCCGGCGTCAGTGCGACGGTGTGGCTCCTGTTGTTCCCCTCGGGCTTGTTCGCGCTGAACTTTGCGTTTCTCGTGTGGTACACGGCCGTCCAGAAGCTCGGTCCGGCTCGTACGTCGATCTACTCCAATGCCGTCCCGCTCGTCGCGATGATTACGGCCGCGATCTTTCTCGGAGAACCGATCACGGGATCGAAGCTCGTGGGTGTGGCTGCTGTGCTGGGGGGAGTCGTGCTGACCAGGATCAAGTTAGGCGTGAGAAGCCAGAAGTGAGAAGTTGCGGGGCGCGCGCCATTGCAGAACGTCTCACTTCTGGCTTCGGACTTCTAACTTGTCAGGTGCGTTTCACCCCAGTGCTTTCCACCTCAAATGCGTCAACGCCACCGCCGCGCCGAGGGCTGCGACGCTGACGATCGACATCGCCATGAAGCGCGCGTAGAACGTGCGTCCCATCACGTCGAAGATCGTCAACCCCATCAGCACGAGCGACACAGCGGTCGCGATTTTCCACTCGCGGCTGACATCGGACCACCGATCGAGCAGGCAGACCACTGCCGGCGTGCCGAGCAGCAGGACGTAGTCCCAGCCCTGCGGGGATAGCAGCGGAATCAGGAGCAGCAGGAGCGCGAACTCGAGATAGTCGGGGTTGGCGACCTCGCGGCGCCGCACCCAGACCGTCGCGACCAACCCCAACGCCGCGCCGGTCGTGACCGTGGCCAGCGCCGTGGCCGGCGCGCCGATGCCGATCCACTTGGCCCACATCGACGCCAACGACACATTGTCTGCTCCGAGGAGCGTCCCCTCGGTGGTGCCGGTGACGGTGGTGAACCAGCCCACCAGTTGATCGACGTTCCCCGACCAGCCGTAGACGAGGGCCGGCAGCACGAGACCCGCGACGAGGACGGACACCGCGCACAGGACCGCCCCGCCGCCGTAGGTGAAACCGAGCCAGGGCAGAAGCAGCAGCGCGTAGGGCTTGATGAACGCCGCCACGCCAATCAGTACGCCCGCGAGGTACGGCTGGTCGACCTGCACGGCGAGGAGCGATCCGACGAGCAACGCCCCGAGGAGGATATTCGTCTGACCCAGCGTCAGTTCGTGGGCGTAGAACTTCGCCATGAAGAGGACGGTGAGCCAGAGCAGCACCCGCTCCGATCGACGTCGCTCGGGGAGCGCACGGACGGACCAGCGCACGAACGCGGTCAGGAGGCCCGCTGACAACGCGAACCAGATCACTTTCGCCCCTTCACGGTCCACGAGCGCGAACGGCGCCATGGCGAGCGCGAACGCCGGCAGGTATTTGAACCTGAAGTGACCGTCCTCGGCGCGGTAGAGCGGCTCGCCCGCCAGCGCGCGGTTGGCCGCCGTCCGGTACACGTCGAAGTCGGCCATCTCGCGCGCGATGCGCGACTGATAGATGAAGGCCGCGATGGCGAGAAAGATCAGGGGCCAGAGGAGCGGCCGGAACCAGCTGGGCACGTCAGTGATTCTAGGACACTGGGTTTCCTGCCGCGCTATGCAACGAAACCCGGTGTCTTTGGTTTGTTCACGCCGCGGCAGTCAGTCGCAGACGTACAAGACTCGCTGCCAGAAGGAGCGCCCCGACCGTGATCGTCGACAGCGACATGAGCGACAGATAGAACGTCCGGCCCAGCAGGTCGTAGATCGTGAAGCTCGTCAGCAAGAAACCGGAGGCTGTTGCGACTTGCCATCCCCTCGGACTTCCGCGAAATCGATCGAGGAGGCAGACGATCGCCGGAGTGGCGACGAGCAACACGTAGTCCCAGCCCTGCGGCGAGATGAGCGGGACGAGGAGGAGCAGGTAGCTGATCTCGAGGTATCCAGGACGACTGACTTGGCCCCGTCGAACCCAGAGAACGATGGCGACGGCCAGGCCGGCGATGGCTGTGGCGGCAGCCAGGCCAGTCGCCGCCGGGCCCACGCCAATCCACTTGGCCCACATTGCAGCAAACGAGATGTTCTCGGGGAAGAGCAGGTTGGCGGACGTCGTTTCCGCGACCGTCCGGTACCAATCTGCGAGGAGCGCCAGGTTGCCGTGCCAGCCGTAGACAATGGCAGGCGCGATCCAACCGGCCACGAGCGCCGCGAGCGCCACACCGGCCGCGGCGAGTCCCTGGGCCGCGGCCAGCCAGGGAAGGAAGAGCAGGGCATACGGCTTCACGAACGCCGCAGCAGCCACGAGGATGCCCGCACGGAGACGCCCCTGTTGGGCGGCGGCGAGTGCGAGGAGAACGAGTACGCCGAGCAGGACGTTCGTTTGTCCGTTGACCAGTTCCTTGACCAGGAACTTGCCCGTTACGAGGAGCGTCCACCACGTGAGGAAGGGCACTGACGATTGGCGATCCGGGAGCGCACGAATCGACTGCCGGATGAACACGGCGATGAGCGCCACCGTCAGCGCGTACCAGATGACCTTGCCGGCTTCCAGCGGCATCGCGCCGAACGGGACCATTGCCAACGCGAAGCCTGGCCAGTACTTGAACTGATAGTGCCCGTCATCCGGGCGGTAGAGTGGCTCGGCAGCAATCACCCGCGCGCCGGCCTTGCGGTAGACCTCGAAGTCCCAGAAATCACGCTTGATGCGCGCCGTCGCGTAGCCTGCGACGGCGATGAGGATGACGATGAGGGCGGTCAGGAGCGGCCGGCGCATGGGAAAAGGGGTCGGGGCGCTTTTTACGGTACACGTAAAAAGCGTCGCAACCCCTTTTCTTTAGTCCGCGGCGCGCTTCGGTCGCATGTTCGCAGCCAGGATCTTCTTGCGTAAGCGGATGGAGTTCGGCGTCACCTCGACCAGTTCATCGTCGTTGATGAACTCAACGGCCTGCTCGAGGCCCATCTTGCGCGGTGGAATGAGCCGAATCGCCTCGTCGGCCGAGGACGCGCGCATGTTGGTCTGCTTCTTTTCTTTCGTGATGTTGACGTCGAGGTCGTTCGGCCGTGCGTTCTCACCGACGATCATGCCCTCGAAGACTTCCACGGCCGGGTCGATGAACATCTCGCCCCGCTCCTGCAGGTTGGCGATCGCGTAAGCGGTCGCCTTGCCCGGTCGGTCTGACACGAGCGCACCATTGGCGCGCGAGGGGATTGGGCCGTGCCACGGCTCCCAGCCGTGAAACAAGTGGTGCATGAGGCCGGTGCCGCGAGTCTCGGTGAGGAAGAGGGAACGGAACCCAATCAGGCCACGGGCCGGCACCCGGAACTCCATGCGGATTCGCCCGCTGCCGTGGTTGACCATCTTCGTCATCGAGCCGCGGCGCTGACCGACTTCCGCAATGACAACTCCCTGAAAATCCTCCGCGACGTCGATCACCAGGTCTTCAACCGGCTCGACGCGCTGGCCGTCAATCTCCTTGGTGACGATCTCAGGCCGCGAGACCTGCAGCTCGAAGCCTTCGCGCCGCATCATCTCGATGAGGATCGAGAGCTGCAATTCGCCGCGGCCGATGACCTTCATCTGCTCCGGACTGTCCGTCGGCTCCACACGAATGGCGACGTTGCCGAGCAGTTCGCGATCCAGCCGGTCCTTGATCTGGCGCGACGTGACGAATCTGCCTTCACGCCCGGCGAGTGGCGAGGTGTTGACGCCGAAGATCATCGACACCGTCGGCTCGTCCACGGCGATGTGGGCGACGGGCTCCGGATGTTCGGGATCGGCGATCGTCTCGCCGATCATGATGTTCTCGATGCCGGCCAGGCAGATCACGTCGCCTGCGGACGCCTCGGTGACATCCACCCGCTTGAGTCCCTCGAACGTGAAGAGCTTCGTGACACGCGTCGTCTCGACGGTGCCGTCGAGCTTGCAGACGCCAATCGGGTCGCCCACCTTCACGCGGCCGTTGAAGATCCGTCCAATCGCGATGCGGCCCAGGTAGTCGCTGGAATCGAGGTTCGCGACGAGCGCCTGGAGTGGGGCCTCCGGCGATCCGTGCGGCGGCGGCAGGTGCGCAATCACCGCATCGAACAGAGGTCTGAGGTCCACCCCTGGAGTCGCAAGATCGCGTGTGGCCGTGCCCTCGCGGGCGTTCGTGTACAGCACGGGGAAATCGAGTTGATCCTCGGTGGCGTCAAGGTCGATGAACAGGTCATAGATCTCATCGAGCACGGCCTGCGGTCTCGCGTCTCCGCGGTCGATCTTGTTCATCACGACGATCGGGATCAGGCGCCGTTCGAGCGCTTTACGCAGCACGAATCGAGTCTGCGGCAGCGGCCCTTCGGAAGCGTCCACGAGCAGCATGACGCCGTCCACCATCGAGAGCGTTCGCTCGACCTCGCCGCCGAAGTCCGCGTGGCCCGGCGTGTCGACGATGTTGATGAGATGACCGTCGTAGTGGACGGCCGTGTTCTTCGCCAGAATCGTGATCCCCCGCTCGCGTTCGAGGTCGTTCGAGTCCATCACGCGTTCCGCCACGCGCTCATTGGCCCGGAACAGGCCGCTCTGCCGGAGCAGCGCGTCGACAAGGGTGGTCTTGCCGTGGTCGACGTGGGCGACGATGGCCACGTTCCGAATCAGGGGATTGGCGATCGTCAGTGGGCTCACTTGGTCCAATAGCATCTCACCAGTATACCGGCGAGCGTCAGTTCACCTCGAACTCATACCCGCCGGGAGCAACAAGCAGACGCCCTTTGCTGGTGAAATAGAGACTCGACGGCGAAAGCACACTGGCGCCGCGGAACTGCAGGGTCCGGGCTTTCTCTCCAGCCTCGTTGTAGACATATGTGTAAGGGACGGTGAGCGAGATCCACAACCGGCCGTCCCGGTCCAGCGCGGCCGCGCGCACCATCGGCGGAACCACGGGCTTGGAGCCTGCCGCGCGAGGTGGCCAGACGGTTGGGAGCGCCAGCACGCGAGCGTCGAGTTCCGGCCCCTGGATGTGGCGCTCGAACTCGAGTCGGCCGTCGCGACTGTACTTGCGGAACATTGGCGCACCGGTCTGAAAGACGAACAGAAACCCGCCGTCGGGCGTGCCGAGCGGGATGCCGATGCTCATCGCGATATCGAGGTCACGATCCGGCGCTGGCCCGACCTGCCGCAGATTGCCTATCTGACGGATGACTCGGCCTGAGGAGTCATGCTCGGTCAAGAGCGCACCCCACTCCGGCCGATTGACCACGAAGGTGGAGCCCGAGAAGACGAGTGAGCCGCCGCTGGCGAGCAGCAGGTTCGCCGCCGTCAACCGCGGCTGAGGCGCGAGCGGCAGGTAGAAACCTCCGACCCGCATCCCGTTCGAGGCGAAGTACTGGACCCGGTCGAACCCGTTCGGCGAGTCTGCGACGGCAATGAGATCGTCGGCGTTCAGCGCCAGCGCGAGCGGCTGGAACAGTTCGCCCGGCCCGATCCCCGCGGACACGATGCGTCGCACCTTCGCGCCAGCCGCGTCGAAGACGTAGACCCCGTGGCCACGGCGATCGAGGACGACGTACTCGCCGTCGCGGGTGACGGCAAACGCGGCGTCGTCATCGAACTTGGTCACGACGTGCGCCGGCGCCGCGGTCACCGCCTGCAGCACGTCCGCCGCGGGCCGGGCAAATCCCGTTGTCGTGACGGCAAGCGCCAGCACCGCGCCCCACGTGAGGATTTTGGTATCAGATATCATCGCGACATGCGCCTGACGGCCGCCCAGCTCAACCTGACGGTGGGCGCCTTCGACGCCAACTTCGAGCGAATCCGCACCGCTGTGGCCCGGGCCGAGGCGGAATCGTCAGAGCTCGTCGTGTTCTCGGAGATGGCCACGACCGGCTATCCACCGCGGGACCTGCTGACGCACCCAGCCTTCGTCGATCGCAATCTTGACATGCTGGAGCGCGTCGCGCGTCTGTCCACGGGCCGGCTCGCCATTCTTGTCGGGTTCGTCGATCGGAATCCCTCAAGCCAGGGAAAGCCGCTGCTCAACGCGGCGGCGCTCTGCCGATCGGGTCGCGTGGTGGAGCGACGCTACAAGTCGCTCCTTCCGACCTACGACGTCTTCGACGAGGATCGGTATTTCGAGCCAGCGCGCGACGTCTCACCGATGCCGTGTGGGGACGTTCGCCTCGGCGTCACGATTTGCGAGGACGTCTGGAACGACAAGGACGTCTGGACGAAGCCGAGATACCACCGGGACCCGGTCTGTGAGGTCGCCGCGGCCGGCGCCGATGTCCTCATCAACATCTCGGCCAGTCCGTTCACGCTCGATGTGCCGGATGTCCGGCGGCGCCTCGTGACGCAGGAGGCAGTCAAGCACGGCCGCTACTTCGTGTACGTCAACCAGGTCGGCGGCAACGACGAGCTGGTCTTCGACGGCCATTCGATCGGTATCGCCCCTGACGGCTCGACGATCCTGCGCGGCGCCGAATTCGAGGAGGACGTCATCACCATCGACGTTCCGTTGCCGGGAGCGCCAAAGCCGCTGCCGATTCTGCGACCGGTGGCCGGCTCGGACGAGGAGTCGGCGTTCCGCGCGCTCGTGCTGGGCCTCCGCGACTACACACGAAAATGCGGTTTCTCGAGCGCCGTCATCGGATTGTCGGGTGGCGTGGACTCCGCGCTGACCGCCGCCCTCGCGGCAGAGGCGCTCGGACCGGCCAACGTGCTCGGTGTGGCCATGCCCACGCGGTACTCGTCCGATCACAGCGTGACTGACGCGGAAGCGCTCGCGCGCGCGCTCGGCATCGGTTACGAGGTCATCCCGATCGACACGGTGTTCCAGTCCTATCTCGACGTGCTGTCGCCGGTGCTCGGCGGCGGTCCGCTCGGGGCAACCGAAGAGAATGTCCAGGCGCGCGTGCGAGGCGCGGTCCTGATGGCGATTTCGAACCGCCGCGGTGCCATCCTGCTCTCGACAGGCAACAAGTCGGAACTGGCGGTCGGATACTGCACCCTTTACGGCGATATGTGCGGAGGCCTGGCGCTGATCAGCGACGTCCCGAAGCTGCTCGTGTACCGGCTCGCGCGCTACGTCAACCGCAAGGGCACAATCATCCCGGAGTCCACGCTCACGAAGCCGCCGAGCGCCGAGCTCAGGCCGGACCAGAAGGACAGCGACTCCTTACCGCCGTACGAGATGCTCGATCCAATCGTGGCCGCGTACGTCGAACGCCATCTGGATGCGGCGGCCATCGCAAAGCTCGGGTTCGATCCGAGTGTGGTCGCCGACGTCATCCGCCGCATCGACGGCAGCGAATACAAGCGCCGTCAGGCGGCGCCCGGGATCAAGATCTCGTCCAAGGCGTTCGGGGTGGGGCGGCGATATCCGATCGCGGCGGAGTATCGGTTCTAGCGCAGCCTGAACGGCACCAAGTGCCGCTCGACCGCATCGCCTTGACCGGCGTTGAGCTGGATGACGTAGTCGCCGGCGGCCAGGCTGCCCAGCATCAGGTCGAACATCACGACGCGTTCGCCGTCGCGGACACCCTCCGCGGCGGGCAACGGTGATCCCAGGGGCTGTCCGCGGCGGTCAGGACCAGGGCAACGCCGCACCAGCAGGTGGGGGCCACTGTCCCGCTCAGTAGCGCGCGGTTTCCAGAATGGCTTCGAGGACGTCCGCAG
>Ga0190274_10002022_pt1 | contig 11887 bp, 5 predicted proteins | sample Popmic531T_FD_133002 | JGI IMG/M metagenome (GOLD analysis project Ga0190274, IMG submission 133002) | Populus adjacent soil microbial communities from riparian zone of Yellowstone River, Montana, USA - 531 T | ecosystem: Environmental > Terrestrial > Soil > Riparian zone | place: USA: Montana...
CCAGGAATGACGTTTTCGGCCTGAAATTCCTGCGTGTAGAGATTGCCGGGACCGAGATACGTATAGCCGAAGGCGAGATCGTCATCGCGCTGCGCGTGCTCCAGCCCGAAGAGCACACGATGCTCGCGTCCGAAAGCATCGAAGCGTCCATCGAGGCGCAATTCGCCGGCCCAGCTATCGCCGTGTGAGCGCGACGTGTCCGAATACATGTAGACGAAGCCGCTGGTGTCGAGACAGCAGGCGTTGGAGTACGCGTCGAAGAAGCGCTCGGATTTCACGCCGCTCTTCTGAAGCAGGAGAGCCATCAACCAGTTGTCATTGAGTGGCTGGTCGACCTCGAGCGTCGCGAGATACACGCGGCCTGAGGATTCCTCCTGGCTCGGAACACCCGTGAACAACTCCCGATCGATGTCGGGAATGAAGAGTTCGTTGCCTTCACGACGCAGTGGCATCCCGCGCGAAGGCGTGTATTTGTCTTCCTGGTACAGCACCTGCGCGAGCACCGTCGTGTCGCCGAATTCCGCGGCAAGACTCGGCGCCACGGTAATCGTTCGAGTGTCGACGTCCTCCGTGAATGAACCGGAGTCGTCGTACGCGGCGGTGACCCGTCCGCGATAGCGTTCGTCGTCGTCGAGCGCGCCGGTCATGTCGAATTCAGCGCGATAACTGTCCCAGGACGCGGCCTGAGCAACCACCCCGCCTGCGAACTGTGCCTGCGGTTTGCGGCGGATCATGTTGATGAAACCGCCTAACGACCCTTGGCCGTAAAGGACCGACGACGGGCCCTTCACGACTTCGATGCGTTCAAACGCCACCATGTCGAACGTCCGGCTCGCGACGACGAAGCCATCCATGCGCACGTCGCGGCGCCCCTGCAGCTCCTGGCCGCGCATGAGAAAACCTTCACCGCCACCCAGGCCTCGCCCCGCGAACGGTCCACCGTCCGCGGCGATGCCGGAGGTCAGGCCCGCGGTGAGCTCGAGTGCGCTAGTCAGGTCGCGGACCTGGCGAATCTCCATCGACTCGCGCGTGGTGACCGAGATCGCCTGTGGCGTGTCGCGGATCGACAGCGCGGTCTTGGTCGCGCTGCCCTGTTCCCTGGCGCGAAAGCCGGTGACCGTCACTTCGTATGCGGCGCCGGTGCTTCCGGTAGGTGTCAGCACAAACGCTTCGCCATCGCGGCTCGCGACGTATCCGGTTCCACCCAGCAGTTGCGCCAGCGCTTCCGTGGTCGTGAGCGAACCTCGCGCGCCGCGCGTTTGGAGTTCGGCGATCCGGGCGTCGCCGACAGCCACGCGAAGACCCGTCTGTCGCGTGAACGCTTCGAGTGCGGCCGCGAGATCTCCGGCCGGGATGACAAAGTCGCGTCGTGCGGGGATGGCCGCGGACGTGGGCACGTCCTGGGCGGAAACCTTGCCTGGAAGCAGGGGAATCGCAGCCAGGGCGAGTGAGCCGAACTTTCCAAATCGCGAAGACCGGGAGCCTGCGGGCGTAGCCATGGGTTTCCTCACTGAATCGGCCCAGAGCCTAGAGTGTTTGAGAATGATTCGCAAATACGAATCATTGTTATTGAAGCGGTGACTGACTCCATTTCCCTGAGCCGGGCTGTCAAACACCTGGAATCGCGCGATTTTGGGGAGCTCAGTCAACGGCGGGATGCATCGCGCTTGCCGATGGCAGCGTTGTCATCCGGTTTGCGTTATGTCAGCCGGGCCGCATCGTCGGTGATGCCTCACAAGCTTTTCACGCGCCCTGGTGAGTCGTGCGGGACGCTTCTGCGCCAGGTAAGCGTTGTCAATCGGTTCGCACACGCGAACTTCGGGCTCGCCGCAGCCGGCCATGAGTCCGGCTAGGTAGTTAGCGCAATTGGCTTCGCCATGGCTGCCATCTGCTTGACTATGTTAGCGCTATCGTCGATTACTACCGCCGCCGCTCAACTCGCAATCACGACGCGGCGTGAACGCGAGTGATGAATCAATAAAAGCGGCACGTCTCATTACACGAAGGGGAATTTCAATGATTGAAACTCTGAAGAAGGTGACTGGCAGCGGCAGGAGAGTCGTTGCGGCACTCATATGTATCTTTGGCATGGCATCGGTGGCGAACGCCCAATGTGTGAGTTCCAGCCAGACGGGCACCAACAACGGCTTTTACTTTTCATTCTGGAAAGACAGTGCTGGCTCCGTGTCCTTCTGCAACCAGGCAGGCGGGCGCTATACGTCGAACTGGAGCAACGTCAACAACTGGGTGGGCGGCAAAGGCTGGAACCCGGGTAGCCGTCGGGTAGTGACGTACTCCGGCAGCTTCAACTCGCCTGGCAACGGGTATCTGGCTCTTTACGGGTGGACGCAGAATCCGCTCATCGAGTACTACATCGTCGAAAGCTGGGGCACCTACCGTCCGCCGGGTGGCCAAGGGTTCATGGGCACCGTGACCAGCGATGGTGGCACCTACGACGTCTATCGTACGCAGCGAGTCAATCAGCCTTCCATTGAAGGGACCAGGACCTTCTATCAGTACTGGAGCGTACGGCAGCAGAAGCGAGTCGGCGGAACCATCACCACCGGCAATCACTTCGATGGCTGGGCGACCTTCGGAATGAATCTCGGCAACCACAACTACCAGATCATGGCCACCGAGGGATTTCAGAGCAGCGGCAGCTCGGACATCACCGTGGGAACCGGGACCAGCAGCAGTTCGTCGTCGAGCAGCAGTAGCGGCGGCGGAGGCAGCAAGAGTTTCACGGTGCGCGCGCGCGGCGTGGCTGGCGGTGAATCCATCACGCTGCGTGTGAACAACCAGAACGTACAGACCTGGACGCTCACCACCGGCATGACGAACTACACGGCCTCGACCACGCTGAGCGGCGGTATCACGGTTGCGTATACCAACGATGCCAGCGGCCGGGACGTGCAGGTCGATTACATCATCGTGAACGGAGCGACCCGTCAGTCCGAAGCGCAGAGCTATAACACCGGGCTCTATGCCAACGGTAGTTGCGGCGGTGGCAGCAACAGCGAATGGATGCATTGCAACGGCGCCATTGGTTATGGCGACACGCCTTGAATGTGAATTGACAAGAACACAGTAGCGCGGACTCAAAGGGTGGACGAAAGTCCACCCTTTTTTATGCGGGCCTGCTATCAGGCTTTGCGTCGGCGCCATGCGCAATCGAGGATTTCATGCCTGCCCGCACGCATGGGACGATGGGTGGATAACAACCATCGAGATCGTCATGCACCGAACGCTCCTCAAAGTCCTGTCGTGCCTGCTGCTCGCGGCACCCGTTCTGGGCGCGCCGCCCGAATCAAAATTCGACAATCCGCTCTTGCGCCAGCGCGCGGATCCCCAGGCGATGCTGCACACCGACGGCCAGTACTACGTCATGGCCACCGCCGCGGAGTGGGATCGCATCGAGTTGCGTCGTACTCGGGACCTGAACGCACTTTCTACGGCGGAAACCAAGGTCCTGTGGCGCAAGCACGGATCCGGGCCGATGAGCGCGCACATCTGGGCGCCCGAAATCCACTTCATCGATGGCAAGTGGTACATCTACTTCACCGCGAGCCGCAGCGACGCCATCTGGGAGGTGCGGCCTTACGTGCTCGAGAATGCGTCGGCCGACCCTCTCAAAGGAGAGTGGAAGGAGCTTGGCCGCCTCGAGACCGGCTGGGACAGCTTCTCGCTCGATGGAACCACGTTCAAACACAAGGGCAAGCGCTACTTCGTGTGGACGCAGCGCGGCCGGACGCCCGAAGAGGGCCGCGGCACCAACATCTACATCGCGCAGATGAGCTCGCCAACGACGATCACCGGCAAGGTGACGATGCTGACGCGCCCCGAGTACGAATGGGAAAAGCGCAAGTACGACGTCAATGAAGGCCCGGCCGTGCTCATCCGCAATGGCAAGGTGTTCATGACCTTCTCGGCGAGTGCAATCGACGCCAACTACTGCATGGGTCTGCTGACCGCATCGGCCGATGCGGACCTGCTCGATTCCGCATCGTGGAAGAAATCCACCGAGCCGGTCTTCAAGAGTAGTGAGGCCACTGGGCAATACGGGCCGGGCCACAACAGTTTCACGACGACTCCTGATGGCAAGACCGATCTGCTCGTGTATCACGCGCGCGAATACCGCGACATCGTCGGCTCGGAGCTCGCGGATCCGAATCGCAACACGCGCGTGCAGGTGCTGCGCTGGAAGAGCGACGGAACGCCCGACTTCGGTGAACCCGAAGCCGACCTCGGCAAAGTGGCGCCGAAGCCTTTGTACCGCGATCCGCTGTTTGATGGCGCTGCCGACCCGGTCATCGTGCACACCGGGTCGTATGGCCGCTGGTACATGCTCTACACCAACCGCCGCGCCAACGCGCAAGGCACCAAAGGGGTTGAGTGGGTTCATGGCACGCGCATCGGCATCGCCGAATCCATGGACGCCGGCGTCACGTGGCGGTACATCGGAGAAGCGGACATCGAGCTGCCGTCGGAGTTCGGCGGCAGCAATGCGACGCACTGGGCGCCCGACGTGATCCGTGACGATTTCGGCACGTTCCACATGTTCCTCACCGTGGTCCCAGGCATCTTCGAAGACTGGAAACATCCGCGCCACATCGTCCACCTGGCCAGCAAGGATCTGCGAACCTGGCGCGATGCGCGCGAAGTGCGGCTACCGACTAACAACCCGATCGATGCCTCGGTAGTTCGGCTGCCCGCCGGTGGCTGGCGCATGTTCTACAACAACGAGGCGGACAACAAGGCGATCTGGTATGCCGACAGCCCGGATCTCGAGAACTGGACCGATCGCGGCAAAATCATTGCCGACCAGGCCGGGGAGGGACCCAAGGCATTCCAGTGGCGCGGCAAGTGGTGGCTGATCACCGACGTGTGGCGCGGGCTCGCAGTCTATCGATCGGACAACGGCGTCGACTGGACGCGCCAATCTGACAATCTTCTGGAAGTACCTGGCAAGGGCGCGGACGATCAGGTCAAAGGCGCTCACGCGGACGTGGTCGTGAGCGGTGATCGGGCGTGGTTGTTTTATTTCACGCACCCGGGCCGCACAGACACGAAGGCCGACACTTATGAAACGCGGCGCAGCTCGATCCAGGTCGTCGAACTGCAGACAGACGGCACAGGGTTGAAGGCCGATCGCGATGCGGCGACACGGGTTTCATTGCGCTCCCGATAGTGGAGCTCAAAGCCGCCGCGTTCGAGGAGCGGATTGCAGCGGCGCTGAAGACGAAAATTACAAATTGATCACGTGACGGCGAGGGCGGAATCGAGAATACTTGCGCCAGGTATTCCCGAGGGGTTCTGCATGTCCACGCGCTCATGGCTTTGTTTGTTCACGGCATCCTGCATCCTGTCGGCGTCTCCTGCGCTGACGCAGAACTCGGCCCAGCCGGCCCGAAAAGATGTCGAAACAGAGATGAAGCGCGCGACGCAATTCATGGTCGACAAGGTCGCGTATCGCGGTGGCTATCTCTGGAACTATCTACCCGACATGTCGCGCCGCTGGGGCGAGATGGAAGCGCGCGAGACGATGATCTGGCTGCAACCGCCGGGCACGTCGAGCATGGGCCACGTGTTCCTGGATGCATATCACGCCACGGGAGACGAGTACTACTACCGCGCGGCGGAGCAGGTCGGCGCCGCGTTGATCTGGGGGCAGCATCCCAGCGGCGGCTGGAACTACGTGGTCGACTTTGCGGGCGACCGGTCGTTGCGCGACTGGTATGCGACGGTGGGCCGCAACGCCTGGCGTCTGGAAGAATTCCAGCACTACTACGGCAACGCCACGTTCGATGACCAGGTCACCACGGATGCGGCAACGTTCCTGCTGCGGCTGTACGTGGAGAAGCTGGACGCGCGCTACAAGGCTCCGGTCGACCGCGCCATCCAGTTCGTACTCGACAGCCAATATCCCATCGGCGCGTGGCCACAGCGCTTTCCGCTGAACCACGAGTTCTCCAAGCATGGCCTGGCTGACTACTCCTCTTACTACACCTTCAACGACGACGTCGCCTGGGAGAACGTCTCGTTCCTGATCCAGTGTTACCAGGTGCTGGGCGATCAGCGGCTTCTCGACCCCATCATGCGCGGCATGAACTTCTTCATCCTCTCGCAGCAGGGTGCGCCAAACCCGGGTTGGGCGTTGCAATACACGACTGACCTCAAGCCCGCTGCGGCCCGCACTTATGAACCGCTGGCGCTGGCGACTCACACCACGGCCAGCAACCTCGAACACCTGATCACGTTCTACGATCTCACCGGTGACTCGCGCTACCTCGCGCGCGTACCGGAAGGCATCGACTGGCTCGAAAAAGTGAAGCTGGCGAAGCCGGATGCGGGTGGTAGAACGCACCCCACCTACATCGAGCTGCAGACGAACCGTCCGATGTATGTGCACCGACGCGGTTCCAACATCGTCAACGGCGAGTACTACGTCGACTACGATCCGCAGAATCCGATCGGGCACTACGGCCAGACGAGAAAGCTCGATACCGCCAGGTTGCGCAAGCACTACGAAGAGGCCCTCAAGGCTGACGTGAAGGTGCTGGCGAAGAATTCTCCGATTGCGCCCGGCGCTGGCATCGTCGAACTACCGCGTTTCTTCGCCGACCGTTATGCACCGGCCGCGGATAAAGATCTGAACGGACAGGTAAGAAGTTCTCTGACGGGGTTGAACAAGACGGGCTTCTGGCCCGCGTCGCTGCCGCAGACCAGCCATCCCTACAAAGGCATGGGCGGCAAGGCAGAAGTGCCCGGCGATTTTGCGACTACTCATGTTGGCGATGACACGGACACGTCGCCGTACACGGATACCGCGAAGACCACGGCGATCTCCACTCAGGAGTACCTCCGTAACATGAATATCCTGGTGCATTGGCTGGCCAACGCGCCCCACTAACAAGCAGGCCAGCGTGTGCGGACGAGAGACCTGCCAGACGGGTATTCTCGGATGTAATGGAATCCAACTCCGCGCCTCGCCGCCATGTCAGCGCGGTCTACGTCGTCATGGTCGCGGTCGCCATGGTGGTCGGCGCTGGAATTTTTCGTTCGCCCGCCGAAATCGCCGCCAACGCCGGCTCGTCCACCTGGTTCTTCGCCGCCTGGATCGCCGGTGGACTGATCTCGCTGGCCGGCGCGTTGTGTTTCGCAGAGCTCGCGACGATGTTGCCGAGCGCGGGCGGCGACTACCACTTCCTCAAGACCGCCTACGGCCGCAACGTGGCCTTCCTGTTTGCGTGGGCTCGTTTCGCCGTCATCAACACCGGCTCGCTCGCATTGTTAGGGTTCGTGCTCGGCGACCATGCGAACAGCGTCTGGCCCCTGGGTGCGCACGGCTCGTCCTGGTATGCGCTGATCACGATCGTCGCGATGACGTTGTTCAACCTGAAAGGCCTCTATACGGGGCAGTCTGCGGATTACGCGATGACCGGTCTCGAGGTCGGCGGATTGCTCATCGTGTTCGCCGCCGGTGTCTCGCTGGCAATCGCCGGCGCGCCACCGCTGGTGCCCGACGTCCCGGTGCGGTCAGGAATTCCTGGCACTTTCGGTCTCGCGCTGTTGTTCGTGTTGTTCGCGTTCAGCGGCTGGAGCGAAGTGTCGACGCTGTCCGCGGAAATTCGCGACGATCGGCGCGGCATGGTGCGCGCGCTGGTCGCATCGATCGTCACCATCACGGTACTCTATCTACTGGCCAACTGGGCGATGTGGCGTGGCCTGGGAATGGCCGGGCTCGCCGCCAGCCGTACCCCCGCGGCGGATGTCATCGCCCGCGCCTTCGGTGACTGGGCTGGCGTGCTGACCGCAATCGCCATTGCCATGGCGACCCTCACCTCCATCAACGCGACGATTGTCGTCGGCGCGCGTACGACTTATGCGGCGGCCGCCGACTGGCCGGCGCTCCGGCGCCTCGGGAACTGGAACACGCAGCGTGGCATCCCGGTCGCCGGCATCGTTTCGCAGGGCATCGTGGGAATACTGCTCGTGGGGCTCGGCACGTACACCCGCGACGGTTTCATCACGATGGTCGACTACTCGTCGCCTGTGTTCTGGCTGTTTCTCGCGCTGAGCGGCTTCGCCGTCGTCTTGCTGCGGTGGCGCCACCCCGAATTCCCGCGACCGTTCCGGGTGCCGCTATATCCCTGGCTGCCGCTCGTGTTCGTTTCGTCCTGCCTGTTCGTACTCTGGTCGAGTCTCGTGTACGTGCGGCTGGGCGCTCTGCTCGGTGTCGCAGTGCTGGCGCTCGGCGGCGTCGTGCTTCTGGGGATGCGTCGATCCGCCGCAGCTCCCTGATCGCGGGTGCTTCGTCATCCGGATGTAATATCGATCTGGCCCCATTTGGCGCCACAATAACAAGCCGGCTTCTGCGCCGGCTCATTGAACGCCCGGAGGATTTCACCATGGTCGATTTTTCCAGCCGCTTCATCGCGGTTGCCGTCGTTGCGACATGCATCGCCACACCCGCGGCAGCGGATTCGCCGCTCGAGCTCAACGTGCTGGGCACTTACTCGACCGGGCTCGGCGAAGCGAGCTCGGAAATCGCGGCTTACGATCAGCAGTCGCGCCGCGTGTTCGTGACCAATGCGGTGAGCAGGACGGTGGACATCGTCGACGTCAGCACGCCGGCGACGCCCACCCGTATCGAGCGTATCGATGTGTCGGCGCTCGGCACGCCTAACAGCGTGGCGATCGAAGACGGGCTTGTGGCGGTGGCGATAGAGGCGCCGGTGAAAACCGACGCCGGCCTCGTCGCGTTTTACGACGCGAGTGGCAGACCACTCGCACAGGTGCGCGTGGGCGCGCAGCCCGACATGCTGACGTTCACGCACGACGGCAAACACGTGGTGGTCGCGAACGAAAGTGAGCCCTCAGGTTACGGGGGCGCCACAGACGTCGACCCCGAAGGTACCGTGAGCATCATTCGTGTGCCGCATGGCGACGAGGAGTGGGAGGAATTCGGCGCGGGAAACGTGCGCCAGGTGAGTTTCGCGCAGTACAACGGCCAGGAAGTCGCGCTGCGCGCGCAGGGCATCCGCATCTACGGTCCTGGTGCGAGCGCGGCGCAGGATTTCGAACCTGAATACATCGCGGTGTCGGCGGATTCGCGTTGGGCGTACGTGACGCTGCAGGAGAACAACGCCATCGCGGTCGTCGACATCGCAAACGCCGCGGTCAAAAAGCTGCTGCCGCTCGGCTACAAGGATTACAACGCGCTCCCGCAGACGACTGCCACCTATGAATGGAGGGATCTGCCCTCGGTCGGCAAGACCGCGGCTGGCCAGAAGATCAGCCTCGGTGGTTTCTCCGGACTCGCCTTCGAAGGAACGACACGCGACGGCCGGCTCAAGTTCATCACGAACACGGATCGTGGCCCGAATGGCGAGCCGACCGGCATCGTGCGGCCTTTCCTGCTTCCCGACTTCACGCCGCGTCTCGTGCGGTTCACGCTCGACCCCAGGAGCGGCTATTTCGAACTTACCCAGCAGATCCTGCTCAAGCGGCCCGACGGGACGCCTCTCACCGGCCTGCCGAACACCGCGATCTCTGCCAACGCGAGCCTGCCTTACAACGATGAAGTGCCGGTCGATCTGCTCGGCAATGTGATACCGCTCGATCCGCTGGGCGGCGACCTGGAAGGCATAGTCGTTGCGGACGATGGCAGCTTCTGGATGCCGGATGAATATCGTCCTGCTATCTACCACTTCGATCCGGAAGGCCGCCTGCTCGAACGCTTCATCCCCACGGGCACCCACGCTGCCGCGGGCAAACCGGTGCCGGCGCCGGGCACGGCCGGTGAGTTCGGCATCGAGGCGCTGCCGGCGGTGATCGCCCAGCGCCGTCAGAATCGCGGCATGGAGGCGTTGGCGGAGCACGGCGGCAAGCTGTACGCCTTCGTGCAGAGCCCGGTGCGCAACCCGGTGACGCTCGGCAATGCTGCACTCAACGTGATGCGCAACATCCGCATCGTGGAGTTCGATCCAGCGACCCGAGCCACGCGCCAATTTCTTTATGCACTCGACAATCCCGTGGTGCAGAACGCGACGGACACACCCGCCGACAAGATCGGCGATGCGGTCGCGGGTCCGAACGGCGAGATCTACGTCGTGGAGCGCGACGACGATGCCGTTCCGGCATCCGATCTGTCGGTGGTCACCAAGAAAATCTACAAGTTCACGCTCGGCACTGCCACAGATGTGACCGCGCTCGACACGCTCTATCCAGTAGTTCGCAGCGGCGTGACGTTGATGTTGTCGCTCGACCAGATGACCACCGCCGAACTCGCGTCGGTAGGCGTGCGGAGCATCGTCAAATCGCTGCACGTGGACCTGGCCTCGGCCGGCTACGCGTCGGTGCAGAAGGTGGAAGGGCTGACGCTGCTGGAGAACGGCCAACTCGCTGTCCTCAACGACAATGATTTTGGTGTGGCCCGGATCGTCATCGACAACGCCACCGGTACGTTCGTGCGCGCCGCCGACTACACGCCTGAGCCTGTCACCCTTGGCTTGATCAGCGTTCCCGGTCTCGACGCGTCCGATCGCGATTCGCAGATCAATATCCGCAACTGGCCGCTGTTCGGCATGTATGAACCGGATTCCATCGCGGCCTTCGGCTACAAAGGCAATACGTACCTGGTGACCGCCAACGAAGGCGACGCGCGCGAATGGCCTGGGCTGGTCGAGGAGGCACGGGTCAGCACGCTCACGCTCGACAGTGCGGCGTTTCCCGACGCTGCAACCCTGCGTCAGAATGCCAACCTCGGGCGCCACACCGTCACGAAGGCACTCGGTGACGCCAATGGTGATGGCGCGTACGAGAAACTCTTCACGCTCGGCGGCCGCTCCTTCTCCATCTGGACCGCGGACGGCGCGCAGGTCTACGACAGCGGCAGCGACTTGGAGCGAATCACCGCCGCCGTGGTGCCGGCGAATTTCAATGCCAGCAACAACAACAGCAACTTTGATGACCGCTCTGACAACAAGGGTCCCGAGCCCGAAGCCATCACGGTGGGCGAGATCGGCGGCCGCACCTATGCGTTCATTGGGCTGGAGCGCACCGGCGGCATCGTGATGTACGACATCACCAGCCCGTGGACGCCGTTGTTCGTCGACTATCTGAACAATCGCGACTTCGCCGCGGGAACCGGCGATCTGGGACCGGAGGGTTTGACGTTCATTCCCGCCGCCGAGAGCCCGAATGGCCTGCCGATGCTCGTGGCCGCGAACGAGATCAGCGGAACGGTGACGTTGTACTCGATCACCGCGCACTAGTTAGAAGCTGCGGACGGCGTCCTGCGACGCCGTCCGCTGCCCGATTGCGAGTGTCTCAGTTCACGCGCTGGAATGTATTCGCGAACACGTGGTTCGCGACCTGGCGTCCCTGCGCGATGCCTGCGGTCTTGTCGAACGCCCAATGGATGCCGAGGTAGATGCGGCTTTGGCCGTTTTCCTCTTCCGCCTGCGACAGCGAATTGAAGCTGCGCGGCAGCAGCGGCCGAACCTGGCCATTGGTGTCCACTGTTTGCCCGTTGAGCTCGTCCGACGTGAAGGTGAACGCGATGTTGTCCCTGCCGTAATAGTTACGCAGTGTATGGAACAGCGCGCCGCCGAACGTCGCATGGCCCGACGGATACGCCGGGAACGGCGGCGTGAAGTTTACATTGCCGTTGGTGTTGGAAGCCGGCGCGCCCAGCGGCCAGAAGTTGACATCACCGATCGTCGCCGGATTGCCGTCTCCCGCCCCCGTGGGGCCCGTGCCCGCGTCCGCTTCGCGAACGCCGCCGACGGGACGCCAGAAGTCGTAGAAGAACTTCGAATCCCAGGACGCGATGCCGGCATCAGCCATGGACGTGTTCACGAGCGCGTACAGCCGCGCGAGTTCG
>Ga0190274_10002023_pt1 | contig 11883 bp, 10 predicted proteins | sample Popmic531T_FD_133002 | JGI IMG/M metagenome (GOLD analysis project Ga0190274, IMG submission 133002) | Populus adjacent soil microbial communities from riparian zone of Yellowstone River, Montana, USA - 531 T | ecosystem: Environmental > Terrestrial > Soil > Riparian zone | place: USA: Montana...
ATCGACTCAGCAACGGGGCTCGACGACCAGCAGCCCAGCCACCGCTCCAGCTCACCAGCTCGTTCAGGCCCGTCCCGCCGGGCCAACGACCTTCCCAGGAACGGTTCCGGAATGTCCACTAACGATGACCTACCGCCGCTGGAGCGGGAACGAGGCAGGCTCCGCCCGACAACCCCTAGGCACGAGCGGTCTGTCCCGGACTCCCTACCTACCATATATTCGGGCGAATGCTCGTACCAAGCCCCATCCTGCGAGCTAGTCCTTTCTGAGTCCATATGAACGTGTTTCGGTGTGGTCGTTTATGCCGTGCTGTCGCTTCGTGCCGTGATGCCCAATTAGGGGTTGCAATAACAACGGACGTGTTTAGGATCATCCGGCAGCTCGGGAGGGAGGAGGTCGACAGCAGAGAGGCGATCAACAGCAGAGAGGAGTCAACAGCGCGCTACAGAACCGTACCAAGTGTGGAGGGGGCACCAACATGAAGACCAAGGCTCGGCTGTGCATCGCGACGCTGGCTGCGCTGGCGATGCTCGGCACCGCGCCGGCTTCCTGGGCGACCACCACGGCGACACCATCTGGGTCCAGCCTGGAACGGGAACCATCACCGCAGCGGCCGCCAACGCGGAGTCCGGGGACACGCTGCGGCTGAAGAAGGGCGTCTACATCGACGCGGCGAACTTCGGCGCCAAGGCCATCAACGTCAAGGGCGCCGGTCAAGGGCGCACAATCATCAAGCTCCCTGCGGACCTGCCTCCTCCTACAGATCCGAACGACTTCTGCCGCGGGCCTGAGGGCGAGGCCGCCGGGCTGTGCTGGCAGGCTCCAGACGGTCCAGTCAAGGCGAGCGACCTGACCACCGTGGGCCACGCCATCGGCATTCTGGGCTTCCAGGTGGACGGGATGCTGGTCAAGCGCACCACCGGCAAAGACCACGACGAGTACGGCATCGCGGCGTTCGAGTCCCACCACCTGACCTTCGTCCACAACACCGAGCGAGGTGACGGCGGCGAGGCAGGCATCTACATCGGCGACACCGACGACGCGGGCGCCAAGGTCGCTCACAACGTCTCCACCGGCTGGTTGTTCGGGATCTTCTACCGCGACGCCCGCAAGGGCGTGTCATGGGCCAACAAGTTGACGAGGAACTGTGTCGGCGCGATCGTCATGGACACTGGACCCAACGGCACCCAGACCGACCCAGAGACCGGTGAGCAGTTCATCAACCACCCCGCCGGGGCGTGGCTGTTCGTGGATAACAGCGTCGTCCGCAACACCCGGTTCTGCCCGGGCGGCGAGGAGGGGCCTTCGGTCGGCGGACACGGGATCGTGGTGCTCGGCGCCGACCGCGTGGCCATCGTGAAGAACACGATCAAGGGCAACAATCCACCGGCGGAGGGCGAGAGCACCTTCCCCTCGTCGGGGGTGACCATCCTCGACGGCACGGACGTGGTGGGCTCGGACGCCCCAGAGAACGTCCTGGTGGCCAAGAACCGGTTCCGGAACGACCTGGACATCTTCTGGGACGAGTCGGGCAGCAACATCCGGTTCAAGAACAACCGATGCCGGACCTCGACGCCGGAGGGTCTCTGCGACTGACCGCTCCTCCATGAGGGACTGCGCGATAGCTGTCGCCATAGGCAGGCATCGCGTAACAGCGGGAGGGCCCATGGGCCCTCCCGCTGTTGTTGCCCTCCTGGACCGGTTCGGTCGCGGCTGCCAAGGTCCCGGCGAATTGCCGGTCGCGATGGTCAACCACCTGACCTGGGCTGGCCCGTGCTGGATCCGTCCCGACCATGACTCGGCGGGGCCCGGGCCGTCCGGGCAAGCGCTCCAGGGCCTCTGTGAACAGGGGCCCCGCCCCGCCGAAGCGAGCAGGTGAAGCGGGCGCTAGATTCTCCTGCTACTGGCCTAACTGTTCGCCGTCATCGGGGAGGGACCTCAAGCTGACACGCGATCCGACACGCTCCTGTGAACCGATCGACCAGGCCGATCTCGAGCGGCTCGGCCGCATCGCTGACGCTGAACTCGACGAGTTCTTCGCCCGCAACCCCCGGCTCGCCGCCTGGCGCGGCCGCGTTCGCATCATCGCCCTCGCCCAAGGTGGGGCCGATCACTACTTACGCCGCCGGCGCGGCATCTGGGACCTCGACATCATCATCTGTTTCGCCTACGACCCGACCTTGCCCCGCCTGTTCCGGCGCAACCCCACGCATTGGGATTGGGGTCCGTCTAAGTTTGGCCGCTGTCCCTACGACGACCCTTCGTACACCGGACGCGCGGTGGACGTGATGCTCTGGGTGATCCCCGACCGACCGGACCCCATCGAGGGTCTGCGGGAATGGCTCAGCGAACGCGTCGCCAAGAAGCCAATGCGATACGCACGCCGGATCTCGCGCATGAACCGGTGGTCCTCATCCGGCCCGAACCCGGACGAGTTGTCTGGGACCCACCGAGCGTGCCACCGCCACGCAACAAGACAGCAGGACATCCCGCCACCGTGCGCCGGGCTCCAGCCTAGGGTGTCCTGTCCCCGGGATGTAGCGACACCGGGGCACATCCCCCACTGACGAATGACGGCGACGCATCCTTCGCCTTGACGACCAAGTCGAGGAGAAAGGATGCGTCGCCGTGACGCAGGATGACCTGCTGTAGAGGAAGGCGTTGATTTGCGGCAGGATTGGGGAGTCGACTGTCGAGTCGAGTTAAATCACTAGCGGTCTCGCGCCGGACGCCTCGACTACACGCGGTCTACGAGCACCACAACATCGATGAATCCTTCGTAGGCATCGTCGAAGGTTCCCGACCTGTCGCGAAGTGCAAACGTCGCGGTGACCTCGACGTCCTCCTCATCGACCACTGCCCGCGTGTTGATCTCCAGTCGATGGAGGGGGTGCTCGCTGTTGGTGAATGCGACGTGAAAGCCATTAATGAGGCTTACGGCCTTCCGAACCTGCGAAGGAAATTCGAACTGACGAGCTTTTGTCCGTGGGCCACCTGTTGCAGACCCGAAACTGATCCTCTGCTCCTGGAAGTCGATCGGCATGGGACTCCTCCTTTCAGGTTGTGAAAACCCGATCGCTATGGCCGTTGGGGTTTGTCCCGGCTTGTGCCGGTCACGGCTGGAGCGTGGCGGTGGTTGCTCTGATCCTGTTGCTGCTGAGTGTCGGCTGCGGATGATCCTCGATCGCCAAGCCTGGCAGAGAAGACGCTACTCAGCTCAAACGAGCATGGGCGGCGACCTTGGCGACCCGGATGAACTGCTCGCGCAGGTCGACGAAGGACGCCGCGTCGAGACACGGGTAAGAAACGAGCGTAGGTGCACTCGCATGATCGCTCAGCAACCTCCTTCCTGGAGTTCGTCGCGCACATCTGACAGATCCATTCGTCTACCTGCTTACTTCGCTTAGGCCAAAGATAAGAGCTCTTTGGCCAGTATTCGGGTGGCAATTCGCGCACCGGACAGATGCTACGCTACCGCCTCGAAGCCCTCGGCGGTTAGGTCGATTGAGCGACGCCACCCGCCCGCGCCTGATGATGGAACGGCAGTTCTTCCTACGGTTGTTACTGCTAAGGCAACGATGCCATATGCGGGGTACCGCCGTGACGACTGAGGTGTCTCCAATTGCGTTACGAGGCCGTCTATGAGCTGTCGCTCAGCCGCTTCGAAAGGACCGCATGCTGTCTATCCAGTCCTGAACTGCTACGTACAGGTCTTCGACCGACCCGACAATGCTCACCGTCGCGGGCTGATCAACAACGTCGAGGGTCATTGTGATGCGGGCGACTAGACGCTGCTCAGAGCCCTCAAGCCAGGCGCGGACGATGAATAGGCCGACGCGTTCGGGTGGCATGGCATCCATACCCGAAATAGTATGAGGCCCGATGTCTCACAGCTGTCAGCGGGGCGTCAGCGCTTGGATGAGTTCTTCCATCTGAGCCATGGGTGGAGTTCTGAGTTCGCGATGTAGAAGCTGCCGGTAGCGCTGATACTGGCGGACAGCCTCGCTCGGGTTGCCCTCGGCGGCGTAAACGCGGACGAGCATTCGATTCGCACTCTCTCGCAGCGGTTCCGCCCAGACTGCTGCGAGCGCCGCTTCGACCGCTTCGCTATACGCGCCGGCTGCCATCAGGCGCTCAGCCAGAGCCTCCAAGGCATGTAGTCGCAGTTGAGTCCAGCGGTCCCGCTCCAACAGCAACCACTCGTCATACCAGTCACGGAGGAGATCCGCCGATAATTCTGTGGCCGTGTGCGATCCGAGCGCTCCGGTTGGCCATGAGGCCGACCGGTCGAGCAGACTCCGTGCCAACGCTGCCCGTTCCCGCACGTCCACGACCACATCCGCGCAGAGGCTGAGTCGGCTGCCAGTCGTGTCCAAGACGTTGTGGCGCGCCTGACGGATCCGCCAGAGCGCCGAACGTAGGTTGGCGCTGGCGCGCCGTCGATGGCTCTCCGGCCAGAGCGCTTCCGCGACGTAGGTCCGGAGCAAAGAGACTCTGTGGACAGCAAGAAACGCCAACAGACGTTATGCCCCAAGGGGCAGCGGCACAGGGACGTTCATGCAACGGAGTTCAAAGCCTCCGAGTAACGCGAGGTTCAGGGAGTTCGGCTTAGTCCAGCAGACGCATCGGTCGGACTCCAAGCAACACGCCCCCTCTAGAAGAATCCAGTTGGTCGGTTCGTTAGCTGTGAGCGCTATGCGTAGTCCTACACATTTGAGTAAGTATCGCTCTGGAGACCTCATCATGAACGATCTGACGTCACGACGGTATCCTCTGAAGCGTGTGGATCGTGTTTCTTAGGGTCTTGGGGCTGATCCGCGAGCGTCACGACAAAAGGCCGGCGTGGGGCGAATCGGCCGGGTGACCCGCTCGATGGCCCAGCGGACCTGCTGAATCACCTCAGCCAGGTAGAACAGACGAGGTTGCCAAACTCGGGATTTCGGGCGGGAAGACCCCCGAGATCTGGTGCAGTTTGAAGACAATGAGCAGAGTGGTTCCGCCGGTTCCGGTCCCCTCTCGGCGTCCCTGGCTACCGTGGTGTTCGTGGATGTTGGCGTGGGCCAGTGCATTCCTGGAGGCGGCACTCATCCTGCTAGGGCCGATGTCGAGCTGGACGTGGTGCCTGGCCTGGCGCGAAGGCCTCGGTAGGGCGCCACGCGCCAGCGGTCTCGAGGGAGCGCTGCTCACAGTTTGCTCACAGACGGTGCGCATACTCCTGGACGTCGCAGCACACGTCTGTGGCAAGTATGCAGGTCAGGCACACACTGGTGGACGCGTCGGTACATCGTGGGACAGGCTGGCCGGGTTCAAATCCCGGCATCCCGACCAGATCTATCCTGTGGTGTCTGACGCGGCACGAAGGGGAGGAACTCGGGATCGAAGGGTGAGCGTTCGGCGGCGGGCCTGCCGAAGCCGCAGACGGCGAGCACGCCCTCGCGATATCCGTCGAGCCCGAGCCGCTCCTCGATGTCGATGTTGTTGACCGCGGCGGTGACGAACGCCCCGAGCCCGAGCTCCGTCGCGACCAGGTACAGCGTCTGGCTGAGGTGCGCCGCATCCATCATCAGCGCGGTGAGGGCCTTGCGGTGGTTGCGGTACTTCCAGAACGCCCGGTCGAAGCGGGCCGCGAGCACCAGCAGGACGTGTGCGTCGCCGAAGTAGGTCTGGCCGCAGACGAACGCGTTCGCCACCGCCCGCGCCTCGTCGACTCCGAGGGGTGCCAGCAGCTCGAGCGTATGCTCGGCCGGGTTGTAGCGATAGAGCCCGGGGTCGAGGTCCTCGACGGCCATAATCAGGGGATAGGCCTCGATCGGGTGGAACCCTCCGGCGGAGGGGCTGGTGCGCTTGAGCGTCGTCACCTGCCCGAGCAGGGGCACGTACCCGTGGTATCCGAAGACGTAGCGGAGGACGACAGCCAGCTCCCACTGCGCGAGCGGAGCGCTTCGGTCGAAGCTCCGCGTCGTCCGACGGCGCAGGAGCACATCGTACAGCTCCCCCTTCCGCTCGACGAGCGGGAGTTCGCGAACTGCGAGCGGCGCCTCCACCGAGGAGAATGCGGCCGGCGGCGGCCCGAAGCGGTCGATGAACGCCCGCACGGCCTCCTCGGTCGGGGGCAACAGGTCTGACGTCTCGTCCTGGCCCGCGAGCCGCCGCAGGTCGATGCCGTGCCACTTGGACAGGAAGTAGTAGAGGGCGGCTTCGAGATTCCAACCCATGCTCTCGAGGCTCTCGTGGCGAGACCGGAGCGCGTCCAACTCCGGGTCGTTCTCGTCGCTCAGGAGGACGCCCTTTCGCGCCAGCTCACGCGTCGTTTCTTCGTCCACCGCCTCGACCCAGTCGTCCGAAGGGGTGGAGGCCGCGAGCTCGAACTCGTCGGCCGAGAGCGGTATCGGCTCCCCGCGGAGGATCGACAGCGCGTATACCTGCCGCACGGTCACCGGCTCGACCGTACCGCGAACCAGCAGGCTTACGTTGAGGAACGGGAAGTCGTCACAGAAGAAACAGACGTAGCGCGAGCGCCTAACCCGTACCATCGAGCGCCGGGCGGTCGCCTGCCAGGACGGGCATCGCGCCGAGGGCGAGGAGCAAAATGGCCACGCTGTACGGGGAGTCTGTGTAAGGGGAGTCTGTCTCAGGAGCAAGCCCTGCTTCCAGAAGAGAACGGAACGCTCGAATCGCGTCCGGCTCCGGCAGTCTGACCTGCTCTGGCAGCGTCTCGGCTCCGACCTCGATCTCATAGTCGGCGAGAACCGCACGTGCGTCCGCTTGGAACCGCTCCCTGAAATCGGGCTCCTCTGCAAGCCGATTGATGAGCTCGAGAGCGCGGTCGCGAGTGATGTTCGCCCTGATCTCGTAGTGGAGTGGCATGAAGCCTCCTTTGCTCGACCCGGCGAAGTCTCCCCTCGCGTCGTATCGCGGTCAAACTCGACCGTTACCCCATCGATACGAGCGCCTCAACGGCGGTCGCCGAGACGACGTTCCCCTTCCTCCCGTACAGGGTGACCGCTTCCTCGAGGATTTCTGCCGTTTCACTGCGGCGGTTCAGTAGTCGTAGTGTTTCCGCGTGATCGACGAGGGCATCTGCCTGTAGGTTAAGGCAGTCCGTCTCTAGCGAGAGTTGGATCGATTCGCGGGCGAGGCGTTCGGCATCTGCGTCATGCCGCCGGGCGAGCACCTTGGCTCGGGTGCCTCGCCACATCGCATGTGTGAAGTGGTCGTCGTCGGAGGCGGCGTGGTCGCTGACTTCGGTCAGGCGCTCGGCCTCGTCGTATCGCCCCTGGGAGAAGACGGCACGAGCGAGGAACGCGGCCGTCGTCGAGAGGTACGACTGCTCGCCCATGCGCTCCAGCGCCTCGTATCCCACCCGGAGCTCTCGCTCCGCGGCCGTGGAGTCGCCCGCGATGAGCTCGGCCCAGCCCGCGTACATCCGGAATGCCGCGAGCTGGACGTTGAGGCCGAGCTCGTCGAAGGCCAAGTGGCTTCGCCGGTAATGCTCGCGTGCGCTGGCGATGCGACCGCGCATGGCTTCCAGCACCGCCAGCATCGAGTCGATCACGGGCTGCAGGGTGGGTTCGCCGCGGTTCTGCTCACGAATTGCGAGGCAGCGGCGGATCCCTTCGTTAACAGGCAGGGGCCCCACCAGCGCGACCCGACACATCGTGCCCAGGATCCATGACATCGTACGCCGGTGGCCCACGCGCTGGGCGTAGCCGCGAGCCCGCTCGAGGACGTCCTCCATCATCTCGTACCGCGAGCGAGACCAGTGCGCGTCCGCAACCAGGACCCATGCGTGTAGGAGTCCGAGTTGATCGTCGCTCGACTCGAACACCGGGGTCGCCCGCTCTGCGACCTCCAGCACCTGCCGGACCTCAATTGCGGGATCGAGGTAGAGGCGGAGGGCGGACCGCTCGATCTGGACTCGCATCCGAAGCCGCTCGTCGCCCGCTGACTCGGCAAGCGTCCCCGCTTCGCTCAGGACTGCGTCGGCCCGGACCCCATCTCCCTGCTCCCGCACGACGGCGCCGAGATCCAGCAGCACCTCAGCCCGCGTCTCCGGGTGCGCATCGAGTAGGGACGCCGCACGCTCCAGCAGCTTCGATGCGGCAGACACATCGCCGCGGGCGAACGCACGCCGACCCGCCGCCGCCAGACGCGTCCCGGCACGCACCGCGAGCTCGTCCGTGGTGCTGTCGACGCGACCGAGTTCGGTGCGGTAGCGGGTGGTCTGCTCAAGGTGGTGGCCGACGATCTCCTCGAGTTCGCTGATCTGCTCGGCGAAGTTCTTCTCGAGCCAGTCGGCGAACTGCTCGTGCAGCTCGGCGCGTATCACCTTCGGCACTGCGTCGTAGGCGGCGACGCGGATCAGGTCGTGCCGGAACGCAAGCATGTCCCCGCGCCAGTCAGACTGGATCGGCCGCATGAGGTCCTTGCGGATGAGGGAGAAGAGGTGGCCCGCTGCGTCGCGCCGGTCGTCCGGCGGCGTGAGATCGATCACGGCGCGGTAGAGGAACTCCTTGCCAATCACCGATGCCCGCTCCAGCAGCAGGCGCTCGGGGGTCGAGAGTCGATCCAGCCGCTCTGCCAGGAGCGCTTGGATCGTCGGCGGCATCCGGAGGTTGTCGGCATCTCCACCAGTCTCGGCCGCCATCGCGACCATCTGCTCGACGAAGAGCGGATTGCCCTCGGCCGCGCCGACAATTCGGTCGTGCGTATCGGCTGGCAGCTCGACGTCGCCCGCCAGGTGGGCGAGCAGCAGGTCGGAGTGCGCGTCGCTGAGCGGCTCCAGCGCGAGGATCGTTGCGTTGGCTCGCGGCGTGGCCCAGGTGGACCGAAGCTCGAGCAGCTCTGAGCGTGCCAGGACCAGGAGCAGGACAGGTGCGTCGCGCATCCAGCCGGCGAGGTACTCGATCAGGTCCAGCAGCGTCGGAGAGGCCCAGTGCACGTCGTCGAAGCAGACGACAAGGGGACGTTCGCGTGCGAGTTCCTCAAGAAAGCGGCGGATCGCCCAGAAGGTCTCTTCCGCCGCCGCCGCCCCCGCGCCCTGGCCCACCGCGGTGCGGATCAGTTCGGTGATGCGGATCCCGTCGTCGACGCTGGCGAGCAGTGCGGCCAGCGCCTCCTCACCGCCGGCTTCGCCGACGATGCCACGCACCGGCCAGAAGGTGATTGCCTCGCCGTAGGGCAGGCAGTGGCCGCGGAGGGGGCGGAACCGTCCATCGATCTGGTGGAGCAGCTCGGTGACGAGACGCGACTTGCCGATGCCGGCCGGGCCGACGACGGTGATGAGTCGGCAGGTTGGCTGCCGCTCGCTCGCGTCGGTCGCCGCGTGGAGCACCGTGAGCTCGACCTCGCGGTTGACGAGTGGGGCGTCGAGCCGTCGCGCCACGCCCGCCGCAGTGGCGTCGACGTCCTGCAGGCGAAACGCCGACACCGGCTCGCGCTTACCCTTGACGCTGAACCGCTCGCGCGGACTGACCTTGGCCGCGTCCCTGACGAGCGGGTAGGTCGCCGCACCGATCAGGATCTCGCCCGGTGCGGCGGCCTGCTCCAGGCGCTTGGCGAGGTTCACCGCGTCGCCGGTGACGAACCTCGCGCCCGTGCCCGGATCCCCGGCGACCACCTCGCCGGTGTTGATGCCAATACGGCAGTTCAGCGTGACGCCCCATGTTGCCCGCAGCTCCTGGTTCAGGACTGCGAGGCGCCGTTGCATCGCCATCCCGGTGCGCACCGCCCGCAGCGCGTCGTCCTCGTGCACGGTGGGAACGCCGAAGACGGCCATGACCTCGTCGCCGCGGAAGTGCTCGACCACACCGCCGTGGCGCTCGACAATCCTGCTCATCTCGTCGGAGTAGCGCGACATCGCATGCCGCACGGTCTCCGGATCCGACTGCTCTCCCATTACGGTTGAGTCGACGACGTCACAGAAGAGGACGGTCACGGTCTTGCGCAGCTCCTGTCTGGAGCGCAGCCAAGCACCGACCGGCGCGCCGCACTCGCTGCAGAAGCGCGACGAGTCGGCCACAAAGGCGCCGCAGCGAAGGCACTCGGCCATCACCCGAGTGTAGGCGGGGTGGGCTGCCCGGTACATCACTCGACGCCTGCCGTTGCACGAGCTGGCAGCAACGCTCCAGGCAGCCACCGGGTCAGCCCGACTCCGGGCGTCCCGACCAGAGCTAGTCTGCCGGCGTGCCGGTCGGGCGGGGACGCCGCCGGTGCAGGGAGCCAACCGGCGTCCGGAGCCGGCGGGTCGACGATGTGGTCGGTGCCCGAGGGACTTGGCGCCGGCGTAGTTGGTGGGTCCAGCAGTCACTCGGGTCGCGCCTGGGTAGGCTGGTGAGTTGCACGGCCATGAGAGCAGCAACGGATAGGTCGATCGGCTGCCAGGCATAACAGCTCCTGGGAGCGCTACCTACAGGAGCCTTCCGGTCGCCGCGCGCAAAGCAGCTGCGGGTCGGACGCCATTCGGTGACAATGAGCAGTCTCAGGTTGCTGGTGCCTGTCTACCCGCACACGCCCTCGCAGCCAATCTGACGCTTTGAGGCTGACGCCCGCTTGGCTGCTGGAACTCATGGGACTGTGGCATGCGGGCGAGCGGCGCATACTACCCAGGACGCCAACATGGGAGGATGCGCGCATGGGGGCTGCAGGGCCAGGTCGACTTCTTCATCAGCTACACCAGCGCCGACCAGGCCTGGGCGGAATGGATCGCCTGGCAGCTCAAGCAGGCCGGTTCCTCGGTTGTCCTGCAGGCCTGGGACATGATCCCTGGCCGCGACTTCGTCCATGAGATGCAGAAGGCCACCACCACCGCCAAGCGCACTATCGCGGTGTTGTCGCCGGCCTACCTCACCTCCCAGTTCGGCGAGGCTGAGTGGCGGGTCGCCTTCGCCAGCGATCCGGATGGTGAGAAGGGGCGCGAGTGGCCGACTTCGCCCCGGAGGGGCTGCTGGCGACCCGGATCTACATCGACCTCGTCGCCAAAGACCGCCCGACTGCGCAATCAGCGTTGTTGGACGGCCTCAAAGGCGACGTTGCAGCCGTACCAACCGACGAACCCGAGTTTCCTGGCAAGCGACCCATTGCCCTACAGGCCTTTGCTCCACCGCTCGAGGAGCCGCGGTTACCTAGTCAGGGCCCCAGCATTACCAACTTGCCCAGACGGAATCCTAACTTCACCGGCCGAGCCGGCCTGCTGGAGGGCGGTTCGTCACTCGGTCAGGACCCGGCCTGCGATGAAGCCTGAACCCAGATCCAGACCGCAACACCTTCTCCACAGCCTCAAGGCCGCCCTCGCGCCGGGCAGCGACCCGCGTCTGGTGCAATCAGGTCGGGCGGGTGGGGGCCGGATGCAGCTCCTCTGGCGGTGGCGTGAGAAGGCGCAGGCGCTCGGCGACCGCCGCCGCCTCGGCACGGCGTTCGACCCCCATCTTGGCCAGAATATTGGAGACGTGAACTCCTGCCGTCTTCGTGCTGATGAAGAGGGTGGCGGCGATTTGCCTGTTCGTGAGTCCGCGCCCGACCAACCGCAGAACCTCACGCTCACGCCGCGTCAGGCCCAGTTCCTGGGCGCTCACCAGGCCTGGCAGCGCTGTTTCGGAACCTGAGCTCACACCGGCCTCCTCGAGGAAGCTCCGCACCGCGTCGACGATCGCATCGTGATCGCCCGCCCACATCAGATGGTCGATGCCGGGAAGTTCGACGAACCGGGCACCGGGGATGCCCTCGGCCAGTTTCCTGGCCTGGCGAATGGGAACGACCAGGTCACCGATCCGGTGCAGGATGAGCGTTGGGACCTGGATACGCGGGAGGACCGCCTCCCAGTCGATCTGGTAGCCGAGCTTCATCAGGGACCGGGCGGAACCCGGGCTGACGGCCGAGCGTGTG
>Ga0190274_10002024_pt1 | contig 11881 bp, 12 predicted proteins | sample Popmic531T_FD_133002 | JGI IMG/M metagenome (GOLD analysis project Ga0190274, IMG submission 133002) | Populus adjacent soil microbial communities from riparian zone of Yellowstone River, Montana, USA - 531 T | ecosystem: Environmental > Terrestrial > Soil > Riparian zone | place: USA: Montana...
GAGCCGAAGTTGCCCTGGCCGTCGACCAGCAGGTAGCGCAGGGAGAAGTCCTGCGCCATCCGCACCAGCGTGTCGTAGATCGCCGAGTCGCCGTGCGGGTGGTACTTGCCCATGACCTCGCCGACGATGAAGGCGCACTTGCGGTAGGCGCGGGTCGGCTGCAGGCCGACGTCGTGCATCGCGTAGAGCACCCGGCGGTGCACCGGCTTGAGGCCGTCGCGGACGTCCGGCAGCGCCCGCCCGACGATCACGCTCATCGCGTAGTCGAGATACGACGACCGCATCTCCTTCTCGAGCTCGCGCTCCTCGATCCGGCCGGTCAAAGCATCAAGCGCCATCAGATAGTCCTTCCGTCAAACGCTACGGGCGCGAAAACCAAGCAGGTCGGTGGACGCAGGGAGCGAGGTGAGGGGAGCGCACTCCCGTGCGTGACCCGATCCGAGTCGACCGAGGACGCCGAGATGCGCCGGTTTGCAGCGTCCGCGCCCGTCGCGAATTCATACGTCAAGGAAACGCACCTCCTTGGCATGGGCCTCGATGAATTCGCGGCGTGGCAAAACCTGGTCGCCCATCAACATCGAGAAGATCTGGTCGGCCGCGGTCGCGTCTTCCAGCGTCACCCGGGCCAGGGTGCGGCTGGCGGGATCCATCGTCGTCTCGCGCAGCTGCTCGGCGTTCATCTCGCCCAATCCCTTGAAGCGGGTCAGCTGAACGCCGTGGCGGGCCAGCTCCAGCACCGCTCCGCGCAGGGCCTGGAAGGACACCGCCGCGTTGCGGCGGCCGCCGTACTGGATTTCGAACGGCGGACGGCCGACCTGTTTCAGCAGAGCCTCGTGGACCTGGGTGAACTTGCGGTAGTCGAAGTGCGAAAACAGTTCGGCCGGCAGCCGGTGGGTACGCGCGAGGCCGCTCTTGCGTTCCACGGCCTTGACCACGAGCAGGCGGTCGTCGGCCGAGAGCACCTCGGTCTCGAAAGGCGCGCCCTCGAGCGCGTCTTCGCGCAGCAGTTTGGCGGCCGCCTCGACGCTCGCCACCCCCTCGTCGAGCAGGTTCGATTCCTCGAGGAATCGAACGGCCTCGTGGCCGAACTCCGCCTGCAGCGAGGAGCCCCAGCCCTCGTACTCTTTGGAGCGGCGGACGTATGCCTGCCAACGGCTCGAGGTCAGTTTTTTCGTGGTACCGGTCGCGTCGGTCAGCTCGAAGTCCTCGAGCTTGTCGCGCAGCAGCAGCTCCTCCAGTTCGGACTCCCGCTCCAGGTAGGTCTCCTGGTTGCCCTGCTTGACCCGGTAGAGCGGCGGTTTGGCGATGTAGACGAAGCCGGCATCGATCAGCTCCGGCATCTGCCGGTAGAGGAAGGTGAGGACGAGGGTGCGGATGTGGGCGCCGTCGACGTCGGCGTCGGTCGCCATCACGATCTTGTGGTACCTGGCCCCCTCGAGGTCGAACTCGTCGTGGACGCCGGTGCCGATCGCGGTGATCAGGGCCTGGATCTCGTTGTTGGCCAGGACCTTGTCGATGCGGCTCTTCTCGACGTTGATGATCTTGCCACGCAGCGGCAGCACCGCCTGGGTGTTGCGGTCGCGCGCCTGCTTGGCGGAACCGCCGGCGGAATCGCCCTCGACCACGAAGATCTCGGCCAAGCTCGGGTCCTTGACCGAGCAGTCGGCGAGCTTGCCCGGCAGGGTCGAGTTCTCGAGGGCCGACTTGCGGCGGGTCAGGTCGCGCGCCTTGCGGGCGGCGTCGCGGGCACGGGAGGCCTCGATCGCCTTGCTGATGATCCGGCGTGCGTCGGTCGGGTTCTCCTCGAAGTACTCGGCCAGTTTGCGGTTGACGGTCTCCTCGACCAGACCGCGGATCGGCGGGTTGCCGAGTTTGGTCTTGGTCTGGCCCTCGAACTGAGGGTCGTGGAGCTTGACCGAGATCACCGCGGTCAGCCCCTCGCGCACGTCCTCGCCGGCCAGGTTCTCGTCTTTTTTCTCGTGCAGAAGGCCTTTGTTGCGCGCATAGGCGTTCAGCGTCCGGGTCAGCGCCGAGCGGAAGCCGGAGAGGTGGGTGCCGCCCTCGTGGGTGTTGATGTTGTTGGCAAAGCTGAAGATCGACTCCTGGTAGGAGGAGTTCCACTGCATCGCCACCTCGACTTCGCCGTCCTCCTCATCGCTGCCCTCGAAGTAGATGACCTTGCGGTGCAGTTCGTCCTTGTTCTCGTTGAGGTGACGGACGAAGTCCTCGATGCCGCCGTCGTATTTGAAGACGACGCTGTTGGTCTCACCGCGCTCGTCGACCAGCTCGATCCGCAGACCGCGGGTGAGAAAGGCGGTCTCGCGCAGGCGCTCGGCGAGGGTGTCGAAGTCGAAGCCGATCTCTTCGAAGATCTCCAGGTCCGGCAAAAACGTGATCTGGGTGCCGTGCTCCTTGGTCGCCTCGCCCTTGGTCAGATCGGACATCGGTTTGCCGCGCTCGTAGTCCTGGGACCAGACGTTGCCGTCGCGGCTGATCTGCAGGTGCAGCCGCTCCGAGAGCGCGTTGACGACGGAGACACCGACTCCGTGCAGGCCGCCGGAGACCTTGTAGCCGCCGCCGTCCCCGAACTTGCCGCCGGCGTGGAGGACGGTCAGCACGACCTCGGCCGCGGGCCGCTGCTCTTTGGCCATCGTCTCGACCGGGATGCCGCGGCCGTTGTCGACGACCGTGCAGCTGTTGTCCGGGTGGAGAACGACGCGAACGCTGTCGCAATGGCCGGCGAGTGCCTCGTCGACCGAGTTGTCGACGACCTCGTAGACGAGGTGGTGGAGGCCGCGGGGACCGGTCGAGCCGATGTACATGCCGGGACGCTTGCGCACCGCCTCCAGTCCCTCGAGGACGGTGATGTCCTTGGCGCCATAGGAAGCATCGGTGGCGGCGCCGTTGGCTTTTTTCTCAGGCAAAGAGTCCCTTCCGGTTGACACAGAAAACCCCGACGCCTGGAGCCTTTCTCCACACAAGTCGGGGCGTAATACGAGTTGCCATAAGAATACCAGTCGAGCGCTGCGGAATTCCGGGACAGGTGCAATAAATTACCTGCAAATCATGCATAAATAGAGCCTATAACCGGTCGCCTTTGAGGCGGAACCGCAGGGCCGTCGGTGCCGTCTCGCCCAACTCCTCCCGCAGCCGCTCCAGCAACTGCGCCTGCATCAGGTCCAGCTCCTGCGCCCAGACCGTGTCGGCGCACTCGATCGTCAGCGTCCCCGACCGCTCCGAGACCGGGGTCGCGACCGCCGCGAGCTGCTCGCCGACCGCCTGCGCCCAGACCCCCTGCACGGCCGCCAGACCGGTGCGAGGAGCGGCGCGGTCGCGGGCGGCGCGAATCGCCGCACTCGCCGACCGCGGTGCCCGCCGGTGGCTCATGCGGCGGCGGCGTGTGGCAGGCCGGGCGGGGGCATTCGCACGACCGAGGTCAGCACCGCCGGCGGCAGCGACTCTTCGTCGGCGGCGGTGATCAAGGTCTGGCCACCGTCGTCGAGCCGTTGCACGAGCCGCTCGCGACGGTCCGGGTCGAGCTCGCTCATTACGTCGTCGAGGAGGAGCAACGGGGTGGCGCGGCGGGCGTTCAGCAACGTCTCGCGCTCGGCGAAGAGGAGGGCCAGCAGCCCCGCGCGCTGCTGGCCCTGGGACCCATAGCGACGCAGCGAGCGGCCGGCGGTGGAGACCTTCAGCTCGTCGAGGTGGGGGCCCCAGGAGGTGCGGCCAAGGCGGGCGTCCTGCTCGCGGCGTTGCTCCAGGCCAGCCTGTATCTCAGAGGCCGAACCGGCCGCCCGCGGCGCGTACTCGAGCCTGGCTTCGCCTTCCAGGCCCAGCTCCGCGGCCGCGGTGGTAAAGGGGGAGCTGAGCTCTGCGGTCGCCTCCGCGCGGGCGGCCACGAGGGGGGCGGCCACGGCAGCCAGGCTGGCATCCCAGGCGTCGAGCTCGGTAGCGGCGACGGCGCCGCCCGCCAGCCGGGCGAGCAGGGCGTTGCGTTGCGCCAGTGCCTGGCCGTAGCGCTTGCGCAGCTCCCCACGTGCCGGCCAACGGGCGGCGAGGAAACCGTCGAGGTGGGCGCGGCGCTCGCCGGGCGCGCCCTTGATCAAGCTCAGACGATCCGGCGCGAAGACGGCGACCGCTGGCCGGTTGCGGGCCAGCGTCGCCGGGTCGGCCGCGCCGCCGTCGAGTAGATGGCGACGCCCTTCGGTCCGGCTCACCGAGGCGAGCAGCCGGCGCTCGAGCCCATCCTCGTCGCGCACGGTCGCTTCCGCCCGCGCCAGCGAGGCGCCGAAGGGGATCAGATCGCGGCGGTCGGAAGTGCGAAAGGAGCGGCCGGTGAGGGCGAAGTAGAGCGCCTCGATCAGATTGGTCTTGCCGGCACCGTTGGGCCCGACGATGCTGGCGACCCCCGGCCCAAGCTCAACCCGCACGGACTCGAGGCTGCGAACCGGCCTCGCCTCGATCGCGGTGACCAGCACCGGCCACCGCCCTCAGACGTTGAGGCGGATCGGCATCACCAGGTAGCGGAAGTCTTCGCTCTCGACCGCTTGCAGTAGCCCGGGGCGCAGGGGTGAGATCAGCCGCAGCAGCACCTCCTCGCCCTCGACGCTTTCGATGCCCTCCTTGAGGAACTCCGGGTTGAAGCCGATCTCCAGCGGCTCGCCCTCGAAGGCGGCCGGCATCGTCTCCTTGGCGTCGCCGACGTCCGGCGTTTCCGCCGCCACCGTCAGCTCGCCGGGGGCGAAGGAGAGCCGCAGGGGGGCGTTGCGCTGGGCGAGCTGGCTGACCCGGCGGGTGACGTCGAGAAAATCGCTGCGCGGCAGCCGCACGTCGTGCTCGTAGGACTCCGGCAGGAGCTGTCGAAAGTTAGGGAACTGGCCCTCGATCAGGCGCGTGGTGAGGGTGATCGACCCTGCCTCGAAAACCGCCTGGTTGGCGAGCAGGAAGACGGTGGCTGCCTCGACGCCCTCGGAGGAGAGAAGGCGTCCCAGCTCGCGCAGGGCCCGAGCCGGGATGTTGGCATCGATCTCCCCACCCAGCTCGCTCTCCAGCTCCGTCCGCTTCACGGCCAGCCGGTAGGAGTCGGTCGCGACCATCGTCATCTCCGAACCGCTGCCGGCGACGAAGACCCCGGTCAGGACCGGGCGCATGTCGTCGCGCGAGGCTGCCCGCGCGACGAGGTCGATGCTGGCGCCCAGCTCCTTCGCGGGAATCTTCAACCCCGGCTCCTCACCCGCCACCGGCAATTTCGGGAAATCCTCGGCCGGCAAGACCCGCAGGTGGAAGCTCGAGCTGCCGCTACGGATCTCGACGTCGTGCTCGGCCTCGCGCGCCTCGATCTCCACCGTCGCGTCGCCGAGCGAGCGAGCGACCTCGGCCAGCAGGCGCCCGGGCAGTAGCACCGAGCCCTCGGTCGCGACCTCGGCGGCGAGGGTCGTCTCCAGACCCATGTCCAGGTCGGTGGCCGAGAGAGTCATGCGACCGTCGGCGGCGGTGAGCAGGACACCGGAGAGGGCCTGGGTGGCGGCGCGAGTCGAGACAGCCCTGGAGACGATCGAGAGCTTGGCGACGAGTTCTTCTCGTTGGGTCGTGAGCTTCAAGTGGTAGATGCCTTCTTGAGTTGGGTTAGGACTTGTGGAGAAAGCGGGAACCGCAGGGCAAACGCCGCCATGAAGCGGTTTCGGCCCTGTGGAGAGAGCTGTGGGAGCCTGGGGATTCTTGCAGCGCCATCGGCCGTCAGCGTCACTGGCCGGTGGGATTGTGGATAGAGCCGCGTAAGTCCCGGACTTGTCCGGCGACGTCCGGGTCGGTGGCGAGGAGCGCCTCGATGCGTCGCAGGGAGTTGAGGACCGTGGAGTGATCGCGACCGCCGTAGAGGCGTCCGATCTGAGGCAGTGAGAGGTCGGTCAATTCGCGGGTGAGGAGGATCGCGACCTGCCGGGCCCGCAGCGGCGTCGCCGCTCGACTGGAGCCGACCAGCTCGGCGCGGGAGATGCCGAAGCCCTCCGCTACGCGTTGCTGGATCTCCTCGACCGAGGTGTCTTGGCTTTCGCGCCCATGCGGGATCACCTCGGCGATCAGCTCGCGGCTGAGCGGGCGTGCCATCAGCGAGGCATGGGCGAGGACCCGGGTCAGGGCGCCATGGAGCAGTCGCACGTTGGCGTCGATCCGGTTGGCCAGCTCGCCCAGGGCGTCGGCGTCGGCGATCTCAACCCCGGCCTCCTGGACGAGACGGCGCAGCACGGTCAGCCGCGTTGCCAGGTTGGGGGGCTCGACCGCGACCGTCAACCCCCACTCAAAGCGATCGCGCAGGCGCGAGGCCAGGGTCGACAGCTCGCTGGGGATGCGGTCGGCGGAGAGCGCCAGCTGGCTGCCGGACTCATAGAGGGCGTTGAAGGTGTGGAAGAACTCCTCTTCGGTGTGGGGCTTGCCCTCGAGGAACTGGACGTCGTCGATCAAGAGCACGTCGAGGTCGCGGTAGCGCGCCTTGAAGCCCTCGGCCCCGGCAGAGCGCAGGGCACTGACGAACTCGTTGGTGAATGACTCGCCGGTCGTGTAGCGGACGCTGAGACCAGGCGCGTTGGCGCGCAGATAGTTCGCGATTGCAGCCAGCAGATGCGTCTTGCCAAGGCCCGGAGGGCCGTGGAGGAAGAGCGGGTTGTAGGCCTCGGAAGGAGCCTCGGCGACCGCGAGCGCGGCGCCGTGGGCAAGCCGGTTGCCGCCGCCGATGACGAAGCGGTCAAAGGTGTAGTTCGGGTTCAGCTCGGCGCCGCCGAGGGCAACCGCCCCTCCGCCGGGCCGGTCCTCATCAGTCGCAAAAGCGACCCGCTCCAGGCCGGAGCCGGAGCCTGTGAGGGCTTCCCCGATCAGCGACGAGTAGCGCCGCTCGACCCAGGAGCGGATCCCCTCGGGAGCGGTCAGATAGAGCGTGTCGGCGTCGAGGCCGACGGGGCGCAGTGGCTCCAGCCAAAGGCGGAAGGTGGAATCGGGCACCGAGACCCGTAGCCGGTCCTGGGTCGCCCGCCAAAGGGCGTCGAGTTCTTGTTGGGAGGAGTCATCCGGCACCTGGCGGCGACCATAGCGGCGTGCCTGAGCAGCCATCCCAGCCGCCCCGCAAATCCCGTGGAAAAGATTTCCCGGCCCCGTCCGTATACTTGCGGCCGCATGAAGCGCACCTACCAGCCGAAGAAGCGGAAGCGCGCCAAGACGCACGGCTTCCGCGCGCGGATGAGCACTCGCGGCGGTCGCGCGATCCTCAAGCGACGCCGGCGCAAAGGGCGGAAGCGCCTCACTCCCTAGATGGCGCCGAAGCGACGGCGCCTCTCGCGCAGCGGTGAGTTCGACCGCGTCTACCGCGACGGTTCATCACATGCGACCCGCTATCTCGTTCTCTATACCTTCCCTCGCCGCGACGAGGAGCGGGAGGACGTGAGGCTGGGCGTGTCGGTTAGCCGCAAGGTGGGTGGCTCTGTCGATCGCAACCGCGTCAAGCGCGTCCTTCGCGAGGCTTTCTGGAGCCTTTCCGATCGTCTGCCGGAGCGCCACGACTTCGTCATCGTCGCCCGCTCGGAGATCGGCGGTCTAATCGAGCGCGAGGGTAGCCCCGGTGTCGCCAAGAGCCTGGAAGAGGCGCTGGCCGGGGGGCGTTCCACGTGAAACGGATCCTTCTGGCGCCGATCATCGCCTACCAGCGCTGGATCTCTCCCGCCAGGCCCCGGCGCTGCCGCTATGAGCCGACCTGCTCCGCCTACGCGATCGAGTCGATCGAACGTTTCGGCGCCGTCCGCGGCCTCATTCTCGGCGCCTGGCGCCTGTTGCGCTGCAACCCCTTCAACCACGGAGGCTTCGACCCCGTGCCCGACAAGTTCACGTTGCGAGGAGTGGGTCACGTCGATCCCGCCGAGTACCACGGTGAGGCGAGCGTCTGATGCTGCCGCTTGCCTTCCAGCTCGCCCCGCAGTTCCTGGTCGACATCGCCGACTCGGTCCTGAACTTCTTTCACGATGCGGGTCTCTCGTGGGGCGGCGCGATCATCGCCCTGACGATCTTCGTCCGCGCCCTGCTGATCCCGCTCACCTACAAACAGCTGAAAGGCATGCGGGCGCTGCAGGCGCTGCAACCCCAGATCAAAGAGCTGCAGGCCAAATACAAAAACGACAAACAGCGCATGCAGCAGGAAATGATGCGCTTCTACAAAGAGAACAAAGTCAATCCCTTTGCCTCTTGCATCCCCCTGATCGCGCAGCTGCCGGTCTTCATCACCCTCTTCTACGTGCTCCAGCACGACCTCCGCTTCGACATCTGCGGCCAGACCGCCAAGGTCTGCAGCGAAGTGCCGCCGGGCAACTGGGGCGAGAGCTTCCTCTTCATCCCCGACTTGACCGCCAAGGCGGAGGGCGGCGTCCTGATCGCGCTGCTGGTTCTCTACGTCGGCACGCAGCTGATCTCCGGCCTGGTCATGTCGGTCACCGCAGACAAAAGTCAGCGCACGATGATGTTCCTCCTGCCGCTGATCTTTGTCCCCTTCGTGATCAGCTTCCCGGCGGGCCTGATCCTCTACTGGATCACGACCAACGTCTGGACGATCGGCCAGCAGTACACGATTCAGAAACTGATTCCGATGCCGGTGGCGGCTACGCCCGAGGGAGCGGCTGCGATCGCGGCGACGAAACCTCCGCCTAAACCGCCTAAAAAGAAGAAGAAGCGGCGCTAGGGTTGGTGGTTGGGGGGAGGGATGGGTACCCCTCTCTCTTAACTTGCTCGGGTGGGGAGTCGCCGGCTGCGCCGCGAGGCTGGTGACCGAGAAGTTGAAGACGTTCGAGGGGTACCCATCCCTCCCCCCAACGAGCCCGTAGCGTTGTTCTACTGACTACGGGCGCTGATGCGGTTTCGTTGCCGCGGGCAGCCGTATGGAGGTCAGCCCTTGGGGCGCTTCTTGGCCATGCCGGGCTTTCTGGGGAGGTCGGGGGGCGTGGGGCCGGATTTGCGGATGACGTGGAGGTGGCGGTGTTGGCTGCCGGCGCGGTTGCCCACGTCGAGGATTTGCTCGGGGGTCATCGCAAGCTCCTCTGACGCCCTTTCCAGTTGCCGCTCCTCGTCCTCGTCGCGCTTGCCCTTCCAGGCGACGAGGACGCCATTTGGCTTCAGGAGCGGGGATGCGAGCTCGGCCAGGGTCGAGAGGCGGCCGACGGCGCGGGCGGTGACGACGTCGTAGGCGTCGCGACCCAGCCCCGACGCGAGATCCTCGGAGCGGGTGTTGAGGACGGTGGCGTTGGCGATCGAGGCCGCGTCGATGGCGCGCTCCATGAAGGCGCACTTGCGGCCGACGGACTCGACCAGGTCGATCTGCGCGCCGGAGAGGGCGACTGCCAGGGCGAGGCCGGGGAAGCCGGCGCCCGCTCCGACGTCGGCGATTCGCTCGGCACCGGCGAGCTCCGCAACCTCGAGGCCGGTGAGGCTGTCGGCGACGTGGACCTTCCAGGCCCGCTCGTCGACCACCGAGCTGACCGAGGCGCGCTCCTCGGCGAGCAGCTCGAGGATCTTCTGCAGTGCCTCGCCGCCGCGAGGGGTCAGCGACCCCGTGGGATCCCGGCTCACTCCGCGACGAGGGGGGCGACGATCACGCAGCGACGGGGCTCGTCGCCCTCGCTGTAGGTCTCGATTCCGGCTCGTTCCTTGAGGCGCTCGTGCACGACCCGCCGCTCCTGGGCGCTCATCGGGTCCATCTCGACCGCGTTGCTGCTGCTCAGCGCCTGCTCGGCGGCGCGATCGGCCCGCCCCTCCAGCGTCTCCCGCCGCCGCTCGCGATAGCCGGCGGCGTCGACCACGACCCGCTTGCGCTCCCGCAGGCCACGGAATGCCGCCTGGTAGCAGAGCAGCTGCAGGGCGTCGATCGTCTGCCCTCGTTTGCCGATCAGGAGGCCGTAGTCGTCCTCGCCTTCGACGGTCACCGCGATGCGATCCTCGCCCTCCTCAATCCCGACCTCGCCGTCGAGGTCGAGCTCGTCGAGAACGCCCTCGACCAGCTCGCGAATGCGCTCGGAGGGCTCCTCGGGCCAGTCGGCAGTCTCGTTCACGGGAGGCAGGCTATCCGACCTCCCGCCGATTCGCCGGGGTAACTAGGGTGGCCCGAGATGGGGACTGTCTACGCGGTGGCGAACCAGAAGGGCGGGGTCGGGAAGACGACCACCGCGGTGAACGTCGCCTCCTGTGTGGCCGCGGGCGGGGCGCAAACGCTGCTGGTGGACCTCGATCCGCAGTGCAATGCGACCGTGGCGCTGGGCGGCGGCCGCGAAATGCACCCGTCCTCCTACGACTGTCTGACCGGCGACGTCTCGGTTGCCGAGGCCGCCCGGCCGGCGGGGCCGGACAACCTCTGGCTTGTCCCCGCGAGCAAGGATCTCGCTGGAGCCGCTGTGGAGCTGCCGCGAATCGACGGGTCGGAGACGCGGCTGCGGGAGCGGCTCGGCCCGCTGCGGGAGCGGTTCGCGGTGACCCTGATCGACTGCCCGCCGGCGCTGGGCCCGGTCAGCGTCAACGCCCTGACCGCCGCCGACCGCGTCATCGTCCCGGTGCAGGCGGAGTACCTGGCCCTGGAGGGGCTGGTGCAGTTCCTCGAGACCCTCGGCATGATCCGCAGGGACCTCAACCCTCGCCTGGAGGTGGCGGGCCTGCTGATCACGATGCACGACGAGCGCACGCGGCTTGCCCAGGACGTCGAGTCCGAGCTGCGCCAGCATTTCCCGGAGATGGTCTTCGAGACCGTGATTCCGCGCAGCGTCCGAGTCGCCGAGTCGCCGAGCTATGGTCTGCCCGTGACCGAGCACGCCCCCTCCTCTCGCGGCGCCGTTGCCTACCGAGCGCTGTCGAAGGAGCTGGCCGACCGTGACTAGCACCAAACGCGGCATCGGCCGCGGCCTGGCGGCGATCCTGCCGGAAACCGCTGCCGCCGACGCCGGCGAGCTGCGCGAGCTGCCGGTCGGCCTGATCAAGCCGAATCCCGATCAGCCACGGACCCAGTTCGACGCCGAGGCGCTGTCCGCTCTGGCGGCCTCGATCGAGGTGAGCGGCATTGTCCAGCCGCTCCTCGTCCGCCCCCTCGCCGACGGCAGCTATGAGCTGGTCGCCGGCGAGCGGCGCTGGCGAGCGGCGCAGGAGGCAGGTCTCGAGAAGGTGCCGGCCGTGGTCCGCGACCAGGCCGAAGCGGACCGGCTGCAGGCGGCGCTGATCGAGAACATGGTGCGCGAGGACCTCAATCCGGTCGAGGAGGCACGCGCCTGCGCCGCGCTCGTCGAGGAGCTCGGCCTGACCAAAGAGGAGCTGGCCCGCCGCGTCGGCCGCAGCCGCCCCGCCGTCTCCAATCTGATCCGTCTGCTGGAGCTGCCCGACGAGACGCTGGAGATGCTGCAGGCGGGCGAGCTCAGCGAGGGCCACGGCCGGGCATTGCTGGCAGCCAGCGGCAACGACGTGCGGCGGCGCCTCGGTCGCGACGCCGCCCGCGGCGGCTGGTCGGTCCGCGAGACCGAGAACAGGGTTCGGCTGGCCAGCCAGCCAAAAACTAGCCCAAAGCGAACCGCTCCTGACCCGGAGCAGGCCGCGGCCCTGGAGGCGACCGCCGACGCCCTGGAGGCGAGCTTGGGGCACGAGGTCTCCGTGCGCAGCAAGGGAGACGGCATCGTCGCCGAGCTGCGCTTCGGCGACGTCGACGAGGCGCGTGCCCTCGCTCGCGCTCTGGGTAAGCGAAGTCGCTGAGCCGCTCCCGGACCGCCGAACGCCCCGCCGCTATCATCGCCGGCCGCGGGCGATTAGCTCAGTTGGTTAGAGCGCGTCTCTGATAAGGACGAGGTCCCTGGTTCGAATCCAGGATCGCCCACTCGCCCGA
>Ga0190274_10002025_pt1 | contig 11879 bp, 10 predicted proteins | sample Popmic531T_FD_133002 | JGI IMG/M metagenome (GOLD analysis project Ga0190274, IMG submission 133002) | Populus adjacent soil microbial communities from riparian zone of Yellowstone River, Montana, USA - 531 T | ecosystem: Environmental > Terrestrial > Soil > Riparian zone | place: USA: Montana...
CTTCAACGTGTTGCGGATAGCCTTTTCATCGTCTATAATTAAAATCTTCGCCATAGGCTACGAATGTACGAAAAGGAAGTGCAACGGAAGGTTTCTGGTATCTGGTTGCTGGACACTGGACGCTGGACGCTAGACTCTGGACTCTGGATATTTGAGCTTGATTTTTAACTTGTGACTTTTGACTTGTGACTTTTGCCTTGACCCACTCCCGCCAGCTCCCACAATGCTCCTTCCTTCAACGCAAACTTAGAGAGCACCATTTCCTGCAGCTTAAATTTCTTCAGTACATACTTCGTGCAGATGCTTGCCGGGATAATCATATCAACCCTCATTTTTACAAGCCCCTTCATTTTCATTCTCTGAGCGGTAGTCGAGCGCAGAAGCAGTTGATGAATCGTTTCGTATTCCTTCAGATCCAGGAGCAGCGACTTCACTCTTTTAGCGTTGTTGCGCTTATGAAAACGCCACCCCATCATTTCAGCCAATGTCTCGAAGGAGCCGGAGGCGCCTACCAGCCGATTGACAGGAAACTTCTTCAATGCAACCTGCAAGGGCTGCAATTCGCGGTCAAGGAAACGGTTGATCTGCCTGATCTCTGAATCTGAAATGGGATTGGAAGGAGGAAATAATTCCAGCAACCGGGCTGCACCAATATCGAAACTGTGCTTCCAGAAGATCCTGTTCCCGTTGGCTACGATAAACTCTGTACTGCCTCCCCCGATATCCATGATTAATACCGGCTGACGGCCAATAGGCATGCATTGCCTGACACCGTGATAAATCAATCGGGCTTCCTGTAAACCCGAAATCGTTTTTATGCGCAGGTCGGTGTGCCGGTAAATTTCTGTGATAAATAATTTTCCGTTGGTGGCACTGCGGATGGCAGAAGTGGCAAAGCCTGCTACCCGATCGACGCCGTATTCTTTAATAATGCCGGCAAATCCGATCATGGCCTTCAACCCCCGCTCAAATGGAACGGCATCAATTAACTGCCTGTGAATGGCGCCCTCACCAAGCTTAACGGTACGCTTCGATTTGAAAATCGTTTTGGATTCTCCCTTGCTGTCAACTTCGACAATCAGGAGGTGAAAAGTATTCGTACCAAGATCCAGGATGGCTAAGCGCATAAGGAAACTTATCGGTTATGAGTAATTTATGGAACCAACGAATAACCCCGCCTGACTAGCGTAAGTCGGGCAGGGAATCTATACGAATTAACGAATGAGAATTGCTTTTGTATTCGTTAATTCGGTTTTCCTATTCGTAATTCGTTGGTCGAGTCAATTTTTATACCGTATCCATTTCCCCAATTCCCGGTAGCTTACTTTTTTTCCATACATCAAAATACCGGTCCGGTATATTCGGGATGCCAGCCAGGTTGTAAACAGGAAGCCGAGTACCAATAAGCCCATGCTTGCCACCACTTGTTGCCAGGGAACGCCTAAAGGAATTCTGACCATCATGACAATAGGTGACGTGAAGGGAATCATTGAAAACCAGAATCCGACCGGGCTGTCGGGATTTTGAATCACATTGGCTGATGCCACGTAAGCCAATATAAGCGGGATGGTAACCGGGAGCATAAATTGTTGTGTGTCGGTTTCAGAATCCACAGCCGAACCGATGGCTGCGAATAATGCCGCATACAACAGGTAACCCCCAAGGAAGAAAAAGATAAACGAACCGATGATCAAAGGGAAATTAATCTGGTTTACGGCATCGGAAATTTCCTCGGCAGGTGTCATCTCTTTATATTTGGTATCAACCGGGAGATCCTGTCCCGTACGCATCTTAATCATCTGCTCCATGGCGCTTTTATTCGGATCCTTCAGCGCAACCGACATTACCAATGAATAGATGGTCGTCGTAAGGATCACCCACAGCAAAAACTGGGTCAGCCCTACCAGCGCTACGCCGATTATTTTTCCCATCATCAGTTGCATAGGCTTTACGGAGGAAATAATTACCTCCACGATGCGGCTCATCTTCTCTTCCATCACACCGCGCATCACCTGGGCTCCATATAAAAAGGTAAACAGGTAGATCAGAAGTCCCCCGGCAAATCCTATAATGGTTGTAAGTGGCGTACTGGTCTTATTGTTCTCCAGGTCGCGCGTCTGGATACGCACATCGGTCTTGATACTCTCTAGTTTCTTGGGGTCGATACCCGCATCTGAATACTTGGAGGTATTGATTTCCTTCTCCATGGTAAACTGAATCTTCTGAATCAGCGTAAAGCTGGGCTGCTTTTCAGAATACAAGGTCACGGCTTTCTCCAGGCTTGCCATATTCTCGCTGGCCGGAATCAGCAGGATACCGAAATAACCCTCTTTCTTGCTCCTGCTTCGAAGGGAATCCACGGGTCCATCCAGGTATAAAAACGTGGTGTTTTCATCATTCTTAAACTTCTGAGAAAAAAGGTGCGATTCATCGACCACCACTATTCTTCGCTGCTCGTTGTCAACGGCGCTGAGAAAAGCGACACCGGCAATCATGGCACCCATCAGCAAGGGGCCGAGGATCGTCATGATGATGAATGATTTCTTGCGCACGCGTGTCACGTATTCGCGTCGTATGATGAGGGCAATTTTGCTCATAGCTGATTTTTATCGGTTACAAAGTACACTATTCATTTTTTGAATTCCCTGCGATACCGGTATGTTAATCGTACCCCGGTTATCCAGGCATTAAGCAGCCACAACGGCATGTTCGCTTTCGTTCACCTTTTGAATAAAGATATCGTTGATGCTTGGTATGATTTCCTTCAATCCAAGAATCTGAACCTGGGGAAGCAAATTCTGAAGTAGTTCGTTAGGTGTATTGCTGCCCAGCATCTTTACCCGGGCCACGTTGTGCTCATGGTCTTCCTGGATATCGACCAATTCAAATCCTGCCCACAATGCATTGGTAAAGGCGATTTTGTTTCCCGTATAATGAACTTCCCAGGTGTTGGATTTGTTTTGCTTGCGAATCTCCTTCACCGACCCTTCCAATATCTTTTTGCCCTGGTTAATCAACGAGATATGCGAACAAAGTTGTTCCACCGATTCCATCCGGTGGGTGGATAAAACAATGGTGGCGCCATTCTTACTTAAAGCCAATAACTCATTTTTCACCAACTCGGCATTGATGGGATCGAAACCTGTAAACGGTTCATCGAGGATCAGAAAATCAGGTTCATGCAGGATGGTTGTAATAAACTGCACTTTCTGTTGCATGCCTTTGCTCAGTTCTTCTATTTTCTTCTTCCACCAGCTTTGCATTTCAAATTTTTCGAACCAGTATTTCAGCCTTTTCATAGCTTCCGCTCTCGAGAGTCCTTTTAACTGGCCCAGGTAAAGAGCCTGTTCTCCCACCTCCATCTTTTTGTACAGTCCCCGCTCTTCGGGAAGGTATCCCATGTGACGGATATGTTCGCTTATTAAAGGGCTTCCTTTAAACAGGAGGCGGCCGCTGTCGGGAGCTGTGATTTGCGTTACAATGCGGATGAGCGAGGTTTTACCCGCGCCATTGGGCCCGAGCAGACCAAAAACACTACCCTGGGGGATGTTCATACTTACATCGTCCAGCGCGCGATGACCTGCATATTGCTTGACGATGTGTTCGATAGTTAAGATGTCATTCATACCAATACTTTAGGTCAAAAATATAAAACCTTGACGATATGGAAGGGAGGAATCTAAGATCCTGGTTTACGCCGCTCCTGAAAACAACACATTTGTTACTTTCCGTACATTTGTATAACACCTAAATCAGAATATCTCATGGAAAAAGTTACAACATTTTCAGATCAGGTACTCAACTGGCTAATCACTTACGGCCCCAGAATCATTTCAGCCTTGCTGGTCCTGGCGGTCGGCCTATTGATTATTAACTGGCTGACCCGTGTGGTGACTAAATCGCTGAACCGAAAAAATGTAGACGTCTCCCTCCAATCCTTCCTTGCAAGTATGGTGGGCGTTGGCCTGAAAGTGCTGTTGCTGATTACCGTAGCAGGTATGCTGGGCCTACAGACCACTTCCTTTGTTGCCGTTATCGGAGCACTGGGACTGGCTGTTGGCTTTGCCTTGCAGGGATCGCTCGCCAATTTCGCCGGCGGCGTACTGCTCCTGGTCTTTAAGCCATTTAAAGTAGGCGACCTGGTTGAGTCCCAGGGACAGACCGGCGTCGTGCAGGAAGTCCAGATTTTCAACACCATTTTGCTTACGCCGGAAAACAAAACCGTGATCCTGGCCAACGGAGCCGTAAGCAATAATACCATCATCAATTACAGCAAACACGGAACCCTTCGGGTAGACATTAAGATGGCTGTGGCTCCCGGCAATGCCATTGAAAAAGTCAGGGAAGTCGCCATGAAGTCTATGCAAGCCAATGATAAAGTACTTAAGAGTCCGGCTCCCAGCATCAATGTGTTCAAAGTGGCCGATGGCATGGTTACGCTGATGATCCAGCCTTATGCCTTACAGGAGCATTACTGGGATGTGTTTTTCGGTGTGCAGGAACAAGTTAAGAATGCATTTGATGCAGGCGGCATAGAAATTCCTACTCCTACACAAATTGTCATCAATAATTCTTAAAAGGAAAACTCGCTTAAAAATATTCGCTTCTTAACGACCTTCCATGAAATACAAATTTGACAAACCCGTCCTGGGAACACTGAGTAAACAGAATTACCAATGCACGATACGATGGCGTAACGGGCAGTTCATCTCTGACGAATCGGTTTCATCCGGCGGAACGGACAGTGGTCCCGACCCTTTCTCGTTGCTGTTGTCTTCGCTTGCCTCCTGTACACTCATTACCCTCCGCATGTATATCGAGCGAAAGGGCTGGGATATCGGAGAGCTTGCCGTCGCAGTTAATCTATACCAGGAGGAGAAAGACGGTATAACAACAACGACGTTCGACCGTGATCTTAAGTTTTTAAGCCCGGTTGATGATGACAAAAAAAAGCGGCTTCGGGATATTGCCAACCACTGCCCTATTTCAAAAATATTGGAAAGCAAAATCAAACTCCGGACCTTTGTAATGCAGGACGAACAGACCGAAAAAAAAATAAATTATTCAAACGGTGAAATCACGGTGGTCTGGAAACCGGAATTCTGCCAGCATTCGGGAAGGTGCTGGACCCAGTTGCCCGAAGTGTTTGATTACAAGAAAAAACAGTGGATTAATCCGAACGGTGCCTCATCGGAACAGATCATGGAGCAAGTGAGAAAATGCCCCAGTGGCGCCTTATCCTATTTCTACAATAACCGTAAAGAAGATTCAAACGAACCCAGTTGATGAAACGGAATACTTTTCTAAAAACTTTAGCCCTACTACCCTTTGCTGCCAGCGCTATGAAACTAAACGCACTCCAACAACTTTCAGATACTCTTCCTGCTACCGACATGATGCCGGTGCTTTTCCTGGGACATGGCAGTCCCATGAATGCAATTGAGGATAACGAATTCACCCGGGGGTGGAAAGCCATCGGCAAGACATTGCCTAGGCCGAAAGTCATCCTCTGTGTTTCGGCTCATTGGGAAACTCCCGGAACATTTGTTACAGCCATGGAAAAACCACCCACCATTCATGATTTTGGCGGGTTCCCTAAAGAGTTGTATGAAGTTCAATACCCGGCACCCGGAAGCCCGGCCGCTGCGAAGGATATACAAAGCGCCATACACAAAACCACCGTGGGACTTGACGATAGCTGGGGGCTGGACCATGGCGCATGGAGCGTGATCAAACACCTGTATCCAAATGCCGAAATCCCGGTTTTACAACTCAGCCTGGATTACAACCAGCCTCCACTGTATCATTTTGAACTGGCGAAAGAGCTTGCCTCTTTGCGCAGCAAGGGCGTGCTGATTATCGGCAGTGGCAATATGGTTCATAATCTGCGGATGGTAGCCTGGGATAAAATGCATGAACCCGGCTTTGGATTTGACTGGGCCCTGGAAGCGAGTGAAAAGATGAAAAAGTCAATACTCTCCGGCGACTATGTTCCGCTCATCCAGTACAAATCACAAGGCAAAGCATTCGACCTGGCCATTCCCTCACCCGACCATTTTCTGCCGTTGCTGTATGCCCTGGCGTTAAGAGGAGAGCAGGAAAAAATCACCCTCTTTAACGACAAACCGGTGATGGGCTCTTTGACAATGACTTCGTTGAAAATCGACAAGGCGTAATTTCCTGTCCTAAAAATCATCCTGCATTTCGCCCGGGGCTGACTGCTGTTCTTTATCCTTTTGTCGTTTGCCTTTATTCTGGCTGTCTGCCTGCCGGCCGAATTTCCATGTAACGTTAACTGTTAACACCCGGGATTCCCGCTTGCGTGTAAAATCCTGGTAGTAGTTGGATCCATCCAGCTCCATCGAAAATTTCTTGGCATTAAAAATATCTGTCACCGATAGGTTGGCACTCAACTTCCTGTTGAGAAAATCCTTTCTCAATCCCATGTCAAAACTAAGGTTGGGTTTCATCTCGCCGATAACAGATGCCCATCCGGATGAATATTCTCCGGTAAACTGCAGGCTGAAATCACCGGCAAAACGAACATTGGAAATCAATTTGGATGAACCGCCCAACGTAGTACGTGACAAGTTTTCTTCCAGGTTTTGTGCATTCATTTCCGTCTGGTAAATATTCCCGCTCAACATCACATCCCAGGAGTTCAGAATCTGCCACCTGGCTGACGCCTCTGCTCCATACGATGAACCGTTATCGAGATTTACCTGTGTCATCGTAGCCACCCCGTTGCTATCCACCGTCCGGTAACGTTGTATCTGGTCTACGATATAACGATAATAGAGGGTACCATTTAAAGTCAGTTTGTCGCGGTAGCGCACGGTTGAAAGCTCCATCGAATGAATGAGTTCAGGCTTCAGGTATGGGTTTCCCTGCCTGATATTCTGCGGATCGGACAAGTCTGCAATCGGGTTCAGCGCATTGAGTGACGGCCGGTTGATTCGTTTGCTGTAGCTGAGCTGCAAGTCCGTTCCTTTTCCCACAGTCCTCGTCATAAAAACAGAGGGAAAAAATTTCAGGTAATTATTTTCATAGGTGCTCACTTGGGTAAGCTGGTCGATCCGGTAAGTAGTATATTCGGAGCGAAGTCCGGCTTTTATCTTAACAGCCTTCAGGTCCCTGGAATAAATGGCATAACCGGCTACGACATGATCCAGGTAATCGAAGTTGTTTTCAAGAAGAGAATCGGATTGCCACGCCGCATCATTGTAGTTATAGGTCTCGGAAGAAAAATCACTTCCTATACTACGGCTGGTCCATTTCAACCCGGTTTCAAGCTTATCCTTAGCCGCATTAACCGGTGTAGAATAATCGGACTGGTAATTAAAAACCTTCGTATTGTTCCTGTCAACCGTATTCTGCAAAACGGCGGGGATGGGCGACGGAGTGTTCTCGTCAATATAATCGAGATCAGAAAAATACCTGTAGTTGTTGCTTTCGCTCGACGAGTACGAGACATCCGTTGTAAAACTCTGTTGTCCATCTGGAAATTGGCGCCTGTAATTCAGCGCGTAATCCATTCCCTTACCATCTTGATTGGTCGTGGAACTTCGGTCGTACAATCGTGACTGTTGGCCATTTTCATCGGTCTCCAGGTTACGAATGAGCTCTGTCTCTTCGCGCGATGAATTATTGAAGGTAGCCGTCAGGCCCAGTGTATTTTTAGGATCCAGGGTCAACTCCGCACCGGTCCGCAATGCATGATTGATATTGTGATTTTGCTGACTGCTTTCCTGCAAAAGCGAAAAGGAGGTGTCGGGAAAAAACGTGTACCGGTACGATTCTCCGCTACCGTCCCGTTGCTGGTTCCGGTAATTATAATTGGTATAGGCGTTGATCTTTTTATCCTGGTAATTAAAGGATGCCCCGCCGTTATATTTTTCGCCGGTTCCGATTCCACCGGTGGCCGTACCATTTAACCCGGGCTGTGTATTTTTTTTCAGCACGATATTGAGTATTCCCGACATTCCTTCCGCATCGTATTTTGCCGAAGGATTGGTAATCACTTCAATCCTTTCAATGGAAGCAGCTGGAATCTGTTCCAGGGCGGCCGAAGGATTAATACCCATCAAAGCAGAAGGTTTGCCGTCAATAAATACATTGACATCCTGGCTTCCTCTCAGGTTGACATTGCCTTCCAGATCTACCGTTACACTGGGAACCTGGTTGAGAATATCCACTGCCGATCCGCCGGCCTGGGTAAGATTCTTATCGACGTTATAAACCTTTTTATCCATCTCTATCTGAAGGCCGGATTTCTCAGCCGTTACGTTGACTTCCTTCAGGTTCTTTACATCGGGGACAAGCAGAATATTTTTAAGCGCAACATCCGGTTTTTCCTTCGTAACCTGGAAAGGCTCCGTCAGGTTGGATTTGTATCCGACGAAATAAATCTTCAGCACATAGGATCCGGGCTTTACCTGTTCCATCAGGAAATTTCCGCTTTCAGTGGTGAGTGAACCATTGACCATTACGGTATCAGTGCTTCGATGCAAAGTAACCGAGGCAAACGGAACCGGTTCACCTGACTGACTATCCAGAATTTTTCCCTTAATGGAACCCGATACGACAGCGGCCGAATTGATTCCTGGGGCAGGAGCCTGCTGGGCAATGGAATGAAGACACCCCAATAAAAGGACGAGTAGGAACAGAATCCGAAAAGGTGTTTGCTTCATCAAATTTTTATTCAGACTATAATTATAGCTCTTTGACTAGAAAAGCCGGAAGAGGTTACATGCCGGTAAGTAAACGTTGCTCAGAACTTATTGCACTATGCGAAGAAGAAAAACAAGCAGCAACTCTACTTCTCAGGAATGAAAAAACTCTTTCATCTTTTCGTAAAAGCTCTTGTCCCCTTTTCCCGGGTTGGGCTTGAAATTGGGAGACTGGCGCAACTGCTCCATCATCTTTTTTTCTTCTAAAGAAAGACTTTGCGGAGTCCATACATTGATATTCACGAGTAAGTCGCCGCGTCCGTAGCCATTCACAGAAGGCAACCCTTTTCCCTTGAGACGAAGCACCTTGCCGGCCTGGGTCCCGGGATCTATTTTAATTTTCGCCTTCCCTTCCAACGTAGGGATTTCAACAGCGGTACCTACAGAAGCTTCCGGGAAACTGATGTAAAGATCGTAAAGCAGTTGATTGCCGTCGCGCTGAAGGTGCGGATGCGTTTCCTCTTCGATGACGACCAGCAAGTCGCCGGGAATTCCTCCGCGTTCAGCTGCATTGCCTCTTCCGCTGACGCTCAGTTGCATTCCTTCGGCTACACCGGCAGGGATTTGAATACTGATTACTTCCTCGGCTCGCTCCAGCCCGGAACCGTTGCATTTGCGGCACTTGTTGGCGATAACCTGGCCTTCACCCTGGCAGGTAGGACAGGTAGATGTCGTACGCATCTGCCCGATGAAAGTACTTGTGACACGATGCACCTGGCCACTGCCCTGGCAGGTAGCGCAAGTACGAAAGGAACTGCTGTCCTGGGCGCCGCTGCCTTTGCAAACGGAGCAGGCAATATGTTTCTGAACCTTTATCTTTTTTTCAACTCCGTGTGCAATTTCTTCCAGCGTGAGTTTGACTTTGATTCTCAGGTTGGATCCGCGGTTGATATGCCGGCGTGCTCCGCCCCCTCCGCCTCCACCGAAAAAACTTTCGAATGGATTGTGTCCGCCGAATACATCACCGAAATGAGAAAAGATGTCGTCCATGCTCATATTGCCGCCGCCACTGAATCCCCCGTTGCCACCAACACCCTGGTGGCCGAACTGGTCGTAGCGCTGTTTCTTCTCCGGGTTGCTCAACACATCGTAGGCTTCGGCCGCTTCCTTGAATTTTTCTTCGGCTTCCTTGTTGTCTGGATTTTTATCGGGATGGTATTTCAATGCCATCTGCCGGTAAGCCTTTTTAATATCCGTCTCCGGAGCATTGCGCCCTACACCCAGTATTTCGTAATAATCTCTCTTGCTCATTTGGAATGCCGGTCTGCTGAATTGCCGGTTTACTTTTAAAATCTATTCTATTAATTTTCATCCGCCTCCGGCGGATAGTGCCAGTGATACAGGGATTTAGCTTCCCACGATTACCTTGGCATGACGCAATACCTTTTCATTCAGGAAGTATCCCTTTTCTATTTCATCCAATACCATTCCCTTTAATTCAGGAGAAGGTGCAGGCACATTGGAAATGGCATCGTGCAACTCGGAGTCAAACGGTTTGCCGGTGCAATCCATCGCCTTGACGCCCTTTGCTTCCATGATATTCTTCAGTTTATTATAAATCAATTGCACACCCTGTTGCGCAGCAATTTCCTCCGCCGACATGGCCTTAATCGCCCTTTCAAAATCATCCAGTACTGGCAGGACGGAAAGCAGCATTTCTGTACCTGCCATCTTAACGAGGTCGATTCTTTCACGTGCGACTCGCTTTTTGTAATTGTCAAATTCCGACAACAGCCTTAGAAATTTATCCTTGCTGTCAGCAAGCTCCAGCTCCATTTTTGCCAGTGCTTCCGCTTCTGCCGATTCAGCATCCTGCAATGCCGGTTCGTTCAACGGAGAAGTCTCATTCATTTCATTTTGAGGCTCCTGTGTCGTCTGTTCTGTAGCCGCATCATCGGCTACATGTTCATTTTTTTTATTCATACCCGTATCTTTTTCTGGTTTATCGTCATGAACTTTAGGGTTGCCTTTTTTCTTAAAAAAGCCAAAATTCATGTCTTTTTTCATCTCAAGTATTTTGCCACGAATGACTTTGGGTCAAATTGTCAGCCTTAAAGCAAAAAAACAGAAGAACTAACGTCCTTCTGTTCAGGTAGCAAAGGTACTATTTTTTACTTCTTTACGAGGCTTTTAAGGGCATCATCCAGTGCCTGGCCACGCAGGTTTGTTCCTACGATAATGCCTTTTTCGTTAATAAGCCAATTGGTAGGGATTCCCTGCACATCGTATCGTTGAGTGGTTTCGCCGTACCACCATTTTAGATCACTTACATGATTGGGCCATACCAGCCCGTCTTGTTGAATGGCCTGAAGCCAGCCTTCCTTTGTTTTATCCAGTGAAACACTATACACGGTAAAGCCTTTCACTTTCTTGCCGAATTTCGCTTCCTTGTATTTGGTATAAGCCTGTACCACATTTGGATTTTCCATACGGCAGGGCCTGCACCAACTGGCCCAGAAATCAATCAACACAATACTTCCGCGTAAAGCAGAAAGCGGAATGGACTTGCCGTCGGGATTCGCCAAATTTATTTCCGGCGCGCGGTTGCCTACTTTCAGGCCTTCCACCACTTCCGATGTTGTAGCGGTCATTTTTGCAGCCGACTTAGGTGTTTGCCCTTCCGCCTGGAGCAGGGGCAAAATGAAGGCAAGGGTAAACAGAAAACTCAGGTAACGATTCATAGAATAGGGTTTAGGGGCAAGTAATTACAACAATCAAGCCAATGCAAAAATATTAAAAATACTTGCGAGATGCTCTTTTAGATTACTTTTGGCCAAAATCAATTCTTCCATGAAAAACCTGAATCTGGCCCTTATTTCCATCTTATTTATTGCCGTTGGCGTATTGTATTACCTGCATTTCAACAGTGCTTCGCCGGTCATTCAAACGGAATCCGCTCCATCAAAATCCTTCGATTCGAAACCTACTTCCATAGTCTTTCTGAACTCTGATTCGCTGCTTGACAATTATACCTTCCTGAAGGTAAAGACAGAAGGCTTGGAAGCGCGTCATAAAAAAATAACCTCCGAACTGGAATCCGAAGGGATGCGACTTCAGAATGATGCGGAAAACTACCGGCAGCGCGGTGCCATGATGACGGAAGCAGAACGCCAGAAAACAGAGCAACAACTGGTTATGAGACAACAGCAA
>Ga0190274_10002026_pt1 | contig 11879 bp, 4 predicted proteins | sample Popmic531T_FD_133002 | JGI IMG/M metagenome (GOLD analysis project Ga0190274, IMG submission 133002) | Populus adjacent soil microbial communities from riparian zone of Yellowstone River, Montana, USA - 531 T | ecosystem: Environmental > Terrestrial > Soil > Riparian zone | place: USA: Montana...
CGTCTTTCGCTTTATTCTTTAATTCTCCTTTCCATATTTTCCCATTGGCAATGGTTACCCAAAGATCCTTAATGAATTCTTTCGGGTGATGTCCCGAATTAATGATACGGTGATCCTGCCCGATCAATTCTTCACGATTGTATTTGGAAATTTTACAGAAGTTGTCATTGGCGTACTTAATAATTCCTTTCTGATCCGTGATGGCAACAATGGACGATTCCTCCAGTGCATATTTGTAATCTGTAATTTCCTTTAGACTCTTTTCTAAATTTTCTTCAACTGTTTTCCGCTCAGTAATGTCTGCCCTTATCGCCACATACTGGTAAGGTTTACCTTCTTCATTCAGGAAAGGAACGATCGTTGTATCCACCCAATACACCGTGCCATCTTTTGCTTTATTTTTTAATTCTCCTTTCCATATTTTTCCATTCGCAATAGTGGTCCACAGGCCCCTGATGAATTCTTTTGGATGATAACCTGAATTAATGATACGATGATCCTGGCCGATCAGTTCCTCTGCTGTATACTTGGATATCTTGCAAAAATTTTTATTAGCATGCCTGATGATCCCTTTCTGGTCGGTAATGGCAACAATACTGGCTTCATCGAGGGCGAATTTATAATCAGAAACCTCCCGTAAGGTTTGGGATAGCTCCCTTTCTGCTTTTTTGCTTTTGGTAAAATCCTTATAAAAGATCGTCAGTCCATCAACGGAAGGATACACTTTTACATTAAACCAAATATCCATCGGGTCATAATAGCTTTCAATTTCTACCACCTTTTTTGTCAGCATGGCTTCATGATACTTGTCCCAGAATATCGTTCCATGCATTTCCGGGTGCACATCCCATATTGACCGGCCGATCGTTTCCTCTTTACCCAGGGGATGAGTGGCCATCGCGGCATCATTCAGGAAGGTGTAACGCCAATCGTTGTCAACAGATACCACCCCGTCGCTGATACGGTTCAGGACCGTTTCAAGTTCCTCTTCTTTTCTTTTTCTCCTGCTTTGTTGCCTGAAAAGACTGGATAACGTATAAATAAGAAGAAGACCGGCGGCAACGATAATGACAGACATCCAGGTTCTGGCCATGCGGATATTATTATTCAATTGCTTTTTACGGTATTCAATAAGATCGCTTGTCCGTTGAATACCGTGGTTGATCAGCGATTTTATTTCCCGGAAGGCAGCGAGGTGACCCGGAGATTGATGATGAAGGATGGAATCCGGGACATTGCTATTGAGCAACCAGGGCAATTCCGATCTTAGGAGAGGTTCCAGTTTTTTTACAATGGCAGTATTCATTGTATCACGGGCTGTCGCTTTGAGCTTTTCTAATTCTTGTAGAACGGACTCGCTATCTGCGAAAAATAATTTTTCGCCCGTGGAGTAATTATCTGCTTTCGCCAGGTCGGGGTTAAAAATGGCTGCAGCATCCAGTTGCCGGGAAAGATTTTGAAAGCCTCTGTGAACAGCATTATTTCTTTCCGTTAGCTCCGCATAGACGGTGAGGGTCCGAAAAGCCCTGTTTAAAAACAGGAACACCCCCAGCATGAGGGCAAAGGCGGTAATATAGAAAAGGATCCTTTTTCTCACGTATTTTATTACCAAAATATAATTGGCTGCACGGGGTGATGAACCGCTGCAGGTTATTTAATAAAGAATAAAATGGATCAGAGACTTAAAGTGTTTCCTTAGGAATAAGGATTGGTGGCATTGTCCTGGGTATTGCTTGCCAGGTTTATTGAAGATTCTTGAAGATTACGGCTCGTTTATTTATACTTTTAGCTGTTCAGGGAATTTCCCCGGGTTCTCCTTTTCTGAATTTAAACATTAAAATTGTCATTTAAAACAACATCCGGGTAATTCTTGCCCTTCCCCCTTGAAAAATTGATTCGGGTTAATTACCGGGAAAAATGTTAATTCCCGTCATTAGTCACCTGATAACCTGACAATTGTCATATAAGACAACCAACAAACAGTATAGCTTGCAGATATTTGGTTCATTAATGATGTGTATGACAGATCCTAAATTTTTATGCTGGTTGGGAGGAAAGATCAAGGAGTTACGCCTTCAAAAGGGTTTAACGCAGATTGAACTGGCCCGTCAATGTAATTTTGAAAAAGCAAGCATGTCCAGGATCGAGTCCGGTAAAACGAATATCACTATTATCACGTTGAAAAAAATAAGCATTGCGCTCGATACAGCTATTCCCGAGTTCTTTAAAACTCCTTAGCAGCAAAACCATTCCTGCAAACCCTGGTTTTTCTTTTTAGTATAAATACACCGCAAAAGTTTTGTTTAGGAAATCATAAGATGTTCCTTCTTCTCTCTGCTTTTCATAAATTTTTGTTGTAACCTCTTCCCTAAGATTGCGGGCATCCTGCAGAGATGTAATTTTTCAGTTTCAACCCCGCAATGCCTATTTGATCCTTCTCTACTCTTAACCATTACCTAAACACTGGTTATCTGCGCTGACATGAATAAATACCTGTTCACTGACGGAACAAGCGGGATGAAGGAATTGCAATCACTGGAAGAATTGGAAGCATTGATAGCAACTGCTGCCGATCCCGCTATCATAAGGATCTGGGCCTTCAGCAGTAACGAATGGATCAGCTATGCTGCCTTCAGGAAAATAAGACCTGTAGCCATTAAAAAGGAGAGAGTTGCTGTAGACGGTAGCCAGGAGCCAATAGCCAATAGCCAACAGCCCGGAGCCAGAATCCACTGGTTCAAAAAACTTCTATACGTTCCTGTAGCCGCTGCCGGGGTATTCCTCGTTTTCAATTTCACTAAAATAAAATGGGAGAAAGCGGGTCCGCTTGATACCGCGGCCATAAGACCGGAGAACGTTCCGGTCATGGACATTGACTCTCTCCTCTTCGAGATCGAGACGACAAGAGGAACTACAGTGGACAAAACTACCCGAAACAATCTCCGTCTCCGCAACGACTGGCCGGAACGGATCGGGTTGAACCTACACGCAGAGAAAGAAACCAGCAGTGCCGGTTCCCGCTATTTTAACGTGGATATTTCTATTGATAATACAACAGGCTTCAACCTTGATAATGCAGTGGTGAAACTCTCCGTATGGAAGAATGATAAAGTGAACAGCACCGATACACTGCGGTTCAGTACCATCCGGTACGATAAAGTGCTGACAAGACATCTTGATGCGGGCTACCGGGCCGACAGTATTTCTGTGAGTTTCGAATCGATCAGGGTCAAAGCCTTTAATTTCTGTTATTCAGCAACGACCAAAAATAATTCCGGCAACTATAATGATCGTTGGTTTTGCAGGGAATAGTGAATGGTGAATAGTCAATAGTGAATTTGGAGCAGTATTCTTAACTGAGAAAATATTTAAATTATGGCGCTTTATTATCTTCCTGTCCTGATCCGTAGTGATCGTTATTTTGTAGCGAGGTTGGAGCATGATAGCAAAATCCTTTCTGAGCCGGATTTCAATTTCGTGGTTCATGCGGAGGACAGGGTGCTTACACCGTTGCTGACCATTGAAGACCCCGGGAAGATCGTCCTGAACCAGATGGCGCCTTCGGACAGGCAGGATATTCCCCTGCGGGAATGTCATATTTCCTTAAGAAAGGAAGGCGATAATTTTGAACTCATCATTAAAAAGAACGCAGCTTTTGTAGTAGAACCTTTTTCCGATGACGAAACAGGGTTGCGGCTCGATTATTCTGCCGACCAGAAAAGAGTATCGGTCGGTTTTTATAAATATCGCGTGTCACCAACCCCCTTCCGGCTGAGGGTTGTTCTCCAGTATAGTGAAGAAGAAAGATATTCCGGCGAATTCCAGTTTACCATTGTGCCTTCAAAAGAATGCCAGCGGGTCGTGATCGATTTTGGCAGCGAAGCCAGCCAGGTAGGGTACAAGAACTGCGGCCCTCAGTCCACTGTCGTTTCCTATGATATTTTAGAGAATATCATCAGCCAGTTGAATATGGCGGACAGCAGCCGCAACCCGGTGGCTACCGGGTGGAAACGGGAAGATTTCCTGAACCACGAGACAGGTCAAAATATGTTGTACCGGTCTTTTTATGCCGTGAGAAAAAAGATCAGCCAGGAAGACCGGAAGACCTTTCCCTTCAATTTCACCAATAACCTGAAGGACGATGAGGTACGTTTGTTCATCACCCGGCAGGAAGTGGCGGCCACGGAACTTGCTTTCCGGGAGGATCACGAGATCGTACCCAACCTCAAACTGGGGATCGAAAAAAGCCTGCAACTCTCCATGGGGGACCATACGGAAGATTACAGTATCCGTTCTCATAAAAAAGAATTGATCAGTGCCGTCTTGCTGCGCATCCTGCGGCTGATGATCAGCACCAAACCTTCTTTCCGCCAGGGTGGTATCATCGTAACACTGCTGGTCCCGAATATTTATACCCAGCATGATGTATTTGAAATGCTGAACGAACTCAGGAAACAGACGGGACGGCTTTTGTCATCACTCAACATCAGCAACGAAGCACTCTATATCGAATACGAGACCATCTCGGAAAGCGATGCGGCTTTTATGGGTTACCAGCAGACGCATCCTGAAGAGGTCAATCTTTCCAACGGGGAGATCGCCCTGGTGATCGATTGCGGGAAAGGAACCACGGATATCTCGATGTTACTGGCAGACGATAATGAGAATTATTCCAGTTTTTTCAGGACTGGTTTTGCCGGGGCGGGTAATGTATTGTTATATGGATTCACTGAAGATTTCCTGACCCTGGTACTCCGGGCGATCCCGGGTAGCAATGATGTTGCGGTAAAGGATTTTATCAGCCGCTACCTGCTTGACCAGCACCTCACAGCCGATGTATTGAATTTCATTCAACTCATGGAGGACCAGAAGAAAAAATTCAATCATCTCCAGCCGGTAAGTATCACGGCATTCGCTCAACTGGCCGAGAACTCCCTGAGTACGGAAAGGACCATCGGTAACCTTCATAAAGATCATTCCACCCTGCTGCAGTATACCGATAGTATTTTGAAAGGGAGAAGCATAAGATGGGATGATGAAGTGACCGGCATCATCCACCAGGCGGCTGATTGCATGGTGCATTGTATCATCGCCAGTATCAAAGATGTCATCACGAAGGATATCAAAAAAAGGATCAAAACAGTGATGCTGAGCGGCCGTGCTTTTTATTTTGACGAATTAAAGACCAAGCTGGAAAAAGAACTGAAGGAATTGCTGGGGGTCGCTGTCAAAGTAAATACAGTACCGCCGGGAAGGGTGTTGAATAATAAGAATGTCGCTATCCACGGGGCTTTCAGCGGGGCTTACAAGATCACCGATTTCACGGGTATCCCGATCGATAAAAAAGAAGGCCTGTCCAGGAATAATGATGTGCTGAACAATAATATGTACCTGTACCGCGGTATCAAGATAGAACCGGGCAACGATATCCTTTACAATGCTTCCGTGGTCCGCCGGAATCACCATGAATTAAAACCCTTTAAGAATAAGACAGTGGATATCTATTTCACCCGGGATAATATTTACCTGCGGCTGATGGAAAACCAGCGGGTAAAAGATGTGCGGTCCTTATACAGCATCCTGACCTCGGTGACCGAAACACATTCACCCATCCAGGATATGAAAGCGATCTCCATGTTCCCGGTTTATTCCGGTGAACTGGTTTCGGTGAATGACCTGTACCAGGATATGATGAAAGGAAAACTAACGGTACCCGGAAAAAAGATAAAGAAAAGAAAAGGCATACTCCAGTTCTTCCAATTTTAATGACCCCTACTATGATCATGCGTTATAAAGTATATTTTATCCTCCTGCTGCTGGCATTTTCGGCAGGAGTTACCGCCCAGCAACCTGTTGGCGATACCAAACATATCCGTATCGTGGATACCCTGTCGGCACAGGAAAAAGCCAGCCGTAATCCCGTCTTGTTAAGAACAGAGCTGGATTCGCTGGCCAGGCAATGGCTGGCCGGTCAGCCGCCCCAGGTACTCAAAGAGCCGGAGAAGGAAACTATCCATACGAGCGACCAGTATATGCTCGCCGGCCTGTTGACCATTATTGGATTGCTTGGCTTTGTTATTTACCTGTTTTACCGGCAACAACAAAAGATCAACAGGACGATCGCCGGGTTGAGTGAAAAAGAAAGACAACCGAATGTAAATCACGGGGGCGGACTTAACGGGGTAATAAAAGAAAGAAAAGGGAAACCGGTACCACAGTCATTGGAAAACAAGATCAGCGACCTGAATGCCGAGTTGCATAAATTATCCAAAGAGAACGAGGGGTTGAACCGGGTGATAAAAGAATACAATGGGATACAGCATGAATATGATTCCCTGAAGCATGGTATGCTGAAAGCGTATAAGGTGAAGAACTATCCCGGTTATGACAAAACCAAGGATGAGAGCCTCGCCATGCGGGGAGTGCTCGATACAGAAAATGCCGTGGCCATTTATGCCTACGAAAAATTCCTGAAGCCCATACTGGCGATCACGGATGCGAATAAGAACAGTCCCGCCAAACTACCGCTGGCCGACCAGGAAAAATTACTGGACCTGCTTGTTTCCTTATCCTTACTGTATATCGAATACCTCTATTTGCGGGTGAACGACCTTTCCATCGGCGGTAAAATGGTAGAAAGGATACAGGGACTTAGCAAGGGGAACGGGCTTGATACTTCTTTATTAAAAAAACTGGATACAGAATTTGGCAGCAGGGCGCTGGTCATAAAAATGGCATTGAATAAAGCGGCCTTGCAGCGCTTGTCCTATCCTGTTTTTGACGAAACCAACCTGAACAACCAATAAGTACCCCATGCTCAGATTCCTCGCCAGCCTTAGTTTTCTTTATGCATTCAGTATTGCGCTGTTGCTGCTGTATGGGTTTTTATATTACCGTGGCTTTATAAAGAACGGTTACCAGCGCCGGCGATTCCCGTTTGTGTTCCTCTTTATCAGTTTCGCCTGTTTTTCTTTCCTCTATCTTAATATCCACGCCCCGCTGTCGCTCAGGACCTTCAGCAATCTTGACCATCATTTTATCCGGCACGAAGGTTTCCGGGTGGCAAAGCAGATCGAGCTGGGACGGGCCGATACGGTCAACTACAAGACCAATCCCTTCAACCGCTTTGTACTTGATAAGCAGGAGGGGCAGTTGAATATCAGCTCTTCTTATTCGGAAGAACCGTTCTATGCGGCTACCGGCAATTCTTATAAATTATTATCGGCGAATTATCCTGCTGCTGATCATCGTCTCCTGTTTAATACGGATACAACAAGCATACAGCTCAGGTCCCTTGCAGACAGCAGCTTTGAATTGATCATCGGTAAAAAAGACACCTGCAGGGTCGCTAAGAATATCAGGAAGGGCTCCACTGCCTGGACCCTTTTCAAAGATGATATTGGATTTATCAGTTCAGCAGCTTATACCGAAGAAAAACTCGTCGCTGCATTAAAAAATATTCTTTTACTGCGGGATGATGTATCCAGGGAAAGAGGCGGCGGGCTAAAATATTTTTTGTCGGGACGACTGTTCCAATATGTTTCACTGGTAAAATATGATGAGAAAGAGATCCGGCCTGAGCAGCTCCGGTTCAACACGGTCATCCCGGACAAAAGCAGCATTGCATGGGGAGTGGGTTTCCTGGATAATAATAAGAACCAGTTCAGGGTCAACTATCTCGGTGCAGACAGTTTTGCTTTGATAAATAAATACCCTGTTGCGTATCCATTGACGGAGGAAAACAAGAACGACTGGAGCCCGCATGAGGTCAGTAAATTCCTGGTCTCTGATCCAAAGGACTTGCTGGGAATGCCGGCAGTATTTGGGGAAGGTTTTTTATTTGCCGCTTTTAACGGTGATAATACGATCGATTTTTCTCCCGTGCTCTTAAGTTACCGCAAGGATAAAGCCGATCGGCCCTTACAATTACAGGCAAAATTCATGGATAGAGGGACTGCGACCGCTACGGTTTCGGGTGACAAGTTCTTATTGCCTGCAAAGTCTTCCAATTTCAGTTGGGTGTTTTCCATCCAGAACTCTTTCAACTGGAGTTTTGGCAACCGGGCCCTGGGGGCGAACGACTGGCAATTGTTATTATTCGGATCGTTACTCTTTTTCTTCCTGCTGGTATTTGCCAGTTCCTGGTTAAAGCCCGCTAATAAACTGAGCTGGATATGGCAATTGCTGAGTTGCGTGACCATGGTCCTGCTGACGACCCGCTTCTTTTTATACTGGAGGTACAAGAGTTTCCCGCCTTATGAAGGATTGGACCTTCCTTCGCAGCAGCAATTATATAGTTTCTGGAATTTCGGGATTATCCTGCTGGCAACGATCATACTGGCAATTGTTTTTGGATCGGGTATCCTGAAATGGCTGTATACCACCCTCTGCAAACGTTTGGCTGTATTATTAAAACAAAATTACCGGGAGCCGGTTGAAGGAGATCTCATCAAGGAAGAAAGCATTGCCAGGTCCATTAACAGGATCCCTTTCCTGAAGAAGAGAAAGGCAAGAACTGTTTTCTTTATTTTATGGACCATCGTTCTTATAGCCGGGGGTGGTTTTGCTGCATGGGATCATTTTGATCCCGCGACCTGCCGGCACCTGGCGATCGCTCTGGTACTATTTTATTTCGTCTTCATTTATATTTCGTATAAATTTTCTCCCCTGGTGGCTTCGGCGGAGAAAAGCTGGTGGAGTATCAGCACCGGGAACCCATTCGATATCATCATCAACAACCCTGTAAAAGTTGTACTCTCCGTAAGCCTGCTTGGATTATTTGCATTCGTGGATATCGGGTTCGCTATTGTCTTCCTGAATTTCCTGTTGTTCAATGAAGCTTTCCTCTGTATCAACTATGCAATCGCCGGTTTATCGGCGGGCAGTAAGAAGAATGCCTCTTTGTTTGGGTTCTTAGGGATCCTGTACCTGCTGGGCTTTAGCATCAATCTTGTATATGGCCCTTATATCTTCAAATACCTGCTCGACCTCCCTCAACTGCTCTATATCGCCGGTTATATCTTGTTTGCCGTCATCATCTCTTATACGCTGGTACGGTTATCCTTCCGCCTGCCGGCAGGAAAAAAATTGTTGCTCGGGTTTTCTTCGGTAGTGCTGCTGTTCATTATCGCTTTCCTGTTTTTCCCTAAAGAAAGGATCCTGGAAAAAGCGGCCATGACAAAATATCGCATTGATGTGATGACAATGCCTGTTGATAAAGCGATCGAAACGGCCTATGAGGAAGGTAAGACCTATGAACCTGTTATCCGGGCCGCCCAGAACCAGTGGTTCATCAATACGTTTATTTATGAAAAGAATAATCCTGCTGTGAATGAAACGGGATTTAACCTTTTACCGCACGCGCCGCAGAATAAAGGCGCCAAATACAATGCCCAGGCAACTGACCTCGTGACCAGCCGTTTCCTGATCGCCGAACATGGCAAATGGGCTGTATTATTATATGTATTATTGTTGCTGGTGCCAACGACCCTGCTGGCTTCTTTTTATAAACTCTATCCCGATTTTACCAACCGGATCAATACAAACTACCCAACGATCACGACAGGGTTCTCTTTGCTGAATTATTTATTGATAACGGCCCTGCTGGTCATTCTTGCTGCAACAGGCCGTTATATTTTCTTTGGACAGGACCTGCCTTTTGGAAGTATACTCAGTAAGCAATCCATTCTTTTCCCTTCGGTACTGATCGTTGCTGTAGTACTCCTGTTCAAACATATCCCGCTCGAGCAATATCCTAACCGGAGGAAAATGATCCCCGGAGCCATCGTATTTGCCGGACTGGGCTTGTTGTTATTCCTGGTAAAACCTGTCTATAACAGGGATAAGGAATTCGGTGTGTCGGACCTGGCAAAGGATATGGATGCTTATATCGAACTAAGACTGCAGCCCATTTTTGACTATATCGATTCTTCGAAGGCAACCCGGAAGCTGTCCATGCTCAAAAAAGACAAGCTATTCACTGATTCACTCCGGCAATTACTGGCAGGTGGGTCGGTCAATGATGCAGGAAAATTCTTTGCAAAAGAGATTGAATCCTACACCAGGACCGGTTTCTCCCGTCATCTTGACCAGGGCCGGATGCTCTACCTTGATCTTTATTCCGGGAAGCCACAACTGGCGGTGAATGATAATTTTTTCAGGATCGAACCACCGCCCCACTTGCAGCAATCCTGGACAGGGAATGTCTTCAGCGATACCAGTAATTATAATATCACGCTGTGGAATGCTGCTGAAAATACGGTTATCAATAAAAGGATGAGCCATTACAGTGATGAACCCGCTGTTTTATTGGACAAGGGACTTCAACTGGCATTCAAAAGATCATACGGCGAGGACCTTTACGGGCAATTATGCCTGGTCAACCGTTCAGGCACAACCATTCAAATACGCAGCGGGGACAGGGCACTGGGGCTTGAGAAGGATGATACGATGCTGCTGCAAAATCCCTGCAGGTTACGACTTAGCAGCCAGGGAGGAGAAGAAAGACTTTTAGTGGTCCAGCCGGATGCTTTTATGAAAAACTATTATGTCAACGGGAACCGGTTTTATGTTTACCCGATGGCCAGCGATTTTATCTGGGCGAAGAATTTTTCAGAAAGTATTTCCTCTGAATACACGGCAAGAGGTGAAACAAAAAGAAACGCATTCCTCTCACTGGATGTGGAAATGACCGATTCCTTATCGGCGAGGGTAAAAGGGATGATGAACAGCGATACCGCCTATAAAAAAGGAGCTGAATATGGGATCTGCATTGCAGACGGGAACGGGAGGCTGATGGCTATGACCGATTTTATCAAGGAAATGAACCGGCCCGACCCCAACGACAAGGCTGGTTTCAATAAGGTGATAAGAGGGGAGAACGGTTATATCTCGCAGTCATTGTTGCGGAAACAGATCGGGAATATCAATTTATTGCGGATGAATCCCGGTCCCGGTTCAACACTCAAGCCGATCATCTTTACAGCGATCGCTTCGCAGCTCAATATGGATTGGGATGCATTTGCGGCGGAGGGGTTCTCACAGAAACAGGAATTCTTCGGCGGGGAAAAGGTGGGAGAATATGATTTTGAGAAGAACAATGGCCGCATCAGCAAAGTATCGGACTACCTGAAGTATTCGGATAATTATTATCATTCCAACCTGTTGCTGCTGGGTTCCTATTCCAAACAAAGCCTGCAGGCTTTATTGGCAAAATATTTTATAACGCAGAACCCGGAAGCGGGTTTCCACTGGCCTTACTTCAATTATGAAGGGAAGCAATATTGGCTGAACGGGTTTGAGAACTGGCCGGGTTATATCAACGGGAAAGCCAATTTTGGGTCCGATAGCTCTTTTGTATCAGTAGGGTTATTCAATAATTACGGCATCTATACCTATAAAAGCGGGAGAAGTTTTGATAAGTTCTCTTCTTCGTATGATTCGCTGCTTTTCCGGGATGCATATAAGAGATCAGGATTTATCCTCCCGGAATATGCATTGTTCGATCAGAAAGGAACAGGAATGGACCATGCCCGCCCGAATGAGGTCTTCATGTCATCTTTCCGCGGTCATGTAAAAGGTAGCAGCCAGGTAATGGTGCCACCGGTGAAAATGCTGGATGCTTTTGGTAAACTGGCCAGCCAGAACAGGGATTATTCGCTCACCCTGAATCCCTATGCAAAAGAAAGGCCCTTCAATGCTTTTTATGTAGACAACGGGGTCAGTTACAGCAATTACCTGTCTGTTATCCGCGAAAAAGTTTTTGAAGGGATGAAACAGGCGCTGTTCAGCGGTACGGCCGCCCGGTTGGGCGGGATGCTGAAAGATGCTTCGCCATATTATTATTATGCAAAGACCGGGACAACCGGTGATGATGAAGC
>Ga0190274_10002027_pt1 | contig 11877 bp, 8 predicted proteins | sample Popmic531T_FD_133002 | JGI IMG/M metagenome (GOLD analysis project Ga0190274, IMG submission 133002) | Populus adjacent soil microbial communities from riparian zone of Yellowstone River, Montana, USA - 531 T | ecosystem: Environmental > Terrestrial > Soil > Riparian zone | place: USA: Montana...
AAGAGCGTCGAGGACTATCTGGCGCAGATCGAGGGACCGGCGGATAAACGGACGCTCAGCCACGCTTCCGTCTTGGTGACGCCCCAGCAGGACACCGGTTATCTGGTCGCCATCGACGGCCTGAAGCTGGCGCAGGATGCCGAAGGTTATCTCGATATCGGCAAGATCAGCTATGTGCTGACCCCCAAGGACGACCAGACCTATAGCGCGGACAAGCTATCGGTTGCCACCGACATTCCCTTCAAGACGGCCGATGGACAGAGCGCCGGCGGCGTCAAATTCACCAATAAGGCCTTCAGCGGTGTCTGGCTGCGTGCGGCCGAAAGCTTCATCAAGCTCGACCTGCAATTCGCCGATATCGACGTGAAAGATATCAAGCAGGGCGACGATCTGAAGATGGCCGGCATCACGCTCAGCAGCGACAGCACCGATAAGGGAAGCGGACGCTGGGACCAGCTCGGCAAGCTGACCATCACCGGCTTCAGCGCCGCTGAAGACAATGGCAGCCGGCTCGATATGGCGTCGATCGATATCACCTCGGCCATTCAGGGGCTGAAGCTGCTGGACTATACAGCCAAGCTGAAGGCCATGCGGCAGGCGGCCGTCCAGCCAGCTGCCGCATCTTCAGCCGGCGGCACCGCAGGCGCCGCAGACACGGCGACGGGCAATGCGACCACGGGCGATGCGACGAAGCCCGCCGGTACGACCGATGCTGCCGCCAATCCTGCCGCCGCCCCGATCGAGGAGTTCATCAAGGCGCTCCCCGGTCTGCTGACCGGCTCGACGATCGATCTCCATATGAATGGCGTCGCCTATAAAGACGCCGGCGGTCAATCGGCATTCGAGTTGGCCAAGGTCGGCGTGGCGGCGACGGTGGCGGGCTTCGATCAGCCCAAATCGACATTCAAGCTGACCATCGATCACGACGGCCTGGTCCTGCATACGCCGGAAGCGGAAACCGATTTCGCCAAGGCAAGTCTGCCTGGTAACGGAGCGTTAACCGTCTCGCTGATCGATCTGCCCACCGCCGATCTGGTATCGACCCTGGCCGATGGTGCTTCGGCTTATGCGACGGCCGATCCGACACAGATCGATGCCAAGACGGCGCTCTTCGTCGCCAAGTTCCAGCAGCTTCTGCAACAGGATGGCGTGAAGCTGAAGATCGAGCCGTCGCATCTCACCTCGGCGACAGCCAATCTCACGGCCGATGGCGATTTCGTGCTGCAACCGGCGGCGATCTATGGTGCGACGGGTGGCCTCAACATCGCCATCACCGGCATCGACCAGATGATGGCGCTGGCGCAAAAGGAAGCCGAACAAAATCCAGCAGCGGCGCAGGCAGCCGGTATGCTGCAGGCACTTCTCGCTTATGCCGCACGCGAACAAGGCAGTGACGGCAAGCCCGTCGATCGCTTCAAAGTCGATGTGCCGCAAAGCGGTCAGGTCACCGTCAACGGCAAGCCGTTACAGTTCTGATTCTCGTCATCTCGTCGATCGCATCGTCGCTATTCCAGGGCCGCGCCGATCTTGAATGATCGGCGCGGTTCTCGTTTGCGCATCGATGATCATCGCGACGCATGCATCGCGTCCATGATCGCCTGTCGATGCGCATGTCATCGCCTCATTCCATCTCGCGGCGGCATGATGAGACGCGCAAATGAGCGGTCGATGGATGCTCGATGATGGGATTCTGTTGCACCAAAGACTCATCTCTCACGAAAAAATGCATGGACAAAAAGCAAGCGAATCATTTCGGCATGGCGAAATGACAAAAAATGTGGTGTCATATCTGCAACATGCATATTGACCGAGTCGCCGCCTTTCACCTGTCTGATGCGTTGGTCTCCTCCATGACGGAAGAAGGACCGCTCGCTGCCTATCGTGCGCAGCAGCGCGAGGGCCAATTGCAGCATGATGCGGCGCAGTTACTTGCAGCCGAGAAGCTGCAATCCCTCTTCAATGCTTTGAAGAACTACCATCCCGACGCGAAGGCGACGAGCTGGCGCGAGCGCCTGGGTCTGGCGCGCCGCCGCGACGTGGATGCGCCGCAGGGCCTCTACATTTTCGGCGGGGTCGGTCGCGGCAAGTCGATGCTGATGGATCTCTTCTTCGCATCTGCACCCGTGGAGAAAAAGCGCCGCGTGCACTTCCATGCCTTCATGCTGGAGGTGCATGAGACGTTGCATCGCTGGCGGCAGGAGAAGCCGAAGCAGGTGGATCTCATGCCGGCCCTTGCCGAGAAGCTGGCCGCGGAAACCACGTTGCTCTGCTTCGATGAATTCCACGTCACCAATATCGCCGATGCGATGATTCTGGGGCGCCTGTTCGAAGCCCTGTTCGATCTCGGCGTCGTCGTCGTGGCGACATCGAACTGGGCGCCGGACGATCTCTATAAGGATGGTCTGCAGCGCGATCGCTTCCTGCCGTTCATCGATCTGCTGAAGCAGAAACTCGATGTGCTGGAGCTCGACGGCGTGCGCGATTACAGATTGCAGCGCCTCAAGGATATGCGCGTCTACCATTATCCGCTGGGCGATCTCGCGGTCCGGCATATGCGCGATACTTTCGCCCGGCTGACCGGCAGCAGGGCGGCGACGCCGCGCATCCTCACGGTGCAGCAGCGCAAGGTCGAGGTGCCGCGTCAGGCCGGTTCGGTCGCCTGGTTCGACTTCGACGACCTCTGCGCCAAGCCGCTGGGTGCTGCCGACTATCTGGCCATCGCCACGCATTTCAATGTGGTGCTGATCGATAACGTGCCGCGTCTTTCGGCCGACCGCCAGGATCAGGCGCGGCGCTTCATGACGCTGATCGACGAACTCTACGAACATAAGGTGATGGTGGTGGTTGCCGCGGCGGATGCGCCGGAGCGCCTCTATCCGGATGGCGCGGCCGCTTTTGAATTTCAGCGCACCGTCTCGCGATTGAACGAAATGCAATCGGTTGACTATCTCAGCAGACCGCATTTGACGTGACGCAGCGGTGGCAAAATGAGTGTTCGAACACAGCCGGTTAAGAGTAACACTTGCTCTTGAGGGAAAATGATAGTATTAACACAACAGCTAGTGTTGTGTGCAATGGGGAAATCGGCGTTGCCGAAAGATGCGGTGGCGATGCGTAACCTAATCCGGGGTGGATAATGGCACGCAAGAAGATTGCGCTGGTAGGCGCCGGTCAGACCGGCGGGACACTGGCGTTACTGGCGGGTCTCAGGGAAGTGAGCGACATCGTCCTGTTCGGCGTGGCTGGAGGTATTCCGGAAGGAAATGGCCTTGTTGCCCCGGCGGCGGCGTCGCTGGCGTGCCATCCTGCCGTCACCGGCGCGCCTCGGTCGGATTTGGTCAACATGGGCTGGTTTAGCAAGGAAAAGCAGGAAGCGATCGTCCGGCATCCCTTTGATGGTGGTGTGGAGATCGCCGGTTTCTTGAAGACTGGCTCAGTATGTAATGCCCCGGCATCAGCCGTGAGTCAGATGGCAATTGCCATCTGAAGACGTCGCGGATGTTGCTCTGCGCCACGCGATTGACTGGCGCTGAAGGGGTTAAAGGGCTCTATGCCGGGGTGCTGATGTAATCGGCGCGGATGGCGTGGAGAAAGTGGTCGAGATCGAATTGAATAGGGCTGAAAAAGCCCATGTTCAGGGTCGAGGCCGTTAGGGACCTCATCGCTGTGGTGAGGAAGCTTCAACGAGGAGAGAAGCAATGACTGAGACCATCCTGCTGGCCGCGAAGAAGGCCGCAAAGAAGAAGGCCGCCAAGAAGCCGGCGGCGAAGAAGGCTGCGAAGAAGCCGGCGGTGAAGAAGACCGCCGCGAAGAAGCCGGCTGCCAAGGCGAAGAAGCCGGCCGCCAAGAAGAAAGCCGCGACCAAGAAGAAGGCCGCGAAGAAGTAAGATCGCTTTTGCGATCCCAGACCTGCAGGTCAAAATTGCAGGTCTGAGTAGCGCTTTGCGCAAAGACCGGCGACGGCGACAGTCCTATCTCTTACCCGGCGGGCTGAAGTTCAATTGGCTTGAACCCGCCCTGGAAGGTGATAGAGTACGATTTGCTGCACCACAGCAAATCGTTGACTGTCGCTGTCGCCCGCTTTTTCTGGAGCGCTGCCCATGTTTCGGGGCAATTCCCTGACAATCCCTTTTTTGTATTCTCCAGGCTTTTTAGCTAGGCTTTACGACGTCCCTTGCGATATGCATGCGGGCAGCAATTTGCACTGCAACATTCACGGTAGCCGGGCATGAATATCCACGAGTATCAAGCCAAGGCCCTCCTTGGCAGATTCGGCGTTGCTGTTCCTCAAGGCAATGTCGCTTATACCCCTGACGAAGCCGTCGATGCCGCGCGCAAGCTGGGCGGATCGGTCTGGGTCGTCAAGGCACAGATACATGCCGGCGGGCGCGGCAAAGCAGGCGGCGTCAAAGTCGTCAAATCGATCGATGACGTACGCGATGCCGCGCAGAAAATGCTCGGCATGACACTCGTCACGCACCAGACCGGCCCCCAGGGCAAGCTGGTGAAGCGGATCTATGTCGAGGGCGGCTGCGATATCAAGCGTGAGCTTTATCTCGGCATGCTGGTCGATCGCGCAACCTCGCGCATCACGGTCATGGCCTCGTCCGAAGGCGGCGTGGAGATCGAGGAAGTCGCTGCGACGCATCCCGAAAAGATCATCAAGGTGGCCGTCGATCCGGCAACCGGCATTCAGCCTTTCCATGCACGCCGCATCGCTTTCGGCCTCGGTCTCGAAGGTAATCAGGTGGCCTCCTGTGTCAAGTTTGTGACAGCCATGTACAAGGCGTTCAACGAACTCGACTGCTCCATCGTCGAAATCAATCCGCTGGTGGTGACCGGCGCCGGCGATGTGCTGGCACTGGATGCCAAAGTCAATTTCGACGACAACGCGCTCTATCGCCACAAGGATGTGGAAGATCTGCGCGATGCCGATGAAGAAGATCCGGCGGAGCTCGAAGCCGCCAAGCACAGCCTCAATTATATCAAGCTCGATGGCAATATCGGCTGCATGGTGAACGGCGCCGGTCTCGCCATGGCCACCATGGACATCATCAAACTCTATGGCGGTGCCCCGGCGAACTTTCTCGATGTCGGTGGCGGCGCCACCAAGGAGCGCGTCACCACCGCCTTCAAGATCATCCTCAGCGATCCCAATGTCGAAGGCATCCTGGTCAATATCTTCGGCGGCATCATGCGTTGCGACGTGATTGCCGAAGGTGTCGTGGCGGCGGCCCGCGAGGTCAGCCTGCATGTGCCTTTGGTGGTGCGGCTCGAAGGCACCAATGTCGATCTGGGTAAGAAGATTCTGGCGCAATCCGGCCTGGCGATTCTGTCGGCCGACAATCTGGCGGATGCGGCGGAAAAAGTTGTCAAAGCCGTGAAGGAGGCGTGAGGTAAATGGCCGTTCTCGTCAACAAGGACACGAAGGTCATCTGCCAGGGCTTCACCGGTTCCCAGGGCACCTTCCATTCCGAACAAGCCATTGCTTACGGCACCCGCATGGTCGGCGGCGTGACCCCCGGCAAGGGCGGCAGCAAACATCTCGACCTGCCGGTTTTCGATACCGTGGCGGAAGCGGTCGACAAGACCGGCGCCGATGCCAGTGCCATCTATGTGCCGCCTCCCTTCGCGGCGGATGCCATTCTGGAAGCGGCGGCCGCAGGCGTATCGCTGGTGGTCTGCATCACCGAAGGTATTCCGGTGCTCGATATGGTGCGTGTGAAACGCGGCCTCTCCGGCACCGGGACGCGGCTGATCGGTCCGAACTGCCCCGGCGTCATCACGCCCGGCGAATGCAAGATCGGCATCATGCCGGGCCATATCCACAGCCGCGGCAAGATCGGCATCGTGTCGCGTTCCGGCACGCTGACCTACGAAGCCGTGGCGCAGACCACGGCGGCGGGTCTTGGCCAGACCACCTGCATCGGTATTGGTGGCGATCCGGTTAACGGCACCAATTTCGTTGACTGTTTGGAAATGTTTCTGGGTGACGATGAAACCCAGGGGATCGTCATGATCGGTGAAATCGGCGGCAATGCAGAAGAAGATGCTGCTGATTTCTTGAAATCGGCCAAGCGCAAAAAGCCGGTGGTCGGCTTCATCGCCGGCGTTACGGCACCGGCGGGCCGCCGCATGGGCCATGCCGGTGCGATCATTTCCGGCGGCAAGGGCGGTGCCGGCGACAAGATGGAAGCCATGCGGTCGGCCGGCATTCTAGTCGCCGATTCACCGGCCAGCCTCGGCAGCACGATGCTGAAGGCGATGGGAAAATAGGCTGTCGTGCCTAGAAGATCCGGTGCGCCGCAAGCGATGGCGGCGTATGACCGGGAGGAAGGATTATCGCGGAATGCCGCCGGTCGGGTGCGGCTTTCCGCAAGCAGGTCGGTGCAGCACCGCCTTCGGGCGTCGGCCGGCCTGCCGCCTGCCAGGGGTTTTCTGAAAGGGCCGCCGCCCGATCGCGGCCCAGGCTGCAAAGAGTGATCGAGCATGGATCAGACCAGTTTCCTCTCCGGCCCCAACGCCCCTTTCATTGAGGAGCTTTACGCCAAATATCTGGAGAACGCCGCTTCGGTGGATCCCAGCTGGCGCAGCTTCTTCGACGACCTCAAAGACGATGCCGCGACCGTGCTTCAGGATATCCGCGGCGCCAGCTGGTCGCCGCGTGAGCGCACCGTCGAAATCGGCAATGGCTATGAGGAAGAAGCCACCACGTCGGAGGCCGTGCGACCGCGCGCGGCGGCCGGCGATCGCAAGAAGGCGGCGGTCGACAGTCTGCGGGCGATGATGCTGATCCGCGCCTATCGCGTGCGCGGGCATCTGGAAGCCAATCTCGATCCGCTGGAGCTCAAACCGCGTGGCAAGCATGCCGAGCTTGATCCGCGCACATACGGTTTTTCCGAAGCCGATATGGATCGCGAGATCTTCATCGACAATGCCTTCGGCTATGAAACCGCCACCTTGCGCCAGATCGTGCATGCGGTGCGCCAGACCTATTGCGGATCGATCGGCATCGAATACATGCATATCGAAAATCCGGAACAGAAGAAGTGGCTGCAAACCCGCATCGAAGGCAGCCGCGCCAGCCGTGAATTCACCGATCGCGGCAAGCGCGCCATTCTTGAACGCCTGACGGCGGCGGAAATCTTCGAGCGCTTCCTCGACAAGAAATTTACCGGCACCAAGCGCTTCGGCCTGGATGGCGGCGAGACCATGATTCCGGCCCTCGAACAGGTCATCAAGCGGGGCAGCCAGCTGGGCCTCAAGGAAGTTGTGATCGGCATGGCCCATCGCGGCCGCCTCAATATGTTGACCAATTTCATGAACAAGCCCTTCTCGGCGATCTTCTCGGAATTCCAGGGCAATTCCGCCAATCCGGAAGATGTCCAGGGTTCGGCCGACGTCAAATATCATCTGGGCACCTCGGCAGACCGCGAGTTCGACGGCCGCGTCATCCATTTGTCGCTCAACGCCAATCCGTCGCATCTCGAAGCGGTCAATACCGTGGTACTCGGCAAGGTGCGGGCGAAGCAGCGCCAGCGCGGCGACAAGAATCGCGAGCAGGTCGTCGGCCTGCTGATTCATGGCGATGCCGCTTTCGCCGGGCAGGGCCTGGTGCCGGAATCGCTGGATCTCTCCGAGCTGCTGGGCTATCGCACCGGCGGCACCATTCATTTCATCATCAACAACCAGATCGGCTTCACCACCAATCCGGTGGCATCGCGGTCGGGTCCCTATTGCTCGGATATCGCCAAGGGCGTGCAGGCGCCGATCCTGCATGTGAATGGCGATGATCCGGAAGCGGTGCTGTTCTGTGCCGGTCTTGCCATGGAGTTCCGCCAGGAATTCAAGCGCGACGTGGTCATCGATATGTTCTGCTATCGCCGCTTCGGCCATAACGAAAGCGATGAGCCGGCCTTCACCCAGCCGCTGATGTATCGCAAGATCGCCAACCACCCCACCACCCGCGCGATCTACGCCGATCGCCTGGTGCAGGAAGGGGCGCTCACCCAGGCGGATGTCGACCAGATCCTGCAAACTTTCCAGCATCATCTGGAAACGGAATTCGAAAGTTCGGCCAATTACAAGCCGAACAAGGCCGATTGGCTGGAAGGCGCCTGGTCCGGCATGGAAATGGCGTCGGGCGACGAACGTCGCGGCGAAACATCCGTCGCGCCGGAACTCCTGCAGGAAGTCGGCAAGGCACTGGCCACCGTGCCGGCGACTTTCAACGTCAACCGCAAGATCGCCCGCCAGCTCGCCCAGAAGGAAGAGATGTTCAAGAGCGGCGAGGGGATCGACTGGGCGACCGGCGAAGCCCTGGCTTTCGGCACCCTGCTGCGGGAGGGCGCTTATGTCCGCCTCTCTGGTCAGGATTGCAAGCGCGGCACCTTCTCGCAGCGCCATGCCGTTCTGATCGATCAGGAAAACGAATCCGAATATACGCCGCTCAACAATATCCGCGAGGGCCAGGCGACGTTCGAGGCGATCGACAGCCCGCTCTCGGAAGCCGGCGTGCTCGGCTTCGAATACGGCTTCTCGCTGGCCGAGCCGCGGGCTCTGGTTCTGTGGGAGGCGCAATTCGGCGATTTCGCCAATGGCGCACAGGTGATCATCGACCAGTTCATTTCCTCGGGCGAAAGCAAATGGCTGCGGATGTCGGGCCTGGTGATGCTGCTGCCGCATGGCTATGAAGGCCAGGGGCCGGAGCATAGTTCGGCGCGGTTGGAGCGCTATCTGCAGGCTTGTGCCGAGGATAATCTGCAGGTCGTCAATGCGACGACGCCGGCCAGTTACTTCCATGTGCTACGGCGGCAGATCCATCGCAACTTCCGCAAGCCGCTGATCATGATGACGCCGAAATCGCTGCTGCGGCATAAGCTCTGCGTTTCGAAACTGGCCGATTTCGGTCCCGGCACCAGCTTCCATCGCCTGCTCTGGGATGACGGCAAGCAGCTGGCGCCCGATAAAGACATCAAGCGTGTCGTGCTCTGTTCGGGCAAGGTCTATTACGATCTGTACGAAGAGCGTGAAAAGCGCGGCGTCAACGATATCTATCTGCTGCGCATGGAACAGCTCTATCCCTTCCCGGCGAAGTCGCTGGCGACGGAATTGAAGCGCTTCCCCAAGGCCGAGATCGTCTGGTGCCAGGAGGAACCCAAGAATATGGGGGCCTGGACCTTCGTCATGCCCGAGATCGAAGCGGTCATGGAAACCAACGGACATCGCCAGCCCCGGTTGATCTATGCCGGCCGCCCAGCGGCGGCATCGCCGGCCACGGGTCTGTTGCGGCGTCACGTGAAGGAACAGGCGAAATTGATCGATCAGGCGTTGGGCGTCACCAGCCGGGCATAAATTCTGCGGTATATGATCGTTCTTGAACAAAACGTCGGCTACGGCCGGCATAATCGGAAGGCGCGACCGATGAGCACGCGCCGAGGCATGACGAGGTGAAATGATGGCCACGCCTATTGTCGTTCCCGCCCTTGGTGAATCGGTGACGGAAGCGACGGTTGCGAAGTGGATGAAGCAGGTCGGCGATCCGGTGAAGGTCGACGAAGCTTTGCTGGAACTGGAGACCGACAAGGTGACCCTGGAGGTCTTTGCGACCGCCAGCGGCACATTGGGTGAAATCGCGGCTGCGGCCGGTGCCACTGTTGCCGTCGGCACCGTGGTCGGCCAGATTGCCGATGGCGCCGCGGGTACCAATGGCAGTACCGCCCCTGCGGCGAAGCCGGCCGCTGCGCCGGCACCCGCACCCGCTCCGGCTGCAGCGCCCGCACCGGCTGCGAAGGCTACTGATGATCTGGCGCCCGCCGTGCGCAAACTGGTCGCCGAGAATAATCTCGATGCCAGCCGGATTACCGGCACGGGCAAGGATGGCCGCCTGACCAAGGAAGACGTGCTGGCCTATCTCGAAAAGCAGAAGACAGCCCCGGCACCTGCCGCCGCGCCGGCACCTGTTGCCGCCCGTCCGGCGCCGCCGCCGCAACCGGCTGTGGAACTGCCCCATGTGCCGCGGCCGCTGGCGCCCAATGAAGAACGCGTGCCGATGTCGCGGCTGCGCCGGCGTATCGCCGAACGCCTGAAGCAGGCGCAGAACAATGCCGCGATGCTCACCACCTTCAATGAGGTGGATATGGGTGCCGTCATGGCCTTGCGGGAAAAATACAAGGAAGGCTTCGAGAAACGCCATAAGGTGAAGCTCGGCTTCATGGGCTTCTTCGTCCGCGCCGCGATCCAGGCGCTGAAGGAAGTCCCCGCGGTCAATGGCGAGATCGACGGCCCGGATATCATCTTCAAGAATCACTATGATATCGGCGTCGCGGTCGGCACCGAACAGGGCCTGGTCGTGCCGGTGGTGCGCGACGCCGACAAGATGAGCCTGGCGGAGATCGAAGCGCGTATCGCGGAACTCGGCCGCCGCGCCCGCGACGGCAAGCTCGCCATCGAGGAATTGATGGGCGGTACCTTCACCATCTCCAATGGCGGCGTCTATGGCTCGCTGATGTCGACGCCGATCCTCAATCCGCCGCAATCGGGCATCCTCGGCATGCACAAGATCCAGCAGCGGCCCATGGTGGTCGATGGCAAGATCGAAGCGCGGCCGATGATGTATCTGGCGCTCAGCTACGATCATCGCATCATCGATGGCCGCGAGGCCGTGACATTCCTGGTCCGCCTCAAGGACTGCCTGGAAGATCCGCAGCGTCTGCTTCTGGAGGTCTGAGGAACAGGTATGTCGGGTCCCGGGAACGCGGCGGCGAAGCCTCGGCGCGGCGCCGTCAAGAAGGTGCCACGCCGTGTCGCAACGGCGGCGAAAGCGGTTAAGCCGCGCAACATCGCCTATTACAATCAGTCGACGGGTTTTACCTGTGGTCCCTCATCGCTGATGATGGCGATGAATGCGTTCGATCCCAAGATCCGGATCGCCCGGGCGCTTGAGCTGCAATTGTGGCGCGAAGCGACCACGATTTTCATGGGCAAGGGACATGGCGGCAGCGGTGCGCTGGGCCTCGCTCTGGCGGCGAAGCGTCGCGGTTTCAATGCCGAAGTCTGGATGAATCGCGGCGGGGTCTTCCTTGCCGACCGGCTCGACGACAAGGACCGGATCGCCGTCATGCGCCTGCTGCAGCAGGCGGATCTGGCGGAAGCCAGGCGCCTGCGCGTGCCGGTACATCGCGGCGCGCTGTCGATCGCCGAATTGCGCGCGGCCATGGCCAAGGGTGCCATTCCCATCGTGCTGGTATCGACCAATCTCTTCCACGGCGACGACACGCCGCATTGGGTGGTGGTCAGCCATATCGACGATCATGAAATCCGCGTCAACGATCCCTGGATCTCGCGGGAGCAGGGCCAGACACCGCGCCAGCAAACGGGGCGGGTCGTCAGCCATGCCGATTTCAAGCGCATGTCGGTCTATGGGCCGAAGAAAGAACGTTCGACGGTTCTCATCCGCCGCTGCTGAGGCCGTGTGCGGGAGAGCATGCTTATAAGGAGCCGGAAATGGCGGAAGACAGTTTCGACGTGGTGGTGATCGGCGGTGGGCCGGGCGGTTATGTCTGCGCCATCAAGGCAGCCCAGCTCGGCCTCAAGACCGCCTGTATCGAAAAGCGCGGCGCGCTCGGCGGTACCTGCCTCAATGTCGGCTGCATCCCGTCCAAGGCCTTGCTGAGTTCCTCGCACAAATTCGAAGAAGCCGGCCATACTTTCGCCGGCCAGGGCATCAAGGTCGGCAAGCTCGAGCTTGATCTCGCCACCATGATGGAGCGCAAGACCAAAGTAGTCGGCGATCTCACCAAGGGCGTCGAATTCCTCTTCAAGAAGAACAAGGTCACCTATCTGAAGGGCGCCGGTAAACTGCTCGGCGGCGGCAAG
>Ga0190274_10002028_pt1 | contig 11874 bp, 6 predicted proteins | sample Popmic531T_FD_133002 | JGI IMG/M metagenome (GOLD analysis project Ga0190274, IMG submission 133002) | Populus adjacent soil microbial communities from riparian zone of Yellowstone River, Montana, USA - 531 T | ecosystem: Environmental > Terrestrial > Soil > Riparian zone | place: USA: Montana...
GCCGAGCCTGCAGGAGGTGCTTCTCACCAGGGTGGTACAGCTGGGCCACCACACCCAGCAGCTCCTGGGTGTCGCCGCCGCGGCCGGCCCCGGCGTCACCCAGCCGCTGCTGGCCGCCGTCGCCGGCATGGACGACCAGCAGCTGCTGGACGGCTTGCGGGAGGCGGTCGACCAGCAGCTGCTGCTGCCCGAGCCCGGCGGCGCCGGCTACTTGTTCCGCCATGCGCTGGTCGCCGAGGCGGTCTACAGCGAGCTGCTCCCCGACGAACGGGTCCGCCTGCACAGCGCCCTGGCCGGCGCGCTGGAGGCCGGCGTGGAGCCCGAGGGCCCGCCGGCGAGCCGGGCGGCGCGGCTGGCCTATCACTGGGCCGCCGCCGGTGACCACCCACGGGCCCTGAGCGCGAGCGTCCAGGCCGCCGCCGCCGCCGAGCAGGTCTACGCCTTCGCCGAGGCCCAGCTGCAGCTCGAACGCGTGCTCGCGCTGTGGGACCAGGTGCCGGATGCCCAAGAGCGCACTGGCATGGACCGTCCGTTGCTGCTGTCGCGCTGCGCCGAGGCGGCCTATGCGGCCAGCGACAACAGCCGGGCTGCGGAGCTGGTCCGCCAGGCCCTCCCACTGGTCGACCAGGTGAGCCAGCCACAGCGGGCCGGCCTGTTGCACGAGCAGTTGGCGCGCTGCCTGTGCATGCTCGGTGACCCTGCCGCGCTGGGTGAGCAGCAGCAGGCGGTGCGGCTGGTGCCGCCCGAGCCGTCAGCGGAACGGGCGCGGGTGCTCGGCTCACTCGCCCGGGACCTCCTCGTAATGCTGTCCAGCTTTGCAGAGGCCAGGGGGTTGGCGGAGGAGGCCATCGCCATCGCCAGACAGGTCGGCGCCCGCGCCGAGGAGGCCAGCGCCCGTACCACGCTGGGCGGCGCGCTCATCTACTTCGGCGACGCCGACGCCGGGCTCACCGAACTGGAGGCGGCCCGCCGGCTGGCCAGGCAGGCAGGCGACGTGATCGGCCTGCTGCGGGCGACCGTCAACCACTCCGACGTGCTGCTGGCCGCCGGCCGTCTGGAGGAGGCGGTAGTGGTCGCCCTGGACGGGATCGGGGAGGCCCGCCGCCTGGGCCTGGCCCGCCGGAGCGGGCCGATTCTGGCTTGCAACGCTACCGTGGCGCTGGTCGCCCTCGGCCGTTGGGACCAGGCCGAGCGGGTTTCGCGCGAGGGGCTGGAAGGTGCCCCGCCGGATGCGGCCTCGCTCGACCTGCCGCTTGCTCGGGTCACGCTGGAGCTGGGCCTGGGTGAGTTCGATGCCGCCGCGGCGCGGCTGCAGGCCGCCCGGCAGCTGCTTCCCACCCTGATCGCCGAGGCCCAGATGGTCGGCCCGCTCTTCGCCGACCTGGCCGAGCTGGCGTTGTGGCGTGGCGACCCGGAGCAGGCCAAGCAGCTGGTGGCCGAGGCCGTGCCGCTGGTCCAGGGGGACCCGCGCTATGCCGCGCCGCTGTATGCCCTTGGCATGCGGGTGGAGGCCGACCGCGCCGAGCTGGCCAGGGCCCGCCACCGGGGGGCGCCGGCCAGCGACGACGGTACCGCCACCACGCTGCTGGAGCGGCTCGACCAGGCCACCCAGGGCTCGGCCGCTGCCGGCATCCCGGAGCTGGCCGCCTGGCACGCCCTCGGGCTGGCCGAGCGGACCCGGCAAGCCGGCCAGCCAGACCCGGCCGCCTGGGCGGCGGCAGTCACCGCCTGGGAGCGGCTGGGCCAACCCTATCGGGTCGCCTACGCCGGCTTCCGCCAGGCCGAGGCGCTGCTGGCCGCCGGCGAGCGCCAGGCGGCAGCCGAGGTGCTGGGGCGGGCCGCCGCCATCACCGGCCGCCTCGGCGCCCGTCCGCTGGAGGCCGAGGTGCAGGCGCTGGCGCGGCGCGCCCGCCTGGACCTGGCCCCGCCCGCCGCGGCCACGGCCCCAGCGCCCGGTGCGTTGGCGCCCGCCGAGCAGCTGGGCCTCACCCCGCGCGAAGTCGAGGTGCTGGCGCTGGTGGCGGCCGGGCGCAGCAACCGCCAGATCGCCCAGGCGCTGTTCATCAGCCCCAAGACCGTCAGCGTCCACGTCTCCAACATCCTGGCCAAGCTGGGCGTCGCCGGCCGGGTGGAGGCCGCCGCAATTGCTCACCGCCTCGGCCTCGACTAATGCTGGTCAGCACTGGGCCGGTCGTTGCCGCGGGGCGGCCGCTATAGCGGCATCGCGGTGGCCGGTGCAGGGCTGAATGGGCTGCCCCACAGCTGCCCGTGATCAGGCCAAAGGAGGTCCCCAAGGTAGTCGGCTTGGGCAGGAGACCGGCCCGCCCACGACCCATGCCACCAGGCGGGCGACACCGAGCGGGATGAGCCTGAATCCACCGATCGCGGCTTGGTGGCAGCAGGGTTAAGCCCGTTGTTCCCCCGTCGGTTCTGGAGGTCATGCGGGAGTCATGCCGGATCGCCCGGCGGCGCACCGACACCACAACCTGGAGCTGTGGGGCACAGACCCCCTCGGTCGAGGCCACGATGTCGCGGGCGCCGAGCTACCCGCCCCCCAGGCCTTGACGGAACACGTTAGTGACCACGCCGGCCAGCGCCGTCAGCATCGCCGCGGCAGGTGGCGCGAACAAGGCCGCGACGGGGATCCGCGTCGGATCGCTCCCGGTCTCAAACACCGGTAGCGTGATGCCCAGGATCGTGGCCACCGCCCACAGCGCCAGCGTCACCACCGACAGACCGATCCAGACGGGCTGCCACCTCGCGCTCCCCCGCAGCCGGCCCATCGCCCACAGCAAGACCATCGTGCCGACCCCGCCCCAGAACCAGGCCGTGAACGCGGCCACCGGGAGATGTTCCTGCTGGGAGCCGGAGACCAGATCGGGTGCGAAGAGGCTGAGCACCAGCACGGCGACCCAGATCCCGCCAATCCCGATCGCGGTCCACAGCATCCAGGACAGGTCGGCCGTGGTGGTCCGGCGAGCCTGGGGGGTGGCGTGGTCGTTCGCCTCCGAAGTCGTCATCATGACCCTCCTCGCGTGTTCTAGTTCAGACCTACTGATAGTGCTCGTGCCCGCCGTTGGTTCGGGTCGGCTGGTAGGTGGCGACCGGCACGCCGGTGGTGGCCGGCTTGGAGTCGAGGGGGCGGAGCGTGACCAATGGGGGCCGTCGGCGACGAGACGGCGTCTCGCTCCCAGCACCGGGTCCTTGTCGGGCCGGCCCGGCGCCCGCACGACCCCGTCGGGCGTCGGGCTGGTGAACTCCACGACGTTGCTCATGTTCCTCCTTCCGGATAGCGCCGGCACCGTGTCGGCTGCTCACCCAGGCTCCGGGCCCGCCTCGGCGCGGACGGTGGGTCGGATGTTGTGGTTGCGGTGGAAGAGGTTGGCGGGGTCGTAGCGGTCCTTCAGCGCCGCCAGCCGCGCCAGCGTGTCCGGGCCGTAGGCACGCTGGATGCCCGCCTGCCCCTCGTCGGTGAGGTCGTTGACGTAGACGCCGCTGGCGAACGGCTCGACCGCGGCGCCATAGCGCCGCGCCGCCGCCATCCGCGCCTGGTCCTCGGCCGGGTCGGTCCAGCCGGCCACGGCGACGAACTCGACCAGGGCGTCGCGGTGGCCGAAGGCGGTCTCCTCGTCGCCGACCGCGGCGATCGCGCCGCCATAGCTCTGCAGGCTGCCGGAGGGCAGCAGCGTGGGATCACCGTCGCCGCAATCGCCGCGGGACAGGAAGGCCGCGATCGCGGCGTCGTCGAGGTCGCGCAGGTAGTTGCCCTTCCAGTAGCGGCGCAGCAGCCCGGGGCGCTGGCGCTGGTCGTCGATGGTCTGCAGCTCCAGGTAGGACAGCTCTTGGATCCGCTCGGCCGTCGCCGGCGTCTCGTCCCGCAGGGCCGCCAGCAGCCCGCGTCCCTGGTCGGGGTCGCCGACCCAGACGTAGCCGACGCTGGCCAGCGGCCGGTTCCACAGCGCCGGGGCCAGCCCCGGCTGCTCGGCGGCGGTGCCGACCCAGGCGGTGAGGGTCGCCTGGCGCGGTGCCTCGGCGATCAGGTCGCGCCATCTGCGCAGCATCCTCGGGGCGTCCTCCGGGGTGTAGAACAGGTCGACCAGCAGCGCGGCCGTCCCGACCTGGTGGAGGTGGAACTCGAACTCGGTCACCACCCCGAAGTTCCCGCCGCCGCCGCGCAGCCCCCAGAACAGATCCGGGTGCTCCTGTTCGCTGGCGTGCAGCAGCTCGCCGTCCGCGCCCACCAGCTCAATGCGGGCGACGTTGTCGCAGGCCAGCCCGTACCGCCGGGCCAGCCAGCCCATCCCGCCGCCCAGGGTGAGGCCGCCGACCCCGGTGTGGGAGACGTTGCCGGCGGTGGTCGCCAGGCCGTAGGGCTGGGTGGCGCGGTCCAGGTCACCGAGCAGGGCGCCGCCCTGGACCCAGGCGCGACGCCGCTCGGGGTCGACACGGACCGAGTCCAGCGGCGTCAGGTCCAGCATCAGCCCGCCGTCGGGCACCGACAGCCCCAGGACGCTGTGGCCGCCGCACCGCACGCCGATCTCTAGCCCCAGCGCGCGGCCGAAGCGCACCGCGGCGGCGACGTCGGCCGGGCTGTTGCAGCGGGCGATGACTGCCGGTCGCCGGTCGACCATCGCGTTCCAGACCCGCCGCGCCTGGTGGTAACCGGGCTCCTCGGGCAGCAGCACCTGCCCGTCCAGCCGGCGGCGCAGCCGTGTCACCTCGGCGCCGTCCGGCACCTCAATCGAACGTCCGGCCATTCTGTTCCTCCCTTCCGGGGAGCCCCGGGCTGCCACCCTCGATACGAATGGCTCCGACCAGATCGCCAGTTGACGTGGCCGCCGCCTGGCGCTGCACCTGCGCAATAAACGACCTCCGGTCGGCCGACTCGGGTGCCTATCTGGCAGGCAATCTCACGTCCTTTCCGGGTTCCGATGCCGGCGCAGGCGCCTCCCTGGCTAAGCCGGTAGCTGGTGGCTCGACGGTCAGTCGTGGCAGCCAACCCAGCCAGCGCGGCAGCCACCAGGCCCGATGGCCGAGGATGGCCAGGGTGGCCGGCATCAGCACCGAGCGGACCACGGTGGCGTCGAGCAGCAGCGAAACGGCCACGCCCAAGCCCATCTGCTGGAACATCACCAGATCACCGGTGGCGAAGCCGCAGAACACGACCACGATGATCAGGGCGGCCCCGGTGATGATCCTGGCCGTGGAGCCGACCCCGACCACCACCGCGTCGCGGGGGTCGGCGACCTGGCCGTAGCGCTCGTGGATGCGGCTGAGCAGAAACACCTGGTAGTCCATGGACAGCCCGAACAGCACCGAGAACAAGAACAGCGGCACCCAGGCCTCGACCGCCTCCACCTGCTCCAGGCCGAGCAGGCTGGCCCCCCAGCCCTGCTGGAAGACCCCCACCAGCAGCCCGTAGGCGGCCCCGACCGACAGCAGGTTGAGCCCGATCGCGACCGCCGGGACGACGATGGTGCGGAAGGCCAGCACCAACAGGACAAAGCTCAGGCCGAGCACAAAGACGAACACGAGCGGGAGCCAGCGCCCGATGATGGCGAAGTAGTCCAGGTTCTCGGCGGTGTCCCCGGTGACCAGCACCTGGGCGTCGACCCCCGCGAACGCGGCAGGAATGAGCTCCTGGCGCAGCTGCCGCACGGCGGCGTAGGCCGGAGCGCTCTGGGCGTCGGCGCCCACCGGCACCGACAGCACGGCCAGATCGCCGGCGTCGTTCTCCAGGGTGGCCGGGCCGAACCGGCCGCGGTCGGCTAGGTCGCGGCGCAGCCGGTCGATCGCGGCCCTGACCTGGGGGGAGGTGACCTGGCCGTCGATGACGATCTTGGCTGGTTCGGTGGTGGCGCCCGGGAATGACGCCTCCAGCGCGATGAGTCCCTGCTTGGACGGGAACCGGTCGGGCAGGGTGCTGACCCCGGCAAAGCCACGCTCCAGGTCCAGGACCGGCAGGGCCAGCGCGAGCAGCAGCCCCGCCGAGAGCACCAGGCTAGCCATAGGCCGGTGGACCACCGCTGCGACCACCCGCGACCACCAGCGCCCCTCGAAGTCGCCGCCCCGGCCGAGGCTGCGCCCCACGATCGGGAGCCTGAGGGCGTTGACGCGGTCGCCGAGCAACCCCAGCAGCGCCGGGAGCAGCGTCAGCGCCGCGGCGACCGAGACCACCCCCACCAGGATCGCCCCGACCGCCAGGCTACGCAGGATGGTGTCGGGCACCAGCACCATGCCGGTCATGGCCAGGACAAAGGCCAGGCCGCTGAACAGCACCGCCCGGCTGGCGGTCGCCCCGGCCGCCCCGATCGCCTCGACCGTAGGCCGGCCGCGGGTGCGTTCCTCGCGGTAGCGCGACAGGACAAACAGCGCGTAGTCGATCCCCAGGGCCAGGCCCATCCCGGTGACCATGTTGACCACGAACAACGACAGGGCAAAGCCCTGGCCGACCAATGAGGCCAGCGCGATCGCGACCACGATCGACACCATCGCCAGCCCCAGCGGGACCAGCCCCGCCACCAGGGAGCCGAACACCAGCACCAGCACCACCAGCGCGGCCGGCAGCCCAAAGAACAGCTCGCCTTGGCGCAGGTCCTGGTCGGCCAGCTCCTGGAAGTCACGGTCGGCGGTGGCCTCCCCGATGAGCTCGACGTCGAAGCCGCCCTGGCCGTCGGCGGCCTCGACCAGCTCCACGACCGGCTCGATGTCGTCGCTGCGCAGGGGCAGCGGGAGCAGGACGGCATGCCCATCGGGTGAGACCGGCAGGTCCTCCCTGGCCGCCGCCACGGCCGCCCCATCCAACACGCCGGTGGCCAGGGCGGCCTGCCGCAGTTGCTGGAGCTGGTTCTGGAAGGCCGGATCGCTGGCGGTCAGCGTCTGGGAGCGGACCACCATCATTTCGGTGGGCTGCGGGCCCCTTTCCGTTCGCTCGGCGAGCAGTTGGTCGGCGCGCTTGGAGTCGGTCTGGGTAGTCACCTCGGTCTGGTTGGTGAGCGCCGCGCCCAGGAAGGTGCCGATCAGTACGACGGACACCACGACCGCCAGGACCCACCCGCCCAGCACCCGCCACGGCCTGCGCGCACACGCCCCGGCCAGCCGCTCGGTCATAATCCACCTCCAAGTCTCGGGTGGTGTCGTTGAGGTGCACCGTCACCCGCCGCCGCAGCTCCTTGACTGCGCCACGCTGCTCCCCGGCCCAGCGGGACGATCCCGGCCGGGTGGCGCGGTCGTGGGTCCGCGGGAGGACGCATGGCGGCTGCGCCGGTCAGTCCTGGTGGAGGTTGAGCAGGTTGCCGCAGGTATCGGTGAAGACCGCGTCGATGCCGCCGTAGTCCCTCCTGTACGGCTCCTTGACGAACACCACCCCCTTGGCCTTGAGCCGCTCGGCCTCGGCGGCGCAGTCGTCGGTGCGCAGCGACAGCACCGGCCGGCCGACCTCGCGGCTGGCCGCCTGGAACGCCCTTGCCGGCTCGTCGGCCAGGTGCAGCACCAGCTCCACCCCGTCGGGCTCCTCGGGGGACACCACGCTAAGCCAGCGCTCCTCGGGGCCATAGGGGGCGTTGGTCTTGACCTGGAACCCGAGGACCTCGGTGTAAAACCGCTCGGCCTGGTCCTGGTCGTCGACGAAGATGCTGGTCAGACCGATGCGCATAGCTCCATCCTTTCTCGGTCGATTGGCATCTGGTTGTTCTGGCGATGGTGCGTTGCTCATCTGCCGGGGACCGTGGCTGGCGGCAGCGCATATCCATGGGATGCCGTCACCCTGACCTCCGATTCACCGATGGGCACCCGCTGTTGGTGACCCTATGGGCGACCACCCCCGCCGGGATCGGCACCCCGCCGTATCCAGGGTCCTTAGATCCGCGCCCGACCCTCCTCAGAACCGGCGGGCATAATGGGACCGGCATGGCCTACCAGGTCATGAGCCGGCGCTTTGTCGGCCGCAGTCAGGAGCTGGCGCGGCTGCGCCAGCTGTTGGCCCGTGCCGCCGACGGCACGCCGCTGGTGGCGTTGATCGGTGGGGAGGCGGGGGTCGGCAAGACCCGCCTGGTCGAGCAGCTGGCCGCCGCCCGGGGTCAGGGGGTGCGGGTGCTGCGCGGCGGTCTGGATGATCAGGCGGACCCGGGGGACCTACATGCCGGGGATGGGCGCCCAGGTGGCGGGGGGACGGCTGGCCGGTACCAGGCTGGTGGAGATGGCACCGCGGGGTCGCTGAGGGTCTAGTCAGGACTCTGAGGCCGCCTGGATTGAGGCGGCTGTCGTGGATGTAGCTGGCGGCAGCACGCGTCCGACCGTGTCCTGGCCGAGGGCCTGTTCGGCGGTGGCGCGGACCAGCGCCGCGTCGGCCACCCCATCCAGCGCGGCTAGCAGAGTGGTCAGGTCGCGGTCCAGCAGCGCCTGGCTGGCGGCCGCCTCGGCCCGGTCGAAGTCGACCAGCCACACACAGCCGTCCTCGTCCACCATGACGCTGGACAGCCCGAGGTCGCGGTGGGCGATCCGGGCTGCCCGCAGGCTGGCGGCCTGCCGCCAGAGGTCGGCCAGCCGGGTCTGGTCCAGCCGCTCGCCGCCGAGGTCGGTCAGGTCGCGGCCGTGCACGCGCTGCTGGACCAGCAGGCCGGCACCGTTGCCAAAGGACCGCACTGCCAGCACCGGTGGGGCATGCACCCCGCCGGCGGCGGCCAGCAGCCCCATCGTCGCCTCATGTTCGACCTGGGCGACCGCATCCCCCAGCCGGGATGGGGGCCGGCCACGATGGCGCAGCCAGGACCAGGCCCGGTACAACAGGTCGCTGTCGCGGCGCTCGCGGGAGACGACCTTGACGAACAAATCGGGGTGGGAGTGGCTGGAGACCAGGTAGCGGGCCGAGCGGCGATCCTGTCCGGGCATGGGCTCCAGGTCGGCCGGGTCGAACCCATAGGTCTGCAGGGCGGCGCGGACCCGCGCCAGCGACGGGTGGCCGGTGGGGGCGCCGAACACCAGCAGCACCAGGGCGCCGGCGGCCCACCCGAGGGCGGCCCCCCCGACCACGTCCAAGGGAAGGTGGGAGCCGACATAGATGCGGGCCACACAGACCAGCCCGGCCAGGGTCCAGGCGACCCGCCGGGCCCGTCGGCCCAGGAACGGGCTGGCCACCGTGGCCAGGGCGACCGCCACCGCCGAGTGCCCCGACACATAGCCAAGGCCCCGGTCGGGGATGTCGAAGATGTAGACGTCCGCGAGTAGGGTCTGGGGCCGTCCCCGCTGCACGAATGCCTTGACCAGCTTGGCGACCAGGTAGATGGTGCCGCCGGCCAGGGCGGCGTAGGCGGCCAGCCGGATCCGCCGGGTCACCAGGGCCAGCCCGGCCACCGGGAGGACGGCGCCGATGACCCCCAGCTGCATCACGCCCCACACCGGCCATCTGGTCCAGCCGGGCAGGGCCAGGTCATTGAGCAGCCGGAACAGATTGGCCTCGCGGACGCCGACGCGGTGCTGATGGATCACGGGCATGGTGGCCAGCAGAATCAGGAGGCCCAGGACGACCCGCAGCACGTCGCTGGGATGGCGCACATAGGCCCGAGGCCGGGCCTGGGGCTGGTGGTCGCTGACGTGGATAGCCGATCGGTCGGTGTCCGCCGCTCCCGCAGCCTTGGGGGCGGCCACCTGCGGGACACCAGCCGGGGTGGCGGGCTGGGTCCGCCGCTGGCTTCGCCGCCACCACAGGTAGCAGGCGACCCCGACCGGGATCTGCAGCCCCCAGGTCAGGGCCCGGTAGACCAGCACCGCGGCGGTCACCTGCTCCCGGTCGCCACCGGCGGCCACCAGCGGCGCGATCAGCGCCAACTCCGCCACCCCCGCGCTGCCCGGGGTAAGGGGGACGATGGTAATCAGCCGCATGAACGCGAACGCCACCAGCACCTGGGCCCAGGAGACCTCGGCGTCGCTGACCCCCACCGCGCGCAGGCAGGCCAGCAGCACCAGGTACAACGACAGGTGGCTGACCAGGGTGGCGGCGGTGATCGGGACCCAGCCGTGCTCCAGCAGCTCCAGGGTCCGGGTGCGGAACCGCACCGTGGCCAGCTCCCAGCCATGCACCGCCGGGCGGCGGACCAGCCCCAGCAGCCGCGAGGCGACCCGACCGGCCAGCAGGCCGAACCGCTCGGCCAGCTGCTCGCTGCGCAGCAGCAGCGCGAACACCACGATGGCGGCCACCAGCGCGGCGATGCCGGCCAGGGCCAGGGTGACCCGCGCCCCCGAGGCGTTGCCCTGCAGGGCGAGCAGGGCCAGGGCCAGCACCGGCAGGCCGAGCTTGGCGAAGGTGTTCCAGACCCCCGAGACCAGCACCGCCACCGAGGTCCGCGACCCCGAGTACCCCCAGGACCGGTACATGCTGTAGGTCAGGCCGACCCCGATCGCCGGCCCGACGGTGGGCACGGTGTTGGTCACCGCGCTGGCCGCCTGGGTCATCACCATCGCCCGCTTAAACCCCAGCCCTGGCGTGACCGACATCCACACCAGCCCATAGGTGGCCAGGTTCCAGGCCGCGATCGCCGCCAGCGAGGCGTCCTCCATCCAGGTCATCGCCTGGATGGAGGCCCACACCTGGGCCAGGTCGACATCCTTCAGCAGGTAGTAGAACAGCACCACCACCAGCGCCAGGGAAAACACGGCCTGGGTGATCAGGCGGATGCGGGAGCGGGGCTTGGTGGCGGGTGACTGCTGATGGTCCATCAGATCACCTTCGTCTGCCCGGGGCCCAGCGACCGCAGCACGCCTGGCCGTTCATCGTGGCTGCCCGGGGTCCAGCTGCAGCCGCCCACCGGAGCGCTGGCTGAGCGCCTGGCGCAGCTGCTCGCGGGTGGTGAACCCCAGCACCTGCGGCGCCTCGTTGGCGAACTGGCCCGTCGGGTCGGTGGTGGAGTGCAGCCGGTAGGTCACACACCCGCCCGGGAACTGGTCATACCAGGTCGTGGAGAATGCGCCGGCGAGGCGCGCCACCCGCTCAAACCGGCGCACTCCTGGCTCCTGCGACGGCCCCTCGACCGCACCGGCCAGGTCGCAGGCGCCCGCCGCCATGCGCACACCGACCGCGGCGGCGCCGGCGCGGTCGTGGTCCAGGGTGATGACCGAGCGGCCGTCATTGACGGCCACGTTCGCGACCGTCCAGCCGGGCAGCCGGGACTCCACGCAGGGCACCAGCGACGCCGAGGGCACCGATTGGGCCATCAGCCACAGCGGCGCCAGATCGTTACAGCCGACGTCGACGAGGACCTCGACCCCAACGACGTTGGCCCCCAGCGGGGTCTTGACGGCCACGTCGTTGTTGAGTGTCCAGGTGACGATCGGCGCGCCGATGACCACCACCAGCGCCGCCACCAGCCCCAGCAGCCCGACCCGGCGGGCGCTCCACCGCTGGATGGGGATGGGCTGGGGTGGGGTGGGCAGCAGCCGGGTGAACTCGGCGTGCAGGTCGCGGCCCTGGGCCCGCAGCATCCGGCGCAGCTGCGACGGCAGCGCCAGCCCACGGGCGGCCGCGAACCCCTCGCTGATCTCCTCCACCGAGAACTGCCGCAGGGCCCGCTGGTAGACGCGCTCGGAGCTGGAGCGGAGAGCCAGGCACAGCATCATGTTGGCCAGGTCCACGGCCTGCCGCCAGGGGGTCGGGCGCAGCTCGATGAAGGCGACATCGATCAACAACACCTGGCGGTCGCGGACCAGCAGGTTGGCCGGCTTGATGTCGCGGTGGGCCAGCCCGGCCTCCCAGAGCTTGCGGATGATCTGGAGGCCGTCGTCGATCACCCGCTCGTCGACCTGCGCGTCGCCGAGCTCGGTGGCGTTGGTGAAGAACTCGGTGACCAGCAGGTACTCGCGTTCGGGGGTGAGCTCGACCAC
>Ga0190274_10002029_pt1 | contig 11870 bp, 11 predicted proteins | sample Popmic531T_FD_133002 | JGI IMG/M metagenome (GOLD analysis project Ga0190274, IMG submission 133002) | Populus adjacent soil microbial communities from riparian zone of Yellowstone River, Montana, USA - 531 T | ecosystem: Environmental > Terrestrial > Soil > Riparian zone | place: USA: Montana...
AGTTCCGGAAAAAAGAGACGGAAATCATTTTCAAAGTCAGCATATTTTTCCTCCAGGTCGCGGACTGACTCGTCCATTTTATTTTCAAAAGATACCCGCTTTGACAATCCCGTTAGTGCTCTCTCAATACCTTCCAGCGAGGCATAATTCAGGAGCCAGTTACGTTCAATCATGAAAGGCAGGAAGTAATGAACTCCTTCAGGCAGAACATCCCAATGCTTATTTAAAATCCTGTAGGTGTTTTCAGAATAGGATTTCAGTTCATCAGGTGAATACTCCCGGAAATTCCTGGCAAGGAAATGATCGTAATAAATATCCACGATGACACCGGCATATTTGCCATATTTCGGTCGAAGCCTGTCCTTGCTCAGAGTGGTATACGGGTGGTGATCGGTAAAATCATCGATCCGGCGGTGCAGTTCTATTCCTGTCTTTATTCTGTCGGGGTAATCGTTCTTCTTGTTCCCTTTCACGAAGTCGGCAATAAAATTGCCTATCATGAGTTCTTCATCATCCCCCGACAGATAAATATGTGCAAGAAAATTCACCGGTTTACGTTATCTGTATCAAATGTAAGCATTGAAAAAATGTACTTGACCCGCAAGGCTCTCATTTCGTATCTTTACCGGCATATGCATCCATTCCGCGTTCTGCTTCTCCTGTTCTTTCTCAGCACTGGAATTTGCTCCTCCCAATGCCTTGACTCCACGCATTGGAATCCTTATTTTACCTGTACTGAATGTTATAAACCCGTTTGCGGCTGCGATGGGATTACGTACCGCAGCGAGTGTGCTGCCTATAACTGGGGAGGGTTAAACTACTTTGTCGGCGGAATCTGCGGGAACTTTGACCTGGATTTTGTACCCAATCCCATCGATCCGCTTTACGGAGGTTCTTTCTGCGGATACTATTGTTACATTTTCGTCAACCCCAACCTGCTACCTACATACGCCAGCGTTTATATTTACGATATCTATAATGCCACACCGTTTTATTACCGCAACATGTCGATCTCTTCCAATGACCTGGTCGGAACCGGCAAAGGCACCGCTGTAGATGATCTGAATAGTAGTTTTTTCTCCACGCTAAAAGACGGGATTTACATCCTGTACGTATCGATCAACGGAGAGACCCGATCCAAAAAACTGGTCGTGGTGAATAACTCGTATTAAAAAGGACCTGCTTATTTATCCTGCATGTCGCGACCTACGAGATCTACCATGCCGTAGCCGTGCGTGGTGAACATGCCAATGCCGGAATCCCAGATAAATTTATGTACATCGGGATGTGCGTGCATGGTAAAAGGAAGAAGATAGCCCAGCATCGTCTGGTTGAGATTGTTCTTGTAGATACGCGCAAATTTTTTCTGAGACTCCATCATCTTGGCGATGTACGTCGCATCGGGAGTAATCTCAAACTCTGCATACTGGTTCAGCTGCTTCTCCGTATAGCCCGCCCTTTCCATTCGTTCGATGATGGAATCATAAATGAGATCCGAAAACTCATGAGACGAAGGATTCAGCGGTTCCGGAAGGTTCTCTTCCGCAACAAAAGGTTGTTGTGGGATTAACGGGGAAATACAAACATATTTCATCACCGTTTGAAAGTCCGGGTCGGCAATCACCTGTTGCGATTTCGGGACCAGGGTCAGTTTGGCAAAATTAATCAGCCTGCGGTCGAAAGCCTTTTCCACCAGCTTTTGAACAAAGTCGGCTTCGGGTGCGGATATGACCAGCGAAACTTTGGATGACAGAAACCGGATCTGCCCGTTCTGCACCTTCGAAGTACCTTTCAGAGAAGAAAAATTATAGAGCTCTGACTTCTCAGTTACTTCTCGCATGACATCTTCCAGAAAGGATGAAATAATTTTCTGGTGATGCAATGGAACCAAACCGTTGGTGCCATGCACCTTAAGAAAAGATATTTTAATTCGCATGTTTAAAAAAATTACGATTCGAAAATTCTCCTACTTTACAAAATGTGATTTCCCCCTCACAAATCTAATGCAAAAATATTTCTGTTTTTGAAATTTCCAAGAAAAACTTATCAAATTAAGGCTCCTGACTGCTGAAGCGATTCCGGAGAACTTTTTCGCAACAAGGCAGGATTTCCATTTACATCAGACATTAAACCGGAAATGCATCACATCGCCGTCGTCTACCAGGTATTCCTTCCCTTCGATCGATAATTTACCCGACTCCCTGCATGCGGCCTCTGAGCCGTAACGAAGGTAGTCGTCGTATTTGATCACCTCTGCCTTGATAAATCCTTTCTCAAAATCAGTATGAATCACGCCCGCAGCCTGAGGTGCCGTCATCCCTTTGTGGATGGTCCAGGCACGCACTTCCTTGACACCTGCGGTAAAATAGGTCGACAGGTTCAGCAAGCGGTAAGCGGCTGTAATCAGCTTGCTCACGCCTGATTCGGTAAGCCCGAGGTCAGACAGGAAAGCCTGGCGGTCATCGTAGGATTCCAGTTGGGTAATTTCTGCTTCAATGGCAGCGGCAATGATAAGCACTTCCGCATTTTCACCCTGAACCGCCGCCTTGAGCAGTTCCACATACTTGTTGCCACTCACAACCGACTGTTCGTCTACGTTACAGATATACAATACCGGTTTGGCCGTCAGCAGAAAGATATCTTCCACATACACCTTGTCTTTGTCGTCAACAGGAACACTGCGTGCCGATTTACCGGCTTCGAGATGAGCTTTATAAATCTTGCAAACTTCTATTCCCTTTACTGCATCCTTGTCACCGCCTTTAACAGTACGTTCCAGGCGCTGAATTTTTTTCTCAACCGACTCCAGGTCTTTCAGCTGCAGTTCCGTATCAATCGTTTCTTTATCGCGAACAGGATTTACATTTCCATCCACATGCACAACGTTGGGATCTTCAAAACACCGTACCACGTGCAGAATGGCATCGCATTCGCGGATATTGCTCAGAAACTGGTTGCCCAGTCCTTCTCCCTTACTGGCACCCCGGACAAGACCGGCGATGTCTACGATCTCCACGGTGGTGGGAACCACCCTTTCAGGCTTCACCAGGGTTTCCAGTTGATTCAAACGATCGTCGGGAACCGTAATCACGCCCAGGTTGGGTTCAATCGTACAAAACGGAAAATTGGCTGCCTGCGCCTTGGCGTTACTCAGACAGTTGAAGAGGGTGGATTTACCTACGTTCGGAAGACCAACAATACCACATTTTAAGCCCATTACTTAGTTTTTTTTGCGGGCGCAAAGATAGTGTTTTAGGGCGAAGGAATTGGGGTAAATGAGGGAATCGTGGTAAAAGAGGTAATTAGGGGGATTATAGTACTTGAGAGCAAAAAAAGGGACCACTCCCGCACGTGCGGGATTCATGACAGTCATGATAAAATCCTGATCTGGTCTTTCAAGAAAATGTTCCTGGTTAGTAGGAACAAATCTGCGCAAATCATGACCAATCTTGAATCCCGCACGTGCGGGAGTGGTCTATATTAATCTCTAAATGCCAGAAAGTCTAAAACTCAGCTACTGTTTTCTTAATGATATCAATGCAATCTCTCAACTGACTTTCTGTAATGATCAAAGGCGGAGCAAACCGGATAATATCGCCATGAGTGGGTTTGGCAAGCAGCCCGTTTTCCTTCAGCGCTATGCATAGGTCCCAGGCATCTTTGCCTTTATACGGATTGATGACCATGGCGCAGAACAATCCTTTTCCTCTTACGAGACGGATCATTTCGTGACGGATGGATTTAAGTTCCTCCAGTAAGATCTTTCCTAATCGTTCTGAATTTTCCACCAACTTTTCATCCTTAATTACCTGCAATGAACTGATGGCCACTTTGGCGGCTAATGGATTACCTCCATAAGTACTTCCGTGCTGGCCGGGCAGAATGCAAAGCATAATATCATCGTCGGCAAGGACGGCCGCAACAGGAAGCAGTCCCCCGGCAAGCGCTTTGCCGAGAATCAGGATATCCGGACGCACCTCATCGTAATCGCATGCAAGAAGTTTGCCGGTACGTCCCAAACCGCTTTGAATCTCGTCGGCGATAAACAATACATTTTTCGCTTTGCACAAATCATAACATGTACGGAGATAACCCTCGTCAGGAACAACCACGCCGGCCTCTCCTTGCACAGGCTCCACCAGAAAACCGGCAACCCCTGGATCTTTCAACGCTTCTGCAAGAGCTGCTGTATCGTTGTATGGAATTTTTACAAAGCCAGGGAGATAAGGTCCGAATCCATCGTATGACTCGGGATCGGAAGAGATGGAAACAGCAGCTAAAGTGCGGCCGTGAAAATTACCTTCACAGACAATAATTTTTGCTTCGGGTGCTGGGATGCCTTTCTTTTCATAAGCCCACTTGCGGCAGAGCTTGATAGCTGTCTCTACGCCTTCTGCACCGGTATTCATGGGCAGCACCTTTTGATAGCCGAAGTAACGTGTGATGAACTCTTCGTATTCCCCGAGCGCATTGTTGTAAAATGCGCGCGAGGTCAACGACAGTTTTTGAACCTGGTCGGTAAGAGCCTTTACAATAACAGGGTGATTGTGTCCCTGGTTAAGAGCAGAATAGGCCGATAAAAAATCGACGTATTTTCTTCCTTCCACATCCCACACATAAATGCCCTCTCCCCTTTCCAGGACTACGGGAAGCGGATGATAGTTATGTGCGCCATAGCGCTCTTCGCGCTCCATAGCCTGTTCCGTCTTCGTTTTATCCGCCACTATTGATTTCATAATTTTCGCATGATTAAGCGCTCAAAATTACTAGAATTAATTGAACCATTGACCTTCGCCATTGACCAACGAATTAAGGAATGAAAAAGTAATTCCTCATTCGTTAATTCGTACAGATTCGTAATTCGTTGGCTAAATGGTACTTTCGCAGCATGAATACAATTCGAAGTGGGGATTTATTAGAGAATGTCTTTATTGAAGAAGCACTTTCCGAAGGCAAAGCACTGGCCAGGCATGAAGGCTTTGTGCTCTTTGTGGAAGGGGCTGTTCCCGGCGACCGCGCCGATGTGGAGGTCCGTTATAAAAAGAAACGGTTTGCCGAAGCCAGGGTTACCCGCATCGTATCTCCATCGGCTGAAAGAACAGATCCATTCTGCGCGCATTTCGGAACGTGCGGAGGATGCAAATGGCAGCACTTTTCCTATTCCGGGCAACTGGCATTTAAACAGAAGCAGGTGGTGGATGCGCTCACCCGTATCGGCAAACTGGAAGTGAAAGAAATCATGCCCATCCTCCCTTCTGCCCGCACACAGTATTACCGCAACAGGCTTGATTTTACTTTCTCAAATAAACGATGGCTTACCAAAGATGAAATCGCTACCACCGAAACGATCGTAGAACCTGCTCTCGGTTTTCATGTGCCCCAGCGTTTTGACAAGGTACTTGACATACAAACCTGTTACCTGCAAGATGACCTGTCGAACAAGATCCGGAATGCAATACGGGAATTTTCCATAGCCAACGACTATTCATTTTTTGACTTACGCGAACAAACCGGGCTGCTTAGAAACCTCACCATTCGCTCCACTTCAACCGGTGAATGGATGGTGTTGCTTGCCTTTCATCACGAAGACATGGAAAAGATTACAGCTATCCTGGAATTCATTTCCGGCCGCTTCCCGGAACTCACCTCACTGCTGTATGTCGTCAACTCAAAAAGAAACGACACCATCTTCGACCAGGACATTAAACTATACAAGGGCCGCGATCATCTTTTCGAAGAAATGGAAGGGCTGCATTTCAAGATCAGCGCAAAATCTTTTTACCAGACCAATTCAGACCAAGCCTATACCTTGTACAAAGTAGCCCGTTCGTTTGCCGGGCTAACGGGAGAAGAAAGCGTCTACGACCTTTACACAGGCACAGGCACCATCGCCAATTTCGTTTCGAAACAATGCAGGCACGTAACCGGAATCGATTACATAGTCGATGCTATCGAAGATGCCAAAGAAAACTCCCACAACAACGGGATTCTCAATACCTCTTTTTTCGCCGGAGACATCAAAGATACCCTGACCAACGATTTTATTCAATCCAACGGCAGACCCGATGTGGTTATCACGGACCCGCCGAGGGCCGGCATGCACGAAGATGTGACGCTGAAAATCGCGGAAATAGCGCCTGAAAAAATCGTTTATGTAAGCTGCAATCCGTCGACACAGGCGAGAGATATGGCCATACTGGCATCGAAATATTCCGTAGAGAAAATCCAGCCGGTCGACATGTTTCCACACACCTCTCATGTTGAAAACGTGGCTTTGCTCCGGAGAAGAAATGATTAAATTTGCCTGATGAAGCCGATCCTTAGCCTCATCCTGGTATGCCTGCTCAGCGGTGTGGCGCGAAGCGTCAACATCGGCTCCGACACCTCGATGGATCGCGAACAGGAATACCTCGAGTTGAATTACCGTTTTGAAAATCAGTTGGGCGTCCGACTCGACACCATGGAGAACCTTGCACTTTACAAGGAGATCTGCTCATGGATCGGCGCACCTTACCGGTACAGTGGTGAATCCATGGATGGTATTGACTGCTCGGGTTTCGTATCCTGCATCTACCGGAAAGTATTCGAACAACCGCTGGCTTCCAGCTCGAAAGACATTTATAAAGAAGATGTAGTGCCCATCAAAAAATCGGAGCTGAAAGAAGGCGATCTTGTCTTTTTTAAAATCCGCCGTAAAACCGTATCCCATGTAGGGATTTACCTGGGTGAGAATTTGTTTGTACATGCCAGCACGAAACTGGGAGTCATTATCAGCAGCCTGCAGGAGGCGTATTATGCAAAGTATTTTTATAAAGGCGGACGAATTAAAAACTAATTTATATGGGAGATATCCAAACCGTTTTGCTCAGCCAGAAACAAATCGAACAGAAGATCAACCGCATCGCATACCAGGTTTATGAAGACAATGTGGAAGAAACCGAACTGGTCATTGCGGGAATTGTACAAAGCGGTTTTGTGCTGGCGCGCAAAATTGATGCGGTACTAAAAAAAATCTCCCCACTGAAAACACGTCTAGTGGAAGTCTCCATTGACAAACACAGCCATCACCAGAAGGAAATCAAACTATCCATTCCCCAATCCGAATTGCAGGGAAAAACCGTCATCCTGGTGGATGATGTGATGGACTCAGGCAAAACCATGATTTATTCCTTAAAACCTTTTCTACAGGCGGACATTAAAAAAATACGAATCGCCGTACTGGTGGACCGGAATCACAAACGTTACCCGGTTACTGCCGACTTTGTAGGAATCCGGCTGGCCACTACCATGCAGGAACACATTACTGCTATTCTCGACGAGGACCAGGAAACCGTTTTCCTGAGCTAAGCTTATTTCAGGCTTTGAATCTGGGCAGCCAGTTTTTTTACATTCAGGCTGGCAGCAGGAACCTTGATCTTCGCCATTTCATAATACAGTGTCCGTTCGGCCAGGTGGGCATTGATTTTTTCCATCAGCTCCACATCGGAAAGTTTTTCCAGAAGTGGCCTGCCCTTCCTGGATTGGAGCAGCCTGTGGAACAACAACCCGGCATTGGCTTCCAGGTATACAGTCACTCCCTGCTCGTTCATCAATTGCATGTTGTCGCCGCTGCAGGGTAATCCGCCCCCGGTTGAAACGACGATGTTGTTCTTTTTAAAGGTAGCGAGCAAAGCATTATGTTCCAGCTGTCTAAACGCATCCTCACCGGATTCTGAAAAAATTTCCACGATGCTCCTGCCTTCGCTTTTCACGATGGCCGTGTCGGTATCTTCCAAAGAATATCCCAGCAAGGATGCCAGCAGTTCGCCGGTCTTGCTTTTTCCGCTGGCCATATAACCGATCAGGAAGATACGCATGGTGGAGCCTCCGTAAAATTAATTCGCCATGCCCTTACTTTCCCGGCTCTTCACCTTGCGAAAGCGTATGTTGAGTAATTCGACCAATAAGGAAAAAGCCATACCAAAGTATATATACGACTTGGCCACATGAATGTGCAGGGATTCGAGAAGCAATAATACACCGATACAGACGAGGAATGCGAGGGCGAGCATTTTGATCGTCGGGTATGTATTGATAAAGTCGCTGACATACCTGGCGAAGAAAATCATGACCAACATGGCAAAGACGACAGCTGTAATCATAATCAGCGGGTTATTACTTAAGCCTACTGCTGTGAGTATCGAGTCAAATGAAAACACCACGTCAATAAGCGCAATCTGAAGGATGGCCTGGGAAACGGTCAGCTTTTTCTCTGCCGGCTGGACGCCTTCCGGGTGACCTTTCAGTTTATGGTAAATTTCGGATACCGTTTTATAAATCAGGAACAATCCGCCTGCAAACAAAATGAGATCGCGACCGCTGGCACCAAATCCGGCAATGGTTACGAGAGGTTCGGTTAGTTGGGTTAGCCATGAAATACCCATCAGGAGCAGAACCCGCATGATGAGCGCCATGGAAAGGCCGAGTACGCGGGCACGTTGCTGTTCGCTCTTGGGCAAATAGCTGCATAAAATGGCAATGAAAATTATGTTATCGATTCCCAGTACAATTTCCAGCAGTACCAGGGTGACCAGTTGAATAACACCATCTACAGTTAAAAGCGACTCGAGCATAATATAAAGTAGTCGGGGTGGCGGGATTCGAACCCACGGCCTCCAGCACCCCATGCTGGCGCGCTACCAGGCTACGCTACACCCCGAGACAGAAGGATATTATCTACTGCTTGGTTTTTTTTGACGGGATGCAAATGTACCAAAATTTTGAAAAGATGGAATATTTCTAAAAAATCCGTGTCCCGATTAATCTGGCCGAAAATCTTACAGGTGGGCTATTGGAAGTGATTTTTTCTCCCTGCACTATTGACAGGGATCTATTTTTGGGTGTGGTGTCTCCTGTACAATCCAGTTCGGAAGCAACACAACTGCTTCCGGCTCCATGCCGGTTGCACTACATCAAAAAAACAAACACGCAGTGAACGGATAATTCTTTGCTGGTTTTTTTCATGGTGTGTTGAAGGCCCCTGTTCTCCTTGAAGGATTCATTCTTCTCTGAGTTATGGGGGCCTTATTTTTTACATGAACTTCCATCCTTCATGATGGCAATTCAATCTTCACTTTTTACATGAACTTCCAACCCGGAGGATATACGGTGCGTGTATATTTACGGGTGCGTGCAAGTGTTCTGAGGTATGCGAACTTATGCGGCGGACCGAAGATGAGCCTCATTTGAAGGAAGTCATAAAGAAGCTTCCATTGACTATCGTCTTTGGGGCTGAAACTGGAGGAGCGAAAATGATTGGGTACCATGTTTATTAAAGTTATGAATGCCAATCTAACCTGCATGCTGTCTGCCTTCAATATTTTTTGGCCTCATGCAGGCAAAACACGGGCGAATCAAGCGGAAAACAGGGCGAAAAGGAAAATGAAAAGAAGGATGATAGCCACGAATAAAGCAAAAAACCCCGCCTATGGGGGGCAGGGTCTTTTGTAATTAATATTCACCTAAACAAAACCTAAAAAGCTTGTGGCAGGAAGGGTAACGGCTGATTTCGGGGGAAACAAGTTGGGAAACACGGGACTTGACGATCAACCGTTACCAAAAAAATTCGGGTAAATGGAGTGTCAACAAATGGTTAGAGAGAAACAACTTACCCGAATGCAGCCTGCAATTATCTTATTGCGTAATTTCAAAGATCTATTGTGATTCAAATGTATCAGAATAGATACTTCGCAAAACGGGTATTATGCCAAATAACGGTTTCTATACGCCAATGACAGGAAACCGAGGGTGAAAGATGCCTCAGAAAACGCCCCTAAACAGGCAAAAGGATGCGGAATATAGATCCTGACCCTTCCGTGCTTTCAAAGCGTAATTCTCCTCCATGCGCTTTCACAATATCAAATGAGATGCTCAATCCCAGGCCGGTACTGCCAAAACCTGTGGGCTTCGTGGTAAAAAAAGGATCGAAAATTTTCGGCTTGATGGCCTCTGGTATTCCGCTTCCGTTATCCCGGATCATAATTTCGATTTTCGGTTTAGCAGCGGCCGTAGGATCATCTACCCGGAACGTAGCGATCTCGACCGTTGGATCATGGCTTTCCTTTACTGCATAAAAAGCATTGCCTAGTATATTCAGAAGGGCGCGGCTTAGTTCCTGGGGAATCACGATTACTTCCGGCAGGTTTTTATCCAGTCTTTTTTCCAAACGGCATTCGAAACCCGGCGTGTTCGCCTTCATCGTCTGAAGGGCCAGGTCTGCAATCCGGTCGCAAAGCTGGTTGATCTGGGTTCGTGCTTTTTCTCCTTTGCCGCTACGCGTATGTTCGAGCATTCCCTTCACGATCCCTCCCGCACGTTTGCTGTGATGATTAATTTTTTCCAGGTTTTGCCTGATGGTATCTGCAATTTCTTTGCGTTCCTCCTCTTCCGTGGTAGCTAAAATTTCATCCACCAATTCCACCGAAAGACTTGAAAAATTGGTCACGAAATTAAGAGGGTTCTGCAACTCATGCGCTATACCTGAAGTGAGCTGACCTAAAGATGCCAGCTTCTCCTGTTGTATCAGCTGCTCCTGGGTTGACTTCAGGTTATCCAGGGTATCTTCCAATTCGGTATTCTTCTGTTTCAATTCCATCGTTCGCTCTTCCACCAAAGCAGAAAGTTCTTCCTCCCGCATTCGAAGCTGGCGAATGATCGATTCGTTCTGGTTTCGCAGCCGCCGGGTAAGCGTACTAACGATACGTTGCGTTACCTCGGGCTGATCTTTAAAGACTTTGTAGAAATCGTCGCGTGAAATGGAATAAAGCTCCGAAAGCTCAACAGCACTAACCGACATGGAACGGGGCGCTGCATCCAGCAAAGAAATTTCACCGAAAAAATTTCCTTTATTCATCACAGCAACAACCTGGTCACCGTCGTGCACTTTGATGCTGCCCGATCCTATGATAAATATGGAGTTCCCCTCTTCCCCTTTCCGGATGATCAGTTCGCCGGCCTTGTATGTATGCTTTCCAAGGTGACTCGCCAGGCTTTGTAAAACCGTTTCGGAGGTATTTTGAAAAAGGTCCACGTCTTTTAAAAGACCGGCAATTTCGTTGTTAGGTTCCATGGATGACCGACGTGTGCTGACGCAAGCTAGGTTTGTGTTTTTTCTTCCCGTAAGGAAACAAGTAGTATTGAATCCAACCCAGGCCCGACCTGACTTATGAATACTCCTTTCCTTTCCCCGGAAGGTTTCAAAGATAAAAAAAGCGTTTTACAATGGCACCCGCAGGTATCGGGTTCAAAGACTTTCCTGCAGGGGTAAGAATTCTCGTGAAAATCTTTCTTTCGCAACCAAATTATTTTATTTTTACCAGCAAAGTTTGATTCATGGATTACCACAAAGCGGAGCTTTATATCAAGCAACTGCTGCAGACAGAACTCTCTCCTTTACTCACCTATCATGATTACGATCATACGATGGATGTGCTGGAGGCATCCATAGAGCTGGCAGGAGCGGAAGGCATCACGGACAACGAAGAAATTACCCTGCTTAAAACGGCAGCCGTATACCACGACTGCGGATATGTTCATGCCTACGAAAACCACGAGGAAGAAAGTTGTCGTATTGCCCAAAGCATTCTCCCGGAATGCGGATACAATGCTGAACAGATCGGGCTGGTAATTGCGATGATCATGAAAACCAAACTTTCCGAAAAACCATCCACGCACCTGGAAGAAATCTTATGCGATGCCGACCTGGATTACCTGGGTGGAGACAACTTCGAATCCCGGGGGAATAAACTCTATCGTGAGTGGCTTGCTTACGGACTGATCGGTAACGAAAAAGAATGGAATGAAAAACAAATCCGGTTTTTGGAGAAACACCG
>Ga0190274_10002030_pt1 | contig 11870 bp, 8 predicted proteins | sample Popmic531T_FD_133002 | JGI IMG/M metagenome (GOLD analysis project Ga0190274, IMG submission 133002) | Populus adjacent soil microbial communities from riparian zone of Yellowstone River, Montana, USA - 531 T | ecosystem: Environmental > Terrestrial > Soil > Riparian zone | place: USA: Montana...
CGCGTCTCGCCGCGCACTTTCGCGGCAGCAAACGTCGTCGACAGCGCGTTCAGCACCTCGTCTCGCAGGTCGAAGTCGGCGACGGTGTTCAAGAGGCGCACGAGGAGCCAGTGAGTGTGGACGGCCGAATGCCAGTCGAAGCAGCCGTAGAAGCACGGGTGCAGGATGCGCGGCGCTACGGCGTCGGCCGCACGCTCGAGCAGGTATTGCGGGTGATTCGGATACTCGCGGCGGATATTGGCGAGCGCGCGGCGCGCGAACGCGTTCGCGATCGCCGGGTCGAGCGGCGCACGGGCGGTGTGCTCCGAGCTTAGCGATGCGCGCGACCGCGGCACGCGGCTACACCCTGCGTCATTGCTGGCGCGGCAGCTCGCGCCAGTGGTGGCAGGCCACGTGGTGATCGGCGCCTACGGGCTCCCATTTGGGCACGTCCGTCTTGCAGATCTCGGTCGCGTAAGGACAGCGCGTGTGAAAGCGGCAACCGGGCGGCGGCGAGATCGGCGACGGTACGTCGCCCTGCAGCACGATGCGCGCCCGCCGGCGCGTCGGATCGGGGATCGGGATCGCAGAGATCAGCGCGCGCGTGTACGGATGCGCGGGCCGGCGATAGATTTCCTCGGGTGCTGCCTGCTCGATGATCTTGCCGAGATACATCACGGCGACTCGATCGGAAACGTGGCGCACCACAGCGAGATCGTGCGCGATGAACAGCAACGCGAGCTGCATCTCGCGCTGCAGCTCGAGCAGCAGGTTGATGATTTGCGCGCGGATCGACACGTCGAGCGCGGACACGGCCTCGTCGCAGATGATCAGCTTCGGCTTCAACGCGATCGCGCGCGCGATGCCGATGCGCTGCCGCTGGCCTCCCGAGAATTCGTGCGGGAACCGCTCGGCTGCGCTCGGCGGCAGTCCCACGCGCTCGAGCAGCTCGCCGACCCAGACGCGCCGCCACGCGGCGTCGCCGAGCTTGTGGATTACGAACGGCTCTTCGAGGATCCGGCCGATCGTGTGGCGCGCGTTCAGGGATTCCATCGGGTCCTGGAAGATGATCTGCATCTGGCGGCGCAGCGAGCGCCACTCGCTCGCTCGTAGCGTGCTCAAGTCGCGGCCTTCGAACAGTACGTTGCCGCCCGACGGCGGCACGAGATTCAGGATCGTGCGGCCGACGGTCGTCTTGCCGCAGCCAGACTCGCCGACGAGGCCGAGCGTCTGGCCGCGCCGCAGCTCGAGCGACACGCCGTCGACCGCGTGCACGTCGCCGACTTTGCGCAGCAGCACGCCGGCGCGTACGGGGAAATACTTCTTGAGGTTGCGGACTTCGAGCAGAGGTGCCTCGCTCATGCTGCGAGCTCCCGCCAACGGTGGCACGCGACCTCGTGGTCGAGCCCGCACGATTCGAGGGGCGGCACGACCGCGCGGCACACGTCTTCCGCGTAGGCGCAGCGATTGGAGAACCGGCAGCCCGCGGGCAAGTCGCGCGTCGCCGGGACGACGCCTTCGATCGTCGCCAAGATCGTCTTCGGAGTCGTGTCCGGCCGGGGCACCGACGCGATGAGCCCGCGCGTGTACGGATGCCGCGGCGCGTCGAACAGATCTTTCACCGATGCGTGCTCCGCGACGCGCCCGGCGTACATCACCAGGACGTCGTCACAGAGCTCTGCAACCACGCCGAGGTCGTGCGTGATGAACAGCATCGCCATGCCGTGCTGTTTTTGCAGCGAGCGCAGCAGCTCGAGGATCTGGGCCTGAACCGTGACGTCGAGCGCCGTCGTGGGTTCGTCCGCGATCAACACCTTGGGGCGCCCCGCGAGCGCCATCGCGATCATCACGCGTTGGCGCATGCCGCCGGAAAGCTGGTGGGCGTATTCCTTCATGCGCTGCACGGGCGCGGGGATGCCGACTTGCTCGAGCAGCTCGACCGCGCGCTTTTGCAGGGTCTTCTGGTCGGCGCGCGGATCGTACAGCCGCAGCGTCTCGATCACTTGGCGGCCGATCGTGTGGACCGGGTTCAACGCCGTCATCGGCTCCTGGAAAATCATGCCGATCTGCCGGCCGCGAAATTGACGCAGCTCGTGCGAGCTCAGGTTCGTGAGGTCGTGACTGCCGAGCAGGATTCGACCGCTTTCTACGACGCCGGCTGGGCGCGGCAGGAGCCCCATGACCGCGAGCGCGCTCACCGTCTTGCCGCAGCCCGATTCGCCGACGAGGCCGAGCGTGGCGCCGGCTTCCACCGCGAAGCTCACGCCGTCGACGACGCGCTGATAGCCGTCCTCGGTATGAAACCCGCAGCTGAGCCCGTCGACTTGAAGAACGAAGTCAGCCACGGATCAATTGACGCGCCACTTCTCGTCCACGATCGTCACGGGGTCGAACGCGCGGCCCGCGTCGCGCGCCTCGAGCGTCTCTTTCGCAGTGTCGGGATCGATCCACAGCAGACCCAGCGAGAACGGGTCGGTCATTTCCGTCGACGTGCGCGTGCCATAGCCCTCCGGCAGCTTCACCCAGCGCCAGTACGCCTCGCGCACGTACGGGATCTTGTACGACGGAATGTAATCCGCCGCGTCGTGGATGATCTGTTGGATCTGATGCGAGAGCCTCAGGCGCGTCTCGAGGTTGGTGCCCGACTCGAACTCGTCGATGAGCTTGTCGAGGTCCTTGTCGTCCATGTTGGTGATGTTGTTCGTCTGCGGCTTGTGCGCGTTGACGGAGTGATAGTGTTGCCAGAACGTCGGCGTGAGGCCGGTGCCGAACGTCAACATCACGATCTCATGCTTCTTCTCGCCGACCTGCGTTCCCCAAGTGGAGGGATCGAGCAGATTAAGATTTAGCTCGAGGCCGGCCTTCTTGGCCTCTTCGCGGAGCAGCACGAGCTGGGAGGACAGATCGGGGCTCGCGTAGCTCACGTTGACGGCGAGGCGTTGGCCACCCTTCGTGCGGATTCCGTCCGGCCCGCGCTGCGTGAAGCCCGCCGTGGTGAAGTACTGGTCCGCTTTTGCGAGGTCGAAGCCGCGCGGCTGGATCGTCGGGTTGGAGTAGCCCCAGTAGTAGCCCTCGAAGTGCATGCGCAGCCGCGGGTAGTCGCCGCGCATCACGGTTCGCAACACCGCGTCCCAGTTCATCGCGTAGGCTATCCCTAAGCGGATGTTCTTGTCGTTCAGCAGGGGCACGTCCATGTTCAACCACATGCCGCGCGCTTCGCGCGGCACATCGTTGTAGAACTGGATCTTGTGGATATAGCCCTTGTCGAACGGCTCGCCGACGGCCTTCTCATACCAGCGGGCCGGCGTCGCGAGCGAGTAGGCGTCGAGCTCGCCGCGCAGGAAGTACTGCAGCGCCACGTCGTCGTCACGGATCACTTCGACGCGAATCTTGTCGACGTTGAAACGGTGCTGGTAGTACTTGAGGTCCTTGGCCCACCAGTTCGCAGTGCGCTCGAGCTCGATGAAGCGGCCTTTTTCGACGCGCGCGGTGTGATACGCCCCGGTAGTCGGTTCGAGCCGCCAGTCGTAGTTCTTTACCCAGTCGCCGTCGAGCTTGTGGAAGTGCCGCGGCTCGGGGCTCAGGCCGTACTCGTACAGCATCTCGTCGGGAGGCTTCGGGGACGAGCCGACGACGGAGATCGTGTGGTCGTCGTGCTTCACGACGCCGACGATTTGGTCGGTGAAGTAGTTCTTGCCGAACGGATCGACGATGAAGTCCGAGAGCCGCATCTCGCGCGAGAACACGTAGTCGTCGGCCGTGACGGGCTCGCCGTCGGACCAGCGCGCGCGCGGATCGAGCTTGTAATAGACCGTTTTGCCGTCCGCTCCGAACGCCCAGTGCGTCGCGAGCGCCGGAATGAACTTCAGAGTGTTCGGGTGGATGTCGACGAGCGACATGTACATCGAGCGCTTCGGCGCTACGTACGAGCCGCTGGCCGCGTCGGGTCCGTGGAGCCGCAACGTGAGCGGGAAGCCCGTGATGTAGGTGCGGTAGGTGCCGCCCGGTTTTGCGTCGGGCGCCGCGAACACGGGATCGTCCTCGTTCGTGATCCATTGGAGGCCGTCCGGCAGAGGCACGCTCGGGTAGGTGGGCAGATCCGCGACGAAATGCGTATCGCTCGCGACCACCACGTCCTCGGGCGGCGTCGCTTCATCGGCGGCACCCGCAGCGGGAGGGGGGGCGTCGCTCGAGCAAGCGGCGAACGCCAGCAGCGCGGGCAGTAGCAGAAAGTGGTTACGCATGGGCATCGACTCCGAGCGGGTTGAGTGGCTCTACTCGTAGAACGTGAATTGCTTTGGATCGAATGCTTCGCGGATCGCCTCGCCGATGTACGCGACCATCAGCAACACGAGCGACATTGCGGCGACCACCGAGCTCACGATCCACGGTGCGCGCAGATTCGCGGTACCTTGGCTCAGGAGCTCTCCCCAGCTCGGCGTCGGCGGCGGCAGTCCGAAGCCGAGGTAGTCGAGCGCGGTGAGCGCCGTGACTCCGCTCGCGATCGAAAACGGGATGAACGTGACGATGATCGAGATCGTGTTCGGCAGGATATGCACGAACACGATGCGGGTGTTGGTCGCGCCAAGCGCGCGCGCGGCGGATACGTACTCGCGAGCCTTCTCCTTGTAGGTCGACGTGCGCATGTACCACGTCATGTTCATCCAGCCGAAGATCACCATCGCGATCACGAGCGTCCAGAAATTCGGCACGATCACGGACGCGATGATCATGATGACATAGAGAAACGGAACGTTTGACCAGATCTCGATCAGTCGCTGGAACAGCAGGTCGAACGCTCCACCCCAGAAGCCCATCGTGCAGCCGAGCGCGATGCCGATGACGTAGTTGCAGAAGAGCAGGATCACTGCGAACGCCATTGCGAGGCGAAACCCATAAACGAGCCGGGCGAGGATGTCGCGGCCCGTGACGTCGGTGCCAAGGTAGTGCTTGGCCGAGAAGTTCGGTGGATACGGCGGGAACGCCTCGGGCTTGAAGTCGGTCTCGTACGCGCTGTAGGGCACCAGCGGAAGAACGACCCAATTGCCGCGATCTGCTGCGCTTGCAGAGCTGCTCGCGCGTTTCTCTGCGAGCACGCTTGCCAGTTCCCGGTAGTTGGTCTCGTACTGATAGTCGAGGCCGAAGGTCGTTCCGGGCAGATAGGCGCCGTATGTCGGAAAGTAGTAGTCGCCTTGATAGTGGACGACGAGCGCGCGGTTATTGACGAGCAACTCGGCGAACACGCTCGCGAGAAGCAACGCGAGGATGATCAGCAGCGACCAATAGCCGCGCCTGATCGATCGGAAACGACGCCATTGCTTCTTGGTCTGCGGATCGAGCCGGAATCGCATGCCGTCACTGACCGAACTTGACGCGCGGATCGACGACGGCGACGCAGATGTCGGACAAGATGTTGCCGACGAGAAACAGCAGCGACGACAGCACGAGAATCCCCATCACCACGGGATAGTCGCGGTCCACGACGGATTCCCAGCCGAGCAACCCGAAGCCGTCGATGTTGTAGATGCGCTCGATCAGGAACGACCCCGTCAGAATCACCGAGATGTTGTTGCCGAACGACGTCGCGATCGGGATCAAGCTGTTGCGCACGGCGTGCCGGAGCACGGCTTGCCGGAACGATAAGCCTTTCGCGATCGCCGTACGTACGTAGTCGGCCGACAGGTTGTCCATCAGCGAGTTCTTCATCATGAACGTCGTGACGGCAAAGCTGCCAGCCATGTACGACAACAGCGGTAAAACGGCGTGCACCGTGACGTCCTGAATCTTGCCCCAGGTGCTCAGGCGCGCGTAGCTGTCGCTCACGAAGCCGCCGAGGGGGAACCACCCGAGCTGCGATGCGAAGTAGGTGAGTAACGCGATCCCGACGATGTAGCCGGGAATTGCGTAGCCGAGAAACACGAACCCCGAGCTCACGTTGTCGAAGTTGCTGTTGTGCCGGATCGCCTTCCAGATTCCGAGCGGGATGCAGACGGCGTAGGTCAGGATCAGCGTCGCGATGCCGTAGAAGATCGAGACGGGGAAACGGCGGCTGATCGCTTCCCAGACGGGCTCGTTGTAGCGGGTCGAGCGGCCGAGATCGAGCACCATGACCTTCTCGAGCCAGCTCACGTAGCTCAGGAAGATCGGCTTGTCGAAGCCGTAGTAGACGCGCAGCTGCTGAAGCTGGGCGTCGGAGAGTACGCTGCCCGCGATGCCGCGCGAGCTCGTGAGCGCGCTGCCCCGGTCGCCGCCGGAAAGCATCGCCTCGTTCAACATTCGTTCGATCGGTCCGCCCGGCACGACGCGCGTGACCGCGAAAACGAGCAACGTGATACCCAGGAAGGTAGGGATGATCAGCAGGAGCCGGCGGATGAAATAACTGGTAGTGCCCACGAGCAACAGAGACAACGCAATTCCAGCAAGTATCCCACGAAGCGCGCGGTTTTGGGGGCAGTGAGCGGCATGGTTGAGAAATCGCCAGCTAACCCCGCGTGATCCGCGCTTCGGACGGCCACGCGTGCTCGCGACAGTCGCGGGCGAGTCGCGCTAACATCGCGCGCCTATGTCAGCCGTCCTCTATTGTGGTAACCGCAACTACTCCTCCTGGTCGATCCGCGGCTCGCTGCTCGTGCGCCAGAGCGGCATCGAATGCACCGAGGCCGTCATCCCGCTCGATACCGAAGAGGGCCGCGCAAAGATCGCGGCCGTGAGCCCGACCCGGCGCGTCCCCGTGCTGCACATCGACGGGCTCGTGATCTGGGATACGCTCGCAATCGCGGAATTCCTCCACGAGCGCGCGCCGGACTCGCGGATCTGGCCCGTCGAGCCGACGGCGCGCGCGACAGCGCGCAGCGTGAGCGCCGAGATGCACTCGGGGTTCGGCGCGCTGCGCTCGCAGATGCCGATGGACGTTCGCGGCAAGCACACGGTCCCGAGCACACCGGAGCTGCAACGAGACATCGAGCGGATCGGGGACGTCTGGCGCGAGTGCCGTGCGCGCAACGCGCGCGGCGGCGACTATCTGTTCGGCGCGTGGTGCGCCGCCGATGCGATGTTCGCCCCAGTCGTGAGCCGCTTTCGCACCTACGGCGTGAAGCTGTCGCGCGGCGCCCAGCAATACGCGGAGGCGGTCTGGAAGTGGCCCGCGTTCGTGAGCCTCGCGGCCGAGGCGGCCGCGGAGCCGTGGTCGTTGCCTCTCTGAACGCGCGCGCGTCGGCGGCGTCGTCCGCCAAAGTCTGATCGTGGTCGCTCGCCGTTAGGTGGGCAGGCAGTCGGCGAGCACGCGCGCGACGTGTACCGCGTCGCGCTGCGCACCGTCGTGGATCTGATGCCTGCAGCTCGTGCCATCGGCGACGATCACCGTGTCCGCTCCCGCGCTGCGCACCGCGGGCAGAAGTGCGAGCTCGGCCATCTCGAGCGATACATCGACGTTCTTCGCCTGGTAGCCGAACGCGCCCGCCATGCCGCAGCAGCTCGACGCGACCGTTTCGACGGCGAGCCCCGGTACGAGCTTCAGCGCCGCGATCACGCTCGGCATGGCGCCGAACGCCTTCTGATGGCAGTGCCCGTGGACGAGCGCGCGTGCAAAGGCGGACTTGCGCAGCGGTAGCTGCAATCGCCCGGCCCCGCGCTCGCGTACGAGGAATTCTTCGAACGTGAGCGCCGCCGCTGCGAGCGCTGCGCTCGCAGCGCCGGGCAGCAGCGTGCGGAACTCATCGCGCAGCCCCAACAGGCACGACGGCTCGAGCCCGACGATCGGAGTGCCGCGCGCGACGTGCGGCGCAAGCGCCGCGAGCGTGCGCGCGGCTTCGGCGCGCGCCTCTTCGACCATCCCGGTCGCGAGATACGTGCGGCCGCAGCAGAGCGGACGTCCGCCATCGGTGGGCGCGGCGACCGTGACGCGATAGCCGCCCGCCGCCAACACGCGCAACGCAGCACGCAGGTTGTCGGGCTCGAAGTACGTGTTGAAGGTGTCCGCGAGCAGCACGACGTCCGGCGCGGCGCCCGGGACGGTAGCGGCCGACACGGCGCGCGCCACTTCTCGTTGGCCGCGAAACCAGTCGGAGCGCCAGCGCGGCAGCGAGCGCCGTGCCGCGAATCCCGCGATCTTCTCGGACAGTGCCGCAAGGCCCGGCACGCGGTCGCGCAGGTTCATCAGCGGCGCGAGCTTCGCGGCCGCGCGCGCGTAGCGCGGGAGGTGCGCGACGAGCTTGTCGTGCAGGCTCCGCCCGTGGCGCGCGTGATAGTGATGCAGGAACTCCACCTTCATCGCGGCCATGTCGACGCCGGTGGGGCATTCGCGCTTGCAGCCCTTGCACGACACGCACAGCGCGAGCGTGTCGTAGAGTGCGGGCGACGTGAGCCCGTCCGGCCCGAGCTGCCCCGAAAGCGCGAGCCGCAGCGAGTTCGCGCGGCCGCGCGTCACGTGCTGCTCGTCGCGCGTCACGCGGTACGACGGGCACATGGTGCCCGCGTCGAACTTGCGGCAGTGGCCGTTGTTGTTGCACATCTCGACGGCTGCCGCGAAGCCGCGGCCGCGATTCTCCGCGCCAACCTCGTGCTCGGACCAGTCGAGCGCCGTCGCGAGCGGCAGTGTGCGGTAGCCGGGTTTGAACCGAAAAAGGCTGCGGTCGTCCATCTTCGGCGGCGCCACGATCTTGCCGGGGTTCATCAGGCCTTTCGGATCGAACGCGTGCTTGAGCTCGCCGAATGCGCGCGCGAGGCGCTCGCCGTAAACGGGCGCAATCCACTCGGAGCGCACGAGGCCGTCGCCGTGCTCCCCCGAGTAGCTGCCCTTGTACTCCTTCACCATCGCGCACGCTTCCTCGGCGATCGCGCGCATCCGCCGAGCGCCGTCGTCCGTGCGCATGTTGAGGACCGGGCGGACGTGCAGACAGCCGACCGACGCGTGCGCGTAGAACGTGCCGCGCGTCCCGTGCTTCTCGAACACGCGCGTGAGCCGGTCGGTGTATTCCGCGAGGTGCTCGAGCGGGACCGCGCAGTCTTCGATGAACGACACGGGCTTACCGTCGCCCTTCATCGACATCATGATGTTGAGCCCGGCTTTGCGAACCTCCCAGACGTCGCGCTGCAATTGCGGGTCCGCGACTTCGACCACGCTGCCGGGCAGCCCGAGGTCTCCCATCAGCTCCGTGAGCTGCTCGAGCTTCGCGACTTGCGCGCCTAGGTCATCGCCCGCGAACTCGACCAGGAGAATCGCATCGGGCGTGCCGCGGATCGTCTGGTCGACCGTGGCACGGAATGTCGCGATTTCGCGCGACAGATCGATCATCGTGCGGTCGACGAGCTCGACTGCGCTGGGACCGAGCTTGGCGATGTGCTGGGTGAGATCCATCGCCTGATAGAACGTCGGGAAATGCACGATCCCGAGCGCTTTTTGCGTTGGCAGCGGGGACAGCTTGAGCTTGATCTTGCGGAAGTAGCCGAGCGTGCCCTCGGAGCCGACCAGCAGGCTCGCCATGTTGAACGCACTGTCCGAAGCCATGTCGAGGTTGTACCCCGCGACGCGCCGCTGCACGTGCGGCACGCGCGCTGCGATCTCGTCGCGCTCGCGCGCGTGCAGCGCGCGCACCGTCGCAACGAGCTCGCGATGGCGACGTGCCGCGGTCGCAGACCCTTGGCTCGGACCCTCCGATCCGTTCGCGCCGACCTCGCCGAACGTGACGGTCTCGCCCGTCGAGAGCCAGGTCTCGGCAGCGAGCACGTTGTGCACCATGTTTCCGTAGCGCATCGAGCGTGCGCCGCAGCTGTTGTTCGCCGTCATTCCGCCGATCGTCGCTTGCGCGGACGTCGACACGTCGACGGGATACCAGAGGCCATGTTTCTTGAGTCGCGCGTTGAGATCGTCGAGCACGATCCCGGGCTCGACCCACGCGGTCCGTCCCTCCGCATCGAGCTCGAGCAATCCGTTGAGGTGCTTACTGTTGTCGATCACGAGCGCGGCGCCGACGGTCTGGCCGCATTGCGACGTGCCCGCGCCGCGCGGCAGCAGAGGTACTCCGGCGTCCGCGGCGATCTCGAGCGCCCGCTGCGCGTCCTCGACGGTTCGCGGCACGACGACGCCGAGCGGATCGATCTGGTAGATCGACGCATCCGTGGAGTAGCGGCCGCGTGAGAACGCGTCGAACAACACTTCGCCCTCGAGCTCCCGGCGCAGTCGCGCCTCCAGGGAGGCGAGGGGCAATTCGTGCATCTTGATGAAACTCGATCGAAGAGGATTCGGCCGGGGGTGTATTGTATGCGCCGCCGAACGAAGAGTGCCCATCCCGATGAACCGAGAATCCAAGAGCGGCGGACAGGTGTCCGTCCACACTGGCCGTCACTTTCTGCAAATCCCGGGTCCGACGAACGTGCCGGATCGCGTCCTGCGCGCGATGGCACAGCCGACGATCGATCATCGCGGCCCGGAGTTCGGTGTGCTCGGCCGCGAACTGTTGAACGACGTGCGCGCGGTCTTCAAGACCACGCAACCGGTGGTGATCTTTCCCGCGTCGGGCACCGGAGCGTGGGAGGCGGCGCTCGTAAATACGCTGTCCCCCGGTGACACGGTCCTCATGGCGGAAACGGGCCAGTTCGCAAGTCTTTGGGAGCAAATGGCCAAGAGGCTCGGGCTCGTGACGGAGCTGCAGCCGACGGATTGGCGCCACGGCGCCGACCCGGACGCGATCGAGGAGCGGTTGCGCGCCGATGCGCGCCATGTGATCAAGGCCGTGTGCGTCGTGCACAACGAGACCTCCACCGGCGTCGTGAGTCGGATCGCGGAGGTCCGCAAGGCAATCGATGCGGCACGCCACCCGGCGCTGCTCCAGGTCGACACGATCTCGTCGCTCGCCTCGATCGACTACCGGATGGACGAGTGGGGCGTCGACGTCACCGTGGCGGGGTCGCAGAAAGGGCTGATGCTGCCGCCCGGCCTGAGCTTCAACGCCGTCTCGGAGAAGGCGCTGGCCGCGAGCAAGAGCGCGAAGCTGCCGAAGGCGTTCTGGGGCTGGGACGACATGCTGAAAGCGAACAAGACCGGCTATTTCCCGTACACGCCGGCGACGAACTTACTGTACGGCCTGCGCGAAGCGCTCGCGATGCTCGCGGAAGAGGGGCTCGAGAACGTGTTTGCTCGCCACACGCGCCACGGCGAAGCTGCGCGCCGCGCCGTCCGTGCCTGGGGTCTCGAGGTCCTGAGTCTGAACCCGGCGGAGCACAGCGGGTCGCTGACGGCCGTGGTGATGCCCGCGGGGCACGACGCCGACGCGCTGCGGGCGCGCATCCTCGACGCGTTCGACATGTCGCTCGGCACCGGTCTCGGCAAGCTCGCGGGTAAGGTATTCAGGATCGGCCATCTCGGTCACTTCAACGACCTCACCCTTGCGGGCACGCTCGCGGGTGTCGAAATGGGTCTCAAGCTTGCGCAGGTACCGCATCGGGCGGGCGGGCTGCAGGCTGCACTCGACTTCCTAGCCGCCGCCGCGGGTGGGCAGGCTTAAGAGGGCCTAGAGGCTCCACTGCCACGAAATGCCGAGCGACGGCTGGAGCGCGCCGGCAGTCGTGTACGTCGCGCGGAGCATCTTGAGGTTCAGGCCTAGCTGGCCGAGTCCGACATTCCAGGATTGGTCATAAGCCACGGAGCCCGCGGTCTCTGGCCGCGCGCCGACGATCTTGTCGACCTTGATCTTGAGCGCGCCGCGGCCGCTCAACGCGCGCGACATGAGCCCGGCGACCTCGGCCTCGACGCCGACTCGACGGTTCTCCGGTCGCACATTCGGCAGCGCGGCCCGTTCGGGCACGCGCGGAGTGGTGCCGACCGTGGTCTCGACCACCGCCCTGCTGCGCAGGGTGATCGGAGTTAGGGCGTTGGCGTCGCTGAACTTTTGATA
>Ga0190274_10002032_pt1 | contig 11863 bp, 17 predicted proteins | sample Popmic531T_FD_133002 | JGI IMG/M metagenome (GOLD analysis project Ga0190274, IMG submission 133002) | Populus adjacent soil microbial communities from riparian zone of Yellowstone River, Montana, USA - 531 T | ecosystem: Environmental > Terrestrial > Soil > Riparian zone | place: USA: Montana...
AATTAAGAGTGATAAGACCAGCGAGTTCAGCATTCCCTTTGAAGCAAACGATCCGGAACACCAGTTCCTTCTGCAATCATTGATGGATGTTTTCAAATCATTCCAGTTCGATGTTACTTTCAGGTATGTAAGCAGCATACCTGCAGCTATTACGCTCCCTCCGGTTGAAAGCTATTTCACGTTTGATGTCAGAATAGCCTGGCAATATAAATGGCTTACATGGTCCATTGTAGGTCAGAACCTTGCCCAGGATAAACGCAAGTCAGGTACAATAGAAATTCCGCGCAGCGGATTCACACGTTTGATATTCAGGTTTTGAAAAAGTCATTACGAAATATTTTATTTTTAAGAATCAGCTTCCTGAAGGCATGCTGCATTTACCTGCTTACATTTGCGGCCAATCATACATTTGCACAAAGCAAGGCAGAAGAGTACCAGGTGAAGGCAGTTTTTCTCTACAATTTCACCCAGTTTATTGACTGGCCTGAAAAAGCATTTAAAAGTCCGGATGAACCATTTATTATAGGAATCATGGGCGATGATCCATTTGGAAATTACATTGACCGTACGGTTGAAGGGGAGCTTATCGGCACACACCCGATCAAAATAAAACGCTGCCACGATTTGCGAAGTGCCTTGTCATGCCATATTTTATATATCAATTCATTCGACAGGGAATGGCTGAGGACGATACTGAATTCAGTTTCAGAAAAAAATATATTGACCGTAAGTGATGATCCTTCTTTCAATAACCTGGGCGGCATCATTCGTTTTTATACTGAAGACAATAAGATCAGGCTTCAGATAAATCTGCCGCGTTCGAAGGAAGCAGAACTTTCAATCAGCTCCAAGCTGCTGAGTGTAGCAAAAACAAATTGAAAGTATGAAGCTGAAAGATGCTCCTATACAAAGGAAATTGCAGAGTGTAATCCTGCTTACCTGCATTACCGTTTTGCTGCTGATCGTATCGGCATACCTTGTCCTTGAATATTATTCATTCCGAAAAGCAGAACACAACTATGTTTCTTCACTCGGGAAGGTGATTGCTTCCAACAGTTCAGGGGCACTGGCATTCGACAGCCAGAAAGATGCGAATGAAATTCTTGGAGCACTGAAAGCAAACCCGCATATTGTTACTGCATGCCTCTATGATAAGGATGGAAAAATATTTGTCGTCTATCCCAAGCACGCCAAGACCGGTTATCCAAAAGCACCGGGTGGAAACGGTTATACAGTAGTGAACGGTCATATTGAAGGTTTTACAGAAGTCACCCAGGAGAATAAACGACTGGGAACATTGTACCTGAAGTCCGATCTCGAGGCGATGTACGAGCAATTGCGACACTATGCAGCCATCGGACTCCTGCTACTAATGGGATCATTGGTGGTAGCATACTTTCTCTCAAGACTTTTGCAACAATCAATTTCAGAACCCATCCTTGCGCTGGAGCAAACAGCAAAAGCCATTTCTGAAAACCGGGATTATTCCGTTCGTGCCACACAATATGGAAACGATGAGATGGGATCACTGACCCGTGCATTCAATGACATGTTAACGCAGATCCAGTTCCAGAACAGGGAGATTGTTTCCTTTAATCAAAATCTTGAGTTAAAAATTAAGGAACGTACTGCGGCGCTCCAGGAACAAAAAGATTTTGTGGAGACTATTATTAATTCTTCAGTGGACCTTGTAGCTGTATTTGATACCCGGTTAAATTACATCATGCTGAATAAAAGAGCTGATGAATATTACAGTATCAGCCGGGACAGCATAATAGGTAAGAATATACTGGATGTATTTCCACAAATAAAAAACACATCCATGCACAGGGATCTCCAGGGTGCTTTGAAAGGTGAGTATATTCATGATGACAAGTACAGGTCCCCGGTAATACACAGGGCTTTTGAAAATTTTTATATTCCCTTGAAAGATGGCGATGAAAGGATTTACGGCGTGCTTTTAATCGGGCACGACATCACCAGTATCATGCGTGCCAATGAGCAGTTGGAAAGTCTGAATGCTGAGCTCCTTAAATCAAACCGCGACCTCGAACAGTTTGCATATGTGGCTAGTCATGACTTGCAGGAACCGCTAAGGAAAATCCAGACTTTCACACAGCTTATTGGTGACAATCCTAATGACAGCGAAAAGCAAAAGGTCTATCACCAGAAGATTGCGCAGGCAGCTTCGCGGATGCAAAACCTTATCAGGGATGTTCTCAGCTTTTCCAGGATCTCACGCACCGAGGAAGCTTTTACCATGACAGATCTGAACATCATCATGGAAAATATTAAAAGCGATTTTGAGTTGATTATCCGGGAGAAGCAGGCTGTGATCAATTATCCTGTTTTGCCGGTGATCAGGGGAATTCCGCTGCAGCTATTCCAACTGTTTTCGAACCTGATTAGTAATTCTCTAAAGTACAACGACAAGCATCCTGTCGTTAATATCACTTTTGAAAAACCTTCAGCTTCAGAAGTTCAAAAATATTCCAAGCTGAACCCGGATTTTTCCTATATCAAGTTTGTTTTTTCAGATAACGGAATCGGTTTTGAACAGGAATACAGCGAAAGGATTTTTAATGTTTTCCAGCGATTGCATGGTAAGCAAACGTACAGCGGAACAGGAATAGGTTTGGCTATTTGCAAAAAAATTGTCGAGAACCATGAAGGGTTCATATTTTCAACGGCAAAGCCAAACGAGGGAGCATCATTTACTGTCATTCTTCCCGGTTGAAAACTAATTACCTCAGGAACAAAAAAATATTCTGGATATTAAATACCCCAGATTGAAAGCCCACTGAAGAAAAACCTCCGCATTTATTTATCAACAAACCTGAACATTATTGTTCCCTGAAGGGATGTTCGTGATGAAAATCAGTATCTACTTTTTGATTTTTTTTTAAGTCCTTGTTGGATCTTTCGGTTGTCTTTTCTTTTTGCTGAAGTTTCCTTAATTGTTTCTTTTCTGATCCAGTTTTATTTACACTTTTCATTTTTTGATTAATAAAAAAATGCAGAAGCACCTCCGGTCAGGTAATTACATATTGCCTGCAACAGCAGTTGCTTTTGAATGAGATTGTGTTTGTTCAGCTGTGCCCTGGTATTCTGGTTTATGAGTCCGGATAAACTCTATCAGTTTATCGGCAGCATCCAAGCCTAAATCGGCGGCTTTCCTCCGCATTTTTTTCCCACTGGGATGAAAGAGTAAAAATCCAATTCCTGCCAGCGTTGTTCCAATAGCGGCACCGGTTAAAATTCTTTGATATTTCATAGCATTAATTATTATGTGATTAAAGTAATTTAAGGTTTTGCCCCTTTAAAAAACTCAATAATTTTTTTTAGGGATAATTCAGTTTCCTGTCTGTCGTGTTGACGTGACCGTTGGCGTTGGACATGCTGCTCCTGGTGTTGGGGCTTTTGTTGCATTGCCTCGTAGAAATTGCGTATGGATTTATAATTCTTCATCATGGCTTTTTACTTCAGATATTATTAAAAAGTCATGCCTTGTTATTTTATTCCGAAACCAATGTCTCAGCGACTGCTTTCAGCGCTTTCCTGATTTCATATTTCATCAGAAAAAAGCTTGCCGGCTTCATTATAATATGTGCAGCGCCAAGGATTTTGCATTCTTCCATTTCTTTGACAAGTTTAGAATCAGTGCAGACTATCACAGGAATGTGTGACAATCCCGGATCTGCCTTTAAAATTTTCAATAATTCCAATCCATTCATTTTAGGCATGTGAAGGTCAAGGAAGATGGTATCCGGACGGTTTTCGGTCTCTATGATATAGGTCAAAGCCTCTTTGCTATCCGTCATTTGGATACAATTCATTTTGTTATCAATTTCCCGAAGTGTTTCCGCAATCAAGGCGCAATCATCTTCGTCATCATCAATTATCAGAACGGTTTTGTATTGCTTATTGGTCAACTCTGGCATCAGTAGAATGAAAAAAAATTAGTGTGAAGGTTTTGACATTTCATAAAAAATCATTCCATTCCCTTCCAAATAAAAATAAAATCAAGCGGCATGTTTTTTTATGTCATCAGGCCCAGCATTCAACTTCCTATTCAAATGCCGGAAACAATTCCCAAACATGTCCTGATCTCTGACCGTAGCCAATTGGGTTTTTGGTGCAAGTATTTTGACTGTTCGGTAAAAGACCTGGAGGATGCGGTAAGTAAGATAGGATCGTGCCCGGAGGAGATAAGACTCTATCTCAGAAAAAAACCGGGTAAAAAAGGGCTTGCTTTCTGGTGGGAGTTTATGAAGTAGTTACTTTTTCGTCGAATCTATTTTCTCTCCTCCATTTGATGACGGATTATTGTTTGAAGGATTACCTGTTCCACCGCCGGGTTCTGTTGCATGACTGATGTCTGCTGAATCCCTGTAAATAGTATTCGCCGCTTCCGAATTGCCTACAGCAGAGTCGCCGGCATTATCGTTCTCCGAATTTCCATCCTTTGTAGTGGTGGTATCGCCGCATGAAGCAAAAAGGATCATGGCGGCGATGGAAAGTGTGCAAAAATAAATTTTCATCAGCTACATTATTTCATTCCCATTTCGTTTTCCAAATCAAGGTCATTTGGACCTGCCTTGGAACCTGTGTAAGAGAACGTTTTTACTTTCCCGTCTTCCTTCGTGCAGGTCATGGTGCCATGAATTGTATCTCCATTCACAGTCCCGGTAAGAAGGGTTCCTGATTTAGATGTATTGGCACTTGACTTACAGTCTGCTGAAAACGAAATCCCGGTGCTTTCCATTCCCCAGCTTTTGTAGGGACACTTCTCATTTTTAATTTCTCCCTTCCCGGAAGTTTTTACATCGCCATTTTCAAAACGGATCAGCATTTTGCGACTGTCTTTCATATCGCTGTTCATGGTACCCGATTTGTCAGTTTTAGGTTGTTCAACATCCCGCTTTGTAAGATCAGGATTTTCACTCATTTTGTCCTCAGTCATGGTTCCGGGTGTACCCGTGGTTCCTGGGATATTTTCTGTTAAAGTAACGGCAAATGCTTTACCATCGAGCATTGCTTTATTTGTTGTTACTTCTGTTTTAGATTCTGTTTGAGTATGCTGTGCAAATGTCACAGAACACATTGACACTGCTGCAAATAACAAGATGTACTTTTTCATTTTATTCAGGGTTAAAAATTATAAACAGTATTAAAAATTTATGCCGCTGCTGCTATCTTTTTGTCAGCACTGAATTTTTTCATTTTAAGTACCAAAAGAATGATGGATTGAAACTGCGCGGTTACTTTGTAATATTGCATTCTTATTTACTTAGCCAATATGGAGCTTTCAGCATCGGCATTATCACGACTTGCTTACCAGCATCTCACAATTTCAGAATTGATATCAGGTATTGCAGAAGCAAGAATTCATTTGCATCCGGCTTCGGGCAAATGGAGCATACACGATAATATTGCCCACCTGGCCAGGTATAATATTGTTTTCCAGGATCGCATCAAATCAATTTTGCAGGAGGATGATCCGGTATTTTCCCGTTACGTTGCAGAAGCAGATGATGCATTTCCTTCGTGGCAGAAGAAAAGCACAAGTGCACTCATTGAATCCATTACAACCGAGAGAAAAAGAATTTCCACAATGGCTTCTTCCATGTCACCCGAGCAGCTTGAAAGGACTGGCATGCATCCCCGTTTTGGGCAATTATCTCTAATTGCTTGGCTGGAGTTTTTCCTGTTCCACGAAGCGCATCACATCTTCACCATTTTCCAGTTGAAGAACGACACCGCGCTAAAAGTTTAATGAAGAATTTTGTAAACGAGTTCTTTAAGCAAGGAACCCTCACTCATGTAAGGTGAATTCACCCCTTTTGATTTCATGTCATAGTCGCGAAGCAACGAAATCACGCTGATGACTTTTTCCTCGGAGTAAACTTTTGCGGCAGTCTCGTAATCACCGACGAAATAAGGATTCACACCCAAAGCCCCTGCAACTTCATTGCGGCTTTTCACCGGCAGGCGGTGGTAGGTAAGTACTTTCAGAAAATAGGAGTGGAGCTGAGGAATGGTAAGTACCAGGGGATTGTTTTTCTGGTTGGCGCCAAAATAATTGATGATCTGGTTGGCCTTTAAAACATTCCTTCTTCCAAGCGCTGCATTCAGTTCGAAAATATTGAATTCTTTGCTGATGCCAATGTTATTTTCAACAAGGTTCAGGTCTATTTCCGCGCCGGGATGTACGTTCAGAAAAAGTTTTTCAAGTTCATTGGAAATTTTTGAGAGGTCATTTCCAAGGTATTCTGCCATCAATGCCGCGGCCCTTGAATTGATACGGTGTCCTTTTGAAGAAACATAATCGCTGATCCATTCAGGAATTTTATTTTCATAGAGCTTTTTAGATTCAAACAGCAGCGCTTTTTTTTCCAGTTCTTTCCCGGACTTTGTTCTCCTGTCAAGCGACTTGTATTTATAACAGAAAACAAGGATCGTTGCCTTCTGAGGGTTTTGAATATAATCGAGCAGAAAATTTTTTTCTTCCTTGCTTTCTTTGGCAATTAAATTTTTGATATCCTGTGCTTCCTTTACAATCACAACCTGGTGGTTGCTCATCATCGGGTAGCGTTTCGCATAGCTGATGAGTGTGGGGACATCAACTTCTTTCCCGTAAAGAACTGTCTGGTTGAACTCTTTCTCATTATCAGAAAGCACATTTTTTTCAATGTAGTCTGAAATGAGATCAATATAATAGGGCTCATCCCCGCACAAAAAGTAGACAGGATGATAAATCTTGTTCTTTAAATCCAGAAGAATTTTATCGTGCGTCATCGGTCAGCAAAGTTAGCTTCAAGGTTCCCTTTTTATAGTAGACAGGAAAGATTTTTTTTAACAGGATGAACCCTGTCAGACCTTGTGTTCATTCATTATTTTATTGAGCCACCTGATCATCAGCAAGATAATTACAGACGTAATAAGCGCCAGGACAAAATTGACAAGGAAGAAATTCGCTTTATGATCATACCCGTCCCACAATCCAGCAAGCATCCCGCTCAATTTGTTTCCGATGGATGTTGATAGGAACCACCCACCCATCATAAGGCCTGTAAGCCGGGGAGGGGAGAGCTTTGAAACAAGAGAAAGCGCCATTGGACTCAGGCACAATTCACCGATCGTAATGATGCCATAGGAACCAATCAGCCACATCATTGAACTTTTCTCCAGGCCATTGTGGCATGCATAGGACGCCCCAACCATTACCAGTGTTGAAAGGGCGGTGATGAACAAACCATAGAATATTTTCCATGGAGTGGTTGGCTCTTTATTTTTTCGTTTCAGCAACGACCAGAAAAGAATCACAAGTGGCGTAAGTACGACTACCCAAAATGGATTTACGGATTGAAATAATTCCGTGGATACAAGTGTAACACTTCCACCCTCGACGGGCTTACTTTCGGCTGGAAGATTTTTGAAATACAACGGATAATCATATGTCTTGATTGGCTTCCCGTCAGCATCTCTTGCCACACGAAACTGCTCATCCGTAACAGGTACTGAATCCTTTACATATGCCGGTTCCTGAACCATGCCGATTCCTTTGGCAGGCACAATAAGCGTTGCAGGAACTTCCCGGTTTGTATAACTCTCAGCCCAGGTTGTAAGTGCAGTACCGTTTTGTTTGAAGATAGCCCAGAAAACAATTGCTACTGCGAATACTGCCAGCAAAGCAGCGATGGGCCTCTTGTCCTCCTTGTTTGAACGCACCATGATGGAAATATAATATACTGCCACAGGCAAAGCGCCGAATATAAATGCATCGGTGCTGTCGCTTCCGAAAATATTCGATGGTATAGACCAACCGATATAACCTGCAATCAAAGCCGGGAGCAAGGTAAGTCCAAGGATTTTTCCAACAGGCATGTCTTCCGATTTGGTTGGCTTGCGCACATCGGCATGCTTGTAATGTTTCATTCCGATCCAGAATATGATGACACCGATAAACATTCCAATCCCTGCAGCAGAGAAAGCCGCTCCCCAACTGAATGTGTTCCTGAGATAAGCGCCAAAAAAATTACAGATGAAAGCGCCAATGTTTATACCCATGTAAAAAATACTATAACCTGAATCTTTTAGCGGCTTATATTTTTCATCGTTGTACACATTCCCCAGCAAGGTTGAAATATTTGGTTTGAAAAAACCATTGCCGATGCAAATGATCAGCAGGGAAACATAGAAAGCTGTGTCGCCCGGGATTGCAAGCCCGCAATAACCGATTCCCATCAGGATTCCTCCCAGCGTAATCGAAAAGCGGTAACCCAATAACCTGTCGGCAAGAAGACCGCCGATAAATGGAGTCAGGTATACGAATGCAATGTAGGTTCCGAAAATATCAGAGGCTTCTTTTCTGTCCATGGCCATTCCACCTTTTTGGGTATCGGTCATATACAGGAAAAAAATTCCAAGCATCAGGTAAAAGCCAAATCGCTCCCACATTTCTGAGAGGAAGAGATAAGGCAATGCTTTCGGATGTTTACGTGCCATTAAAAACGATTATCAGGATGATCAGCGTAATTAAAATGCGGAAAGCAATTAATGTTTGGAAGCTGCAATGCTGAACTTAAGTGTAAATTCATCATAAATCGCTTTGTCGCCAATGTCTTCAAAAAAAGTTTTGGAGCCATACTTGACGTCAAACTTTGAACGGTCAATAACGGCAGATCCCGTTGCAAATATCATGTTGCCTTCCATCCTCATGGCTGAATTAAAAATAACTTCATTAGTCTTATCCTTGATAGTCAGCATTCCTTTCACTGCATGCGTGAGGCCATCTTTTGGCTCAGCTAATGGTGTAATTGAATTCAGAACGAAGGTGGATTTAGGATAGGCGGCAGCATCAAAAAAATCAGCCGACTTCAAATGGTTTTCAAGTTTCTTCTTGTGTTCCGGCGATTGAATATCACTGTTCGCAATCGTATTCATATCTACTACGAAGGTACCTGTGTAGTTGCCATGGTTATTGCTGAATTCTCCACTTGAAAATTTAATTGTTCCATTGTGCTTTCCAGTCACTTTTTCAGCATACCATTCCAGCGTGCTTGAATCTGTATTTACTTTATATACGTCTGTATGGGGCTTGATGCCGGTGAATGATACCAGCAGGCTGCAACAGATTACGGCCAGAAAAACTGAAAGTTGTTTCATAAAATTGATTGTATATTAGATTATGGATTTGCTACGACTTCCTTTTTGAAAATCTTTGCATCAGCTACGAAAGTACCAAAAGGCAACAAGGAAGCAAGCAATGCCAGGAATGTTTTTTTGAAATCCCATTTCTTTTCCGATCTCACGATCATCACCCACAAGCAATAAGCGATAAAAAGAATTCCATGTGCCATGCCGATGACATAATTCGGCGTAGGCATTTCGTACACATACTTGAGCGGCATGCCGATGCCCATGAGCAACAGGAAACTCGTTCCTTCCAGGTATGCAAGCAATCGTAGCCTCGACAGGTTCATGTGATTGGTGTTTTTAAGTTCTATAAATGCGAATAAGTTCCTCAGTCGATTTTCCGGTAAACGGTTCCAATGTAATCCAGGAAATCGGGTTCAAGCCCCTGCCGGCGGATAATGGTTTGCATTTGTGCCCGGTGGTGGATAGAATGATAGTTCAATTGCAATGCAATGTCTTCATATCGTGCTTCATAATATCCGCCATCAAAACCAATGAATCGAACATATTCTTTAAGTCCCGAATCTGATTTCTTCTCAAGAAAAGAAATCCATTTTTCAAAGGAATCATCCCATTTGCTTTGCAGATCTTCATATTGATACAAAGGATCCCACCAGCTCATCTCTTGTGAATTTGGAACCTCATTCGCCCTCGCCAGCCACTTGTACATACAATTGATCAGGTGACTAATCAGCTTCACACATTCACTTTGATCAGGAAGCTGTCCGACTTTTTCAATCAGCTTCCTGTTTGCGAAATGGTTATACTGAAAAGTTTGAATGAGATATTCTTTCACTGTATTTTCAAATTCTAATTCCTTGCGAATCTCTCAACAATGAGGTTCTCACATCTCAAATCTCCTATCTCGTATTTTATTCAAATCTCAAATGCTTCACAGTGAGTCCGTGATTGATCAGCTCATTCAGCGAATCAATTCCAATTCGTAAATGGAGGTCTACAAATTTTTCCGTGACTACTTTGTCGCTCTTTGCGGTTTTGACACCGGTGCTGAGCAATGGATGATCTGAGATGAGCAGCAGTGCCCCCGAAGGAATTTTATTTGCAAAACCTGCCGTGAAAATGGTTGCAGTTTCCATGTCAATTGCCATGCAGCGTGTTGTCTGCAGATATTTTTTAAAGGCTTTGTCATGTTCCCACACGCGCCTGTTTGTCGAATAAACTGTTCCTGTCCAGTAATCTTTTTTGTGATTGCGAATCGTGGTTGAAACAGCTTTCTGCAGACTGAAAGCAGGCAGTGCAGGTACTTCTATCGGCATGTAATCATTACTCGTTCCTTCTCCGCGAATGGCAGCGATAGGAAGTATCAGGTCCCCGAGTTTATTCTTGCTTTTATTTTTCAATCCGCCGCACTTTCCAAGGAACAAAGCGGCTTTGGGTTGAATGGCGCTCAGCAAGTCCATGATCAAAGCAGCATTGGGACTGCCAATTCCAAAGTTTATAATGGTAATCCCTTTATATGTTGCATTTGGCATGGGCCTGTCAGCTCCTCTTACTTCCACACCATTCCATTCAGCGAAAAGACGGACGTAGTGGCTGAAATTTGTCAGCAGCAGGTACTTACCGAAACTTTTCAGGGGTGTGCCGGTATAGCGAGGCAGCCAGTTGTCAACAATTTGTTTTTTTGTGTTCATTCAAAAACGTTGGAATAAAACAGTTTCTTCGCAGGATAAAATGGAGGTGCAACTACCTGTATTAAAACTCCCCGCACCAGTTTTCAGGATCATTCCCGGAAGTGGACAAAGTTCTAAAATATTTGATACGATCCGCAGAAAATATGTGCTGCTCACACCTGAAGAATGGGTCCGCCAACACCTGCTGCATTATTTCATCGGTGAAAAAAAATTTCCTTCAAGCCTGATTGCAGTCGAGAAAAGTGTAAAGGTGAACGGTCTTCCAAGAAGGACTGACGTGCTTGTTTACAATTCAAAACTTGAAAAACTTTTACTGGCCGAATGCAAGGCGCCATCTGTAAAAATCAACCAGGCCGTGTTTGACCAGGCCGCCCGTTATAATATGACGCTCGATGTGAAATACTTCGTACTTACAAATGGTTTTGAAACGTATTGTTGTACGATGGACCACGTGCTGAAAAAGTACCTGTTTCTCAAGGATGTTCCATTGTATACTGAACTTTGATCTATCTCACATCTCACTTCTCATATCTCATATCTCAAATCTCATATCTCAAATCTATTATTTCTTCACCGGCACCTCTTTCACAATTTTCCCTTTGTCATAAATAGTTTTCCTTACAAGTACAGAGTCATCAGCAAACTCCCGCCATTCACCCTGCTCGTTATTCTGATCGTAGTTTCCAATTCGCTGCACCCTTCCTTTGTCGTTGTATTCCCTGGCTTCGCCCTGCAGTGTTCCATTGTTGTAAGTGTGTTCAAGTGTAACGATGCCTTTTGCATTATACCAACGTGTAACTCCATCCCGTTGACCATATTTCCACGTTCCTTCTTCCTGTAATTTTCCATCTTCGTAAAATGTCTTCTTGGAGCCGTTCAATATTCCATCTGAATAGTTTTCTATAGATTTTACCCGTCCCATATTATTCATCAACGTGCGGGTACCATTCAGCTTGTTGTTTTTAAAAGTTTCGTCGGCCGTAATCATTCCATTTGTTCCAAATAAAATATTA
>Ga0190274_10002033_pt1 | contig 11855 bp, 10 predicted proteins | sample Popmic531T_FD_133002 | JGI IMG/M metagenome (GOLD analysis project Ga0190274, IMG submission 133002) | Populus adjacent soil microbial communities from riparian zone of Yellowstone River, Montana, USA - 531 T | ecosystem: Environmental > Terrestrial > Soil > Riparian zone | place: USA: Montana...
TCCAGAGTGTTTTCTATTACAATATTATCAGCTATTCCTGCGCCACTTGTTGTTAATAATGGAGGAGCACTGGAATGTAATCTTGGAGGTTCTTATACTTATCAATGGTTTTACAACAGTTTTGCAATTCCCGGAGCAACTAATTCATCGTATACTCCGGCGCAGGTTGGAAATTACCAGGTGCTGGCAATAGCTCCAAGCGGGCAGGCGAATTATTCAACAGGCTATTACTTCAATCCACTCGGAATTAATGAAAACGATTTTATAGTTTCATTATCGGTGCAGCCGAACCCGAGCACTGAGGGAATATTTATGATAAATGCAGAAATGAAAAAGAATTCACGGCTGAGCATATACGTTGCTGATATTTATGGACGCGAAGTGATTACAGAAAACCGTACAGCATTAAAAGGGAATACCACTTTTGAAATTGACCTGAGCAAACAAGCTGCCGGAATGTATGTAATGGATCTTCGTGATGAAAATTCCGGAGTGACCACAATGAAATTGATTAAATCGCGTTGAAACCACAAAGTTATTGGTGTAACCGGCACTGATATATCTAAACAGGCAACTCGTTTCAAGCCTGGAGCCAAGGGGCTCATTGAGAATGCCCTGTTTTAGTTTAAGTTCCTTTACTGTTTTTCTATTTTCCCGTGTTGTGTTGGATCGCTCTGAATGATTATTCCACACTTCAGGGTTGCTTTAATTTATGATATCCTGATGCCGCAGTTTGGAAAGCGGTAACAAATAGATTACCCTAATTAAAAATATTTTTATAAACCCTTTTCTAAAATCTGATGCCAATGAAAACCTTATTACCCACTTTGATTTTAATTATTTGCACATTTCAAATCCATGCGCAAACTCCCACTCCCGCAAACAAGAGAAATTTACCCATCAGTAATAATTTAAGGAATGTAGGAGTCCCGCTCGGAAGAACGATTCCTTCAAAAACAAATGCAAACACTGCGGGAAACAGGCATTCCGCTCCCTCCACACAGGCAATAGCTGAGTTGATTGGTACAACCACATATGATCTTCAGACAAACTCCGCTGGAGGTAATCGCATTTACAGTTCCGGAAATACTGTTGCTGCGACCTGGACTATGAGTCAGACACTCTCTCCTACTTATCCTGACCGTGGAACGGGTTACAATGTATTTAATGGAACTAACTGGGACCAAATCCCTACATCCACAATTGATAGCCTTAGTTGGCCAAGTATTGATCTTGGATTTGGAAATACCGAATATGTCGTGGGTCATAATAAAGCTCCTTCTAACAATGACCTTGTTCTTCTGAAACGAACACCAGCTGGTACCGGAACATGGATGAAATCCTATTTGCCTCCTCATCCTGCGGGCCATTATTGTCAATGGTCAAAAATGAGGGTGGGTGGAGCTAACGGTGCCACTATACACGTAATTGCACTCACCAGGCCTGTAGCCAATGGTGGTATGCTGAACAATGGAATTGATGGCGCATTAACTTACAGCCGTTCACAGGATGGAGGTGCTACATGGGATCTTGTGCATGTTGCATTGCCAATGGTAGATGCGGCACATTATGCCAGGATGAAAGCGGATTCTTATGCTATTGATGTAAAAGATAACACGGTCGCCATCACTCAGGGATCAATGTTCAATGACTGGATACTGTGGAAGTCGGCAGATAATGGCACCAGTTGGACGCGCAGCGTGATACAACAATTTCCTATTGCTGCTTACGACTCTACCTCAATGTCTACGGATATTAATGGAGATTTCGTTGCAGACACTCTGGATGTAACAGATGGTTCGCAAACGGTTTTAATTGACAACAATTACATGGTACATTGCTGGGCTGGTGCCGTAAGAATAATGCAGGACCCGGGTCTTCCGTTTATTTATTTCCCATTTACTGATGGTTTAAATTACTGGAATGAAGGATTTCTTTCCTTTCCACCTGTAAGTATTGCTTACGTAGCGGATATTGATGGGGACGGAACCATTGTTTTTGCGGAGGGTGTCCCGGAGTATGGCACAGGTTTGACAAGTATGCCAACAGCAGGAATTGATGGCGGATCAACCATTATAGTTGCCTATTCTGGCATGGTCGAAAATACATCTAACGGTATGCCACCTCCAATGGAACAAAGTTACAGGAACATTTATTTTTTAGCTTCCACAGATAATGGCCAAAGTTGGACTGATCCGGTCCAATTTGATGGGTCTGCTTTTGATGAATCCGTCTACCCATCCATCGCCAGGAATGTAGGTCCTGACATTCATCTGATTGTTCAACGCGATGGAGAGCCCGGGCTGAGCGTGACTGGAACGGATCCTATGGGAAATAATGAAATCATGTATTATGTGGAAGATCCAGGTACACTTTTTAATGGTGTGACAGTAAACCCGGTTCATCATATACAAATGGGAGGTATGGTTTATTTTGATCAGAATCAAAATGGAATCAAAGATGCCGGGGAATCCAGGATGATGAATTACCCTTTACAATTGAGCCCCGATAATGCTTTTGCGGAAACCAATACCTTTGGTATCTACACTTTTCAAACCGATACCGGAACACATACAGTCAACATATTAAATGGGCCAGACTGGATTACCACCAGTGATTCCATAAGTTATACTGTTACAGTTGACACTCTTTATTATAACAATCTTGATTTTGGGGTTTACCCAACTGCATCGAATTATAGTTTATCTACTGTTATCACCGGAGGAATTCCGCGATGCAATAATTATATTACTTATTGGATTAGTTATTTTAATAATGGGACAACACCGACTTCTGGAATTGTTCGATTCCTGAAAGATCCGCAACTTGTTTACAACATAGCTAATCCACCGGTTAATTATGCTTCGGCCGATACTTTTGAATGGAATTTTGTAAACCTGATGCCTTTTGAACAAAGAATGGTTTCAATAACAGTTTCAAGTTTTGGTCTGGCTATTGGTGCAACCATTTTCAATTGCGCTGAAGTGCTTTATGATAATGGATCCACCGGAGGTGTAAGCGAAGATTGCACTTCGCAACAAATTATTTGTTCATTTGACCCCAACGATAAAGCAGTCAATCCACCTGGTGTCGGAATTCCTAATTATGTATTGTTAACTGATACCCTGGTATACACAATTCGTTTTCAAAATACCGGAAATGATACTGCTTTCACAGTGCGCGTGCGTGACACTTTGGACGCAATAATTGATCCTGCATCATTCCGGCTCATCGCCAGTAGTCATCCTGTGAATGTGATCCGGTTGAACGGAAATATTGTGGTGTTTGATTTTGAAAATATTTTGCTTCCTGACAGTGCTGCTGATGAACCAGGCAGCAATGGGTTTGTGAAATATTCCGTGCGGCCGTTACCCGGAACTCCGGTAGGTACTGTTTTGAATAATACCGCGCATATATTTTTCGATTACAATCCGGCAATTGTAACGAATACAACTTCAAATACTCTGGTTGATGTAATTGGGTTGAATGAGCATGTCAGTCACGAAATGAAAATGTTGGTTTACCCGAATCCTGTCAATGACGAAACAACGATCACTTTTTCCAACATGCTGAATGGGTCACAACAGATAATCATTAGAGATTTATCTGGCCGGGAAATAAAAAGGGTCCGGAAATTTTCAGGAAATTCTGTAGTGATTTCAGCATCCGGATGGACTTCGGGAATGTATTTTATAACGGTTGCGGATGGTACAGGAAAAATTATCGGAGTAGAAAAGTTGTTGGTGAATTAATATATATTCTGAAAAATTAAACTGCACTGAAGACTTCTTCAGTGCAGTTATTTTTTGTCACCAACTATATGCATCTCCAGTTTAGCCATCAATTCATTGGCTACCGGTTCCGCATAAACTCCATATGCATTTATTAAAATACCCTTGGTATTACGTTTTTCAGAGGATATTGCATAAATGATACTCTGCTCAGATGGATCTGTATTTTCTTCAAAACGATGAAATTCATCCACCACGAATTCATCATGCAAAATGTCGCATTGACCGTTGGTGCAATCAAGACTGTTCCATTTCAGTTTAAAATCTTCAGTATAACCGCGTTTCCGCAATCCTTCAATGGCTTCCAGTAGTGATGAATATTGTTCCATAGTTGTACGAGTTTAATTTTTTGAATTCATGCTTTTCCGAATTAACAAATACCGAAAAGCATGAATAAAATTTACTTCAATCTAAAACACCAAACTTTCCACTTTGAAATTCCTGAAACGCCTCCTGTAATTCTTCCTGAGTATTCATCACAAACGGACCATACTGTGCAATAGGTTCATCGATAGGCACTCCACTTAGTAATAACAGTATACTTTGTTCAGAGGATTTTATAGTAATAGTTTCTCCTTCATTTTTGAAAAACACAAACTGATGCAGTCCGGCTTTTTCGCCATTCACTTCAGTGCTCCCATTTACAACCAAAATAGTAGTGTTATGATTTGCAGGAATGGAAGTAGTGAATTCACCACCCGCATTCATTCGAATATCAAACACATTCATTTCAGTAAAAGTAGATGCGGATCCTTTTGTGCCATTGCAATTTCCTGCAATCACTTTTACAAATCCGCCGTTATTGTCAAGTTGAAATTTACTGATCTTATCTGATTCCAGTGCCTGGTATTTGGCAGGAGTTTGTTTATCTTTTTTAGGAAGATTTACCCAAAGCTGCACCATTTCAAATGGCCCTCCCTTTTTTGAAAATTCAGTTTCATGAAATTCTTTGTGTAGAATTCCTCCTCCTGCAGTCATCCATTGCACATCGCCTGGATTGATAACACCACTATTCCCGGTGCTGTCGTAATGTGCCACACTACCTTTGTATGCAATGGTCACTGTTTCAAACCCTTTATGTGGATGAACATCTACACCGCGTGGGTGATCGCTTGGTCCGAAATCAAATTCAGCGCCGAAGTCCAGCATCAGGAACGGACTTACACGGTTGCGGATAGGATAACCGTTTGGAAAATAATTGTACACACGGAAACCATCGCCAACCATACCCGGACGTGAAGGGCGATCAAAAATTTTTTCGATTTTTTTATTCATAAAGTTTATTGAGTTAAAAATTGAAGAAAGATTTAAATATTAAGGTAGAACAAATTACATCAAGATTGGTTTTCATCCTGCCAAAGCAGGCTTTGTAAACATCTTCGGTTCAACCTATTCGGGGTTTGTTTTCATCTCTATCCAACGCAACTCCGCACATCAGCTCCCCAAGACCCATAGCGAGAACTATATACTGAGTTCTGTAAATTTCTGATGCCAACGCCATATAAACCAACATCCACACAGTGAGTATTAATCCGGCGGCAATTATGTATTTGGCATGAACACTTATCTGGAATATGATCATCACAATAGCAAGCAAACTCAAAACGCCAACCGAAATAAATAATAAGATGCCCGGGATTAAAAAATTTTTAAAAGGAGTGTGTTTTAAAATTTCCACAGGGATTTTCAAACTACTCCCGTCTGGATGCCCTACCAGGTGATAACTTGCGTAAAAAGCTCCGGCGCTGCTGAACAGGAGTAAAATAATAGCAAGCCAGGAATTTATGGGTTTCATTTCAGTAAAATTAATAAACTAAATGATACGGTTTAAGGCACTCTAAAATGGAAGCACATGTTTGATTTTGTTTTGCATCGAAGAGGGTTTTTCTTTACTTTTGAAGGCTTCAAACACAACCATTATGAAAAAATTTTTACTACCTGTATTAACAACATTGTTTTTCGTCACCAACAGTTTTTCTCAAGGCACCTGGTCGCAGAAGGCAAGTCTTCCGCTGGGAGCTAATGAAGCACGGGCTTTTTCAATAGGGAATTATGGATATTTGGGAGGTACGGCTGCGGGCTTCTGGCGTTATGATCCTTTAAATGATGTATGGACGCAAATGGCCGCTTTTATTGGCCCATTCCGGAATGCTTCGGCGGCGTTTAGTATTGGAAATAAAGGATATATCGGTACAGGAGCTACTTACAATGACTTTTATGAATATGATGCTATTGCCAATTCCTGGACACAGAAAGCTGATTTTGGCGGATCCGGAAGGGAAGGTGCGTTGGGCACTTCTGTGAATGGAAAAGGATACATCGGAACTGGTGGAAGTTACCTGGGGGATTGGTGGGAATATGATACCACATCAAATGCATGGACACAAAAAGCCACATTGACAGGACCAACCCGCTATCATGGCGGTGTATTTTCTATCAATGGAAAATCTTATGTAAGTACCGGATTTAATGGCACGTTCTTTAACGATTTATGGGAGTTTGATCCAATTGCCAATAGCTGGACTGCAAAAGCTCCACTTCCTGGCGTACCTCGTGATCGGCCTGTTGGAATTGGTACAGCAACTAAAGGATATATCATTGGAGGTTGGTCAGGCTCAATTGCTTTGAATGATGCCTGGGAATATGATCCGATTACTGATGCATGGACTGCAATTCCTGCTTTGCCGGGCCCTGGCAGATATAATGCATGCGGATATTCAATTGGGCTCAAATTGTACATGGGTACAGGAGTCGGAGGACAAATTGATTGGTTTGAATTTGGTCCCGATTGTTCTTCAATTGCAGTTGCAACAGGAACAACTTGTGCTGGATCGTGCAATGGGCAGGCGGAAATTACTTCACCTGATTCAGCTGGAGTAACATCATACATGTGGTCGACAGGTGCTACAACAGCGGGGATTTCAAATCTGTGTGCCGGAACGTATACAGTCACCGTTACTGATACTACGGGTTGTGTAAATACTACTCAAATTGGTGTGCTGGATCCTGCTGCCATTACTGCAACCGCTACAGTAATTCAGCCTACATGTTTTGGAGATAGTGATGGAAGTATCTGTGCAATTACCACAGTGAGTCCTGCCTCTTATCTATGGGCATCAGGCGATACTACAAGTTGTTTGCAGAATATGAGCGCCGGAATATATACTGTTACAATTACCGATTCCACCGGATGTACAGGAGTGATACCACTTACGTTAACACAGCCCGGACAAATAGATATAAATTTCAACTCCACCAATCCCACCTGTGCGTCATGTAATAACGGTTCGGCAGCAGTGCAATTGACAGGAGGTGTTGCACCTTTCACTTATTTATGGTCGACAGGTGCTACAATTGCTTTTCAAAATAACCTACTGCCTGGTATTTACACCTGCTGTGTGACAGATTTCAATGGCTGCATGAGTTGCGATACCGTGGAATTGACTTACACAATCGGAATGCAGGAATTGGCATCATTGGAATTTGTCAGTACGCCAAATCCATTTAATGAACAGCTAACAATTGAATCTTCAATAATTCCAAATTCAATTCACGCAATTAAGATGTATGATGTTTCCGGTCGTGAAGTAATAATATCACACACTGTAGCTAGTAACAGAATTTACATCGATACTGTATCTTTAAATTCCGGAATTTATTTTGTCGAAATTTCAGGTGCCTTTGGCAGGAAGATGATGAAGGTTGTGAAGGAATAAGGAAATGGGGGAATGAGGAAATAACAAGAAAATTTCCTGTACAATCCCCTTGTAACCCCACCCTTCAGGGTGGGGGCTAAACTCGGACACGACACTCGGGCTTCAGCCCTGACTTACGAAATTATTCTAATTTTAAGGATTGCTGATGTTACACCGAAATCATCCAGTTACTACCAAACAATTATTTTTCCACAAAAAACATCTTCATCACTTCTCAATTTATAAAAGTACACTCCTTGTGAAAATGAAGTTATATTGATAGAAGACTGCAGAGCATTATATTTTTGCGTGTAGATTATTTTCCCTGATATTTCAAATATTGTAATTTCCGAAATGGATGTTTTACCGGTAACAGTAAACTGACCGTTGGATGGATTTGGAAAAACAGATACTGCTGCTATTTGATTAACTTCTTCAACTCCTGTTAATGTTGCATATTCCCACCAGTCATTCAGTCGGGTGTTTGAACTATCGATACCTGTACCGTACCAGGCTCTGTCATTGATTACAAAACAAGCGCCTCCTTTGCGGGATATTGTTGGCAGGGGAGCAGCGGGGACCCAGGAATCAAGGTACTGATTAAACGCATAGAAATCATTTTTATAATCTCCGTTGAAATCCAATCCACCTCCGATATACCCGAATTGATTGATTGCAAAACCATCTGCATAATATCGAGCATTTCCCGGATAATCTGGTTTTTGAATCCAGGAATCATTCTGTGCATCATACTCCCAGAAATCATTGAGCAATTGATTGGATGTATCTTTACCGGTTCCAATATATCCTTTTGCACCCATTGCAAATGCCGACGACACATATCGTGGGGCTCCGGCAAAAGTTGCACGTGGTGTCCAGGAATCATTCACCGGATCATATTCCCAGAAATCATTCAGATAGGTAGTTCCTGTAAAACCAGTTCCTGCATATCCCTTTCCATCAATTGTAAAAGCTACTGCTCCGGATCTGCCAATTGCAGGGATTGAAGTTTTTGCTGTCCAGCTGTTCGATCCTGCGTCATAAGCCCACATATCATTTTGAAACACGCCGTTGTTATCAATACCGGTGAGCACATATGCCGTTGATCCGATTGTAAAAGTAGAACAGTATTGCCGTGGCGTTCCTCCAAAATCAGCTACCTGCGTCCATGAATCAGTTGAAGGATCGTATTTCCAGAAATCCTTTCTCAACTGAAATCCCACATCCATTCCTGTACCCACATAACCGAAAGCACCCACCGAAAACCCAACTGCATCGTCACGATTGATTCCTAAAAAGTCCGCTCGCTGTGTCCAGGTGTTTTGTGCTTTTACATTAAAGCAGGTGAATCCTGTTAAAGCTAAAATAAAAGCACCTATGCGGATCAATGACATCATCAATCAAAGAAACAGAAAAATATTGAATTTATTACAGGCGACTCACACTTTCAAGTGTACATTAACTCTAAAAAAACTAATTTTGCGGTCACTTGTTCCTACTATCGCAACATGAGTTCAATCAGGTTTTCAGACATGCCTTCGGCCGAACCACTTGAAAAAGTGGTTGAATTGCCATTGGAGTCAGTGGAAGAACAAGGCACAGTAATAGTTCATTGCAGATACAATGGCGATGGTGCTATCCGGATTTGGCAATCAACTTTTTTACTCGACCGGGGAAGCAATCACCGAAGTAAACTGCTGCATGCGGAGAATATCACAATCTATCCTGTATGGACACTCATCGAAGGATTTTCAGGAATTTCGTTCACACTTTACTTCGAAGCACTTCCTAAAGGTTGTACCTTATTCGACTTGCATGAAATCATTCCGCAACCGGGCGGCTTTTTTGTTGAAGGTATTTCGAGAAACAACGAAGATGTGTACAGGGTAAGGATTGCATAATTCAACAGCCTGCCGAAATTCACCTACAACTAATTTACACCGGGAGCTCCACTCTTACCAAACACCAGTAGTCGTCATTGAATTCCAGAGATGCATTTCCGGGGCCATTGAAAACTATACTTCCGGAAGTCCGGTCAATACGCCCGGAAAATTTTGTCTGGAAGGAAACCTCCGCCTTATTATTTGTGATTTCCACCTCTGAAATATTGAAATGATGCAAGGTTACTGATTCAAATGCATCGCAAAACAATCTTAACTCCTCAAAATTTGCTACGTATTTGTGAGTGAAGGTAAATTCAAAATCGCTTTTCTTAAGTAAATCGTTGACAAAACTGATTAGTTCCTGTTTGATATTATATTCATGATTAGGGTGAAACTCTTCATAGGTAAATCCAATCATCATGTCCGGAATGTTCAGGTCATCCATTTCATGTTGCATGAGCTCTTCTGTAATAAATTCATAAAGTAAACGGTCATCAACCGGACATAAAGTATCCAGGTACATGTCATGTTCTCTCAAGAGGTCTCGTACTTTTTTCAGTTCTTCTGAAATTTCGCGACTGCCAAGTTCTTCTGATTTACGAAGATGCGGTTGCTTCAGTTTATCGAAGACCTTTATTTTTTTAGCATTTTGCCACGCGTCTTCAAAGCGCGCTACTGAATCCAGAAATGCACTCTCAATTTCAGGAGGCAATTCATTATCGGGATTTGTTTCAAAGCGCATACCTGTCTTCAGGTTGAGTTTCGCTTTTTTTAGTTCAATTTCGAAGCGCAATGCTTCAGGATCGTTTTGGTGTTTGTTTACTTCTTTCATAAAAATGGTGTTTAAGCCATTGAAAAATGGCAGTGAAAAAATTGGTGAATTATAAAGTACTGAGTAATGTTTAAATTTTCCGGAGTATACCGGTAAAATAATTTTTGAAAATTAGTTGGTGGTTTTTGTCATATAGAAAAGTTTAAAAAGTGTAATACAGAAAAAGAATTGCAATGCTAAAGTAAAAAGGTATTTACACAAAAACAACAATTAATGAAAAAAATATTTTATTGAATTATAAATCGCAAAAAATAGTAAAACGATGATTTTTTATTTTGGATATCAAACTTAAAGTTTCATAAATAACTACTGCCGACTGCCTACCGGCAACTGCCGACTAATACTCTAAGTCCAATTAATTCTCTTCTGTAAAAAACCCGGATACCTCTTTTACTTCACCTGCTTTTAAATTCCCAAGTTGTATGTCTCCGATCCGGACGCGTATTAATCGTAAAGTCGGATACCCGGCCGCAGCTGTCATTTTTCGCACCTGGCGGTACTTTCCCTCAGTGAGAATGATCGATACCCAACAAGTAGGTCCGTGTCGGTCATCACGAATTTTGCGTGTGCGCGGTGGAAAATCAGGATCGTTTATAAGCCTGTTAGCTTTGCAGGGTTTTGTGATGTATTTCACATCACGGATTCCTATCTCAACACCAGTCCGTAATTTTTCCAGTGCTTCATCCGTAATCATACCATCTACTTGAGCATAATATTCTTTTTCTACATTTTTACCACGCACAAGTTCGCTTGTCCAGCCGTGTGTAGTGAGCAACAATAATCCCTCACTCTCTTCATCGAGTCGGCCAATAGCCATGGTGCCTTCAGGAAAGGGAAATATTTCTCCAAGAAATCTCTTTTTGGTTTCGCCTGTGAACTGGCTTAAAAATCCATAAGGCTTATGCAGGATAAAATGGCGATGCGCCGGGGCACTGATTTCATCCATGATACACTCTGGAGGCAATTATCAACCCGTCTTTTATTTCCAGCACTTCCGCCACATTCATATTTTCCTCACCAGGAACCATCCGCGTATATTCCATAAAAACTTTATTGTCATCCGCTGTGATCGTCTTTTCCTGATATGCAAGTTGAGGAAGTCTTTCAAAAGCATCCAGCCACCATGTATACAAAGCATCTTTTCCTTTAATAAGCCCTTTGGTTTCAGGGTGACGGATTTTTAACTTAGGACTAAAATGCACCGCCGTGTCGTCGTACAATTTCAAAAGGTCGTCAAGCTCATGTTCATTAAATGACTTAAGCCAACGTTTTGCGATTAAGAAGTTATCGGTTTTCAATTTTTTATTTTATAAAAACAAAAGTAAGTATTCTATTATAGCGGTTGTTGGCAGCAGCAGTTAAATCCCTGCCGCTGCCAACTGTCGCTATAGAAAATTATCCTGTAAAGCAATATCCGCATCCTTTTTCCTGGGCACGTCCTACAGCCCAGACACCGGATGGAACGGGTTTGATTCCGGGAAGCAATCCTGAAACCCAGTCATTCCGGATTTCAGCCGCATCTTTTTTCATACTTTCTGCAACAACAGCGGAATAAACAGTCATGGCGGTTTCGCAAACGCAGAACATTACACCTGATTCCTGTAATTCATTAATCCCGATGGGAACGTTGCCAATACCCGGTACTTTAAAATCA
>Ga0190274_10002034_pt1 | contig 11854 bp, 8 predicted proteins | sample Popmic531T_FD_133002 | JGI IMG/M metagenome (GOLD analysis project Ga0190274, IMG submission 133002) | Populus adjacent soil microbial communities from riparian zone of Yellowstone River, Montana, USA - 531 T | ecosystem: Environmental > Terrestrial > Soil > Riparian zone | place: USA: Montana...
CGAAGCTCGTTGCGGGCTTCGAGGTAGGACGGAACTGTCTGTGGTGCCGGGGTCGTAATCGCAATCGTGCCGTGTCCGCCTTCCGTGAAGCGTGTGAGGCCACGCGCACCGGTGCCGCTCGTGAGCGTCGCCGTTATGGTCGGCAAGCCAAGCAGATTCGCCAGACGCAGCGTCGAAGAGTTGGGCACCGCCTGATCTGTCGGACGCGTGGCATTTCCCGCCGTACCCTGGATCATCTGCATGAGCGTGGGCTTGGTGATCCAGTTCGCTGCGTAATTGCAGCCGTCACCCGATTCGACGGTGGCCTGTGCCGCGTGCACGAACTCCCAGTAGATCGAGGTTCCCGGCGGGAAACCCGCGGCCGCGAGGCCGTTGTTGAGAATGGGTGAATAACCCGGCGACTGCCGCAGCGTCTCCATGATTCCGCAGCCTGCAGCGAACAGCGATACCGACTTGATGTTGGCAACCGCGTACGGCGTGCCCATGTATGCGCTGCCGATGATGCCGCCGAGCGACCAGCCGAAGAAGTGCATGCGCGTCGCATCGATGTCGACCGTGGCCGGATTTCCGTCGAGGTCGAGCGTGGGCGCCGCGCGCGTCAACGCGATGAGGTTCGCCGCGCCCTGGCGCAGGTTGTCACGCGCCACCAGCACATTGGCGAGATTGATGAAGTGCTGGCCGGAAGAATCCGGGAGGCCGTCCGGTCCCGGCGCCGTCGTGGTGTTGTTCACGTAGTCCACGTTGAACGTGGGCTCGGGAACCTTGAATGCGGCGGGCAGCGCAGCGTTCGCCGGGTTGGTGGGCGACAGCGCGTACAGCGGGTCGTTCGGCATGATTCCGTGCAGCGGCAGGTCGATGCCGATGATGACGAAGCCGGCGGCGGCGGCGGCGTCGGCGATCAATGCGAGCGTGGCGCGATCTTCGGTGATGCCGTGCTGGTAGATGACCACCGGCCAGCCGTTGGCGGGTTTGGCAGCGGGAGCGCGTGGAATGCCGATGAGCATCGGCACCGTGAGCTGCCGTGTGGCCAACGGGAACGGATTGAAGCGTGTGAGATTGCGCTCGTTCTTCGGATCCTGGAGACCTGCGGCAGCAGGCGGCGGATTTGCCGCGCGCCACCAGTTGGTGATCGGCTCGGTGCCGGTTCCCGTGGGCGGCGCCACGGGCGCGCTCAGGTAGTAAGGCAGCGTGATGGTGCCGAAGTGCAGGTTGGCGAGGTTCGGGCCGGTAGGTCCGGTGATCGCACCGGTCGTCGTCGCCGGCACCGGCAATACGACTGTCGCGGGCGCCGGGCTCGCGGCCACGGTGGCCGAGATCACGCGCAGCACCGTGTCCACCGATTGCGTGGTGAAGCTCGACGAGACGACGATGGTGGCGGGGCTCACGCCTGCCACGCCGGCGGCGCCGAAGTGGGCGCGCGCCAGATTGCACAGTGCGTTCAGGCGCGCATCCGTGATGGACGCGCAGGTGTTCGCCAGCGCGGCAGTCTTGATGGTCGCGTAGTCAGCATCCGCATCGATGGGAGCGCCGTTCGCGGCGCGCAGCGCATTGGTGACGAGCACCAGGTAGCCGATGTCGCGCGGACGGGTCGCGCCGGGCGCGTCGTTGTTGGGAAGCAGCGGCCGCAGCGGCACGATCTGCACGAGCGTGCCACCGGTGTCGATGTTGGGCGCCGTCTCGACGGTGTAGTCCACGCCCTGGACCAGCACTCGACGCACCGGGCTCGACGTGGTGGGGAATCCCACCGTGGCCTTGGTGGCCGGGTCGATGTGCACCTCGATGAGCCTGATGCCCGCGGCGGTGGTCGTGAGGTTGATGGCCGTGGAGAAACGCAGCTTGATCGGCGCCTGCGTGGAGAATCCGTCGAGCGCGTTGACCACCGGTTCGGTGACGCCGCTCGGCAGACGCAGCGTGGCCGGGAAGAATGCGCTGGAAGGCAGATTCAGCGTGCCGTCGGTCGGGACACCCGTGGTGGGTGTGAAGTACGCATCGTGCGGGTACGGCAGGATGCCCTGGTTCGGCGAGAACAACACCCGGTTTGGCGACAGCGTGCCTGTGCTGGGCGGAGCGAGATTGCCCGTCGTCGGGTCGGTGGGACGCACGCTGGGTGGATTGTCCACCGAACTCGAACATCCGGCCGTGACGATGACAGCCAGTGCAGCGGCTGAAAAAAGCCTCTTCATGAGTTCGCTCCTCGGAATTCTGTTTGGAGAATCAGTCCGGTCGCATTCCCTCGCCGTGCAGAACGATGCGCCGAACTTGTCGTATTGGGGCGGTAGCGTACGCTTGGGCCCCAAAAGGTGGCAAGCAGCGGGCGCGTGGGTCTCGATCATTGGCGAAAGTAAAAAACAGCGGAAAAAGCCGAAAGCCTGTAAGCGCCAATGACGCAGGCAGTGGTGCACGAGTCGCGGGGGGCCAGACGCGAGTCCTGCGAATCATTGCCGGACGGCATCGCGGACGTCGCCTTCGTTTTCCCGCCGGCGTCGAAATTCGTCCGACTCCGGACCGTGTGCGGGAAACCCTGTTCAATTGGCTGCAGCCGCGAATCGACCAGTCACGCGTGCTCGACCTGTTTGCCGGCAGTGGCGCGCTCGGTCTCGAAGCGCTGTCGCGCGGCGCCGCGCAGGTCACTTTCGTCGAGAAAGACCGGCGTGCCGCATCCGCCATCGAAGCTGTCGCGCACGAATGGCAGGAGGCGAATGCGCGCGTGGTTTGTGAGAGCGCAATCTCCTGGCTGGCGGCGCCGACCGGCGATCCGCCGTTCGACATCGTCTTCCTCGATCCGCCCTACGATTCGGATCTGCTGGCCGCGGCCGCCGCGGCGCTTGCAGGCAGGACCGCTCCCGACGCACGCATCTATCTCGAAAGGCGGGCCAGGGAGCCGCTGCCGGCGTTGCCCGCGAGCTGGAAAGAGCTTCGCGCGGGTAGGGCCGGCGAGGTCGGGTATCATCTCTTTTCTGTTTGAAACCTAAGGCCGCATGAAACGTAGCGCCGTCTATCCCGGGACTTTCGATCCCATTACCAACGGACACCAGGACCTGGTGCGCCGGGCCGCGAGCGTGTTCGAACGAGTCATCGTCGCGATCGCCTCGAACCCTAACAAGGCGCCGATGTTCCCGCTGGAGCAGCGCGTCGAACTGGCGCGTGCCGTGCTCGGCGACATTCCGGGCGTCGAGGTCATGGGATACAAGGGGCTCACCGTCGATCTGGCACGCGAGCTTGGTGTGCAGGTCGTGGTGCGCGGATTGCGCGCGGTGTCGGATTTCGAGTTCGAATTCCAGCTCGCGAACATGAGCCGGCACCTGCACCGCGAGCTCGAAACCGTGTTCCTCACGCCGCAGGAACAATTCACCTTCATTTCCTCCACGCTGGTCCGCGAAATCGCCATTCTCGGCGGCGACGTGAAGGAGTTCGTGCATCCGCTGGTCGCGGCCGAGCTCAAGAAGATGAAGCGGGTCTGACTTTGCGAACTTTCGCCGTCCTCGCACTACTGCTCGTCGCGCTGCCGCTGTCGGCGGCGACACCCGAAACGAAGATTCCCGCGGCCGGGCCCGGTCACGCCGCCATTGCCAGCGCCTATCCACTGGCGAGCGATGCCGGCAAGGAAATCCTCGCGAAAGGCGGCAATGCATTCGACGCAGCCGTGGCGGTGGCCGCGGCGCTCGCGGTGGTCGAGCCCTCGAGCTCGGGCCTTGGCGGCGGGGGCTTCTTCCTGCTGCGACGTGCGAAGGATGGACTCGAGACGATGATCGATTTGCGCGAGATGGCGCCCGGCGCCGCTTCGCGTGACATGTATCTGGACAAGGACGGCAACGTCATCGCCGGGCTTTCGCGCGATTCTGCGCTCGCGGCCGGCATCCCCGGAGAGCCCGCGGGTCTTGCCCACCTGGCGAAGAAATACGGCCGGTTGCCGCTCACCGTGAGCATGGCGCCTGCCATCAAGCTCGCGCGCGAGGGCTTTCCGCTATACACGCGCCTGCGCGGCGGCATGGAATTCAAGAAGGCGGCGTTCCTCAAGACGCCCGACGCCACGCGCGTCTATCTCGTGAATGGCGAGGTGCCCGAACTCGGTTACATCCTCCGGCAGCCGGAACTTGCCGCCAGCCTCGAGCTGCTGGCCAGGGAAGGCGCGGACGGCTTCTACAAGGGCGCGTTCGCGAAAAAACTCGTGGCCGGCGTCCGCGAGCTCGGCGGCAACTGGACCGAGGCGGACCTGGCTAACTACAAGGTGGTGGAGCGCCCGCCGGTGGTCGGACACTACCGCGGCGCGCGCATCGTCTCGGGTTCACCACCAACATCGGGCGGCGTCGCATTGATAGACGCCCTGAACATCCTCGATGGCTTCGACCTCGCGAAGGTGGACAAGGTTACGCGGACGCATCTCGTCGTCGAAGCCATGCGCCGCGTGCATCGCGATCGCGCCGTGTACCTCGGCGATCCGGATTTCGTGGACGTTCCCGTCGCGCGGCTCATCAACGAGTACTACGCCGCCGGCCAGCGCGCCTCGATCCGCATGGACAAGGCGACGCCGAGCGCCAGCCTGCCGGGCGTGGACGCTCCGTCGCCGGGCCCATCCACCACGCATTTCTCGGTGATCGACGCCAAGGGCAACATGGTGGCCGCCACCATCACGCTCAACTTCTTCTTCGGCTCCGGGCTCATGGTGCCCGGCACCGGCATCCTGCTGAACAACCAGATGGACGACTTCTCCGTGAAGCCCGGCGTTCCCAACGGCTTCCAGCTCATCGGCGGTGATGCCAACGCCATCGCGCCGAAAAAACGGCCGCTGTCTTCGTCGACGCCCACGTTCGTCGAAGGCCCGAATGGACTCATGATCATCGGCTCGCCGGGTGGCAGCTACATCCCTGGCATGGTCATCCTGGGCACGCTGAACTTCATGGACGGAAAGAACGCGCAGGAGATCGTCGCCGCGCCGCGCTTTCATCACCAGTTCTCCCCCGACGTGCTGCAGTTCGAGACCGACGCGCTCAACGCCGACGAACGCAAGGCACTCGAAGACCGCGGCCACAAGTTGCGCGAAGGCACGCGCAAGTGGGGCAACCTGCAGGTGGTCACCTGGGACTACAAGACCGGCAAGGTGGAAGCCGCTTCCGATCCGCGCGGCGCGGGCGTCGGCCTGGTCTACTGAGCTCAGCTATTTCGCCCGCTTTCGCGCGGCGGACTTCTTTTTCTTCGCGGCAACCTTCTTTGCCACTTTCTTCTTCTTCACGATCTTGATGCGCGTCGGCGTCGCGGGTTTGGGTAGTTTGCCCGCACGATGCAGGTCGACGGCGCGCCACAGATACCACGCGGCTACAGAACGGTAGGGCGCCCAGCGCGCGCCGTACTCGGCAAGTGCGCGCGGCGTCGGCATGCCGCGCAGTCCGTAGGCCAGGCGAAACCCGTTTCGCACGCCGAAGTCGTCGATGGGCAGTACATCGGGACGGCCCAGCCGCGACATGAGCATCATCTCGACCGTCCAGCGTCCGATGCCGCGCACCTGCGTGAGCCGCTCGATGATTTCTTCATCCGCGAGCGTGTGCAGTATCTCCGACGGCGGCACGACGCCATCGAGGGTCTTCTGCGCGAGATCCTTGATGCTGGCGATCTTCGCGAACGAGAGACCGACCGCGCGCAGCTTTTCATCGGGGGTTCCGAGCACGAGCCCGGCCTCGAGCAGCGCCGCTTCGGTTCCAGCGGTTGCATACAGCCCGACGAACCGGCCGAAGATGCTTTCCGCCGCGATGCCGTTCAGCTGCTGATGCGCAATGGCGCGTGCCAGCGCATGAAACGGCGAATGTTGTGTGCTCGTGGTGTGCGTGAACTTCCCGGCGGCGCGAATGAGGTTCGCAAGGATCGGGTCGCTTTTCCGGAGCCGGCGTTTGAACGAGGAGAGTCCGGCGGGCGTGCACATCGAAGCGGGTGTATTCATGTACGCATTCTATGCGCCGCGATTACTTCTGGCAGTTCGAGCACCAGTACGTGGAGCGTGCACCCTGCGTGATTTGTTTGACGGGTTTGCCACACACACGACACGGCTTGCCCGCGCGCTCGTAGACATAGAGCTTCTGGCGGAAATATCCCGGGTTGCCATCGGCGCCCACGTAGTCGCGCAGTGTCGTGCCACCCACTTTCACCGCCATGGCGAGCGTGGCCTTGATCGCGCGCGCCAGCTTGTTGCACTCCGCGCGACTCAGGGATCGCGCCGATCGTCGCGGCCGCACGCGCGCGCGAAACAAGGCTTCGCTCGCATAGATGTTTCCCACGCCGACCACGAGCCGCGAATTCATGATGAGCTGCTTGATCGCCACCGCGCGCCGCCGCGTGATCTTCCAGAGATACTCGCCGTCGAATTCATCCTCGAGCGGCTCGGGAGCAAGGCTCTTGAGCAACGGATGTTGCGCCGGATCTTGCGTGGTGAAGAACAGGCTGCCGAAGCGGCGCGGATCGTTGAAGCGCAGCGTCTGGCCCGAGTCGAGTTCGATGTCCACGTGATCGTGCAGAATTCGCGGCGTCGTCACGGGCAGGACGCGCAGGCTGCCGGACATGCCGAGGTGAAGGATCAACGTGCCGGCATCCGTTTCGAGCAGCAGGTATTTCGCGCGACGGCCGGCGCGCCGGATGGCGGTACCCATGACCGCGGCCACCATCCCCATGTCGACCGGCCATCGCAGCCGGTGATCGTGGACGACCAGGCGATGAATGCGCCTGCCCGCCACGTGCGGCTCGATGCCGCGACGTGTGGTTTCAACCTCGGGTAGTTCGGGCACTTGCGGCTTGCAACCCTTCCGGCGACTCGTGCGTCTTAACCTGCATGAACGATTGTGGGCGGCGGCTGGACCCTCCTGCAAGAGAACCCCGTGATAACGCTCCAACCCGAGCTGTCACATTCCTGCCGCTGCCCCTTTGATTGGTGCTTGTTGACGTTGAGTTGAGTGTAGGCAAAGAAAAAGGCCCGCTGGTTTTTCCAGCGGGCCTTTTTCCGTGACCTTTGATCGTTGCGCGCCTGCTGCGCCCTACGACATTCCGCGCCTGAGGCGCGAGACTACTTGATCTTCGATTCCTTGTACTCGACGTGCTTGCGCACGACCGGGTCGTATTTCTTGACGTTCATCTTGTCGGGGTGCAGGCGCTTGTTCTTCGTGGCCACGTAGAAATGGCCGGTGCCGGCGGTCGACAGCAGTTTTACTTTTTCGCGCATGGCTTAAACCTTCTTGCCCTTGGCACGCAGGTCCGCGATCACGGAGTCGATGCCGTTCTTTTCGATGGTGCGCAGACCGCGCGTGGAAACGCGCAGGCTTACCCAGCGACGCTCACCCTCCAGCCAGAAGCGCTGGGTGTGCAGATTCGGCAGGAAGCGGCGACGCTTCTTGTTGTTCGCATGGGAGACGCGGTTGCCGACAGCAACGCTCTTGCCCGTGACTTCGCAGACGCGGCTCATAAAAGTCCCAAAAATCAGTTAGTTACTAACAGACGACCCGGTGACGGGCGTCCAAAGGGCCGTCTTTATACCAGCCCCCCGGAAGCCGAGCAACCGCAGGCTGCCAATCCCGTCGGAAAAGCCCGGGACGGGCACCCTTGCGCGGCCCCGGAGAGTGAGCGACGGTGCAGCGCTTCGCCATTCTTCCATTGAATCGAGGGGGTCGATTGAACCTGAGGAAACGACTCGAGTGCCTGGCACTCGTAGCGGCCGGCCTGCTTGCGGGTTGCGGTGGCGGCGGCTCGGACGGCGGGGGTGGTTCCAACCCACCGGTGGTCAATCTGCCGCCCGCCGTTTTCAAGGATGTGGCGGGTACGGCGCCTGCCGATGCCGGACTGGGGCAGCCTTTCAATGTCGAGTGGGTGCTGCCGGCGAACGTCAGCCTGTCTTCCGTGGTCCTGGAGGCTACGGCGCTCTCGGGCGCAAGCCCGGCCAAAACGAGTTGCGTCGTGACCGCGGGGGCGCTGGCCGCCAGCGCGACCAGCGCGACCATCACGATCCCCAATGTATGCGCGACGAAGACTGTCAACGAAGTCCAGCTGCGCATCACCGTCGGAAATGCCGGTGGCCAGACAACCACGGCGACCCGCTCGTTCGTCGCCCCCACGGCGCCGGCCACATTCGTGCCCCAGCGCGTGCAGCTTCCGGTGCTGCGGATCACGACCGACAACGCCGCGCCGATCGTGAGCAAGGAGGTCTACATCACCGGGCAGATGAGTCTCATCTCGAACGTCGCGGGCGTGGCCGCGGTCAACGGCGGCCTGCAGATCCGCGGCCGTGGCAATTCGACTTGGGACATTCACCCCAAGAAACCTTACCGCCTGAAGCTCACCGACAAGCAGTCGCTGCTCGGCATGCCCTCGAGCAAGGACTGGGTGCTGCTCGCCAACTACTCGGACAAGACCTTGCTGCGCAACGCCGCGGCACTCGATCTCGGCACGCGGATGGGCTTCCCGTGGAGTCCGCGCTCCGCGTTCGTCGAGGTCTATCTGAATGAACGCTATGACGGCGTCTACCAGCTCATGGAGAACATCAAAGTCACGAAAGACCGCGTGAACATCGACGAGCTTGCGGCCGCCGATGTGGCCGCCGACAAGATCACGGGCGGCTACCTGCTCGAGGTGGATTTCCGCGAGGACGGCAAGACGATGCACACGTCGATCGATGACCTGCCGATCGTCTTCCAGTCGCCCGAGGAACCGGCTCTGGAGCAGGAAAATTACATCAAGGGCTACATCAACGAGTTCGAGACGGTGCTGCATTCGAGCGGGTTTGCGGATCCCGCGACCGGGTATGCCGCGTACATAGACGTCGACTCGTTCGTTCGCTGGTACCTCGTCAACGAAGTGTTCCGCAATGTCGATGCGAACATGTGGTCGAGCTGCTGGATGTACAAACCGCGCGGCGGCAAACTTTTCATGGGGCCGCTGTGGGATTTCGATCTGGCCGCCGGCAATGCCAATTACGCAGATGCCTTCCGGACGGAAGGCTGGCATATCCGCAACGCGCGCTGGTTCTCCCGGCTGTTCGAAGATCCGGCGTTCGCGGCACGCGTGAAGCTCCGGTGGAACGAGATCAAGGCCAACGAGCTGCCCGCGATGTTCGCGGGCATCACGACCAGCTCCGCGAGCCTGCAGCAGCCCCAGCTCAATAACTTCCAGCGCTGGCCCACTCTCGAGACGTACGTCTGGCCTAACTACACGATTCCCGGCAGCTATGCCGGCGAGATCACCTATCTGAACACCTGGCTCACCGCACGTATTGCGTGGATGGACCGGCAGTTCAATCCCTGATCGCTAGCGGGACATGACCACCCGGTCTCCCGACTCCAGGTCGATTGCCAGAATGACGGTTTGCATCACCGTCACATAGGCAATGTTTGAATCGAAGTCGGCGGCCAGGCGCGTCGGGTGCCCGAATATCGGTGGGCCGGTACCGCTCAAGGCCTGGCTGTCGGGATTGCGCCCGCTCGCCATGGTGCGATTGCCGCTCGTGAGGTCCACCCACTGCATCGCCTGCTCTGAGGCGCCGACGACCAGCGCGCGATTGCGCGGAAAGTCGACCACCATATCGCCAATGGTGATGAGGGTAGGGCCGCTGCCGATATTCGCGCCCGCCGCGATGAAGTTGCGATCGCCTTGCCCATTCACGGCGAGAAGGCTGTTGTCCGTGGCGACCAGCACGCGTGCAGTGGTCCCGAATGTGCTCGGCACCGGAGTGACGGCACCGATTTGATACATCGGCGGGCCACCACCCACCGAGAGGCTCGCAAGCGTGGTCAGGGCTCCGGTGGTGATGTCCATGGCCTCGATGCTGCCCGCGCCGTTCGGCGGCATGAGGCCGACGATGACGCGGTTGCCATCGGTGTCGAGCGCCATGCGCGACATTCTGCGGCTGTCGGGCAGCGGGGTGCTGGCTGCGACCGACAGGGCGCCGCTGACCAGGTCGAGGCTGAACAGCGTCAATGCTGGCGTGAACAGGGTGTCCAGGAACAACGCCTTGTGGGTCATGCCTGCGCGCGTGTCGCGCACGAAGTTACCCGGGTTCACGAAAGTGGGCGCGCCACCGGTTCCCAGGTAGTTAGCGAGCGCGAAGCGCGTGCCGTTCGCGGTGTCCGTGCGGTAGATCGTGCGGGCCGGATACAACGTTGCCGAATACAGCGCGCCATTGCCCGATGCATCGTCGAGCAACAGTCCGGACGGATAAGAGAGCACGTATCCGGTGCCGACATCGCTGTCGACGAAAGAGGTGAGCTGCGCGGTGGCGACGTTGTACCGCGCCACGCGCGCGCGTTCGTTCGTCCCGATGTAGACCTGTGAACCCGCGGCGTCGAAAGCCAGCGAGGTGGGAATACGCAGTTCCGCGTCCGCGGTGCTGGTCGCGAGCACGGTACGGTTGCCGGTCACCAGGTCGATGCTGAACAGGCGGCCGACAAAGAAGTTCGCCGAAAGGTCCGGAACCAGGACTCGGTGCGACGCCGTGTCGACCGCCATCTGCCCGAGGTTGTAGACGGAAGGCCCGGTTCCAACCTGGTTGTTCGGATCCAGCGGCGCCGCGTAGCTGACGATGCTGCGATTGCCGGTGGTCAGGTCGACCGCGATGATCGCGTGCGCACCGGAATCCGCCGCCAATAACCGCGCCGTGCCCAATGAAGTATCGATCGTGAGCCCGCGGATGTTGTCGAACACCGGACCCGTTCCGATGCCGTTACCCGAGAAGATAGTGCGCGTGCCGCCATTGGCGAGATCGATCGCGATGATGGCGCCGTCAAGAGAGCCGACGAACGCGCGCTGCGTGGGCGCGTGATAAGCCATCGCGAAACCAACGATCAGTTCCAGTTGAGCCGGGGAGGGTGAGAGCGTCGTGCGATTCCCGGTGGCCAGGTCGATGGCGATCAGCGTATCGAGCGAGGCATCCGTGACGAGCGCGCGGGCGTCGTCGAGCACCAGCCCGTAAGGCTGCTGCATCAACGTTCCCGAGCCGCGGCTCGCATCGGACAACACGCTGACATTCCGGTCGCTGACGCGAGCTGCGAGCAATGCGCGGCGTTCCGGGTCGACCATGATCACGCGTCCGCCCGCGGAGTCGAAGGCGAGACTCATGATGTCGTAGGCGACCGCGCCGCGATTGGCCACGCTGACGGAAGCAGCGGTCGCGTTGGTATTGCCCGGGCTGTCGGTGGCGCTGACCACAAGCGTGTTGTTGCCCACCTGCAGTGGGACCGCGGCCGACCAGTGTGCGAAACCATCGGTCGTAACCGCCGCGACGCCGTTGACGCGCAGGCTCGCCACGCCATTGGCGTCCTGTGCGGTGCCGCGCACGTGAAGCAGCGTGGCATCGGTGTACGAGACCGCGGTTGGAAATATCACGCGCGCCGAGGGCGGCGTGAGATCGACCTGCCACGCAATGGTCACCGGTGTCGGATCAACATTGTTAGCCGCATCGATGGCGCGCGCGGAGATCGCATGCGTGCCCTCGGTGAGTCCCGTGATCGCCAGGGTGGCCGTGGTGGTCGAATACGCTCCTCCATCGATACTGGCTTCGAACGTGCCGCCGGTTTCGGTGGAGGTCAGTGTGAAAGACGCCGCGGTGGAGCTGGATGGCGAAGTCGCCAGCGGCATGATCGTGGTGTTGGGCGCCTGGGTGTCGACCAACCATTGAGTACTGGCGGGCGTGGCGTCGACGTTGCCGGCCGCATCGATGGCGCGCACGGAGATCGTGTGCGTGCCTTCAGCAAGTCCCGTGAGCGCCAGCGTCGGCGTGGTGGCGGCGTACGCTCCACCGTCGACACTGGCTTCGAACGTGCCGCCAGTTTCGGTGGAAGCCAGCGTGAACGACGCCGCGGAGGACTTGGACGGCTTGCTTGTCGCCGCC
>Ga0190274_10002035_pt1 | contig 11847 bp, 9 predicted proteins | sample Popmic531T_FD_133002 | JGI IMG/M metagenome (GOLD analysis project Ga0190274, IMG submission 133002) | Populus adjacent soil microbial communities from riparian zone of Yellowstone River, Montana, USA - 531 T | ecosystem: Environmental > Terrestrial > Soil > Riparian zone | place: USA: Montana...
ATGAACTGGTCGAACAGCACCTGCGCGCCGTTGGCGAAGTCGCCGAACTGCGCTTCCCAGAGCGTGAGCGCATTCGGCTCCGCGGTCGAATAACCGTACTCGTAGCCGAGCACGGCTTCTTCCGAGAGCATCGAGTTCAGCACTTCGTAGCGCCCCTGGGTCTCGCTCAGATGATTGAACGGGGTGTAGCGCGCTTCGGTGCGCTGATCGAACAGCACGGAGTGCCGCTGCGAGAAGGTGCCGCGTTCGGAATCCTGTCCGGAAAGCCGCACGCGGTGACCGTCCAGCAGAAGCGTGCAGAAGGCGAGCGCCTCGCCGGTGGCCCAGTCGATGCCATCGCCGCTCTCGATTGCCTTCCTGCGGTTTTCCAAAAAGCGCGCGATGGTGCGATGAACCTGGAAATCGGCCGGTACGGTCGTGATCTTCTGGCCGATCGACTTCAATTCGGCGATGTCGACGCCGGTGACGCCACGGCGCGGATCGTCGCCTTCGGTGCCGGCCTTCATGCCGGACCAGCGGCCGTCGAGCCAGTCCGCCTTGTTCGGCTTGTAGCCCTGGCCGGCTTCCATCTCGGCTTCCAGACGATGACGCCAGTCGGCGCGCATCTTGTCGACTTCGCCCTCGGTGACAACCTGCTCGGCGATCAGCTTCTTCGTATAGATGTCGAGCGTCGACGGGTGCGAGCGGATCTTCTGGTACATCAACGGCTGGGTGAACGCCGGCTCGTCACCCTCGTTGTGACCGAATCTGCGATAGCAGAACATGTCGATCACGACCGGCTTTGCGAATTTCTGCCGGTACTCGATCGCGACCTTGGCCGCGAACACCACCGCTTCCGGATCGTCGCCGTTGACGTGGAAAATCAGCGCCTCGATCATCTTCGCCACATCGGACGGATAAGGCGACGAGCGCGAATAGCGCGGATAAGTCGTAAAGCCGATCTGGTTATTGACGATGAAATGCAAGCTACCGCCGGTGCGGTAGCCTTTCAGTTCGGACAATCCGAAGCATTCCGCGACCACGCCCTGGCCGGCAAAGGCGGCGTCGCCGTGGATCAGCAACGGCATCGCCATGGTGCGGTTTTCCGGAGTGGCACCGAGCTGGTCCTGCTTCGCACGCACCTTGCCGAGCACAATCGGGTCGACGATTTCGAGATGCGACGGATTCGGCGTCAGCGACAGATGTACTTTGTTGCCGTCGAACTCGCGGTCGGATGACGCACCGAGATGATACTTCACGTCGCCGGAGCCCTCGACCTCGTCGGGGGTCGCCGAGCCGCCCTTGAATTCGTGAAACAGCACGCGGTGCGGCTTGCCCATCACCTGCGTAAGCACGTTCAGGCGGCCGCGATGCGCCATCCCAAACACGATATCCTTCACGCCGAGCTGGCCGCCGCGCTTGATGATCTGCTCGAGCGCCGGGATAAGTGACTCGGCGCCGTCCAGGCCGAAGCGCTTGGTGCCGGTATATTTGACGTCCAGAAACTTCTCGAAGCCTTCGGCTTCGACCAGCTTGTTCAAAATCGCGCGCTTGCCTTCGCGGGTGAAGGCGATCTCCTTGTCCTTGCCTTCGATGCGCTCCTGAATCCAGGCCTTCTGCTGCGGATCGGAAATGTGCATGAATTCGACGCCGAGCGTCTGGCAATAGGTACGGCGCAGGATCGCAACGATCTCGCGCATGGTGCCGAATTCCAGGCCCAGCACCTTGTCGAGATAGATCTTGCGATCCATGTCGGCTTCGGTGAAGCCGTAAGAGCGCGGATCGAGTTCCTGCTCGTTCTTCTCCGGCTCGAGTTCGAGCGGATCGAGCTTGGCATGGAAATGGCCGCGCATGCGGTAGGCGCGGATCAGCATCAGCGCATGGAGCGAATCGCGCGTCGCCTGCAGCACATCGGCGGAGGTGAGTTCGACGCCGCTCTTCTGCGCCTTGCCCTTGATCTTGTCGCCTATTGCCTTTTCGGCGTCGGCCCAATTGCCGTCGAGCGCCGCGACCAGTTCGCCGTTGCCGATCGGCGGCCAGCCCGGCTTTTTCCACGAAGCGCCCTTGGCATTCTTGGTAACGCTCGCCGGATCGTCCTTCAGACTCTTAAAAAACGCCTGCCATTCGGAATCGACCGATGCCGGGTCGGCCTCATAGCGCGCGTAGAGATCCTCGATGTAGGCGGCGTTGCCGCCATAGAGAAACGAAGTCAGAGCAAAAGCTGTATTCGCGTCCTGGCGAGACATGCGGACTGTCCTGCGTGGATCCTGGTTTTGGATCGATGGCGTTCTGAGAGCGTTGCTGGCCACCGAAGGCGGCCATTTCGGGTCGAATAGGCTGAAAATGCGTCCCGGCGGGGTACCTTTTACAGATAAGAACTCGATTGGGCCACGGTTAGATGACAATGGATTGAATTATCGTTCATTCTTTAAATCGACGGGAACCGACTCCGCTGCAATGAAAATGGCCCCGAAAACGATTCGGGGCCTCTCATCCAGCCCAAGGAGGGCCGATCAGTATTTCGCGAGCGCCGTCAGCCCTTCAGCACTTCAACTAGAGTTTTGCCGACGCGAGCAGGCGATGGCGATACCTTGATGCCGGCTGCTTCCATCGCGGCGATTTTCGATTCCGCGTCGCCCTTGCCTCCGGAAATGATCGCGCCGGCATGGCCCATGCGGCGGCCGGGAGGCGCGGTGCGGCCGGCGATGAAGCCGACCACCGGCTTCTTGCGGCCCTTGCGCGCCTCGTCCTTCAGGAACTGCGCGGCGTCTTCTTCCGCCGAGCCGCCGATCTCGCCGATCATGATGATGGCTTCGGTCTTCGGATCGGCGAGGAACATCTCCAGCACATCGATGAATTCGGTGCCCTTCACCGGATCGCCGCCGATGCCGACCGCCGTAGTCTGGCCGAGACCTTCGCGCGAGGTTTGAAATACCGCTTCATAGGTCAGCGTGCCGGAGCGCGACACGATGCCTACCTTGCCGGGCTTGAAGATGTTGCCCGGCATGATGCCGATCTTGCATTCGCCGGCCGTCATCACGCCCGGACAATTGGGTCCGATGAGACGCGACTTCGATCCGCACAGCGAGCGCTTCACCTTGACCATGTCCATCACCGGAATGCCTTCGGTGATGCAGACGATAAGCGGCACTTCCGCGTCGATCGCCTCGCAGATCGCATCGGCCGCACCGGGCGGCGGCACATAGATCACGCTGGCATCGGCGCCGGTCTTGGCGATCGCCTCGGCGACGGTGTCGAACACCGGCAGATTGAGATGGGTGGTGCCGCCTTTGCCGGGCGAGGTACCGCCCACCATCCTGGTGCCGTAGGCGAGCGCCTGCTCGGAATGAAAGGTGCCGTTCTTGCCGGTAAAGCCCTGGCAGATGACCTTGGTGTTCTTGTCGATGAGGATGGACATCACGCGGCCTTTTTCACAGCGGCGACGATCTTTTGCGCGGCATCGTCGAGATCGTCGGCGGGCAGCACGTTGAGGCCGGATTCCTTGATGATCTTCTTGCCGAGATCGACATTGGTGCCTTCAAGGCGCACGACGAGAGGGACCTTGAGGCCGACTTCCTTGACCGCCGCCACCACGCCCTCGGCGATGATGTCGCATTTCATGATGCCGCCGAAGATGTTGACCAGGATGCCCTTCACCTTCGGATCGGAGGTGATGATCTTGAATGCCGCCGCCACCTTCTCCTTGGTGGCGCCGCCGCCGACATCGAGGAAGTTCGCCGGCTCCGAGCCATAGAGCTTGATGATGTCCATGGTCGCCATCGCAAGCCCAGCACCATTCACCATGCAGCCGATCGAGCCGTCGAGCGCGATGTAGTTGAGATCATATTTCGAGGCTTCGATCTCCTTCTCGTCCTCTTCGGTCTCGTCGCGCAGCGCGAACATGTCAGGATGACGAAACAGCGCGTTGTCGTCGAAGCCCACCTTGGCATCGAGGCAGACGAGCTTGTTGTCTTTGGTCACCACCAGCGGATTGACCTCGAGAAGGCTCATGTCCTTCTCGGTGAAGGCCTTGTAGAGCTTCGTCAGCAGCGCGCTCATCTGCTTCTGCAGATCGGCGTCGAGACCGAGCGCCTTCGACACGCGTCGCACATGATGCGGGCAGATATTGGTGACGGGATCGACGGTGATGGTGAGGATTTTCTCGGGCGTGTCGTGCGCGACCTCTTCGATATTCATGCCGCCTTCGGTCGAAACCACGATGGCGACGCGCGAGGACACGCGGTCCACCAGCATCGAGAGATAGAATTCCTTGGCGATCGCCGAGCCATCTTCGATGTAAAGGCGGTTGACCTGTTTGCCCTTCGGACCGGTCTGATGCGTAACCAGCGTCGCGCCGAGAATGCGCGCGGCTTCTTTCTTCACATCGTCCAGCGATTTGACGACCTTCACGCCGCCGGCCTTGCCGCGACCGCCGGCGTGGATCTGCGCCTTCACCACCCATACCGGGCCGGGCAATTCCTTCGCCGCGTTCACCGCCTCATCGACCGTGAAGGCGGCTGTGCCTTTCGGCACCGGCACGCCGAAATCGCGCAGCACCGCCTTGCCCTGGTATTCGTGGATATTCATTCGACTCCCCCTCAAAACCCAAGGCCCGAATTAAACGGCAGGTGACGCCGCGCCGTTTTCTTACTTTGTCAAATCCGGCGCGATCTTCTTGCAGGCATCGACGAGCTGCAGCACCGAAGTCGCCGACTTGTCGAACATCTCACGCTCGGCGGAGGTGAGATCGATCTCGACGACGCGCTCTACGCCCTTCGCTCCGATCACCACCGGCACACCGACATACATGTCCTTCACGCCATATTCGCCGTTGAGCCATGCAGCGCAGGGCAATACGCGCTTCTTGTCCTTCAGGTAGCTCTCCGCCATCGCGATTGCCGACGAGGCCGGCGCATAGAAGGCAGAGCCGGTCTTGAGCAGGTTGACGATCTCGGCGCCGCCATTGCGGGTGCGCACCACGATGTCATCGAGGCGCTTGTCCGTGGTCCAGCCCATCTTGATCAGGTCCGGCAGCGGAATGCCGGCGACGGTCGAGTAGCGGATGAGCGGCACCATGGTGTCGCCGTGGCCGCCGAGCACGAAGGCGGTGACATCCTCGACTGAGACGTTGAATTCGTCGGCCAGGAAATAGCGGAAGCGCGCGGAATCGAGCACGCCCGCCATTCCGACCACCATGTTACGCGGCAGGCCGGAATATTTCTGCAGCGCCCACACCATCGCGTCGAGCGGGTTGGTGATGCAGATGACGAAGGCATTGGGCGCGTATTTGCGCAAGCCGGTGCCGACCTGCTCCATCACCTTGAGATTGATGCCAAGCAGATCGTCGCGGCTCATGCCGGGCTTGCGCGGCACGCCGGCGGTGACGATGCAGACCGAGGCCCCCTCGATCGCGTCGTAGGAATTCGCGCCCGACATGCTGGAATCGAAGCCATCGACAGGCGAGGATTGGGCGATATCGAGCGACTTGCCCTGCGGAATACCCTCCGCGATGTCGAACATCACAACGTCGCCAAGCTCACGCAATCCGATGAGGTGGGCGAGCGTTCCGCCGATCTGGCCGGAGCCGATCAAAGCAATCTTGGGACGCGCCATGGGAGATAGACCTTATGCCTGGGAGAACCGCGAAAGCACGGCGGGGCGGTGGTTAACGTGTCCCGCCGTTGGCGACAAGCAGGCGTTAGGCGAACAGCGCATGGTTCAGTACCGGTGACTGATATACATTATTCCAGCGAGTTCCGGATTTGCCAAGTGCGGAGACGGTTTCAGCATACACAAATCGACGCTGCGATGCACAAGGGGGCGGATTGGTGCGGAATCCTGTCTCGTGTCCCCTGTCGCGGCGCTCGCTCGGCCTCATCCGGAGCAGCAATCCGCTTGGCACCTCCTCAGGAAGAGGGGCGATCCATCAGGTATCGATGATCGAGCGGCTGCGCACCAATTCCGGATCGCGCGGCGACCGCAGGAGGCATCCATAGGTATCGGACCAATACGCTCAGGAATACGCGACCCTGCGCCTCAAACCGGTTGAAATGCTCGCCGGCAACGGGGCTTGTGGCGATGACACTCAACTGGCGCGGAGTCACGAGTCGCCTCAGGTCGTCGCTCTGGTTCGTGCCATTTGTCGCGATACCGCTGGAGTTGATCGCGACCCGCATCCTGCATCTTCTCGATGCACGACTGGACTGGAAATTCCTGGACCTCGCGACGCCCGGCGCACAGGCAATGCTCCAGGCGATCGTATCGGCCAACCTGTCGTTTTTGGTTTTTACCTTCGCATCGCTGCTGGTCGCGATTCAGGTTGCCAGCGCACAGCTAAGCCCGCGAATCATCGCGACCGCATTGCTCAGCGATCGCACGATCAAGTACTGCGTCGGCATATTCGTCTTCACTTTGCTGTTTTCAATCAGCGCGCAAAACCGGATCGAAAAGGACGTCAGCCAACTTGTTGCCTTCGTGGCCGCCTCGCTGGGCATCATTTGCTTTGCAGCCTTCTTCTATCTGATCGACCATGCCTCCCGGCTGCTTCGGCCAGTCAGCATATTGTCGCTGGTCGGAAACAACGCGCTCGACGTCATCACAACGGTTTATCCCGAACCGAGCCTTGGTCCGGGTGTTCGCGAAAGCCGGCGTGACGCGTTCGGCGAACCGAGCGCCTTTGTTACTCACTCCGGCAGTTCCGGCATCGTGGTGTCCGTGGACATCCCCGTTTTGATTTCGGAAGCCACCCGCCGGCAGGTTGTCGTCGAGTTCGCGCCGCAGGTCGGCGACTTCGTTGCGTTGGGCGAGCCGCTATTCTTGATCTACGGCGACGGTGCAGTCGACACGGACAAGCTGCGGCACGCGGTCGACTTGGGATCCGAGCGCACGATGGAGCAGGATCCGACCTTCGCGTTCCGGATCACCATCGACATTGCATTGCGGGCCCTGTCCGCCGCCATCAACGACCCCACGACCGCGGTGCTGGCCATCGATCAGCTTCATCGCATGCTGCGCGCCGTCGGCGAAAGGCATCTGCGCACCGATGAATTGCGCGACGAGGAAGGCAGGCTGCGCGTAATCTTTCGGACCCCGAACTGGGAAGACTTCGTCTATCTGACCTTCCGGGAGATACGGCGGAATGGTTCCGGAAATTTTCAGGTCGTGCGCCGGTTGCGCTCGATGATCGACAACCTGCTGCACACGCTTCCGGCTCACCGACTGCCGGCGATCGCAGAAGAACTTAAGCTGCTCGATCGCGAGATCGATCAGAAATTCCCTTATCCCGAAGACCTGGCGCTGGCCCGTATTGGCGATCCGCAAGGCCTGGGCGGACGCTCAGGCGTAACACCCCGATATCCTGGTCATGGACAAAGACATGCCTGAATCCAGTTCTTCCACCCGCGCACAGTTGAAGACACCAAAGGCCGCGGCGATCGCGGGAATTGTGTTCGCGGTCCTGCTTACGACGATATTCGCACTGTTCCGGAGCGCGGTGCCCGGCAGTCCAACGGAATCCGGCGAATGGCTCGCGCACGACTGGCGAAAAGCGGCCTTCGGCCTCAACCTCATTCCCTTCGCAGGCGTCGCCTTTCTCTGGTTCATCGGTGTGCTGCGGGATCGGCTCGGGGCGAAGGAAGACCAATTCTTCGCGACCGTCTTTTTCGGAAGTGCCCTGCTGTTCATGGCCGTGCTGTTCACCGCCGCTTCGCTGGTCGGCGCCTTGATCATCATAGGCTCATCAGCGGAAGCGACCGCGTTGATCGATTCGCAGACATTCCACTTCGCGCGTGCGGCGTCCTATATCCTGGTCAATATCTATGCCGCCAAGGTTGCAACTGTCTTCATGGTTTCGACGTCGACTCTGGTGATCTATACAAACATCGCGCCACGCTGGATCGCGATCCTCGGATACGCGCTTGCGCTTGCTCTTCTCGCAGGAAGCTACTTCGTGACCTGGGCCATCATTGTATTGCCGCTCTGGGTCCTGCTGATCAGCATCGCCATCCTGACCGACAATCTCCGCGCGCAACCGCAGGCATGAGAGCAAGGTCCGGTCATGTATCGATGATTTCCCCGCTGCGCACCGTATCCGTATCCCGGCGCGGACCGTGCGGCAGCGCCAGATAGCTCTGCGATCCCATCTCGATCAGGCGCGACACCGTGCGCTGAAACTCGAATAATTCGAGCCCCTCATCGGCGACATAGAGTTCGTGGGGTTGCGCCTCGGCGGAGGCGATCAGCTTCACTGCGTTGTCGTAGAGCGTGTCGATCAGAATGATGAAGCGTTTGGCCTCGTTGCGCTGACCGAAGCGCATCACTGGAATGCGGTCGATCACAAGCGTATGAAATTCATGCGCGAGACGGATAAAGTCCGCCGAGCCCAGCGGCAGCACGCACAGATCCGCAAATGCGAAACGCGCGGCACCCATTGCCGCTTGCGGCACGTGCAGCTTGTGGCCCTTGACGGTGAGGTTCATCGACACCGGCGGCTGGCCGAGCGTCATGCGCGACCAGGCGTCGTCGAGCCGTGCTTTCGCCGCTTCATCCGCCGGCACGTACCAGACCTTGCCTTTGACCAGCTTTTCCAGGCGGAAATCGGTCCGCGCATCGAGCCGCATCACATCCATTTTCTCGTGCAGAAACTTGATGAAGGGCAGAAATAGCGCGCGGTTAAGGCCGTCCTCGTAAAGATCTTCGGGCGCCACGTTGGAGGTCGCAACCACGACTACCCCGCGATTGAAAAGCTGTGTGAACAGCCGGCCGAGAATCATCGCGTCCGCAATGTCGGTGACGTGAAATTCATCGAAGCAGAGCAGCCAGGTTTCTTCCGCGATCGCTTCGCCGGTAAGCACGACCGCGTCCTCGTCGGCGATCTCGCCGGCTTTCGCTTTTTGCCGGAACTCGAAAATGCGCTGGTGCACCTCCTGCATGAATTCATGGAAATGCACGCGGCGCTTCTTCTGCACGCGGCTCGCTTCGAAAAACAGATCCATCAGCATCGTCTTGCCGCGGCCGACCTTGCCGTAGATGTAGAGACCCTTCAGCGGCGCCTGTTTTTTGCGATTGCCGAACAGCCAGCCGAGCGAGGAGGATTTCGAGGCGCGCTTGTAATCCGCAAGGCGCTGTTCGAGCGCATCGAGCTTGCCGACCGCAGCCGCCTGCGCCGCATCGGGCGTGACGGCGCCATCCGCAAGAAGTTCGGCGTAGCGCGAGGAAATAGACGAAATCATGAGGGGATAAGAAAACCAGCGGCAGGCGGCGCAGCCATAACCGCCGCAACAACGACACCGCAAGGGCAAGGTTTGCGTAACTGACGAAGGTTTAAGCCGCCGCACGCATGGCGACTGCCCGTTTTTGCGGCTTGGACTTGTCTTAAATTTGCTGCATCGCAGCATTACTTGTCGATTCGCCGCGCAAGACCTGTGGGTCATGCGCGCGGTCTCTGGGAGGGGACGCTTTCAGGAGGTCTGCCGACGCGAATGTCAGGAGACCCGAATGAGCCTGCAAGACCTGCTGCCCGATAGCGGCCTGATCCGCAAAATGTGGATTGGCGAAGCCGCACGCTACCGCAACCATCTGCTGCGCCTGGATACCGAAAGCCGGGGCCGGCGTTTCGGCGGCGGCGTTTCGGACGCCTATATCCGCAGTTACGTCACGCCCTCGATGTGGCTCGATGCCGTTGTGCACGGCTTCTTCGTAAGTGGGACGCTGCGGGGAGCCGCCGAACTACGCCCGATCGGCGGCCGTCTGTCGAAGCAGGCGGAGGCGGCCTTCAGCGTCGAAACGGACTGGCAAAGTCACGGCGTAGGCTCCGCGCTGCTGGAGCGCACTTTGCTCACCGCCCGCAACCGCGGCATCCGGCACCTGCACATGGCCTGCCTGGCCGACAACCGTCGCATGCAGCAACTGGCCCGCAAATTCGACGCCGAACTGTCCTTCGATTTCGGCAGCGTGGTCGGCGAGGTGGAATCGCCCCACGCGACGCCCCTGTCGGTGGTGCGCGAAATGGTGTCGGACGGACATGGTTTCGCGACCGCGATCCTGGACGCACAATCCCGATTGTTCCGGTCAACCTGACGTTAACCATTCGGTACCGATTGGGGCTTAGCCTTCAGATCCTTACCGAATCGGGAGGCGGAGATGGGCGCGAACGGCTTCGACATCAGGGTACTTCCAACCGCTGGCATTGAAGACCATCACGCGCATCTGCTCCGCCTCGATTATCTCGACCGCTGCCTGTTCTTCTCGGTCGGCAACGACGACCGCGCGGTCGACGCGCATTGCCTCCGGCTTCTGGCCGCTCAGGCGATCGTAGTCGGCGCCTATGACCAAGGACGGTTGCGCGCGAGCGTCGAGATCATCCCGGACCGCGCCGCACGCACCGGCACGGCAACGCTGATCGCGGAGCCGGACTTTCAGTCCGACGCGCTGGCGGGCGCACTAATGTCGCGCGCGCAGAACGAAGCAGTGAACCACGGCCTCGGCCGCGTCGATTTCGTCGGCATGACCGGCACGCCGCAGACGCTGCGTACTCAGATCGCGCGCTTCGCCTGAGCGGTTTCCAGCGGATAGGCCGCTTCCACCACATACGGTCCGCCGCCGACCGAATCGCGCGACGAATAAAGCACGAAGCGCTCGGCACGAAACGACGCCGAGCGGAACGATCCGCGATCGCTCAAGTAATCCGCGACCTGACGGCTCGATGAGGTGCGCAGGCGCGCAAGCGTGACATGCGGAATGTATTTGCGGCCCTCGGGTGCAAGCCCGACCCGCTTCATCAACCGCTCATGCTCGGCCTGCAAATCCATCAACGCCTGCGACGGCGCGACATTCGCCACCACCGCGCGCGGCTTCCTTCCGCCGAAGGACGAAACGCCATCGAACCGCAATTCGAAGGCGGCGCGACTCACCCGGTCCAGCATCGAAGCCACGTCATGCGCAACCGTCACGTCGACATCGCCGATGAAGCGCAAGGTGATGTGATAATTTTCGGAATCGATCCAGCGCGCGCCCGGGAGACCTCCGCGCAGGAAGGTCAGGGTCTGCGCGACATCAGCAGGAATCTCGATCGCGGTGAAAAGACGCGGCATCGAGAACCTCCCAATTCTACCTCACGTCGATTGCGTTCACTGGAACGCGGACGTGACGGTTGCATGACAAATCCCCGGCAACCTCAGCATCGATAGTTGACGGGATTCGCGGCCGCAGCGCAAGACCGTTGCGCCGAGTTAACTGCCGCGCCGCTTGCGAATCCGCGCAATCAGCTCCTCGGCTTTCGGTAATATGCCTAACACAATCGCATCGACGCCTGCCGCATTCGGATGCACGCCATCGCGCAATGCGAATTTCGCCTGCGCTGCGACGCCCTCGAGAAAAAATGGATAGAACACGGTGTCGTATTTCTTCGCGAGCTCTTCGAACAGGACATCGAACGCATCCGCATAGGTCGCACCCATGTTGGGCGCCGCCTTCATGCCGCACAAAAGCACCGCGATGTTGCGCTCCTTCAGCTTCGCAAGAATCGCGTCGAGCGACTTTTTGGTTACCGCGGGATCGACCCCGCGCAGCATGTCGTTGGCTCCAAGTTCGAGAATGACGCCGTCGGTGCCGTCCGGGATCGACCAGTCGAGCCGCGACAATCCGCCCGAGGACGTGTCGCCCGACACGCCGGCATTTTCGATCTCGATATTGACGCCCTTGGCTTTCAGCGCGCGTTCGAGCTTTGCAGGAAAGGCGTCCTTCGCCGGCAGGCCATAGCCTGCGGTGAGCGAATCCCCGAAAGCCACGATCTTCAGCGGAGTATCGGCGCGGGCGCCGCTATGTTTCCCGAATGTAAAGAATGTAAAGAAACTCAAAAGCACCAATATC
>Ga0190274_10002036_pt1 | contig 11846 bp, 8 predicted proteins | sample Popmic531T_FD_133002 | JGI IMG/M metagenome (GOLD analysis project Ga0190274, IMG submission 133002) | Populus adjacent soil microbial communities from riparian zone of Yellowstone River, Montana, USA - 531 T | ecosystem: Environmental > Terrestrial > Soil > Riparian zone | place: USA: Montana...
CAGTACCCGGGGCTGGCGCCGATGCTGATCGTCGCCGGGCACGGATCCCACACGCGCTTCGTGGAGCCAGGCGTGGTGATCGCCGAAGTGGTGCTGGTCTGCGGCTCGGGATCCATGTAGACGTACGTGCCGTACTCGCCGAAGTAGCCGCCCTCCGCCATACGCATGGCGGTCAGGTTGAGCTTGCCCTCGCCCGCCTTGGCGCGGAGCTGGAAGCGCAAGAAGTTCGGAATGGCGATGGCCGCCAGGATGCCGATGATCGCCACGACGATCATCAGCTCGATGAGGGTGAAGCCCTCGTCTTTGCGGTTCTGAAGTCTGATCATACGGTTGGCCTCCGTAACAGTCATTCGTTCGTGCGGAGGCATCGCAGCCACTCCGCTGGTCCGTCCCTCGGACCCCTCGATGAGAGGGGGGAGGAGCAAGCGCCATGCCGTCCGGAAGCTGCATGCGCGTGCGTTCGCAGCGGACACCGCTCGGTGGCGGAGTCACGAGCCTTCTCGAGCGGCCTGCACACGATCGTGTCGGGTCGGAGCCGCCCGGCCCGGGCCGGAAAGTGACGCTCTGCGCGCCTCGCGGTGACGGCCCGCGTCACCGCCAGCTCACGACTCGTCCGCATCTCTGTCGTCGGAGTCGTCCATGCCGAGCTTCTCGAGCCGGTAGCGGAAGGAGCGGAAGCTGATGCCGAGCAGCGCTGCGGCGCGCTTCTTCACGCCCCCTGCGCGCTCGAGCGCCGCGCTGAGCAGCAGGCGCTCGTAGGTCGCGAGCAGGTCGTTCAGGTTCGCTCCCGACTCCGGCAGCGCATCCACCGGTGCGGGCTCGCTGCGCCGCAGCACGGCCGGCGGCAGACACTCCAGGGTGATGCGCGGCCCCGAGGCCAGCGTCACCGCGCGCTCGACCAGGTTCTCGAGCTCGCGCACGTTGCCCGGAAAGCGGTAGCTCTCGAGCGCGGCGATCACCTCGGCTGCCGTCTCGCGCACCGGCTTGTCGATCTCGCGCCCATACTTCTGAAGGAAGTGGTGCACGAGCGGCGCGATGTCCTCGATGCGCTCGCGCAGCGGCGGCAGCTTCACCTCGATCACGTTCAGGCGGTAGAACAGGTCCTCGCGGAAGCGCCCCGTCTTGACGTCGGCCTCGAGGTCGCGGTTGGTCGCGCACAGGATGCGCACGTCCACGCGCACGTCGTTGGTCCCGCCCACGCGCTTGAAGGTTCGGTCCTGGATGGCGCGCAGCACCTTCACCTGCAGCGACAGCGGCATCTCGCCGATCTCGTCCAGGAACAGCGTGCCGCCGTCGGCGACCTCGAACAGGCCGACCTTGTTTGCGATCGCGCCGGTGAACGAGCCCTTCACGTGGCCGAACAGCTCGCTCTCGAGCAGGTTCTCCGGGATCGCGCCGCAGTTGATCGCCACGAACGGGCGCTCCTTGCGGTCGCTGAGCGCGTGCACGGCGCGCGCGATCAGCTCCTTGCCGGTGCCGCTCTCGCCGGTGATCAGCAGGTTGGTCTTGGTGGGGGCGACCCGGTGCACGAAGTCGAAGACCTCCTTCATGCGCGGGCTCTTGCCCATCATGGTCGGCAGCTCGGAGCGCTCCTGCAGCTCGCGGCGCAGGCGCTTGTTCTCGCTCGAGAGGTCGTACTTCTCGAGCGCCTTGCCGACGACCAGGCAGATCTCGTCGACCGAGCACGGCTTGGTCAGGTAGTCGTACGCGCCGAGTCGCATGGCCTCGACGGCCGACTCGGTCGAGCCGTGGGCGGTGATCAGGATGACCGGCGAGTCGGGCGAGCTCTCCTTCACGCGCTCGAGCAGGTCGAGCCCGCTGCTGCCCGGCATCTTGATGTCGCTGATCACGAGGTCGAAGTCGGCGTCCTCGAGCGCCTGCAGGGCGTCGGCGACGGAGGCGCAGGCGCGCACGTCGTGGCCCTCGCGCTGCAGCAGGATCTCGAGGAACTCGCGCATGCTGCGCTCGTCATCGACGATCAGGATCTGCGCCACGGTCTACCCCCCGCCTCGAATCGGCAGCGGTCGTGCATGTCTTGATCGGCGATCCGCGATGTCCTGATCGCGCTCAGGGCGCGGCCGTCTCGGACCGCGCAGCGCTCGGCTCCGCTCGGGGCAGCACGACCCGCACGGTCGTCCCCTTCCCCGGTCCCGAGCGCACCGACAGGCGCCCGCCACAGGCCTCGACCACGCGGTGCACCGTGGCGAGACCCAGACCGGTGCCCTTGGGCTTGGTGGTGAAGAACGGCTCGAAGATGCGCTCCAGCAGCTCCTCGGGAATGCCGCAGCCGTGATCGCTCACGCCGACCTCGAGCTGCTGCGCGTGCAGCTCGCGCGCGCGGATGCGCACGCAGCCGTCGCGCGGCTCGGCCTCGGCGGCGTTGAGCACGAGGTTCCAGAACACCTGGCGCAGCCGGTCGGGATCGCCCAGCGCACACAGCCCGGCCGGCACGTCGAGCTCCACCGCCAGCGCGGCGTGGTCGCCGCTCGCGAGCAGCTGCTTCATCTCCTCGAACAGCTCGACCAGGGCTACCGACTCGCGCCGGCCGGGCCCCGAGCGCGCGTAGTCGAGGAAGTCGCTCACCAGCCGGTTCAGGCGACCCGTCTCGCGCTTGACGATGCTCATCAGGCGGCGCGTGCTGCGGTCCTCGGCGCGCAGGTCGTCCTCGAGCAGCTCGATCGCGCCCGACAGCGAGCCGAGCGGGTTGCGGACCTCGTGCGCCAGGCCCGCTGCGAGCTGCCCCACGGCGGAGAGCCGCTCCGAGCGGCGCAGCTGCTCCTCCATCTCCACGACGCGCGTCAGGTCCTGGAAGATCAGGATCGCGCCCTCCGCGGCCCCCGCCTCGTTGCGCAGCACCGAGCGCGAGAAGCCGAGGTGGATCTGCTCACCGGCGTGGTTCGTGAAGGTGAGCTTGGCGCGCTCGTGCGGCGCGCGGGGCTCCGCGCCGGCGGTGGCCGCAGCCAGTGCCGCGCGGGCGGGCTCCGGGAACAGCGACTCGAGGCCGTGGCCCATGACCTCGGCCTTGGTGTGCCCCGTGATGCGCTCGGCCTCGCGGTTGAACGACGTGATCCGCCCCTGCGTGTCGACCGTCAGCAGGCCGCTCGACACGCCGTCGACGATGCGCCGGTGAATCTCGCCGAGCTCGTGCAGCTCCGCGCGCCCCAGCTTGACCTGGGCCGCCAGCGTGTGCGTGAGCAGCGCCACGATGGTGAAGCCGGCGGTGTGGATGCCGCTCGCCAGCAGCGCACCCTCGAAGCTCGCCGCCGCGCCCACGCGGAAGGTGGGCAGCCAGCCGTAGACAGGTCCCCAGACGACCCCCCCGTACGCGAGCGTCGCCGCGGCGCAGGCGAGGACCGCGCCGCGCGTGCCGGCGCGCACGGCCGCGTGCACGATCCAGATGTTGTACAGGAAGACGAACAGCGACTCGCTGCCACCGGAGCAGTACACGAGCGCCGTGACCAGCAGGCCGTCGCAGAGCAGCTCGTAGCGCGCGAGGCGCAGCCCTTCGCTGAGGCGCGATGCCAGGGCGCCGTACACCAGCGCCAGCACGCAGCCCGCGACGATCAGCACGTACAGCGCGTGCAGCTCTCGGGGCGCGTACGGCAGCGGCTGCGGCCCGAGCTCGAGCAGCAGCGTGAGCGCCAGGATCGCGCCGAGCACGACCAGGCGCACCGCCAGCGCGCGGATCGGCGCGGCGCCGGCCCTGCCCATCGGCATGCCGAGCCTACCGGCCTACTTGACGGCTTCGGCGATCTTGAAGATCGGCAGGTACATGGCTACGAGCAGACCGCCGATCGTGCCACCGAGCACGACCATCATCAGCGGCTCGAGCATCGCCGTGAGCGCGCCCACCGCGACCTCGACCTCGTCGTCGTAGAAGTCGGCGATCTTCGAGAGCATCTGGTCCATGGCACCGGTCTGCTCGCCGACCGCGATCATCTGCACGACCATGCCGGGGAACACCTTCGAGTTGCGCAGCGGGTCGGCGATCGTCTTGCCCTCGGCGATCGAGGCCTTGGTCGAGAGGATCTCGCGCTGCACGACCACGTTGCCGGCCGTCTTGCCGACCAGCTCGAGCGCGTCGAGGATCGGCACGCCCGAGGTGAGCAGGGTGGAGAGCGTGCGCGTGAAGCGCGCCACGGCCACCTTCTTGATCAGCGGGCCGAAGACCGGCGCCTTGAGGAACGTGGCATCCCAGAAGTGGCGACCCTTGTCATTGCGGTAGCTCAGGCGAAGCAGCCAGACCAGGATGCCGATCATCACCGCCGCATGCGGCGCATACGCCTGCATCGTGTGCGAGATGTTGATGACGACCTGCGTCGGCCCCGGCAGCGTACCGCCGAAGTCCTTGAACATCTTCTCGAAGACCGGGATGACCTTGAGCATCATCACGATCACGACGCCGGCCGCGACCACGCTGACGGACGCGGGGTAGACCATCGCGCCCTTCACCTTGCGGCGCAGCGCCTCCGCCTTCTCGAGGTAGACGGCGAGACGGTTCAGGATCGTGTCGAGAATACCGCCGAGCTCGCCGGCCGCGACCAGGTTGACGAACAGCCGATCGAACACCTTCGGGTGCTTGGACAGCGCCTCCGAGAAGCTCGTGCCCGACTCGACCGTGGACTTGGCCTCGAGCAGGACCTTCTTGAAGGTGGCGTTCTCGTGCTGGTTGCCCAGGATGTCGAGGCACTGCACGAGCGGCAGACCCGCGTCGATCATGACGGCGAACTGGCGCGTGAACACGACCAGGTCCTTGATCGTCACGCTCGGCTTGAGGAACGGCAGGTACTCGGAGAGGTCCTTGGCCTTCTGCTTGACCGTCGTCGGCATGATCGCCTGCGACTTCAGCATGGCGATGACCGCTTCGCTGTTCTGCGCCGAGATGAATCCCGACTTCGCGGCCCCGTCCCGCGTCTTGCCCTGCCACTCGAAAGTCGGCATCTACCGCTCTCCCGTCCCGTTCAGCGTGCGGCCTTCACGGGCTGCTCGCGTGTCCCCTCGCTCATCAGCCGCCGCAGCTCGTCGTGATCGGACGAGCGCGAGAGCGCGTCGTCCATCGTGATCATGCGGCGGAGGTAGAGGTTCGCGAGGCTCTGGTTCATCGTCTGCATTCCGTGCTTGTCCTGGCCCATCTGCATCTGCGAGTAGATCTGGTGCAGCTTGTCGTCGCGGATCAGGTTGCGGATGGCGGCGTTGGGCACCATCACCTCGAGCGCGAGACAGCGGCCACCGCGGTTGGCGCGCGGCAGCAGGGTCTGCGACAGCACGCCCTCGAGCACGAACGAGAGCTGCGTGCGGATCTGGCTCTGCGCATCCGACGGGAACACGTCGATGATGCGGTTCACGGTCTGGATGGTCGAGTTCGTGTGCAGCGTCGCGAAGCACAAGTGGCCGGTCTCAGCGACCGTCAGCGCCGCCTCGACCGTCTCGCGGTCGCGCATCTCGCCGATCAGCACGACGTCGGGGTCCTGGCGCAGGATGTAGCGCAGCGCCGCCTTGAAGCTCGTCGTGTCGGCGCCGACCTCGCGCTGGTTCACGAGACAGTTCTTGTGCGGGTGCAGGTACTCGATCGGATCCTCGATCGTCATGATGTGCTCGTGCCGATCGACGTTGATCTTGTCGATCATCGACGCGAGCGTGGTCGACTTGCCGCTGCCGGTGGGACCCGTGACCAGGATCAGACCGCGCGGGCGCTTCGCCATCTCGGCCACCGAGTTCGGCAGGCCGAGCTGGTCGAAGGTCAAGATCTCGAACGGAATCGTTCGGAACGCCCCACCGACCGCGCCGCGCTGGACGAAGATGTTGGCGCGGAAGCGCGCCAGCCCCTTCACTCCGAACGACAGGTCGAGCTCGTTGTTCTCCTCGAACTTGTGCTTCTGGGCGTCCGTGAGGATCGAGTAGCAGGCCTGCTTGGTGTCCTGCGCGGTGAGCGCGGGCACGTTCACGGGCACCAGATGGCCGTCGATGCGCAGCTGCGGCGGCGAGCCCGTCGCCATGTGGAGGTCCGACGCCCCCTTCTCGATCATGACCTTGAGCAGCTGGTGCAGATTTGCCATCTCAGGACCCCGTGGAGTCCGCACCCGAGGTGCGGAAGACTTCGGTCAGCGTGGTGCCGCCCTGCAGGAACACGTTCAGTGCGCTGCGGCGCAGCGTGGCCATGCCCTCGCGGATCGCCTCGCGCTTGATCTCGGCCGCGCTCGCGCCGTTCAGCACGAACTCCTTGATCGTGTCACTCATCACCATGACCTCGTACAACGCGATCCGGCCCTTGTAGCCGGTCTCGGCACAGTTGCCACAGCCCGCGCCCTTCATCGGCTGCACGGCCGCGCGCTCCTCGGGCTTGAGCCCGCAGGTCGCGAGCTGCTCCGGGTTGACGTTCTCGTCGGGCTGCTTGCACTCGACGCAGATGCGGCGCGCCAGGCGCTGGGCCAGCACGGCGTTGACCGAGCTCGCCACCAGGAACGGCTCGATGCCCATGTTGAGCAGGCGGTTGATGGTGCTGGGCGCGTCGTTGGTGTGCAGGGTCGACAGCACCATGTGGCCGGTGAGCGCGGCCTTGATGGCGATCTCCGCCGTCTCGAAGTCGCGGATCTCGCCGACCATGATGATGTCCGGGTCCTGGCGCAGGAACGATCGGAGTGCGGCGGCGAAGTTGAAGCCGATCGACTCGCGCACCTGCACCTGGTTGATGCCGGAGAGGTTGAACTCGACCGGGTCCTCCGCGGTCGAGATGTTGTCCGTGGTCTTGTTGAGCTCGGACAGCGCCGAGTAGAGCGTGGTCGTCTTGCCCGAGCCGGTGGGGCCCGTGACGAGCACCATGCCGAACGGCTGGTGGATCGCCCCCTTGAAGTCCTTGAGCTGCTTCTCCTCGAACCCGAGCTTGGTCATGTCGAGCTGCAGGTTGCCCTTGTCGAGGAGGCGCAGAACGATCTTCTCGCCGAACAACGTGGGCAGGACGGACACGCGATAGTCCATCGAGCCCCGCTTGCCGGTCTTCAGCTTGATGCGGCCGTCCTGCGGCAGGCGGCGCTCGGCGATGTCGAGCTCCGCCATGATCTTCACGCGCGAGGTGAGCGGGTTGCGCAGCTTCTTCGGCGGCTTCATCACCTCGTAGAGCACGCCGTCGATCCGGTAGCGGACGCGGAAGTCCTTCTCGTACGGCTCGATGTGGATGTCCGACGCGTTCTTCTTGATGGCGTCGGTCAGGATCAGGTTCACGAGCTTGACGACGGGCGCGTCCTCGGTCTGCTTCTCGAGCTCGCTGACGTCGAGGTTGCCGTCGTCGTCCGAGAGCACCTCGAGGTCGGCGTCGTCGAAGTCCGCCATGACGGCGTCGAGCGAGTTGCCCGTGTCGTAGTAGCGCTCGATCGCGCGCCGGATCGCCTCCTCGGCGGAGACCACGACCTCGACGTTGTAGCCCGTGAGGAACTTGATGTCGTCGATCGCAAAGATGTTGGACGGGTCGGCGGTCGCGATGATCAGCGTCGAGCCGGCGCGGTTCACCGGCATGATCGTGTGCTTGACCGCGACGTCCTCGGGAATCAGCGCGACGACGTCGGGGTCGATCTCGAAGTCGTCGAGCACGATCGACGGTACGCCGTACTTCTGCGACACCGCCTCGGCGAGCTGCGACTCCTCGATGTAGCCCAGCCGCGTGAGCTGCAGGCCCACACGACTGCCCGTCAGCTTCGCCTCTTCCTTGGCGCGCTGGAGCTGCTCTGCCGAGAGCAGATCCTTCTGGACGAGGAGTTCGCCGATCCGGTCGCTCACGCACGCCCCTCCGCCCGGACGCTTGCCGAGAGCCGGCGATCCGTCCGAGCGCGACACCGATTCGGCTGAACTATCGGTGTCCGGGGAGGGAAGCTTGACGAGGGCTGCGGGTCTTAGGAGCCAGCCGTCTGGGCGACCAGCAGTGGCCGGGCACGCTTCACGTCCTCGACGAGCTGGGCGCGCAGGGCGTCCGGGCCGGCGAAGCGCTGCTCACCGCGCAGGCGCGCGGCGAAGCCGAGCGCGAGGCGCTGGCCGTACAGATCGCCGTCGAAGTCGAGCACGTGTGTCTCCACGCGGGTCGAGCTGCCGCCGAACGTCGGTCGCGTTCCGATGTTGGTGACACACGGCAGGAGCGGTCCGGTCGGCCGGTCGTTCTCGACGCGCTGGATCGTCGTGGCGTACACGCCGATGCCGGGCACCAGATCGTTCTCGGGCGTGATGTTGGCCGTCGGAAAGCCCAGCGTGCGCCCGCGGCCGTCGCCCGGCACGACGCTCCCCCAGATGGTGTAGAGGCGGCCGAGGCAGCGGGCCACCTCGCCGATGCGCCCGAGCTCGATCAGCCCGCGCACGCGCGTGCTCGACACGTCCTCGCCGGCCTCGAGCACCTGCGACACGACCCGGACCTGCATGCCGTGCTCGCGGGCCAGCCGGCGCAGCGTCTCGTCGGAGCCGTTGCGGTCGTGCCCGAAGCGGAAGTCCCGGCCCACCCAGATCTCGGCCGGCCCGAGGCGCTGGTGCAGCACCTGCGCCACGAAGTCCTCGGGCTCGAGCGCGGCCAGCTCGCGCGTGAAGGGCTCGCGGATCAACAGGCCGATGCCGAGCCGCTCGAGCTCGTACTCGAGCTGGGACCAGAGCGTGATCTGCGGATGGGGGTGCTGCGGCTGCAGCACGCGCTTGGGGTGCGGGTCGAAGGTGTACACCGCCGCGTGGACGCCCAGCTTGCGCGCCCGGTCCACGACGCCGGACACGAGCGCCTGATGGCCGAGATGGACCCCGTCGAAGTTGCCGATCGTGAGGACGCAGCCGCGGGCCCGCTCGCCGACGCATTCGCTCCCGGTCGCGACCTGCATGGAATTCTGCACGCCTGCCTGCACCCCCTGAGGTCCCCTCCCGAGCCCACCGGGTGCACTCGGATTGGACCGACCTATTTAGTGCGTGTGCCCGCGCGTTGCAACACGGACCCTCGCCCGTATCCTAGGCACGTGCGGACGATCTCGCGCTACCTGCTCTTGGAATTCCTGCGGGCCTCGGCCGTCTCGCTGCTGGCCTTCTACATGTTGTGGATCGCCGTCGACAGCCTGCTGCACATCGACGAGCTCGCCACGGCCGCCGGGCCGGCCCTGCGCGACGTGATGCTGCGCTCGCTCGACTTCGTGCCGATCGCCGTGCCGATCGCGTGCACGGTCGGGGCGGTGTGGAGCATCACGCGCGCCGCACACTTCAGCGAGATCACGGCCATCCGCTGCGGCGGGCTGCCGCTGCGCTCGGTGCTGTCGCCGCTCCTGTTCGCGAGCCTGCTGATCGGGCTGCTCCAGGGCGTGTTCCAGGACCGGGTGCTGATCCCAGCGCACGGCGTGCTGCAGGCCGCAGGCGAGGACGTCGAGGACGGGCGCAAGGGTCCAGGCCAGATCCTCGGGCGCTGGTGGCACACCAGTCCCTCCTTCGTGTTCGTGGCCGAGTCGTTCCTGCCCGAGCAGCAGGTGCTCGAGAACGTCACCGTGTTCCGCATCGACGAGGCCGGTCGCATGCGCGAGCGCATCGACGCGCCGCGCGCCGAGTACAAGGAAGGGCGCGCCTGGGAGCTGCTCGACGCACGCGTGCGCAGCTTCCCCGAGGCCGGCGGGCTCCAGGAGCGCAAGGAGGCGCGGCTGCGCCTCGATCTCGACCTGACGCGCGAGCAGGTCGAGGCCACGGTGCCCGTGCTCGAGGCCACCAGCCTGCGCCGGCTCTGGCGCGTCGTCCAGGACGAGCCCGACAACATCTCGGCCGCCTCGGTCCTGCACAGCAGGCTGGCGCTGTCGTGCGTGGTGCTGGTGCTCGTGCTGCTCGCCCTGCCCTTCGCGGTCGGCGACACCGAGGGCGTGGACTCGCTGCCGCGCGCGCTGCTGAAATCGCTGATCGCCACCAGCGCGTTCTGGGGACTCTGGACGGCCGGGCTCGTCTCCAGTCAGAGCGGCTGGGTCGCTCCCGCGGTGCCGATCTGGGGCGTGACCACGCTGGCGCTCGCGCTCGGCACCTGGCGCTTCCGCACGATCAGGGAGTAGGACCCGGCTTCCCCTTCGGGACCCCGTTCGAGAGCAGGTACTTGAGGAACGGGTTGTCGTTGCCGAGCACCAGCGTCGTGCGCTCGTCGAGCGCTTTCGCGTAGGCCTCGAGGCTGCGCAGATATGCGTAGAACTCGGGGTCCTGGCCGAAGGCCTCGGCGTAGATGCGGGCCGCCTCGGCGTCGCCCTCGCCACGCAGCTCCTGGGCGCGCCGCTCGGCGCGCGCCTTCTCGACCGTGCTGTCGCGGTCGGCCTCGGCGCGGACCTTGCGCGCCTCCTCCTCGCCCTGGGCGCGCGAGCCCTTGGCGAAGCGCTCGCGCTCCTTGCGCATGCGCTCGAAGATCCGGTCCAGGTTGGCCGTGGGGTAGTCGGTGCGCCGGATCTGGAAGTCCACGACGGCGAGGCCCTGCGGCTCGAGCTTGGCGAGACAGTTCTTGGTGATCTCGCGCGTGATCGGATCGCGCAGGTCCGACAGCAGGTCGGTGATCGAGTGCTGCGCCAGCACCGTGCGCACCTCGTTGAAGGCGGTGTCGTCGATCAGGCGCACCACGTCGCGCGCCTGGGTGTTCTGGACCAGGCGCCGCGGATCGGCGACGCGCCACACCACATAGTAGTCGACCTGGATCTCGCGCCCGTCGCTCAGGAACAGCCCGACCGGATCGGCGTCGAAGCGCTGCAGGCGGTCGGAGAAGCGGTAGAGCTCGTGGAGCCCCGGGATGCGCAGGAAGATGCCCGGACCGCGCAGCACCGGATCGAGCGGCAGCCAGACCGGCTCGGGGTCGCCGAGCAGCGTGCGGAACGCTTGCTCGCGCTCGTCCAGAATCACGAGGCTGGTCGCGCCGAGCGCGACGGCGAGCACGACCAGCAGCCCGAGGACTCGCTTCACGGCTTCGGCCTCCGCTCGAGCGGCAGGTACGGGAGCAGGCGCTCCCCTCCGCCGTCCATGATCACCTTGTCCATGCGCGGCAGGATCTTCTCGAGCGTCTCCAGGTAGAGGCGCTCGCGCAGCACCGCCGGCGCCTTGCGGTACTCGACGAGCAGCGAGTTGAAGCGCATGGCCTCGCCCTGCGCGGCCAGGATCTTGGCGTCCTTGTACCCTTCGGCCTGCGTGACCTGCTCCTGGGCCTGGCCGCGCGCCTGGGGCACGACCTGATCGCGGTAGCCCTGGGCCTCGAGGATCAGGCGCTCCTTGTCCTGGCCCGCGCTCTCCAGATCGCGGAAGGCATCCGCCACTTTGTCGGGCGGCTTCACTTCCTGGAACTGCACGCTGCGGATGCGCACACCGACGCCGTAGCTGTCGAGCAGGGTCTGGATGCGCCCCGATGCCTGGTTCTCGATCTGCGACTTGCCCGCGAACAGCACGTCGTCGATCGGCCGCTTGGCGACCTCGGCGCGCACGACCGACTGCGCGGTGTCGCGGATCAGCTCGCGCGGCTCCTCGGTGTTGAACAGGAACGCGCGCAGGTCCTGCACCTGCCACTGCACGACGAACTCGACGTCGACCAGGTTGGTGTCGCCCGTCAACATGCGCCGCTCGTCGGGGCGCTCGTCGTAGCCGGGGGCCGTGGCTCCGGGAGTGCTCGGCGCGCCGGGGGCGTCGCCTGGAGCGGCGCCTGAAGGCGCCTCGGGCGCGTCTTCGGGCTCGGCCGTGCGGTAGCCGAACTCCTCGCGCTGGATCGTGACGCGCTCGCGCTCGATGCGCTCGATGCCCGGCAGGTGGAAGCGCAGGCCGGGCTCGAGCGTGCGCGAGTAGCGACCGAGGCGCAGCACGATCGCCTGCTCGGCCGGCTGGATCTGCACGTAGCCGAGCGA
>Ga0190274_10002037_pt1 | contig 11844 bp, 16 predicted proteins | sample Popmic531T_FD_133002 | JGI IMG/M metagenome (GOLD analysis project Ga0190274, IMG submission 133002) | Populus adjacent soil microbial communities from riparian zone of Yellowstone River, Montana, USA - 531 T | ecosystem: Environmental > Terrestrial > Soil > Riparian zone | place: USA: Montana...
CCGGAGCCGAAGCCGATGTTCGAGACGATCACGAGCACCATTGCGAGCCACACGTCGCCCGGACCACACAATGCGAGCGCCGCGGTGCCCGCGATGCACAGCACGGTGCTTGCGGCGAGCAGGAGCTTCTTGCGCGCGCGCAGGTCGGCCCACGCGCCGAGCAGCGGCGCGGTGAGCATGATCACCACGTACGACACCGACAACGCGAGCGTCCACGCCAGCGTCGCCCACGCCGCCTTGCCGGCGATGACCGATACGAAGTACGCGTTGAACACGGCCGTGATCACGACCGTCGTGTAGCCGGAGTTCGCGAAATCGTAGAACGCCCACGCGACGAGCTCGCGCCGGCGCACGGGCGGCACGCCCTCGGGATGTTCGCGGCGGATCCTGCGGTCACCCATGTTGTTGTTCTTCTCCGCGCCGGGCCACGAGCGGGCGCCAGTCTCTCACGACATGGCACGTGCGATGCACGCAGGATCAGTGGAGCGAACGGCTCCGCCAGCGGAGGCAGTCATGGCACACCATGCCCGGATCGTTGCGGCTGGCGTCGCGCTCGCGGTCGCGCAGCTCACGGCATCGTTCGCCGACGCCGACCAGCTCTCGCCCCCGAAGGACAACGTGCCGGCGCAGGCCGACCTGTCGGGCGCGGGCAACGATGCGCACCTGCCATTCGATGCGCTCGACGCGAACAAGGACGGACGGCTGGGGCGCGACGAAGTCGCGGCGCGCGCATTGCTCGCGAAAGCGTTCGATACCCATGACGGCGACAACGACGGCACGCTCACGCGCGCCGAGTACGAGGACTACGTTGCGCTCGAGGGGACAGACAGCGAGGAGTAGCGGTGCGCGCGCTTTGTGGAAGCGCCCTTAAGGGCGGGATCAAGCCGCGGGCACCGGCGGCTCCGGCCGCAACCACAGCCACACCGCAACCAGGACCATCGTGCCGATGCCGACGAATGCGGGCCAGCGGCCCTGGAAAACGACGAGCAGCGACACGACGCCGAGCGCCATGCTGATCGTCGCGATCCACTTCGCGCGACGCGGCACCGCGCCGTGGTCTTCCCACGCGCACAGCATCGGACCGAACTGCTTGTGCGCGCGCAGCCATTGGTGCAGCCGGCGCGATCCGCGCGTCGCGGCCCACGCGGCGAGGATGATGAACGGCGCGGTCGGGATCGCCGGCAGCACGAGCCCGACCAGGCCGAGCCCCAGCGCGACGTACGCGAGCGCCAGCCACGCCATGCGCACGTGGTGCGAGCGTGGCGAATCGTCGAGCTCTTCGTCGTGCGAATCGGTCATGTGCTTCCCGCCCGGTCGTTCCGTCCTTCACTGCATCACGCACGATCAGCCACGCGATTCGCGACGCCCGGCCATCCCATCGGGCGGCCTTCGAGGTGGCACGCCCGCTGCAATCTCCATGCCGCGACCGTCGGTCGTCTCCTGCGCATTCCGTGGGACCGCGCGGAGGTCAGCGACGTTCCCCATGACGAGGAGAAACCCGATGAACAAGCCGACATCCATGCTCCTCGCCGCCGCGCTGTGCGGCCTGGCCGGCATCGCTGCCGCCAACGAGGACCAGGTCGCATTCAAGTCGACCGCGACGGCGACCACGCAGACCACGACCACGACGACGACGACGAAGCCCGACTTCGCCTCGCTCGACATGGACAGCGACGGCAAGATCGTGCTGATCGAGGTCGAGAAGGACCTGATGCTCAGCTCGAAATTCTCGAGCTACGACATGGACCGAGACGGCAAGCTCTCGCCGGCGGAGTTCGACGACTACGTGGCTGCCGAAATCGCAACCGATTCCGATCTCGACGTCGAGATCGACGACGACTGAGTGCCCCTGTCCTAGCCGCAGGCCCTGATCGCTGCGCGCAGCGGATTTGCGGCGCTGCGCGGATCGCATTTCCGGAGGCGCACCTTCGGCGTGCCATGCCACTTCGCCGCCGTGACGATCGCCTGCGCCACGCGCGCGAGCAGCGCGTCCGTCGGTTCGACGCCATCTTCAAAATGCAGCACCTTGACCTCGAACATGCCGTCGGCGCGCCACGCCTTCGCGTCGAGCCGCGCAACGAGGCGATTGCCGACGAGCACCGGCAGCACGAAGTAGCCGTACTGGCGCTTCGGCTCGGGCGTATAGCACTCGAGCGTGTAATCGAAGCCCATGAGCGTGCTCGCGCGTTCGCGATGCCACACCACCGGGTCGAACGGCGACAGCAGCGTCGCGTGCGTCGCGCGCAGCTTGCCCTGTGCCGCGAGCGCCAGCGCCGCCTCGTGGTCGCGATGCACCCACGCCGGCGCCTCCCAGCCGTCGACTTCCACGTTAAGCAATTCGCCTGCATCGAGCAGCGGTTCGAGCTCGGCGTCGCGCACGCGCGGTCCGAGGCGGTAGTAGTCGGAAACCCAGCGTGCCTGCGCGACACCCAGCGCGCGGATCGCGCGCAGGCGCATCTCGCGCACGGCTTCGCGTTCGCCGGGCACGGGACCGGGCGCGACGGCAGCGCGCGCGAGCACGCGTTCGCTCAGGTCATAGACACGCTGGAAGCGCTCGCGCCGCGCGATCATGAGGTCGCCGAGCGCGAACCAGGCCTCGAGCCAGCGCTTCTCGTCCTTCCATTCCCACCAGCCGCCGGCGCCCTTGTCGGGTCGTTCGAAGTCGGCCGCCCGCACCGCGCCCTTGTCGCGCACGTGCGCCAGCAGCCGCGCCATCGCATCGCCGTGGGCGGCGCGCGTGCGTTGCGCGCTGCGCTGCGCCCAGTGCGACGCGTGCTGGCTGCGCCGGCGCAGCAGGCCCCAGTCCGACATCGGCGCGAAGCACGCCTCGTGCGCCCAGGTCTCGAACAGCTCGCCGGCTTCCAGCGACTCGTCGAGCCAGCGTGGTTCGTAGTGGCCGAGGCGCGAGAACAGGACGAGGTAGGGGCTGCGGGCAACGACGTGGATGGTGTCGATCTGCAGCAGCGCCATGCGCGCGATCGCGGCCACCACGTCCGGCCGCGTCGCCGGCCCGGGTGGCGGCGAACGCAGGCCCTGGGCATGCAGGTGCAGGCAGCGCGCCTGCGCCTGCGTCAGGCGGGTCGGGCCCCGGATCGTCACGAATCGTGACTCGGCGGGGACCGGGTGAAGCTGGCACGGCAGTTGCCTGACCCTCGCCAGAGGGCGCTCAGCCGGGCGCCTAAAAGCTTTGTCGAGCAAGGAGATCTGCCCATGTCACTGTCCCTGATCCTGTTGATCGTCGTCGTTTTGCTGCTGGTTGGCGCCGTCCCCGCCTGGCCCCATAGCCGCTCCTGGGGCTATGGTCCGAGCGGCCTGCTGGGCGTCATCCTGGTGGTCCTGGTCATCCTCGCCCTGACCGGCAGGCTGTGAATTCCGTGACGGGAAGACTTTAAAAACCTTCCCGGAACCGGCATCTTCCGCCTCTCGCCCCCCGGTAGCGCCCCTGGCGCGGCCCCGGGACGGACGGAATCACCCACCGTAGCAACCAATCGGAAGCGCCAATGACGACGAAACTCGATCGCCCGCTCAAGCGGGAAATCACGGTCAACGAGAAGGCTTTCACGCTGACCATCACGCCCGACGGGCTGAAGCTCGTCGAGAAAGGCCGGCGCAACGGCGTCGACATCGACTGGAAGACGCTCGTCGGCGGCGATGCCGCGGACGGCTCCGGGTCGACCGCCTCGCGCCAGTGAGCCAGGGCCGGGCGCCTCGCGCCCGGTCGCAGTCGTTACGGGGCGGGTCCATCCGGGCCCGCCCTGCCTGTTCGCAGCCATCCGCTCAGAGCAGCTTGGCGATGTCGGCCTCGATGCTCTCGGGCTTGTCGGTCGGCGCATAGCGCCGGACCACGTTGCCATTGCGATCGATCAGGAACTTCGTGAAGTTCCATTTGATCGCCTCCGTTCCCAGCACGCCCTTCGCTTCCTTCTTCAGGTGGCGATACAACGGGTGCGCGTCGCCGCCGTTCACTTCCACCTTGGCGAACATCGGGAAGCTCACGTCGTACTCGAGCGAACAGAAATTGCGGATTTCCGCTTCGTCGCCCGGTTCCTGGTGCCCGAACTGGTCGCACGGGAAGCCCAGCACCGCGAATCCCTTCGGCGCGAGCTTGCGGTGCAATGCCTCGAGGCCGGCGTACTGCGGCGTGAATCCGCATTTGGACGCCGTATTCACCACGAGCACGGCCTTGCCCTTGTAGTCGGCCAGCGTCCGCTCGCGTCCGTCGATGTCCTTTGCCGAAAATTCGTAGATCGTGGTCATGTCCGCGCATCCTCGCCGGGAGTACTTGTCAACTTAGCGCAGCGCGCACGCAGCCGCTACCGCCGGGCTCCTGCGGGGGTTTTCGCCATTCCCGGCGCACCACGAATTTGATTGCACGGGCGGCGGAGGACGCGAAGCGCTAACATCTTCCACAACTACTCCCGAGAGAGCGCGCCCGGATGCCGAACATCGCTGCGATGCTGAAAGAAGAAATCTCCCGCCTGTCGCGCAAGGAAATCCGGCGGCAGATGTTGCCGGTGCGCAAGGCTTCGGCGGCGCATCGGCGGCACATCGCGGCGCTCAAACGCGAAATCGCGCGACTCGAGAAACTCGTCACTTCGTCCGCGCGTCGCGGCAAGGCGGCAGCGGCGCCCGCGAAGGACGCACCCGAAGCCGACGGCGGACAACGGTTCCAGGCGCGCGGACTCCGCTCGTTGCGCGCGCGACTCGGCCTTTCCGCCGCGGAGCTCGCGAAGCTGGTCGGCGTGAGTGCGCAATCGGTCTACAACTGGGAAACGAAGAAAGCCACGCCGCGCCGTTCGCAGGTTGCGCAGATTGCGGCTTTGCGCGGACTCGGCAAGAAGGAAGTCCGCGCGCGACTGGAAGGCGGTGGCTCCGCGACGCCTGCGCCAGCAGCGGCGAAGAAGCGTGGTCGCAAGCCGCGCGTCGTCGCAAAGCGCGCTGCCAAACCGGCACGCAAGGTGGGTGCGAAGCGCGGTCGCCGAAAGGCGGCCTGACGCCCGCAGCACACGACGAGGAAAGCGCCGCGCCGAGACGATGCGCGCGCGGCGCTGCTCTGGCACGATGCGCGGGAACCGCAAGGGGAACCGCCATGAATCGACGTGCCGTCGCGCTGTCGTCGCTGTTGTGCATTTCCGCCATCGCAGTCGCGGCCGAACCCGCTGCCGCGCCGCCGAAGGCGAAGACCATGGCCGACATCCTGGCCGAGTCGAAAGCGTCGGACTGGCGCCGGCCCGACCCCGAGAACACGCTGTACCTCGAGTTGCCGCGCGGTCGCGTGGTGATCGAGCTCGCGCCCACGTTCGCCCCGCTGCACGTCGCGAACATCAAGGCGCTCGCGCGTGGCAAGTATTTCGACGGCCTCGCGATCACGCGGTCGCAGGACAACTTCGTCGTGCAATGGGGTGATCCCGCAGCGGGCGAGCCCGGCGCGAAAGCGCTCGGCGACGCGAAGCGCTCGCTGCCTGCCGAATTCACGCGTGACAGCGAAGGGCTGGCATTCACTGCATTGCCCGATCGCGACGGCTGGGCGCCGCAGTCGGGATTCGCGGGCAACATTCCGGCCGCACGCGACACCACGTCCGGCAAGTCGTGGCCGACGCACTGCTACGGCGCGCTCGGGGTCGGCCGTGACGTCGATGTCGACTCCGGCGGCGGCAGCGAGCTCTACGTCGTGATTGGCCAGGCGCCACGCCAGCTCGATCGCAACATAACGATTGCAGGCCGCGTGCTGCAGGGCATGGAGTTGCTCTCGACGCTCGAGCGCGGCACCGGGCCGCTCGGTTTCTACGAGAAGCCCGAGCAGCGCACGCCGATCGAGTCGATCCGCGTTGCGGCCGACGTGCCCGCAACCGAGCGCACCGCGCTGGAAGTATTGCGCACCGACACGCCGCGCTTTGCCGAGCTCGTCGCGGCGCGACGCAATCGCCGCGACGAGTGGTACAAGGTCCCGGCCGGTTACATCGATGTCTGCAGCGTGCCGATTCCGGTGCGCGTGCCACCTCCTGAAACCAAGCCTGCGGGCGGCTGAACGAAGAAGCGCGAAAACGCGCGATTTCAACCGCGATTCACGCTCGTCTCCGCACACTGCACTCGCAGTCCAATGAAGGAGACGACGTCATGAAGCGACTTGCCCTTGCCATCACCCTTGCCGTTGCCGGTGTTGCCAGCGTAGCGGCGCCGTTCTCGGCCGCCGAGGCGCGGCCGGCCACGCGCGTGGTGTACGTCAGCGACCACGACGTGTACTGGGTCCATGGCCGTCCGTACTACCGCGTGACGCGTGAGCCGGTGTACCTGGTGCGCAACTACCGCGGTGGTCCGCGCTACTACTACCGCACCACGTACTACGCGCCGCCGCGCTACCAGACGCACCGCTACAACGCGTGGCGCGATGGCGACTATGACCGTCGCTACTACTACGACGACAACGGCACGCGCGTTCGCATCACTTACGACAGCGACTACGATCGCCCGTAACCCTCTCGCGTGAATTTCGCTGCGCGAAATTCACGCGGCTCAAAGCAGGTTCCGCTCGCGCGGCCAGAGGCATGACTCTGGCCGCGCGACGGCTTCTCCGGTTTCTTGCGACGTCAGTGCAACGCCCGCTACTTGATGCTGCGAGCCCCGGCCCAATGTGTGCGGGATGAGTGAACCACTGCTTCTCGCGTGCCCCTCCTGCTCCGCGCTCAACCGCGTTCCCGCGGAACGCCTCGCCGAGTCGCCGACCTGCGGCAAGTGCCAGGCCGCGCTGTTCCAGGGCAAGCCGGTGGCCGTCGACGATGCATCGTTCGAGCGCGTCGTCCTGCGCTCCGGGCTGCCGGTGGTCGTTGATTTCTGGGCCGCGTGGTGCGGTCCGTGCCGCGCGTTCGCGCCGGTGTTCGAGCAGGCAGCGCGCTCGCTGGAACCGCACGTTCGGCTGGCGAAGCTCGACACCGAAGCGGCGCCGGCGACCGCGGGCCGATTCGCGATCCGCAGCATTCCGACGATTGCGCTCTTCCGGGACGGTCGCGAGGTTTCGCGCCAGTCCGGCGCGCTGCCGCTCGAGCCGCTGCTGCGCTGGATACGCGGCACGATCGCATAGCCGCCTACAATGCGGGTTCGCTTCCGAGCCGCGCCCGCCCATGCCCAAGCAATACGACCAGGACTACTTCGACCGCTGGTATCGCGCATCGGGCCGCGTGAAGGAGCCACAGGCACTCATGCGCAAGGTGCGCATGGCCGTGGCCGTCGCGGAATTCCAGCTGGGCCGGCCGATCGAGAGCGTGATCGACATCGGCTGCGGCGAAGGCGCTTGGCTCGCGCCGTTGCGTGCGCTGCGTCCGCGCGTGCGCTACCTCGGGCTCGACGCGAGTGAATACGCAGTCGCACGCTACGGTCGCGCACGCAACCTGCGGCTGCTGCGCTTCGAGCAACTCGCCGAACAGCGCTTCGACGAAACCTGCGACCTGCTCGTTTGCTCGGACGTGATGCATTACATCCCGACGCCCGAACTGCTGCGCGGCCTCTCAGGCTTCGCCGAGATCGGCCACGGCCTCGCGTTCATGGATCTGTTCGCGCGCGGCGATGCGTTCGTCGGCGACCGCGAGGAATTCCAGCCGCGCACGGCAGCGTGGTATCGCAAGGTGTTCGCGAAGAACGGCTGGTATTCGTGCGGGTCGCATTGCTATTTGTCGAAGTCCCTCTTGGTGAGGGCGTCGCAACTTGAACTTGCGTCGAACTGACTCGGAGGAAGTAGGAGCGGCCCATGGCCGCGATGCGAGAGCACAGCAAATTGGAAGCGCCGATTCCGAAGCGCTTTCTCATCGCGGCCATGGGCCGCTCCTACTTCTTTCGATCTACCTCGAGGCATCCCGGGGCGAGTGGGCTTCGATAAGGGTGGACGCCACCTCCTCCGCCAACGCCAGACACGACGTGAGCCCCGGCGACTCGATCCCGAACAGGTTCACGAGGCCGGGCACGCCGTGCACGCCCGGCCCCTGGATGACGAAATCGGCGCTGGGCTCGTTCGGGCCGGCGAGCTTCGGCCGCACGCCCACGAAGTCGGGCATCAGGTCTTCGTCGCGCAGGTCGGGCCACCACTCGCGGATGGCTTCCGCGAACGGCGCGCGCTGGCTGTCGTCGAACTGGTAGTCCGGCGTTTCCTGGTAGCGCACGTCGGGGCCGAAGCGCTTGCGCCCGGTGATGTCCATGCCGAGGTGCACGCCCAGGCCGGTGTGGTGCGGCAGCGGATAGATCAGGCGCGAGAACGGCACCTTGCCGCGCAGGTTGTAGTAGTGGCCGGCGCCGTAGTACAGGCGCGGCACGTGCTGCGCGGCCAGCGGCGCGATGGCGCGCGCCAGCGGCACGGCACCGAGGCCCGCGGCGTTCACGAGTGCATTGCACTTGATGCCCGCACCGTCCGCGGTCTCGACGACGAGCAGGCCGTCCTCGCGCCGCACGGCACGCACTTCGCTGTGCATCACGACCTGTCCGCCATGCTTCTCGAGCCGCCCGAGCAGCGCGTTCACGAGCTCGGGCACTTCGACGATGCCGGAATCCGGCGAATCGATCGCGGCGACGCAGCGCAGCGCCGGCTCCAGTGCGCATGCCTGCTCGCCTTCGAGCCAGTACGTGCGCACGCCGTTCGCGGTCGCACGCGCGTGGATCGCCTCGAGCGCCGGCCGCTCGTCGTCCTCGGTCGCGACGATCAGCTTCCCCGTGCGCTGGTGCGGCACGTGGTGCGCTTCGCAGAATGCATAGAGCAGCTGCAGCCCACGCACGCAACAACGCGCCTTGCGCGAGCCGGTCGGGTAGTACATGCCGGCGTGGATGACGCCGGAGTTGCGGCTCGAGATGCCCTCGCCCGCGCGCTCGTTCGCCTCGAGCACGAACACCTCGCGGCCGGCACGTGCGAGCGCGAGTGCGCTGGCCAGGCCGACTACACCTGCACCCACCACGATCACGTCGACGTCGGCGGTGGCCATGCCCGTCTCCTGCGAATGGGCCCCATCCTAGGCAAATTCGCGCCAGTCCGCATGGGGATCAGCGCTCCTCGGCGTCGATCGCCGAGGTGCGCTTCGTGTCGCGCATCGACGCATACACCACGAGCGACGCGGCGATGCATGCGGTGACGTACCAGTAGAAGCCGGATTCGACACCCGCCTGCTTGAACGCGAGTGCCACGTACTCCGCGGTTCCGCCGAACAGCGACACCGCGACTGCGTACGGCAGGCCCACGCCGAGCGCACGCACGTGCGCCGGGAACAGCTCGGCCTTCACCACGGCATTGATCGCGGTGTAGCCGCTCACGATCACGAGCGCCGCGAGGATCAGCCAGAACGCCTCGATCGCGCTGTGCGCGGACCCGAGCCGCGTGAGGATGGGCACCGTGAACAGGGTGCCGAGCACGCCGAACGCGATCAGGAGCGGGCGCCGGCCGATGCGATCGGACAATGCGCCCACGACCGGCTGCAGCAGCATGAACGCGAACAGCGTGGCCGCGTTCACGAGCGTGGCGTCGTCGCGCGCCATGCCGACGCTGTTGACCAGGAACTTCTGCATGTACGTGGTGTACGTGTAGAACGCGAGCGTGCCGCCCGCCGTGAGCCCGAGCACGGTCAGCACTTCGCGTGGATGCTGCAACAACGCGCGCAGTCCGCCGCGCGCCTCGTTCGTCGCCGCGTTCCGCTGGAACGATTCGGTTTCCTCCATGCCGCGCCGCAGCCACAGTGCGATGAGCGCGCACGCGGCGCCGATCGCAAACGGGATGCGCCAGCCCCACGCCTCGAGTTGCGCTTCGCTGAGCAGGAAGCGCTGCAGCACGATGAGCACCGCGAGCGCGAGCAGCTGGCCCATGATCAGCGTCACGTACTGGAAACTCGACCAGAATCCGCGCCGTTCGCTGTCGGCGACCTCGCTGAGGTAGGTCGCCGACGTGCCGTACTCGCCACCGACGCTCAGGCCCTGCAGCAGGCGCGCGACCAGCAACAACGCCGGGGCCGCGACACCGATCGTGGCGTAGCCGGGCGTCACGGCGATGAGCAGCGAGCCGCCGCACATCATGAGCACCGAGAGCACGAGCGCCGCCTTGCGCCCGTGGCGGTCGGCGTAGCGACCGAGCAGCCAGCCACCCAGCGGTCGCACGAGGAAGCCGATCGCGAATACGGCGGCAGTATTGAGCAGCTGCGCCGTCTGGTCGCCCTTCGGGAAGAATGCCGGCGCGAAGTACAGCGAGAACGCGGCGTAGACGTACCAGTCGTACCACTCGACGAGGTTGCCGACGGAGCCGCTGAATATGGACTTGAGGCGGGACGCGGCTGACTGGGTCATGCCGCGATTGTCGCGGCAAGTACGTGGAAGACGGAAGACGGTAGACGGAAAACGCGAAAGCGCTATGTGGCGTCTTCCGTTTCCCGTCGTCCGTCTACCCTGTTCCGAAGTGTCAGCGCGCCGCGCGCTGCTGGCTCAACGCCACTCCACCCAGGATCAACGTGCCCGCGAGCGCCATCGAGCCGGTGAGGGGCTCGCCGAGCAGCAGCCAGGCCCAGGTGACGCCGAACAGCGGTACGAGATACGTGACGGTCGCTGCGCGCGCGGCGCCGATGCGCTGGATCAGGCGGAAGTACAACGCGTATGCGAAGCCGGTGCACACCAGCCCGAGCGCGATCGCACTGCCCCAGGCCGGCGTGGTGACCGGCTGCGACGGCCACGTCGCGAACGCGAACGGCGCGACGAGCAGCGACGACCAGAGCAACGTCACGCCTGCGACGGCCACGGGCGGCACGTTGGCGACGTGCTTGCGCAGGAGGTTGCCGGAAAGGCCATAGAGCAATGCCGCGATGGTGCCCGCGATGGCCGCAGCCGGTGCGCCCGGGCCACCCGTCTTGCTGCCGACCAGCACGATCACACCGGCGAAGCCAGCGACCAGGCCGATGAGGCGACGGCCACCGATGCGTTCGCTGTAGAGGACGAATGCGAAGATCGCAGTGAACATCACGGCAAGCGAGTTCGAGATCGCGCCGATCGCAGCCGGCGCGCGCGCCGCGCCCCACGCGAACAGCAGGAACGGAATCGCGGAGTTCAACGCACCGATCAGCGCGAGCTTGATCCAGACGCCACGTGCGATGCGCGCACGCGCGGCCCACACGAACGGCAGCAGCACGAGCGCGCCGAGCGCGAGGCGCACTTCGACGAGCGCGAACGCGCCGAACTGCGGCGCCGCGACGCGCTGGAACAGGAACGATGCGCCCCAGATCGCGCCCAGCGCGAGCAACTCGAGCGGCGTGAGCCACGCAGCGACGGGCAACGGAGCGGACAGGGGACGACTCAGGGCTTCGGGGACGGAGGACATTGCGGTTGCGCTCGGGTACAGCAGGTTGGGAGTGCGTATTGTCCGGATTGCAGCACGGGGATAAAGAGAGAGATCGGACAGGGAGCGTTCGATTTCCCTCAAGTCTCCGGCTTGCGTTCCCGTGCGTGTCGGGCGAAGGTTCCGCCAGTACTGCCAGGAAGCATCCCAGCACGCCATGACCACGAACAGCGCCATTTCCCGCGCCGACATCGAAGCCACTCACGCGTTGATCCTGCCGCACGTGCGGCGCACGCCGGTGGTGGAGCTCGACGCCGCCGAGCTCGGGCTCGCGCCCGGCCCGCTCGTGCTCAAGCTCGAGCTGCTGCAGCATGCGGGATCGTTCAAGGCACGCGGCGCATTCGCGAACCTGTTGCTGCGCGACGTCCCACCCGTCGGCATCGTCGCGGCGTCGGGCGGCAACCACGGCGCGGCGGCGGCGTATGCCGCGATGCGCCTCGGCCGGCGCGCGACGATCTTCGTGCCGGCGATATCGTCACCGGCGAAGATCCAGCGCATCC
>Ga0190274_10002038_pt1 | contig 11838 bp, 7 predicted proteins | sample Popmic531T_FD_133002 | JGI IMG/M metagenome (GOLD analysis project Ga0190274, IMG submission 133002) | Populus adjacent soil microbial communities from riparian zone of Yellowstone River, Montana, USA - 531 T | ecosystem: Environmental > Terrestrial > Soil > Riparian zone | place: USA: Montana...
ACATGCACATCTCGCGAGAGCGTCAGAAAGAAAAACTCCAGGAGCGTATCGATGACCCGCGTAAACATTGGAAGCACAAAGATGGTGATTGGAAAGAGGCTGAACTCTGGAATGATTACATGTCCTGTTATGAAGATGTCATCAACCGGAGTACTATTCCATGGATGATTGCTCCTTGCGATCAACGATGGTACAGGGATTATTTCATCGCAGAAAAAGTATTGGCAGCGATGGAATCCATGAACCTGAAATTACCAACCATTGATGTGAAGTCGACAATAGAACCGGGTAAATAATACCGGGAAATTCGGGCTTGGTCGACCTGATCCTGAAAGGATCCAATTTGATTGGCCGAGGGTTGCAACCCTCGGAAAGTAATGCAACAGGATTCTCGACCCTGAAAGGGTCCTATAAAATCTGTATCTAATGACATGACATATTCTTAGGTGTAGGATTTCGTAGAAATCCTACACCTAAATACCGCCATTGCAAGGCATTAGGTTGTTGAAAGGAGTCGCAGTATCTCTAGTTACTGGATTACACCTCCTATTTATGAACCTTTTTAGATGAATACGGCTTATTGGAGGTTCAATTCATTCAGCAGAATATAGTATAAGTACTGAAGAATACAGACCTTTGCTTTTTCAACCGATCACCGGTCAGATATCAGAAATAACTAAAATGGGACAATTTTTAAAACAAACCTTGGCCAGTTGCCTTGGAGTATTCATTGCGAGTATTATCATTTTTTTCCTGGGATTTGCCATCATCGCAGCCTTGATTGCCGGGACTGTCGGTGGCGGCAGTAAAGCAACTGTACCGGCCTCTAGTGTCCTCACTCTTGATTTCACTAAACCCATTCCAGAGCATACAAATAATGTATCAACCCAATCTTTTTCATTAGATGAAGTAGATGTTCCGGGTTTGCATGATATAGCCGGTCTTATAAGACATGCTGCTGAAGACGATAAGATCAGCGGCATACTTATAGAAAATGGTGTTGGTGGTCTTGGTGCAGGTTCAAATAAAGTGATCCTTGATGCATTAGAGGATTTCGTTGAATCAGAAAAATTCCTCGCAGCTTATGGTGATTTTTATACACAGGAAGGATATTACCTGGCCAGTGCGGCAGATCACATCACACTTCATCCGGTGGGAACGGTTGATTTCAGGGGCTTTGCGAGTTATGTTCCTTTTTTTAAAGGCTTGATTGATAAAATAGGTCTCGATGTTCAGATCTATTATGCAGGTAATTTTAAAAGTGCTACTGAACCCTTCCGTCGGACTGAAATGAGTCCTGAGAATAAACTACAAACCCGCGAATATCTCTCCGATACATATGCCATGTATCTCCAGGACATTGCAGACGCACGGCATATCAGCGTTGATACATTGCAGGCCATGGCATGGGACTTTCAAATAAAAAATGCTGACGATGCTTTATCACACAAGCTGGTGGATGAAATCGGATCAAAAGCCGATTGTGAAGCCTGGATCAATGGAAAATTAGGAGAAGAACCAATTCATAAAATACATTATGTATCCATTGATGAATATGCCAGTATTACTCCGGTAACCCCGGCTAATTACAAGACCAAAGACAAAATAGCTGTCGTATATGCAGAAGGCGAAATCGTAAGTGGTAATGATGAATATGCGGTGATCGATGATGGACGCTATGTAAAGTTGCTGAAAGAAATCAGAAACCAGGATGATATTAAAGCCGTTGTATTGCGAATCAATAGCCCGGGGGGAAGCATACTAAGCGCAGAAAATATATACAGGCAACTTGTAGGACTAAAACAAGACGGCAAAGTACTTGTGGTATCGATGGGCGATCTGGCAGCCTCTGGTGGATATTATTTATCCGCGATGGCTGATAGTATTTTTGCTCAGCCAAATACACTTACAGGTAGCATCGGCGTATTCTCTATCATTCCCAACCCTTCAAGAGCGTTGGATGAAAAACTGGGAGTGAAGTTCGATACTGTTCGAACCGGTCCATATAGTGCAGATTTCACATTATTATTTCCATGGACGGAAAGAGAACATCAATATTTGCAATCACGAACTGATGCATATTATGAATTATTTCTCAACAAAGTCGCCGAAGGAAGAGGCATGACAAGAGATGAAGTCCATGCTATTGCTCAAGGAAGAATATGGTCCGGACAACGTGCCGTTGAGAATGGCCTGGTGGACAAATTAGGAACCCTTGAAGATGCTATTGATGCTGCAGCTACCCTCGCAGGTTTAGAGGAATATCGATTGAAGGAGTATCCTATATTCCTGAATCCACTGCAAAAACTGATTTCAGACCTCTTTGGCCCTGATCATACCAATAGCGCAGTTTCCTCATTGATGAAAACTGAAATTCCCCAAATCATGAGGTTCTGGCAAGTTGTCCAATCGGGTGAACCACAGGCAAGATTACCCTGGGGAATAACCGGAATTAAGTGAGACCTCTTTAAACTCTTAAATAAACCTTAATAGTTGAGTACCTTTAAACAATAGCTATAGGGCTATGTTATCTGGAATTCCTTAACCTTAACCATAATAAAAATGATCAAATTATTTCTCTCAATCCTTATTGTTGCAGGTTCTTTTACCGCATATGCAGGTAATCCCGGAAAAGAAGTTTTAAAAGTAAAAGCAGATCAGTCAAGTGTTAATTGGACCGCTTATAAAGTGACCGGCAAACACAATGGTTCTGTTGCAGTCAAAGATGGCTCGCTGAATGTGAAAGACGGACTCCTTTTGGGTGGATCTTTAACGATGGACATGACTTCAATCACTGTCCTTGATCAGCAAGGTGGTGGCAAAACAAAACTTGAAGGCCACTTGAAATCAGATGATTTTTTTGGCGTTGAAAACCATCCTACTGCCACACTTGTCATCAAGAAAGCTGAGGCAAAAGGTAGTGGTCTATACACTGTTACTGCAGACCTGACCATCAAAGGAATTACACACCCAATCACTTTTGATGCTGTTGTAAAACATGAACCAAAGTTACTCGTCGCCACAGCAGACCTGAAAGTTGACAGGACTCTTTATGACATTCGTTATGGTTCAAATAAATTCTATGATGATCTGGGGGACAAAGCCATCTATGATGAATTTGACCTTTCTGTCAAAATCGTTGCTGAAAACAATTGAAATCAGGCTTGATTTCTTAAAGATAATAACACACTAAATTCAAAGGTCTTCCTGTTTCAGGAAGGCCTTTTTTATTTTGGATTTTAGATTTTGGATTTTGGATTTAAAAATTTGGATTTTAGATTTTAGATTTAGGTAGGACGCGTAAAGTACTTTTCTAAATGGCTTTCTAAGTGTCCTTAATCCCGATAGCTATCGGGATAAGTGGTTTAAAAAGACCAACGACCAAAGACTAAAGACTAGACTCGCTGCTGAGACCATAAACATGAGACCTTTTTTTCTATGTGGCTTTCTATGTGAGCTGTGTGGCTATGTGTTTCAATTTTTTTTTGCAAAAGACGAGTACGTACTCCATTAGGATATTAGAAAACCTAAGTTCCCTTCGCCTTAGCCTTAGCCTTTCTTTCTAAGTGGCTTTCTAAGTATCCTTTATCCCGATTGCTATCGGGATAAGTGGTTTAAAAAGACAAAAGACTAGATTTGCTGCCGAGACCAAAAACTTTAGACCCTTTTTTCTATGTGTCTTCTAATGTGAGCTGTGTGGCTATGTGTTTCAATTTTTTTTTGCAAAAGACGAGTACGTACTCCATTAGGATATTAGAAAACCTAAGTTCCCTTCGCCTTAGCCTTAACCTTTCTTTCTAAGTGGCTTTATCATAAATCAATTATATCCCTCATTGTGTAAACACCTGGTTTTTGGTTTATGAGCCACGTGGCTGCCATGATAGCTCCTTCAGCAAAAATTCTGCGGTCGAATGCTTCATGACTTATCACAATTTGTTCTGAGCCGGATTTCCAGGTCACTTCGTGAAAGCCTTTTACTTCGCCCTCGCGTATGGCCTTTACCGGAATAATGTCATCATTCAACGATTGATCGTTCATTAATGTAAAGTCATTATAACGTTTATGTTGATCAACAATATCCCCGAGCAATGTATGCGCAGTGCCACTTGGAGAATCTTTTTTATGAATATGATGGATTTCTTTGACTGAAGCAGAGAATTGAGGATAATCATTCATGATCAGCGCCAGTTTGCGGCTGAGGGCAAATGTGATATTCATTCCGATGCTGAAATTTGAAGCATAAAGGAATTTACTTTTCTTCAATTCGCACCATTTTAAAATCGAATGCAGGTGATATTCCTGCCATCCGGTCGTACCTGATACGATCGGGACACCCGATTCAATACAATGCTTAATAATGCCCGGGGCGGCCTCCGGAGTTGTAAATTCAATGACCACATCACAGGCTTTCAGCAAAGGCTGGTTATCCGGTGTAAGGCGATTAAAAGCATGAAATTTGAGTTTTTCCTCATTCCCGAGAAGGGCGGTCAGGGCCTGGCCCATTTTTCCCATTCCGATGATGCCGTAAGTGTTCATCAATTGAATTACAAAGTTGATTATCAGCGTTTTAGGCTTTCATAGTAGGCATAAAAAAACCCGCCTCCCCATCGGAAAGCGGGTAAGAACACACTATGAGAACACCCTAAAAACGTATCAAGAATTCAAGTTTATGGTTGCAGCCCTCTGCTTTAGATTAACTGCCAAACAAATATAGCAACCTTAAATTGTTTCCACAAGAGATTATTCTCATATTTATATTAAATCGACAAAAGAGATAGTTTTACTTCGATGATCAGCCGGAAAAGTATCGATGAGGTCCAGGAAAGGGCACGTATAGAGGAAGTCGTCCAGGACTTTGTCAACCTTAAGAGGCGTGGGAGCAATTTAATAGGTTTATGCCCCTTCCATCACGAAAAAACCCCCTCTTTTTCGGTTTCCCCTACCAGAAACATCTATAAATGCTTCGGTTGTGGGAAAGGCGGCGATAGTGTCAGGTTTGTCATGGACCATGAAAGCTATGATTTTCCGGAGGCAATTCGCTACCTGGCCGGGAAATACGGGATCCAACTGGAAGAAACCAAACAGGATGCAGAATCTCTCCTTGCTGAGCGGGAACGGGAGACGATCTATAAAGTCCTGGAATTTGCCTGGCAATTTTTCAAAAAACAGCTTTTCCAGACCGAAGAAGGGAAGATTTCCGGTCTCCAGTATTTTGAAGAAAGAGGCTTCAGGACCAAAACCATTGAGAATTTTGGCCTCGGATACGCTTCCCAGTCAGCTGACAGCCTGATTTCAGAAGCTCTGAAAGCCGGTTTTACCAAAGAGATCCTTCAAGGAGCAGGCCTTATGACCCAATTTGATGGTGACTTTTTCAGGCACAGGGTCATTTTCCCGATTTTCAATATTTCAGGAAAAGTCATTGCTTTCGCCGGCAGGCAATTAACGACATCAAAACGAAGCCCTAAATACATCAACTCACCTGAGACAGAGATTTACCAAAAAAGGAAAGTATTATATGGGCTGTTTCACGGAAAGAAGGCTATCAGGGATGAGAACAATTGTTTCCTTGTAGAGGGATATACAGATGTCATCAGCTTACACCAGGCGGGTATTGAAAATGTTGTTGCTTCTTCGGGAACGGCTCTGACTCCTGATCAGATAAGATTGATACGTCGATATGCAAGCCAGATCACAGTTCTCTATGACAGTGACGTAGCAGGTGTTAAAGCGGCGATGCGTGGTCTTGATCTTATCCTTGAAGAGAATATGGATGTAAGGATTGCTCTATTACCGGAAGGCGAGGATCCCGATTCCTTCGTGAAAAAATCAGGCATGTCCGGATTCAATGAATTTATTAAAGCGAACAGCAAGGACTTTATCCTTTTTAAAACAGATTTATTGCTGAAGGAAGCAGGTTCTGATCCTGTCCGCAAATCTGCATTGATTAAAGACCTGGTTGAATCACTCGCACGCATTCCGGAATCGATTAAGAGAGCAACCTTTCTGCAGGAAGTTGCGCATCTGATGAAGATCGAGGAGCATATCCTTGTGCGTGAAACAAACAAAGCTATTGCAGAATTTTTACAACAAAAAAGAAGGGGTGTACCCAGTGATGTAGGTAATTATGAAACGAGGGAACAAAAACAAGTATTTGATAACGAACAGCGATCAAAGGAACCTTCTGTCATACACTTACCGGAACTAACCGATCAATACCAGGAAAGGGATATCATTCGCATACTACTCACCTATGGTGACAAACTCATTCCGGATTCTGCCATCAATCCTTTAGGGCGTTATATGCTGGCCAGCCTTTCGGATATTGTGGATCAAATCCAACATCCGGTCTATAAAAAAATTCTTCTTGAATACCAGGCTCTGCTTGATCGCAATCAACTACCCGGAGCGGATCATTTCAGTAATCATCCGGACAAAGAGATTCAAACTTTAGCCATCGAGCTCCTTACATTTCCTTATGAATATGCGAGTTGGGATGAGCATGATATCCCGATGCAGATCCAATTGCATCCTGATGATAATTTTAAAAAAGATGCACACAATGCCATTCTGCGTCTTAAATTAAAAATTGTCATGGATCACATCGAGCATAACCAAATCAGGTTAACCGAATTACAGGCTGAAGGAAATGAAGAAGAGATGATCATTCATATACGCATGCATTATGACCTTCTCCAGATGCGGGAGCAAATCACGTCACAGTTTAAGAATGTAGTGCTGAAAGTATGAGTAAGAAAAAATCGGATGTAGAGACGCGATTAATCGCGTCTATCAGATCTTGATTTCTTATTCTTCGGTAGTATCTATTGAAATTCCTCCTTTGTTCAATTCTTCCAATACTTCCTTGGTGATATCATGTTTTTCATCGGCCACAAGTATTGCTCCTCCATGGATGTAGCTGAAAATAAAATCATAGCCTTCTCTTTTTTTGATTTCATTCAATTTGTCCTGAAGTACTTTTTGAAGGCGGTCGTTGATCACCGTAGTCTCATCCATGATTTCTTTAGCCAGCTTATCCCGTTCAGCGAGTAATGCATCCTGCTTACCGGATAAATATTTTTCCTGGGCCTGCATTTCTTTCCCTGTCATCGTTCCACCCTGGGCTTTTTTCTGATAGGCATTAAATTCCTGTTCTAATGCAGCTCCCTTTGATTGCAACATCTCTTCAGCATTTTTCTGCTTGGCTTCCATGGCAGCAGATTGAGATCGGAATTCTTTATAATTGAGGAGGATGGTATCGCCATTGACATAGGCGATTTTTAAACCTGAATTGGATGAGCTACCAGTTCCTTTCTGGTCTCCTGATTTTTCGCAGGATAAATAACTAAATGCTATTGAACAGATTATCAATAAATGAATGAGATTTCGCATGATTTTTATTTATGTGGGGACAAAGATAGTATTTCGAAGGTGTGTACCGCGAATGCAATATGGAGGATAGTGAATTATTTCGATCCCTCTACCCCACTTCCTACAACACTATTTGTCGTCCATCTGAAATAAATATAATACACCATATATCCAAGAGGAATCCCCACCACTGCCCCTGCTACTACATCCTGCAGAAAATGGGCCACCAGGTAAACTCTTGAAATAGAAACCGAAGCCGCCAAAAACAAACATCCTATACTTACCCAAACTTTATTAAAATGAGCCGCCACCAGGGTAAACAATGCCCATGCAGCCATCGAATGACCGGAGGGAAAACTATGATTTCCTAATAACAATTGATAATCCAAAACTGAAAATATCCCCTGATAACCAAGCCGGTTAAGATAAGTCATCGGTCGCTCGTGGAAAAAAAGGGATTTCAACATATAACTGGTGCCCATGATAATAAGCCCCAGGATGGGAACAGTAAGCATTTTCCTCCAGGAAATAAACCCAACGAGAATTCCGCAAATAATAAAACCAAGTGGTTCACCTATAAGGGTGATGTAATAGAAATAATAATCAAGGAATGAATAACGGCTTGTTGTAAGCCATAAGAGAAATTGGCTTTTATCTCCTGCAAGGCTAAAAATAGTACCAAGTATGATCAGGAATAAAGCCCCAAACAAAAACAGTAAAAACCCCTTCATCCATTCACTGCTTTAGAACGAATATTGATCCGTGCAAAAAATGTTTTCATCCTTTCGAAATCAAAGACCTTCGCGTCATTCAGAGCTTTATAAGTCAAAAAGGCAGCGATTATACTTAATAATATGACCGGCATCCATGCTGCAACTATCGGATTCAACTTGCCTGAATCATTCAATTTTTGAGAACTGATATTACTCATGATAAAAAACGTGAAGAATAAAATAGAAACCAATAAAGGGTAACCGAAACCTCCTTTCCGAACAATCGTACCCATAGGCCCCCCGATCATCAACATGACAACACATGCAAAAGCGAGACTAAATTTCCAGTGCAATTGATACACATGTTTCCGTCTTGTAAGCTGAAGTCGTTCTATCGAACGATCTGTTCGATCTATACCCGATTGTTCTACTGTGACATTACTTATAATCCTGCTCTTGCTTTCCTTGATCAAATTATGAGGAAATAAACTGATGAGCGAAACAGCATCCCCTGTATGCATGGTGTCTAAAATATCCGCCAGTGCCTGGTACCGCTTAGCTGCCATCAAACTATCACCGAAAATCCTGCTGCTTTTTACATTTCTCATCATCGGACCCTTTGCGCTGTCCGGGCTGACAAAGACGATTTGTTCTCCTTTTGTCAGGGTATCATTGAATACAAGATATTGAAACTGGTTTGTGGCTTTTGTGATTTCTATTTGTTCGTCAAGGGTATCCAGTTCAATCGCAATTTGCCTTGCGCTTTTCATCATTTGATGATCTTTAAATGCTTCTTCTTCTGTACGGTCAAGAGCAAATTCTTTCAGATCAAATCTCCGCGTCCATTGCGTAAAATGAGAAATCGTAAAAGGTAGAGCATCAGGTTTATTTTCCGCATCTGATTCGGCATATTGATAACCATCAAATAATGTCATCACAAATGCACCATCCTTCACATACATTTCTCCTTTTTGTGCAGTCACGACATTGAGTTTACCCCGGTTGCGTTGCGAATCATCATAGACCATGATGTCCTCAATCGTCTTTTTATCCCCAAGTTTTCTGCCAACTCGAATAGAATATCCTGTGAAAGCTCCATTAAAGACACCGGCCTCAATACTCAATGTTGGTTTTTGCTTCCTGATATCATGTAACCTTGACTGGTATTTGAGATTAGCAATTGGGATGATCGTATTGGAACAATAAAATGAAAACAATGCTATGATCGAGCTCACCAGGATTAATGGGCCAAGAATCCTGGTCAGGGATACACCTGCTGATTTTAAACTTGATAATTCAAAACGTTCAGCCATATTACCCATCACCATCACTGCAGCCAGGAGTACGGAAATCGGTAATGCCAGGGGGAAAAGAGAAACTGATTTGTAAAAAAACATTTCCATAATCAGGAAAGCGCCCACCCCTTTGCCAATGATGTCTTCAATAAACTTCCATAAAAACTGCATGATCAGCACAAACAAGGCAATAAAAAAAGCCATCAAAAATGGAGGGATAAAACTGCTGATGAGCAATCTATCAATCTGATACCCTATATCGTACCAGCGCTTTTTCATTTGATCTTATAGATTGATTGGATGTGAATATGGATCACGGGTAATTGTAAAATTAAAGATTTATTCACCGTCCCCTTGGCTAAATTATCTGCCAGGACAACGATCAAAATGGATCTTTAATTTGGTTCCACCTTATAAACCCATTCTACAACGTATCAGTGGGCCTTTTTGGCATTTAATGAAAGCTTAAAAGTCCAGCTTAAGAGTTAAGCTTGGAATAATAGGAAGTTGATCCACCCGTGTATAATTAACACGATCGAAATAGAAGATATTGCCACGGTTGTAAACGTTGGTAACGCTAGCTAATACTTCAAAAATCAAATTCTTCTTAATCTCGAATTCCTTTTTCAGGGAAAAATCCAGGCGGTGGTAATCCGGGAGATGTCCGCTGTTTCTTTGTTCGCTATAGATGACGCCCAGGTCAGGATTCCCCGAAAGAACATCAGAATCGATGCCGTCAAGAAGATCCTGTTCTCCATAAAATCCCTGGGTCAGGGTAAAAGGAAATCCTGCTCCATAATTCCATCGCACACTGACCTCCCATGTCCGGCCCATCTTATAATTAGCTAATAAATTGATGTTGTGTCTTCTTTCAAAATGGGTTGGATAAACCTGTTCTCCATCATCCCTGTTGACATAACCGAGAGAATAAGTTGCCCATAAATAAGTCTTCTTTGTTTGCTTGCTAAAACTTATATCCACACCATATGCATTTCCTGTCTCTGTTTCAAAATCAGGATCCTCATTAGAAAGTTTGTGCCGGCTGATACCAATCAACTGGCTGAAGTTTTTGTAATAAGCTTCGACATTCATTTCCCATCCTGCATTTAGGTCAAATTCGAAACCTCCCAATGCATGCCATGCTTTCTGAAGTTTATCGTTCGTGGGTGTTGTTGTGCCTGGTTTATAAATACGTTCTTCCGGTCCTGAAAGAAATCCAACGAACAGGTTGACCACATCTCTTTCACTAACAGTAGGGATAAGATTTTGCGAATATTTACCGGCTGCAAATTTGACCCTGAAATTATCAGAGAAATTAGCCTTTATAGCGAATCTTGGCTCAAGTGAAAAATCACCTAGTGAGGCATAGAATTGAGTACGTAGTCCGGGTTCAATGATGACCGCTCCTGCTTTATGACGAAGAGTAATGTATCCACCAATTTCAGTTGTGTTTTCATTTTGTTCCAATGTGATGCCTACAAAATTTCTGAACATGAATTCTGTAGTGAAACCATTTAAATCAAAGCCGTAACTAAGTGTATTATTTTTCCCGAAATAACTAAAGTCGAGCAAGGCATTGAAACCACCGATCGTATTTCGTCGGGGCTCACCATCAGTCTCATCGAGGGTGATGTCGTATTTTGAATAAGCCATGGTTCCGGAGATGATCATATTGGAGGAACCGGGGATAAGTTTGAAATTAAGTCCACCGCCACCTGAATTCCAATTAAGCTTTGCGACATCCTGCAGGTTTACTCCATCGGTAAAACTAAATCCGAAGAAGTCTATTTTACTACCACCTCCAGTGAGGAAAGAAGCTTTTCCATAAAAATCAGTGTATGCGTAAGGAAGTCCTAATGTATCTTCAGTAGCATAATCATATAGAGACTGAGAAGTCTGATCCAGTAAAGAATGTTTTCCTGTGATCAGGAATGAAGCACTTGCATCTTTCTCCGGATTGAATTTAATAATTGGTCCTTCAAGAATACCTTTCACCTGGAACGGACTAGCCGAAACAAGACCACCAAACCTGGACCTGTCACCCTCTCTTGTCTTGAGATCTACAATAGCTGAAATCCTTCCTCCATACTCTGCCCCAAAACCACCTGTGAGAACTTCTGCTGATTTTATAGCTTCTGTTTCAAACACACTGAAAAATCCGATACTATGGAATGGATTATAAATCGTCATCCCATCCAATAAGATCTTATTCTGGACAGGCGAACCTCCCCTGATATAAATCTGACCACCCTGGTCTCCTGTGGAGATGACACCCGGTAATACTTGGAGGTATTGTGCAATGTCGGCTTCGCCACCTACCGCAGGAAGGGCTTTTATTTGTTGAGGAGTTAGCGTGATCTTTGAAAAATTAACCTCATTGCGTCGTTGTTCAAGACTTGCATTGACATTGATGGTTTGAAGTTCGATGGAACCTTCAACCATATATACTTTGATTGCTTTCA
>Ga0190274_10002039_pt1 | contig 11835 bp, 9 predicted proteins | sample Popmic531T_FD_133002 | JGI IMG/M metagenome (GOLD analysis project Ga0190274, IMG submission 133002) | Populus adjacent soil microbial communities from riparian zone of Yellowstone River, Montana, USA - 531 T | ecosystem: Environmental > Terrestrial > Soil > Riparian zone | place: USA: Montana...
CTGAAGGTCGCCGACGAGGTGGCGGTCACCGAGCCGCCGACGGACGAGGAGCTGGCCGTGCTGCGCCGGCTCGTGGAGGCCGGTCGGACATGACGGATCCAGTGCTGCGGGGATACCGGCGCGACCCCGGCGGGACGCACCCACCACTGCTGTCACCGGGCTACGGCTCGACCGTGTTGCGTGCGCCGCACCGGGAACCGTTCGTGCTGGCGCACTCGCTCACCGAGATCACCGGCCCGGCGCTTGGCGAGGGCCGGGTGCTGCCCACCGACGCCGACCTGACGAAACAGCACGACGGCGAGCCGCTGGGGGAACGGATCATCGTGCACGGCCGGGTGCTCGACAGCGACGGCCGCGCGGTGCCGGACACGCTCGTCGAGCTGTGGCAGGCGAACTCGGCAGGCCGCTACTCCCACGAGCGCGACCAGCACCCGGCGCCGCTGGACCCGAACTTCACCGGCGTCGGCCGCTGCCTGACCGACTCGCTCGGCCGGTACCGGTTCGTCACGCTCAAGCCGGGCGCCTACCCGTGGCGCAACCACGAGAACGCCTGGCGCGCGCAGCACATCCACTTCTCGCTGTTCGGCCGCGCGTTCGTGCAGCGGCTCGTGACGCAGATGTACTTCCCCGGCGACCCGCTGTTCTACCAGGACCCGATCTTCAACGCCGTGCCGGAAGCGGCGCGGCACCGGATGATCTCCGCGTTCGACCTGTCGGCGACCGTGCCGGAGTGGGCGCTCGCGTACGAGTTCGACATCGTCCTGCGCGGCCGGGACCAGACGCCGGTGGAGTCCTGATGGAACTGACGCCCTCGCAGACGGTCGGGCCGTTCTTCGCGCACGCGCTGACGTGGCCGGACGGGCCGTTCGTGGTGCCCGAGGACGAGCCGGACGGGTTCTGGCTGCGCGGTGTCGTGTACGACGGCGCGGGCGAGGTCGTGCCCGATGCGCTCGTGGAGACCTGGCAGGCCTCGCCGGATGGCCGGTTCGACCACCCGGACGACCCGCGCGGCGCCGTGTCCGGCTCCGGTGGTTTCCGTGGCTTCGGCCGCGCGCCGACCGACGCGGCAGGCCGCTGGGCCGTGTGGACCGTGCGCCCGGGCCGGGTGCCCGCGGCCGACGGCCGGCTGCAGGCGCCGCACCTGGACCTGTCGGTGTTCGCGCGCGGGCTGCTGGACCGGGTCGTGACCCGCGTGTACTTCCCGAACGAGGCGTCCAACGTGGACGATCCGGTGCTGGCGTCCATTCCGGAGCGGGCACGTGGCACCCTGGTGGCGTCGCCCGCGGCGGACGGGTACCGGTTCGACATCCGGCTGCAAGGCGACAATGAGACAGTCTTCTTCAGTGTCTAGCCGTAAGGAGTGGTCGTGGCGGGCCGCGGACCGGACTTCGTGCAGTCGCTCGAGCGCGGGCTCTCGGTGATCCGTGCGTTCGACCACGAGCACCCCGAGCTCACGCTGAGCGAGGTCGCCGCCGTCACCGGCGTGACGAGGGCGGTGGCCAGGCGCTTCCTGCTGACCCTGGCGTCGCTTGGCTACGTGCGTTCCGACGGCCGGTTCTTCTCGCTGACCGCGAAGGTGCTGGAGCTCGGGTACGCGTACCTGTCGAGCCTGTCGCTGCCGGAGGTCGCGGAGCCGCACCTGGAGGACCTGGTCGGCGAGGTGAACGAGTCGTCGTCGGTGTCGGTCCTGGACGGACACGACGTCGTCTACGTCGCGCGCGTGCCGGTCAGCCGGATCATGACGGTGTCCATCTCGGTCGGCACCCGGTTCCCGGCGTACGCCACCTCGATGGGCCGGGTGCTGCTGGCCGGCATGACCGAGGAGGAGCTCACCGCCTACCTGGCCGCGGTCCGGCTGGAGCCGCTGACCGCGCGCACGGTGTCGTCGGTGGCGGCCCTGCGCGGCGAGGTCGCGCGGGTGCGCTCGCAGGGGTGGGCGCTGGTGAACCAGGAGCTGGAGGAGGGCCTGCGCGCGCTGGCGGCGCCCATCCGCGACCGGTCGGGCAAGGTCGTCGCGGCACTGAACGTCTCGGCCCACGCGAGCCGCACGTCGCTGGAGGCCATGCGCCGCGACCTGCTGCCCCCGCTGCTCAAGACCGCCGCCCGGGTGGAGGCCGACCTCCCGGCCCGCACCCGGCGCGGCTGAGCTACGCGGCCTTGCCCGCGCGGCCTTCGCTGCCGAGCCAGGTGCTGATCCGGCGGGCAGTGGTCAAGGCGGACCACGCGGTCAGCTCGATCAGGGTGTCGTCGGCCGGGGCCGTCGCGCGGAAGTCCGCCACCAGTCCGTCGTCCACCTGGTAGGACGCCAGCGCGACGGCCAGCGCCAGCCGGCCAGCCGGCTGGTCCGCCGCGGGCAGGTCCGCGACCGCCTCGCTGAGCCAGGCCCGGCTCAGGCCCGGCGCCGAGCCGTCCCAAGTGGACAGTCGATGGTGCAGCAGGTCGCGCACCGACGGCGGGACGGAACGGGCGCCTGCCGCCTCGACGGCCGCGTACGCACGCGCGAAGGCCGCCGTGATCACCCCGTTCGGCGCCGCCCAGGACAGGTCGGCAGGCACCGGAGCGGGCGGCAGGAAACGCAGCGACGCGCCGGGCGACGGGCCGGGCCCCGACGGGCGCAGGACGCCCCCGAGCACCTGGCGGGCCCGGGGCTTCGCGGACTCCGGCACGTGCGACGGGAACGGCGACTCCCGCAGGAAGACGTTGACCACGCGGTTGTAGTAGTGGAACGCCACGGCCACGCCGACCAGCTCGGGTGCGGCCGGGAACGGGGGCGGGCCCGCGGACGCGCGCGCCCACGCCTCGAGCGGCCCGCGAGTCGGCGTGTCCGGGATGGCGTCCAGCGTCATGCCGTGCACGTCCGCGCAGTACGGGCAGCTGTTGGCCAGCGACACCCCGGTCGCCACCGCCTCCTTGCTCGCCCGGTCGGCGGCCCCCTCCGCGAGCAGGGTCTCCCGCAGGATCAGCCACGACGCGGCGAGCACCGGCGGCGACGCCGAGTGCAGGGCCGTCGGCGGCGCGAGCATCCCGAACTCCCGCTCCACCTGCCGGTACACGTCGGCCACGAGCCCGGTGGCGTGGCGCCGCTTCACCACCCGGACGTGCCGCGTGTCGTTGAGCGACCGGCGGACCGCGAACCGCACCGCACCCGCGAGCATCATCGGCCTCCCGCCCGCGCGAGGACCGCGCCGACCACGAAGTCCGGGTACTTCTCGGCGATCTCGTCGACGTCGGGCAGCACGGTCACGTCGCCGAGGCCCGCCGCCTCGAAGGTGGCGCGCCACGCGGCCGGGGTGAGGAACCCGTGCGTCGGCCGCTTCACCGGGTCGGTCGCCACGTCGGTGAAGCTGTCCAGGAAGTCGAAGATGATCTCCGCGTGGATGGGCCGGGCGAGCTTGGTCGGCCGCACGCACTCCGAGACCACGACCGTCCCGCCCGGCTTGAGCGCCTTGGCCGCCTCGTTGATGACGAAGTCGAGGTCGGGCGCGACGTGGAAGCAGTTGACCGAGTACACGGCGTCGAAGGTGCCCGGCTCGACGCCTTGTTCTTCCCACGGCAGCGTCATGTCCAGCCGCGCCGACTCGACGACCGTCGACGCAGCCGCGGCGGCCTGCGCGGCCTTCTCCCCGTGCCGCGCGAAGGTCTCGGCGACCTCGGTGAACCGGTAGCGGGTGATCGCCGGGCCGAGCTTGCGCAGCGCCTGGTCGGCCGCGCTGCCGCAGCCGCCGCCGATCTCGAGGACCTCGAACGCGCCGCCGTCCGCGGGCACGAGCCGGGACAGCGCCTCCGCGCCGATCGTGTTGTTGATGGCGTACAACAGGTTCTCGTTCGAGAAGTACTTCAGCCACAGCGGCAGCTTCTGCGGCGCGAAGAGGATCTCGTCGCCGGTCGCGTCGCCCGCGAAGAAGCGCTTCGCCTCGTCCACGAGCGTCTGCAGGATCTCGACGGCGACCGCCGCGCCGGGCTCGCGGGCGGCGAGCTCGGCCGCGACGTCGGCGAAGTCCTGCGGCCGCGACGGGCCGGGGTAGTACCTGCCGTTCTCCCGCTCCAGGATCCCCGAGTCCGACAGCTTCTCGTACAGGAAGTGCAGCGGCACCGTGCGCCGCCACGGGATCGAGAGCTCCTTCTTGGCCAGTGGCACGGAGATCCCCGCGTTGGTCGGCAGCGCGCCGATGGAGTCGAGGACGCCGTGCGCGGTCGCGTCGACGAGGCGGGCGAACGTCTCGTTGGCCGCCAGGAAGCGGTACGGGAACAGCTCGCGGACCCGCTCGTCGGCGATGGCGGCGCGCAGCTGCGTGAACTCGGCCACCTTGGGATGGTTCTCGGGTCGCAGGTCGTCCATGGTGCGCAACTTTCCTTCTCAGGCGGCGATTCGGCGGGCGTCCGGCCAGGAGTGGACGGTCATGGGCAGGCCGCCGCCGAGGCGCAGCGACATCATCGGCTCCGGCTTCACCTCGTGGCCGGGGACGTGCTCCAGCCGCAGGTCGCGCATCAGCGTCGAGATGATGAAGGTGGCCTCCATCATCCCCAGATGGTTGCCGACGCAGAAGCGTGGACCGGCGCCGAACGGGATGTGCGCGTAGCGCGGCCGGTCCGACGGCTTGTCCGGGTCGAACCGTTCGGGGTCGAAGCGGTCCGGCTCCGGCCAGTACCTCGGGTGCCGGTGCAGGGTGTACGGCGAGATCAGCACGTCCGCGCCCGCGGGCACGTGGTAGCCGCCGACCTCGTCGTCCTCGAGCGCTCGCCTCGGCAGGATCCACACCGGCGGGAACAGGCGCATGGCCTCCTGCAGCACCATGTGCGTGTACCGCAGCTTCGTCAGGTCCGCATAGGTGGGACGGCCGTCGCCGTACACCGACACCGCCTCGTCGTGCAGGCGCTGCCGGACGTCCGGGTGCCGGCTCACGGCGTTCAGCGTCCAGCCGACCGTGCTGGCCGTCGTCTCGTGCCCGGCGAGCAGGAGGGTCACCAGCTCGTCGCGCATGCGGCGGTCGCCGACCCGCTTGTCGGCCTCCTTGGCGGTGGACGCGATGAGCCGGGTCAGCACGTCGTCGCCGGACTCGATCGGGTTGGCTTTCCGTTGCTCGACCAGGACTCCCACGATCCGTTCGAGATCCGCACGGGCGGCGCGGAACGCACGCTGCCCCTTCAGCGGCAGCCACCGCGGCACCAGGCCCAGCGTCTCCATCTCGAACATCGCCTGGTCCTGCACGGCCTCGAACGAGTGGCCGACCGACTCGAACGCGCCGAGGTCGGCGTCGAGCAGCGTGCTGCCGAGCACGCCGAGGGTCAGCGCCGTGACCTCGTCCAGCACGTCGGTCCGGCGACCGGTGTGCGCCCGCAGCCGGTCCACGAGCGACAAAGCCTCGTCGACGATCACGTCGGCCTGCGCGGCGATCCGCTTGTGCTGGAACACCGGCTGGATCGTGCGCCGCTGCTCCTTCCACAGCGCGCCTTCCGACGTCAGCAGCCCGTCCCCGAGCGCGCGCTTGGCCTCGGTGTAGCCGATGCCCTTGTGGTAGTTGGCGGCGTTGTCCGCGAGCACGTGCTTGGCGTGGTCGGGGTGGTTGAAGATGTAGAGCGTCTTCGGGCCGATCGCCACCCGCACCGCGTCGCCGTACTCGCGGACCGCCTCGCTCATCAGGCCGAGCCGGTCCGCGCGCAGCTTGCGGAGGATCCCCGGGGCCGCCCGGCGCGGCGGCCCCGGGGGAGTCCGGCGGTCCGCCGGCGTCATGCCGCGGCCGGACGGGCGGCAGGCCCGTCCTCGTCGGGCACCGCCGCGATCGGCGGGGCGGCGGCCTCTGCTGTCGTCTCCGCTGTCGTCTCGGCTGTCGTCTCCGCTTCGGCCTTCGCGCGCTGCTCGGCCTCGAACTGCGCCTTCGCTTTGTTCACGAAGTGCAGGCCCCACAGGAACATCCCGCGGATGAGGCAGACGATCGCGGTGGCGAAGAACAGGCCGTACGCGATGTGCGCCACCATGAACAGCCCGTAGAACACGGCCACGCCCGCGCCGAAGGCGAACTGCGCGCCCGGCTTGGACGGTGTCGTGCCAGGGTCGGTGACCATGTAGTTGGTGTAGAGGATGAACGCCACACCCGTCATCACGATGAGCGCGCCCGGGATCGCCGTGTCGAACAGGATCCCGCGCACGATCGCCTGCAGCGCGAAGAAGCTCAGCCAGCCCATGATCAGCCACATGCGCCCGGTCAGCTTCGCGTTCAGCATCGTGCCGGTGACGATGATGATGCCCGGCAGGATCCAGCTGCCCCAGTCGTTCAGGCCCTCGGTGAAGTGGTACGGCGGTGCGATGCTGCCCCAGGGGAACAGGATCAGCACCATGAGGATCCCGAAGTTGGAGGGGTTCATGTAGTGCCGGAGCTTGCCGCGCACCGGGGCCCGCAGGATCCACTTCGCCGCCACCGCGAGGGTGACCGCGAACATCATCACCCAGATGCGGTCGTTGACGTAGATCAGCATGTTCAGCGCGATGCTCGTGATGTGCGCCGGCAGGAGGAACTCCATCAGCCCCTTGAACCCGCCGCCGCGGTAGCGGGGCGCGCGGCCCTCGACCCGGGCGCCGATCGCCTCGAGCGTCAGCTCGGTGGTGTAGCCCGTGGCGATCGCGACGAGCGGCCAGGTCCACGGCTGCTCGAAGCCGAGGAAGATGTAGCCCGCGATGTTGAAGATCGAGATCGAGATCGCGAACCGGCGCAGCGCGGTGACGACCTTGTTGTCGTGCGCCTTCGGGGGGCCTGCGGGCGGGGTGCCGCCGGTTTTCAGTTCCTGGACAGCCATGTCCCTTCTCACCTCTCCTTGGCCGACTCGCCAAGCACGATCGCGTGCCGGCCCTGGCTGAGCTCGAGATCCTGCTGGTGCACCTCGCCGTCGCGGTCGCGCCACTGCAGGTGCACCCGCACGTCGCCCTTCGCGTCGCCGAGTCCGATGTGGACGTCGGTGCTGCGCTTGCCGCCGTGGCCGCTGCCGCCGTCGACGCGCTGGATGTACTTCTTGCCCTCCGCAGTGGTCACCGTGACCTGGGCGCCGGTCGCGGGGGAGCCCGGCGCGGGCGCGCTGCCCGCCGACGCCGCCTGCTCACGGGTGAGCGACAGGCTCAGGTAGCCACCGGGATCGGGCGCCTCGTTGTGGTAGAAGACCGGCTCGCCGTACTGGCGGGCCACCGCGAAGTCGAGCCTGCCGTCGCCGTCTGCGTCGCCGGTCGCGATGCCGCGGGTCGGGATCGGCACGGCCAGGCCCAGCTCCGGCGCCAGGTCGGTGTAGCGGCCGTCCTCGCCCTTGACGAAGAAGCGCAACGTCTCGCTGCCCGCGATGTCGTCGCCCGCGTTGGCGTTGGGCCACAGGAACGGGTTCGCGACCAGGGAGTCGTTGGCCATGGCTAGCTCCTGCAGCTGCGGCCAGCGGTTCGTGGCGCCGCGGATGAAGCCGTTCGTCTCGGCGATCTGCAGGTCACCGGAGTTGGCGAAGTCGGCCATCTTGACGTCCCACGACCAGCCGGCCCACGCGGTGCCGTCCTTGCCGCTGTCGTCACGGAAGGGGGCCTCGCCCTCCCGTAGCTGCTTGCGCAGGTCCGCCTGGTTCTTCGCGGTGTTCACGTAGTGGAAGTTGCTCTCCACGATGCCCCAGCCGACCGTGAGGTTGGAGATGAAGGCGTCGTAGAGCCCGTCGTGGTTGGTGTCGCCGAAGTCGACACCCATGCCCTTGAACGAGTCCTCGCCGATGCGCTTGGACTTCGGCGTGCCCGGGGTGCGGGTCGTCGTGACGTTGTCGAAGGCGATGTGGCCCGGCTTGGACCTGTTGTACAGCAAGCGGTCCTGGCCGAAGTCGTTGGCGATGTAGAGCTCCGGCAGCTGGTCGCCGTCGAGGTCGTTGGCGCTGACCGCGAGCGTCCAGCCGTGGCGGGCCTCCTCGGGCAGCGCGTCCTGCGGCACGGCCTTGAAGGTGGCGGTGGGCGAGTCGCCCGCCGTCGCGCCCTTGCACAGCAGGATGTGCTTCCCGCCGCCGTTCTGCGCGTGCGACAGGGAGTGGTTCATCGTCACGCCCCCGTCCTTGCTCGCGTCCAGGACCGGGCTGTCGGGGAAGTAGTTGCCGACGAAGATGTCGTCGTGCCCGTCGCCGTCGAGATCGGAGACGGTCGCCGCGTTGGAGTTCCACTGTGGACCGTTGTAGGAGCCGTCGGCCGCCTCGTTGTCGCCCGGCACCGCCTCGGCGGGTACGAACGCGTCCGGCGAGAGGGTGCTGTGGTCGGCCTTCTGCAGGTACAGCACCGGAGTGCGGCCCCACATGTAGACGAGCAGGTCCATCCGGCCGTCCTCGTTGAGGTCGGCCGGCACGCAGCCCATCGGCGCCATCACGTCGTTGACGGGCAGGGGATCCGGCGTCAGCTCGAACGGCGCGTACCGGTCGGCGCCCTTGCCCGGCGTCGTCGTGACGATCACCTGGTCGGTGCGCGGGTCGACGAGGCAGATGTCGTTGGACAGGCCGTCGCCGTCGAGGTCGTTCATCGCCACCGCGGCGCCGACCGACGAGATCCACGCGTCGATGTGCTTGTACGCCTGGTTGACCTCGCGGATCGACTGCTGCTTGTCCGACGCGGGCAGCGCCAGGCTGTGGCCGGCGAACGCGTACTTGTCCGCCATGTCGTTCTTCGTGTCGGCCGAGCTCTCCGGCAGCGTGACCGCGAAGTAGAAGCCGACGACGACCACGAGCGCGATGACACCGGTCAGCTGCCTGCGCAGCAGGCCCAGTGCGGCGTTCATGAGTTGACACCTCCAAGGGAAACGAGTTCGGCGGCGATGCGCTGCCGCCACAGCTCATAGGCGGGCAGGTCCCCCTGCACCGAGTCGGCCGGGCGCAGCCGCCCGGTCAGCCGGGCCGCCTCGGCCGGCGTGGTGCCGCACAGCACGTGCGTGGCGAGCTCGGTGTGCGCGGGCACGATGCCCGCACGCACCCGCGCGTCCGCGGCGAACGCGGACCCCTGCGCGAGGTTGGCGCGGTACTCGCCCGCGCGGCTCGCGAGCGTGCGCAGCTCCGCCTCGGTGACGCCGCCCGCGTACGTGGCCGCGAGCCCGACGCCCGCGTACAGGTCACCGCGGCGCTGCGCGGCGAAACCGTCGAGCAGGTCGGCCACCCGGCCCGGCTCGGTGCCGCCGACGAACCACAGCGCCCGCCCGATGCCCTGGTCGATCGCGCGGTTGGCGTACCCGCCGTGCGCGCCGCCGGGCCACGGGAACCTCGGGTCCTGGTACTGCTCGCCGAGGTAGCGCTTGGTGTGGAAGTAGGCCTGGTGGAAGCCGTAGCCGTCGAGCACCAGGGGCACGAGCACGGGGTCCAGCGCCGCGGGCTTGGGCCAGCGGAACCGCGGGATGCGCGCCATGGCCCAGCCGATGCCGACGTACACGAGGTACCGGTAGGACGCCGCGCGCTCGCTCTCCAGGAACCGGGCGACGTTGTCCGAGCGGCCGAACGGCAGCCCGTCCAGCACGGCCAGGCCCATGCCCGCACCCTCGTAGGCGAACCCGCGCAGCCAGTCCGGCAACTGCTCGATCGGGCCCTCCGCGTCCGCGGGCCTGCGGGCCTCCACCGCGGCCGCGTAGCCGTCGAGAAAGGTCCGGCCGACCGTCTCGAGTCTGTCCACTGCGGCCGGTGACTTTCGGTGGAATCCGCGTTTGTCGAGACTCGTCTCGGCTACGTCCGGTGTCAGAAGACGACGCCGTAGCGCTCGCCATGAACTGGTCAAGTCAGGCCCCTAACCGCCGTCCATACGGTGTCTATCCGGTGTCGATCGGTGTATTCGAAATGGTCACACGGCCCCGGAACGGTGCTCTACTCCCCGCGTGCCGCATGGCCTGTACCAGTGGTGAGCCAATGGAAACGGGGCAGCAATTTCGGATAAGCAATTACAGATAAATGGTGAACGGCATATGAGGAGAAGGCATGAAGCGGACCACTGGGGCACGCTTGTCGGACAACAGGAAAAGTGTGTCCAGGACTTGGGTGGTACAGGTTGAGCACCGAACGAATCGCGATCGTCGGCATCGGACTTCGCTACCCCGACGCCGCCAGCACCGAAGACCTCTGGGAGAACGTCCTCGCCGGGCGCCGCGCGTTCCGCAGGCTGCCGGACGAGCGGATGAACCAGGCGGACTACTACTCGCCGGACCAGAGCGCGCCGGACCGCTTCTACGCCAAGAAGGCGGCCGTGCTGCGTGACTTCGAGTTCGACCGGCTCAGGTACAAGGTCGCGGGCAGCACGTACCGGTCCACCGACCTGACGCACTGGCTGGCCCTCGACGTCGCCGCCACGGCGCTGGCCGACGCCGGCTTCCCGGACGCGGAGGGGCTGCCGCGCCAGTCGACCGGCGTCGTGTTCGGCAACAGCCTCACCGGCGAGTTCTCGCGCGCCAACCTGATGCGGCTGCGCTGGCCGTACGTGCGCCGCACCCTCGCCGCCGCGCTCGCCGCGAAGGGCTGGGACGACGACGAGACCAGCGCGTTCCTGCGGGACCTGGAACCGGTGTACAAGGCGCCCTTCCCCGCCATCGACGAGGACACGCTCGCGGGCGGGCTCGCGAACACGATCGCCGGGCGCATCTGCAACTACTTCGACCTCGGCGGCGGCGGGTTCACTGTGGACGGTGCCTGCTCGTCCTCGCTGATCTCGGTCGCCACGGCCGCCAAGGCACTCGTCGACGGCGACCTCGACGTCTGCCTCGCGGGCGGCGTGGACCTCTCGATCGACCCCTTCGAGGTCATCGGCTTCGCCAAGACCGGCGCGCTCGCCTCGGGCGAGATGAAGATCTACGACGCCGACTCCAACGGCTTCTGGCCGGGCGAGGGCTCCGGCGTGGTCGTGCTGATGCGCGAGGAGGACGCGATCGCCCGCGGGCTGCGGATCTACGCGTCCGTCACCGGGTGGGGCATCTCGTCGGACGGCAAGGGCGGCATCACCCGCCCCGAGGCCGCGGGCCACCGGCTCGCGATCAGCCGCGCGTACACCCGCGCCGGCTACGGCGTGGAGACCGTCGGCTTCTTCGAGGGGCACGGCACCGGCACCGCGCTGGGCGACGCAACCGAGCTCGAGGCGATCGGTTCCGCGCGGCGCAACTCCGACCCGGACGCGCGTCCGGCCGCGGTCAGCTCCATCAAGGGCAACTTCGGCCACACCAAGGCGGCCGCGGGTGTCGGCGGGCTGATCAAGGCCGCGCTTTCCGTTTACCACCAAGTGATCCCGCCTGCCACCGGCCACTACGAGCCGCACCCGAAGCTCACCGGCGACGCCCCCGCGCTGTACGTGCCGAGCGAGCCGGAGCTGTGGCCGGCGGACCAGCCGATCCGGGCCGGTGTCTCGGCCATGGGCTTCGGCGGCATCAACACCCACATCGCGCTGGAGCAGGCGCCCGGCACCACGCGGCACGCCGAGCTGCCCCGGGAGACGGCGACGCTCAACGGCAGCCGCCAGGACGCGGAGCTGCTGCTGCTCGACGCCGCCGACCACGCCGCGCTGCGCGAGCGAGTCGCCGGGCTCGCCGACGTCGTGCCGAAGCTGTCGTTCGCCGAGATCGCCGACCTCGCCGCCACGCTCGCGAGCGAGCAGGCAGGCGGCCCGGTGCGCGCCGCGATCGTGACCACGGGTCCCGACGACGCCGCCGAGAAGCTCGCCCGCCTGCTCGCCGCGCTCGACGGGGGTGAGGAGCGGCTGTTCACCGCGGACGGCGTGTACCTCGACCGCCGCACCGGCGCGCCGCGGATCGCGTACCTGTTCCCCGGCCAGGGTTCCGGGCGCGGCGGGGTCGGCGCGCTGCGCCGCCGGTTCGCCGCCGC
>Ga0190274_10002040_pt1 | contig 11831 bp, 8 predicted proteins | sample Popmic531T_FD_133002 | JGI IMG/M metagenome (GOLD analysis project Ga0190274, IMG submission 133002) | Populus adjacent soil microbial communities from riparian zone of Yellowstone River, Montana, USA - 531 T | ecosystem: Environmental > Terrestrial > Soil > Riparian zone | place: USA: Montana...
ACGGTCGCGGCCGACCTGCGGGTGCAGCGCCCCGGGGTCGAGGCGGTCGACTGGGTCCACCTGGTGCTCGGCTACGGGCGGCTGCGGGTCCTGCTGCATGCCTCCATGGAGGTCCGCGAACCCGGCCCGCGCTTCGAGGTCCACGGCGACCGGGGGTCGTTTGTCAAGTGGGGCATGGACCTCCAGGAGGCGGCCATGCGCGACGGCGCCCGCCCGGGCGACCCGGGCTGGGGGAGCGAGCCCCCCGAGCGCCACGGCACCCTCACGACCGAGGTCGCCGGCCTCGAGCTGCGCGGCCGGCTGGCCAGCGCGCCCGGCGCCTACCAGGACTTCTACGCCGCCATGGCGGCCGCCATCAGAGGCGGTGGCCCGGCGCCGGTCCCGGCCGCCGAGGCCCGCGACACCGTCCTGGTCATCGAGCGCGCCCTGGCCAGCGCCCGCGAGGGCCGCGTGGTCGAGGTGGCCGGCGCGTCCTAGCCCCGGAGGAACCCGGCCAGGAACCGGGTCGAGGCCGGCAGGGCCTCCTCGGGCTCGCCGCGCAGGCGGCACTCGAAGGTCAGCCAGTCGTCGTAGCCGACCTCGCGCAGGGCGTCGAACACGCTCCTGAAGTCCATGTGGCCGGTGCCCGGCTGGAGCCGGTTGGTGTCGTCGACGTGCACGTGGGCGATCCGCGGCCCGGCGGCCCGGATGGCCGCCGCCAGGTCGTCCTCCTCGATGTTCATGTGGAACAGGTCGGCGCAGACCCGCACCGAATCCGCCCCGGTGGCCCGCTCGACCTCATCAGCCAGGGAGACCGCCTCCTCCAGCCGGTTGACCATGTAGTCCTCGTAGCGGTTGATCGGCTCCACGGCCAGCCAGACGCCCTCCGCGGCGGCGTGCTCGGCCAGCTCGACCAGCGCCTCCAGCAGCACCTTGCGGTCGTCGGCGGGCTGCCGGGGCGGGGTGAACGGCGGCAGGCGCAGGCTGAACATGCCCCAGCTGGCCGGGGTCAGCACCCCGGCCCCGCCCAGCTCGGCGACGACGCTGAGCTGGGAGCGGAGCTGGCGGACGGCGTCGCGGCGCCGGTCGGCGTCGAAGTCGCCGATGAAGTGGTCGGTCTCGGGGCACACGGTGGCCATCACCACCCCGGCCCGGGCGGCCGCCCGCAGCTCGGGCAGCCGGCCGCCGAAGTGGCCGTCGCCCCGGGCCCGCAGCTCGATCCCGGCGAACCCGGCCCCGGTGGCGAACTCCCATTTCTCCTCCAGGCCGGCCCCCGGCAGCAGCTGCTCCTGGCAGGAAAGCTTCATGCTCAACGACTCCCTCCGACGTAGGCTGAGCAAGCTTAGTCGCTGCGAAAGGAGCGCCTCCGCCGATGCCTCGCACCCTGGTCCTGGACGGTCCCCGCCAGCTGCGCCTGGCCGACATGCCGACCCGCCCGCTGCGCCCGGGCGAGATCCGGCTGCGGTCCCTGCTCAGCGGCATCAGCCACGGGACCGAGCTGAGCCTGTACCGCGGCACCTCGGCCTTCACCGACAAGGTGTTCGACCGCGGCCTGCGGGCCTTCGTGGAGCCGCCGGCCGGCAGCGCCGCCGCCTACCCGGTGACCCTCGGCTACGAGATGGTCGCCGAGGTCACCGAGATCGGCCCCGACGTCACCGAGGTCGCGGTCGGGGACCTGGCCCACACCGGCACCCCCCACCAGGAGGAGACGGTGCTGGACCTGGCCGCCTCCCTGCGGGCCACCTACCCGCTGGTGCGGCTGCCCACCCGTGAGCGTCCCGAGCGGGCCCTGTTCATCAGCCTGGCCGCGGTCGCCCTGCAGGCCGTCCACGACGCCGAGATGAAGCTCGGGGACGCGGTCAGCGTGCACGGGCTCGGCGCCATCGGCCTGCTGACCGTGCAGATGTGCCGGCTGGAGGGGATCCAGAATGTGTTCGCCATCGACCCCGACCCGGCCCGGCGCAAGCTGGCCATCGGGCTGGGGGCCAGCCACGTGCTCGACCCCGGCGAGGAGCCACAGGTGGGGCTGCAGATCCGCGAGCTCAACGCCGGCGCCGGGGTGGACGTGGCCATGGAGGTCTCGGGCAGCGACCGCGGCCTCCAGGGAGCGCTGGAGGCGGCCGGGCTGGGGGCCACGGTGGTGGCCGCCGGGTTCTACCAGGGCGGCGCCGCCAACGTCCGCCTGGGCGAGGAGTTCCACCACAACCGGCTGTCGCTGATCGCCTCCATCGGCGCCTGGGGGGCCCCGGACCGCCACGCCCCCCTGTGGAACCGGCGCCGGGTCATGGACACCGCCACCCGGCTGCTCTACACCGACCGGGTCTCGGTCGACGGGCTGCTGGCCCGCCGCTTCCCCTTCGAGCAGGCGCCGGCCGCCTACCGCTGGATCGACGAGCACCCCCAGGCCGCGGTCAAGGTCGCGCTCACCTATTCGGGCAGGCATTAGTCGGTTCGGCTCGCTCTTGCCACAATGGTGGGAATTCCGCGGTTGGACTATCTCGGGGGTGAGGCGGTGGCGGCCCCGGCCGATCGCATCCTCGCCTGGGCCGAGCGTCGCCCCCAGCGGATCCTCGGCTACAACCCCTGGCATCTCGCCGCCCACGTGGTCCGCGCGTCGCTGCGGCACCGGGTCACCGGCCCGGCCGCCGAGATGTCCTTCTTCGCCATGCTCACCCTGGTCCCGCTGACCGTGGCCGTGGGCGCCGCCCTCGGACAGATCCAGCGGTTCGTGGGCCCGGAGAAGATCGCCCGGGGCCAGGACGCCGCCATCTCGGTCGTCCGGGTGGTCATCAGCCCCCGGCTGACCGACGGGGTGATCGACCCGTTCATCCGGGCCCAGCTCAGCCAGCAGCGGGGGGGCGCGGCCATCGGCGGGCTGCTGCTCACCTGGTGGCTGGCCGGCCGCCTGTTCGCCGCCACCAGCCGCGCCCTCGACTCCGCCTACCACGACCGGCACCAGCGCCTGTCGGTCACCCAGCGGCTGATCGCCCTCGGGTTCGCCTTCGTCTCGGTGGCGGTCGTGGTCCTGACCCTGGGGATACTTGTCGACGCGCCCTTCATGGACGAGGACGTGGCCGTCCAGATCGGGGTCAGCCGCGCCCTGGTGGCCGTCTGGTACGTCGGCCGGTGGCCGGTGGTCCTGCTGGTCCTGGGCGCGTTCCTGCTCTGCCTGTACCGGTTCGCCCCCAGCGTCAAGCACGCCTGGCGCCACCTGGTCCCCGGGGTCGTGCTGGGGGTGCTCGGATGGATCGTGGCCGCCGTCGGCTTCCGCATCTACCTGGCCTTCGGCAGCGGCGCGCCCACCGGCGTGGTCGTCAACAACGCCCAGGTGGTGCTCATCGGCCGGGCCGTGGGGGCGGTGGTCGCGACCGTGCTCTGGACCTACTTCTCCAGCATCGCCATCCTGGTCGGCAACGAGCTGAACGCCGAGCTGGCCCGCTTGCGGGCCCTCGGCGCCTGAAGGGCGGAACCGATGCCACCCTCCCGCCGTCCAACCGGTATGCGCCCGCCGTCGCCGACCCGTCTGCTCCCGCTCCTGGCCGCCCTGCTGGCGGCCGGGCTGGCCGCCGGCTGCTCCGGGCCGGACGCCGAGCCAAGCGCCGAGCCGGCCACCTCCGCGCCCGCCCCCAGCGCCACCGCCCCGGCCCCCGAGGCGCCGGGGCCCACGACCGCGCCCGTCGCCCCGGCCACCCAGCCGGACGACACCCAGGCCACCGCCGTCCGGGTCATCGCCACCGGGCAGGTGCGGGCCGGCGGCGAGCCCGGCTGCCTGCTGCTGGCCGGCGAGCGGGGTCGCGTCTGGCTGCTGGTCGGGGGCGACCGGACGGCCCTGGCCGCCGGCGCCCGGGTGCGGGTGGTGGGCCGGCCGATGGCCGCCCAGACCGGGACCGGCGGCTGCCTGCAGGGCGAGCCCCTCCAGGTGGTGAGCGTCTCCCCGGCCGGCTGAGCCCCGACCCGGCGTACTAGGGCGGATGTCGTAGGACAGTTGCGGAGCCTGCGGTAGCGTCCGATCTTGCGGCACATGTCAACATTTGCCCACGTTCGCGAGGTTCGCCGCGGGGTGGGAGCCGCGAGTTCGCTCGTCATGCCGGTACAGGGCCGTTCCTCAGAGGGGAGAAACGACCGTGCTTCGTAGCACTTCGCACGCGCTCAAGCGGCCGGTGGTCGCGCTGCTGGCATTGGCGCTGCTGGTCGCCATGGCGGCCGTCAGCCAGTCGCCCCCGGCCAGCGCCGGCGACCCCGCTTCCGGTGGGGCCCGCGTCGGGCCGTCCAAGGCCTACTACAACCCGGTCGCGCCGCAGCTCGAGCGCATCGGGAACCAGCAGGAACGGCTCGGCAAGCTCGACCGGACGGCCAACCGGTCCAAGCAGACCCCCAGCCCCAAGGTCGTCGCCCAGGCCGAGGCCTTCGACCGCAAGCACTCGGGCGGCAACCCGCCGGCGGCCGAGGTGCTGGGCGGCCTCGAGGCCAGGGCGGCCAAGACCGGCAAGAGCCCACGGGCGTTCAAGAAGGCCCCCAGCACCCAGACGGCCCAGCTGCTCACGGTGCTGGTCGAGTTCAACCCCAACGCCAACGACGACTTCTCCGGCTTCGAGCGCCCGGCCGCCGTCGGCGCCGAGGAGTGCGTCACCGAGCCGGCCGGCACCCTGCTCAGCGGGCCGGTCCACAACCAGCTGCCGGACCCGGCCACGGCGGGCCGCGGCACCGACAACAACAGCTTCTGGGTGCCCGACTTCAGCCCCAGCCACTACAACAAGCTCATCTACACCACCCGCGGCCTGACCCAGCGGGTGCGGCCCGACCTGACCGGCCCCGACGGCCGGCCCGGGATCGACCTGCGCGGCTACACGGTCAAGAACCACTACCGCGAGATGTCCAAGGGCGCCTACGACATCACCGGCCAGGTCGCCGGCTGGGTCCAGGTCCCGCACTCCGAGGCCTACTACGGCGCCACCGTCTGCGGCCAGCCGATGCAGGACAACAGCGGCCACCCCGACAACGCCCGCCAGGTCACCCAGCTGGTGGTGGACGCGGTCGACGCCCTGGCGGCCAGCGACCCCGACTTCCCCTGGCAGGACTTCGACATCGAGGACCAGGGTGACGTCGACGGCGACGGCAACCTGTTCGAGCCCGACGGGGTCGTCGACCATTTCGTGATCATCCACGCCGGGGCCGACAAGGCCGGGGGCGGTGGCGCCGAGGGCCCGTACGCGATCTGGTCGCACGCCGGCAACACCGACCCGGCCACCGGCGGCTACGCCGTCCCGGGCACCGGGGTCAAGGTCAACAACTACATCATGCAGGCCGAGGACGCCGGCGTCGGGGTCATCTCCCACGAGTACGGCCACGACCTGGGGCTGCCCGACCTGTACGACACCAGCGGGGCCGGCGAGTCCGACGTCGACTTCTGGGACCTGATGTCCGCGGGGTCGCACACCGGCCCGCTGTTCCAGACCATCCCCGTCCACATGGGCCTGTGGGACAAGTACGTGCTCGGCTGGGTCGACCCCGAGACCTTCGGCGTCGGCTCCTCGGGCCGCGACGTGAAGGTCGGCCAGACCTCGCGCACGCCCAGGGGCACCGAGGACGGCGTCCGGGTGAACCTGCCCGAGAAGACGGTGACCCTGGGCACGCCGCACAGCGGCGAGAACATGTGGTACTCGAACAACGACCAGCCCTGGGCCGACGTCAAGCTGTCGCGCACCGTGGACGTGCCCGCCGGGGCCGACGTCCGCTTCTGGACCTGGAACAACTACACCATCGAGGAGCTGTGGGACTACGGCTTCATCGAGGTGTCGACCGACGGCGGGTCCACCTGGACCCAGCTGGAGGTCCGCGACGAGGCCGGCAACGTGGTCTCCACCAACGAGGACCCCAACGGGAGGCTGCGTGACTACGGCGGCCTCGAGAACGGCCTCACCGGGACCACCGGCGGCGAGTGGCGCCACGACTGGGTCAACCTGACCCCGTACGCCGGCACCACCATCGGGCTGCGGCTGCGGTACGCCACCGACGCCGCCTTCGAGGAGCCGGGCTGGTTCGCCGACGACTTCGAGGTCACCGCCGACGGCACCTCGGTCTGGACCGACGACGTCGAGGGCGGCGAGGCCGGCTGGACCTCGGAGCAGGGCACCTTCACCGACACCGAGGGCGCCGGCTGGATCATCACCACCGGCACCTTCGTCTACCAGCACTACTACCTGGCCGAGTGGCGCAACTACGACGGCTTCGACAAGGGCCTGCGCTACGCCTACGACCCCATCTACCTCAACGCCGACGGCGCCGAGTGGCGGGTCACCCGCACCCCCTACAACGCCCCCGGCATGCTGGTCTGGTACCGCGACGCCCAGTACACCGTGAACCACGTGACCACCCCGCTGTTCGCCCCGCCCAGCACCGGCTCCAAGGGCCAGCTGCTGATCGTGGACAGCCACTTCGACCCGCTGCGGCGCTTCGGCGAGGCGGCCGAGCACGACCCGACGACGCTCAAGAACCTGCCGTCGCGGGCCCAGTCCTCCAACGCGGCCTTCGCCAAGCGGCCCACCCGCTCGTTCCGCGAATGCATCGAGGACCCGGCGGGCTCGTACACGGTCTACTGCAACCGCCACGCCCCGCTGCCCGGCGTCGCCCGCTTCACCGACGCCAAGGGCTGGTACCCGGGGCTGGAGCTGCGCGGCGAGGACCTGTTCTTCCGCGACATCGACGCCTCAGTGGTGGTCCCCTCCAAGGACCACCGGCGCTACACCACCCGGATCGTCGACGCCGACGGCAACCCGCTGACCGACCTGTACGGCACCGACCTCGGTGACGGGATCATCCTCGGCAGCGGCAACCCGGCCGACGGCAACCCGCTCGACAACCCGGTCGAGGACCTGTCGCTCGGCGTCCAGTTCGTGGTCCGCAAGGTCGCCGGCAACAACCGCTGGGTGGTGATCGGGGTCCGCGCCGCCCGGGCGGACAACACCCCCTAGCCCGAGCCTATAGGAACTGACGAGGCCCGCCGGTCCACCCGGCGGGCCTCGTCGCGGAGCGCGCGCCGCAGCAGCTTGCCCGACGGTGTCCGGGGGATGGCGTCGGTGAAGCGGACCGCCCGCAGCCGCTTGTGCGGCTCCACCCGCTCGGCCACCCAGGCCATGAGCTCGTCGGCGCCGGCCGCGGCCCCGGGCCGGGGCACGACCACGGCCACCGGCACCTCGCCGGCGTCGGGGTCGTCGCGGCGCACCACGGCCGCGTCGGCCACGGCCGGGTGGCTGACCAGCAGGGCCTCCAGCTCGGCCGGGGCGACCTGGTAGCCGCTCACCTTGATGAGCTCCTTGAGCCGGTCGACGATGACCACGTTGCCGTCGCCGTCGACCAGGCCGAGGTCGCCGGTGCGCAGCCAGCCGTCGGGGTCGAGCATGGCCGCGGTGGCCTCGGGCCGACCCAGGTAGCCGGCCATCACCTGCGGCCCCCGGGCGACCAGCTCGCCCGGCCGCCCGGCGCCGAGGTCGCGGCCGCTGGCCGGGTCGACCACCCGCAGCTCGGTGTTGGGCATCACCCGACCCACCGTGCCCGGGACGCTGCCGGCGTCCCGGTCGGGCATGCTCAGCCCGACGGTGGTCTCGGTCAGGCCCCAGGCCTGACCGACGGTGGCGCCCGGCAGCCTGGCCGCCAGGGCCCGCTGGGCGGCCGCGGGCAGCGGCGCCCCGCCGCACACCACCAGCTCCAGGGCGGACAGGTCGGCGCCGGCGGCCGCCGGGTGGCCGGTCAGGACCCGCAGCATCGGCGGGGCCCCGACCAGGACGGTGACCCGGTGGCGCTCCAGCAGCTCCAGGAACCGGCCGGGATCGAAGCGGGGCATGGTGACCACGGTGGCGCCGGCGCACAGGGGCACGGCCAGGGTGACCAGGAACCCCATGATGTGGGAGAAGGGCGGCACGGCGAGCAGGGTGTCGCGCTCGCCGACGCGCAGCCCGCTGCCGACCTGGCGGACCGAGGTGGCCAGGTTGGCGTGGGTCAGCAGCACCCCCTTGGGCAGGCCGGTGGTGCCGCTGGAGTAGGGGAGCAGCCCGACCGCGGCGGCCGGGTCGAGCCCGGGCGGGGCCCAGGCCCCCTCGCCAGCGGCCAGCAGGTCCTGGATGGGGATGGCGCCGTCGGCCTCGCCCAGGGCCACCACCTCGCCGGTGCCGGCGGCGGCCGCCGCGGCCCGGGCCACCGGGGCCAGCGACGGCACCGTGACCAGCACCGAGGCCCGGCTGTCGGCCAGCTGGGCGGTCAGCTCGCGCTCGCCGGCGGCGGGGCTGACCCCGGTGACGGCGCCGCCGGCGGCCATGGCGCCCAGGGCCACCCCGGCCCACTGGGGCAGGTTGGGCGCCCACAGGGCCAGCACGTCGCCGGGCCCGAAGCCGCGGGCGGCCAGGCCGGCCGCCACCTGCCCGACCCGCCGAGCCAGCAGGCGGTAGTCGACGATCGCCCCCGAGGCGCCGTCGACCAGGGCCGGCCGGTCCCCGAAGCGGGCCGCGGCCTCCAGGACCATCCGGGGCAGGGTGGTACCGCCGACCTCGACCGGCGGGTAGGGGCTCGTCCAGACCATCTCGACCTCCGAGGCCGGTAGTTTGACACATGTAAACTAGAGCGCTATTTGACACGTGTCAATACATTGGGGCAGGCTGGACGCATGGCCGGCACCCGCGGCGACACCCGCGCCCGCATCCTCGACACCGCCTGGGAGCTGGTCCGCGAGCGCGGGGTCGGGGCGGTCACGGTGGCCGACATCGCCGCCGCCACCGGCGTCTCCCGCCAGCTGCTCTACGTCCACTTCGAGAACCGAGCCGGGCTGCTGGTGGCCATGGCCCGCCGCCACGACGGCCGCAGCGGGTTCGCCGGCCGGGCCGCCGAGACCAGGTCGCTGCCGCCGGTGGCGGCGCTGGAGCGGCTGCTGCGGCTGTGGTTCGCCTACCTCCCCGAGATCCTGCCCGTGGCCAGGGCGCTGGAGGCGGCGGCCGTCAACGGCGACGAGGGCGGGGTGGCCTGGCGCGACCGCATGGCCGATCTGCGGGACCTGTTCGCCGCCGCCGTCGACCGGGTGCAGGCCGCCGGCCGCCTGGCCGCCGGCTGGACGCCGGCGGCGGCCACCGACTGGGTCTGGGCCCGGGCCCAGCCGGCGGCCTTCGCCCACCTGGTCGCCGACCGCGGCTGGCCGGCCGGCGACTACACCGACCGGGTGGTCCCCTCGATCCTGTCCGAGGTGGTCGGTCCCGAGACCTGACGAGGCCGCGGGTCGGCATACGATGGCGGTATCGGCTCAGCACGTCCCGACCAAGGAGCGGTTCGATCGACAAGCAGCCTGCCGACGCGATCGTGTTCTTCGGCGCCACCGGCGACCTCGCCTACAAGCAGATCTTTCCCGCCCTGCTGGGGCTGGTCGAGCGCAACCACCTGGACGTGCCCATCATCGGGGTCGCCCGGTCGGGCTGGGACCTGGCCAAGCTGCGCAAGCGGGCCCGCGAGAGCGTGGAGCAGCGCGGCAAGGTCGACGAGGAGGCCTTCGACAAGCTGTCGTCGCTGCTGCGCTACATCGACGGCGACTACGCCGACCCCCGCACCTTCCAGCGGCTGCGCAAGGCCCTGGGCGACGCCGAGCGGCCCCTGCACTACCTGGCCATCCCGCCGACCATGTTCGCCACCGTGACCGAGGGCCTGGCCGCGGCCAAGTGCATCGACGGCGCCCGGGTGATCGTGGAGAAGCCCTTCGGCCGCGACCTGGCCTCGGCCGTCGAGCTCAACCATGTCCTGCACCGCCACCTGCCCGAGGACCGCATCTTCCGCATGGACCACTTCCTGGGCAAGGAGCCGATCCAGAACATCCTCTACCTGCGCTTCGCCAACGCCCTGCTGGAGCCGGTCTGGAACGCCCGCTACGTCCGCCAGATGCAGATCACCATGGCCGAGGACTTCGGCGTCCAGGGCCGCGGCGCCTTCTACGAGGAGGCCGGGGCGATCCGCGACGTCCTCCAGAACCACCTGCTCCAGGTGCTGGCCCTGCTGGCTATGGACGCCCCCGCGGTGCATGCCCCCGACGCCACCCGCAAGGAGCGCTCCCGGCTGATCCAGGCCATCCGGCCGCTGGACCGCTCCAGCGTGGTCCGGGGCCAGTTCCGCGGCTACCGCGACGAGCCCGGGGTGGCCCCCGACTCGGCGGTCGAGACCTATGTCGCCGCCCGCCTGGCCATCGACACCTGGCGCTGGTCGGGGGTGCCGTTCTACATCCGGGCCGGCAAGCATCTGCCGGTCACCGACACCGAGGTCCTGGTCGAGTTCCGGCGCCCGCCCCTGGAGCTGTTCGGCGAGCTGATCCCGGCCCGCTCCAACCACCTGCGCCTGCACCTCGGCCCCGACGTCCGCATCGAGCTCGGCCTGCGGGTCAAGCTGCCCGGCGACCAGCTCATCGGCGAGGACGTTGAGCTGGAGGCGGCCAACTTCGCCGTCGGCGGCCGGCCACCGTACGAGCGGCTGCTGGGGGCGGCCATGCACGGCGACACCGAGCTGTTCGCCCGTCAGGACATGGTGGAGGCGGAGTGGCGGGTGGTCGACCCGGTGCTCGGCGAGGGCGCCACCCCCCTGTACGCGTACGACCCGGGCAGCTGGGGCCCGGCCGAGGCCGACGAGCTGGTCGCGCCCGACGGCGGCTGGTGCGAGCCCAGCTGAGCTCAGGCCGCCGTCCGGTCCCCCGGGCGGTGCAGGACGACCAGGGTGACGGCGATCATGGCCGCCACCAGCAGCCCGGTGAGCAGGATGGGCTCGGCGGTGAGGGTCGTGGCCAGGACCAGCAGGGCGGTGCCGGGCACCAGCGCGCTCTGCCAGCGGCCCAGGTGGTGGGGCCGCAACTGCAACGCCCACACGGCCACCAGGAACAGGGCCACCGGGATGGTGAAGGCCGCGGCCGCCGCCCGGGGGCCGATGGCCGCGTGGTGGGTGAGGGAGTCGACGTTGACGGCCAGGCCGGCCCCGACGGCCGCGGCCGAGCCGAACACAAGGTAGTGGCCGTAGCCCCAGACGATGCCGGCCCGCAGTGAGGTCAGGAACTGGGCCGACTCCTTGGCGAAGTACAGCCACCACATCCCGAACACGGTCAGCAGCCCGCCCGCGGCCGTGGTCGCCAGGTCGGCCAGGGCGGCGTCCTCCTCCAGGGCCGACTCGATGGCCAGGGTCGAGGCGAGCACGCACTCGCCCAGCACGATCAGGGTGAACAGGCCGTAGCGCTCGGCGATGTGGCGCGGGTGCCAGGTGATGGGGGCGGCCCGCTCGGCCCAGATGGGCACGGCCAGCTCGGCCGCGACCAGGAGCAGGAAGCCGGCCTGGCCCAGGCCCACCGGCAGGAGCAGCCGCAGCACCCAGCCGACCTGGACGGCGGTGATGCCGGCGGCGAAGCGCAGGGCGCTGCGCCGGTGGGCGGGGTCGGCGCGGGCCGCCCGCGCCCACTGGGTGACCATGGCCAGGCGCATGACCACGTAGCCGACGGTGATGGCGGCGAAGTTGCCGCCGTCCATGGCCTCGGGCACCCCGGCGGCCAGGATCAGGGCGCCGGCGATCTGGACCAGGGTGGTCAGCCGGTAGGGGACGTCGTCGGTGTCGTAGGCCGAGGCGAACCAGGTGAAGTTCATCCACGCCCACCAGATGGCGAAGAACACCGAGGCGTAGCCGACCACGCCCTCGCCAATGTGGTCCTCGGCCACCTCGTGGTGGAGGGCGAACGCGGCCTGGGCCACGGCGACCACGAAGCACAGGTCGAAGAACAGCTCCAGCACGGTGGCGCTACGGTGCTCCTCGTCGGTCGGCCGGGCCACCATCGGCCGGTGCCAGGCGCCGCCGGC